>Ga0182737_1000420_pt1 | contig 60981 bp, 64 predicted proteins | sample eDN5th30CBELigOP_FD_128878 | JGI IMG/M metagenome (GOLD analysis project Ga0182737, IMG submission 128878) | Enriched Organic Plus compost microbial communities from Emeryville, California, USA - eDNA 5th pass 30_C BE-Lig OP (version 2) (version 2) ...
CTCGGTGTCCAACGCGTGCAACTGGGCTTGCTCGCGACGATCGCCTATGTGGCCGCGGCGCCGTTGTGCCTGCTCGCGGGTCCCATCATGCGATGGCTCGACGCCACGACCGTGTTGTTGTTGCTGTTCGGCCTGGCCGCGGTCGCGCTGGTGCTCATCGGTGGTGCGCAGTCGTGGTGGTGGCTGTGCGGGGCCGCCTTCTTCTCGGGCGTGGTCCAGTCGATGTCGAATCCGGTGACCAACCTGCTCGTCTCGACGTCGTCCAATCGGCGACGCGGTGCCCTGATGGGGGTCAAGCAGGCCGGTGTCCAGATGGGCCAGCTCTGCGCCGGCATCGTCGCGCTGGCGGCGCTGCTGGTGTCGTGGCGCTACGCGACCCTGGCCACCGTCCCGATCTGTCTGGTGGGTCTCGTGCTGACGTTCGGTCTGCGGCGCACCCATGCCCCGCCCACCGTGGTCAGTGCGGGCCCGCGCGGTCTGCCCCGCGAAGCCTGGTGGCTGTTCGCGTTCTCGTTCTTCGTCGCCGTCTCCGTGCAGGCCTCGAACGTCTACCTACCGCTGTTCGGAACCGAGCGGATCGGTCTGACCTCGGCGGTCGCCGGATCGACCATGACGCTGATCGGCCTGCTCGGGATCGCCAGCCGGATCGGCTGGGGACGGGCCTCGGACGGCCCCCGGCCCGCGTCGTCGGCATTGACGATCCTGGCGGCGACGTCGCTGCTCGCGTCCGGGGTGTTCGGTCTCGCGACCGCGACGGGAAGCCCGGTCGCGCTGTGGGTGGGTGTGGTCATCCACGCCGGTGGAGCGATCGCCGCCAATGTCGTGATCATCCATGCGCTCATCACGATCGTGCGACCTGAGCAGGTGGCCGCGGCCTCGGGCTACCAGGCGCTCGCCCAATATCTCGGTTTCTCGGTGGGCCCGCTGAGCTTCGGCCTGCTGGTCGACCACGCGGGCACCTATGCCGTGGGATGGGCCATGGTCGCGTCGGGGTACATCGTGGCGTTGACGATCGCCCGGCTCGCCCCGATCGATCGGTGAGAACAGCTGAGCCGTCGGACTACGAGACGGCCGCTTCCTGACGTCGTCTCGCGCGGAACGCCGCCACATTGGCGCGCGAGGAGCAACGGTCGGAGCAGTAGCGCCGCGAGCTGTTGGGGGAGGCGTCGACGAACACATTCGTGCAGGAGTCTGCAGCGCAGACGCCGAATCGATTCGGGCCGACGGAACACACCAGGGTGGCCAGGCCCAACAGGCTCTCACCGATCAGCAACTCGGAGACGCTCGAGGTGTTGGCCACGTGCAGGTGTAGGCCCTCGGGCTCCCAGTCGGCGATGCGCGGCCTGATCGGATGGCGGCCCATGAGGTCGTTGAGCAGACTGATCGCCGCCGCCGTGTTGCCGTCCTGGGCGGCCTCGAAGACCGGGCGCAGCTCGGTGCGGAACCTCCGGAGCGCGACGATGTCGCGATCGACGCACTGAGGCAGCAGCCACTCGCGATCGGCGAGGAACTGCCGCAACTGGGGCAAGGTGTCGATGTCTTCGTTCAGAAGCCGCGCCGAAGCTTCCGCGTACACCAGGAAGTCCACGGGTTCGAGCATACCGGCGGAAGGTGACGTGTCGGTCCATCTCGGGTGGCTCGGCTCGCGGGCCGTCCCTGTGAGAGTCAGCATTCGATCACGTTCACCGCGAGTCCGCCCCGGGCGGTCTCCTTGTACTTGACGTGCATGTCGCGGCCCGTCTGCTTCATGGTGCGCAGGACGTCGTCGAGGCTGACCCGGTGGCGCCCGTTGCCGTTGACGGCCAGCCGGGCCGCATTGATCGCCTTGACCGCTGCGATCGCGTTGCGTTCGATGCACGGGATCTGGACGAGGCCGCCGACCGGATCGCAGGTCAATCCCAGATTGTGCTCCAGGCCGATCTCCGCCGCGTTCTCCACCTGTCGGGGCGTGCCGCCCAGGACCTCGCACAACCCCGCTGCGGCCATGGCGCACGCCGAGCCGACCTCGCCCTGGCAGCCCACCTCGGCCCCGGAGATCGACGCGTTCTGCTTGGCGAGGATGCCGACGGCGCCGGCGGTCAGCAGGAACCGCACGACTCCGGCATCGTCGGCGCCGGGGACGAACCGCCGGTAGTAGTGGAGCACGGCCGGGATGATCCCGGCGGCGCCGTTCGTGGGTGCCGTCACGACGCGTCCGCCGGCCGCATTCTCCTCATTGACGGCCAAGGCGAACAGATTGACCCAGTCGAGTGTGGCCAGCGCATCGTCAGAGGCGGTGGCCGACGTCAGCCGGCGATACAACGCGGGTGCGCGCCGCTGCACCCGCAGCCCGCCCGGCAGGGTCCCGTCGTGGCGACATCCCGCCGTGACGCACGCCTGCATGGCCGCCCAGACGTCCAGGAGCCCGTGGCGGACCTCCGATGCGGAGCGCCAGGAGAGCTCGTTGGCCAGCACGACTTCGCTGACGGCCAGATGCTCTGTCTCACACCAGGCCAACAGGTCGGCGGCCGAGCCGAACGGATAGCGGACGACCGTGTCGTCGGGCACCACTCGATCGGACACGACGGCGTTCTCGTCGACGACGAATCCGCCGCCGACCGAGTAGAAGGTCCGTCGTCGGACATCGCCGCTGCGGAACGTCGCCGTGAAGATCATCCCGTTCGGATGGGCGGGCAGGGATCGCCGGCGATGCAGGACGACGTCCCGGTCGGGGTCGAAACTGATCAGGTGGCGCCCGGCCACCGTGATCGCCGTGGCCCGCCGGATGTCGTCGACGATCGTCCGGGTCAGGTCGAGGTCGACCGTGTCGGGCTCCTCGCCCAGGAGCCCGAGGACGACGGCTCTGGCCGAGCCGTGACCGTGTCCGGTGCTTCCGAGGGAGCCGAACAGTTCGGCGCGCATCCCGACGACCGACGCCAGCATTCCGTCGCGGACCAACCCGTCGACGAAGGTCTTCGCGGCGCGCATCGGGCCCACGGTGTGCGAGGACGAAGGACCGATGCCGATCGAGTACAGGTCCAGGACGCTCAGGGCCACATGCGCTCCTCAGGCACCGTCGATCACGGCCTGGTAGGCGGCGGCATCCAGCAGGTCCGGCCGGGCCGTGACGCTCATGCGGAACAGCCAGGCCTCGCCGAACGGGTCCTGGTTCAGCAGCTCAGGCGCGTCGATCACGGCCTGGTTGATCGCGATGACCTGGCCGTCGGCGGGGGCGAACAGATCGCTGACCGACTTGGTCGATTCGATCTCGCCGCACGGTGCGCCGGCGGTCAGGCTGCTCCCCGGCTCGGGCAGTTCCACGAACACGACGTCGCCGAGTGCGTCGGTGGCGTAGTCGGTGATTCCCACGGTGAACTGACCGTGCTCGTCGGTGGCGAGCCACTCGTGGTCGGCGGTGTACAGCAGATGGGACGGGACGGGCATCGGGTTCTTCTCCGGTTCACGGTCGGGTGTAGAAGGGCAGGGGGACTACCTGGACGGGCACGGCGTTCCCGCGGACGTCGATCATCAGGTCGGAGTCGAGCGCGCTGTGTGCGGCGGCGACATAGCCCAGGGCGATCGGGTGTTCCAGGGTCGGTGAGGGCGCGCCGCTGGTGATCGTCCCGATCCGGTCGCCGGTCGCGGGATCCAGGATCGACTGGCCGGCTCGCGGGGATCTGCGCTGGTGGCCGACCAGTCCCACGAGGACACGCTGCGGTGGGTGCGAAGCCGCTCGCTCGAGCGCGTCCCGGCCGACGAAGTCGCTGTTCTTGCCGAGGTGGACCACTCGACCCAGGCCTGCTTCGTAGGGCGTGACGTCGAGGCTCAGTTCATGACCGTAGAGCGGCATCCCGGCCTCCAGCCGCAACGTGTCGCGTGCGCCGAGGCCGGCCGGTGCCAAGCCGTGCGGCGTCCCCGCCGCATCGAGCAGGTTCCACAGCGCCGTCGCGTCGGCGTTGGCGCAGAAGAGCTCGAATCCGTCCTCGCCCGTGTAGCCGGTGCGGGCGATCCGGACGGAGATGTCGGCGATGTGTTCGGAGGTGATCGAGTAGTACCGCAGATCGCCGATCCCAGATTCGGGGCACAGATCGGTCAGGATCCGTGCCGACGCCGGTCCTTGAACGGCCAGCAGCGACCAGGCGCCGGACGCATCGGTCACGTCGGCGGCGAACCCGGAGGAACGTTGGGTCAGCGCCGCGACGACGGTCTCGGCGTTGCCGGCGTTCGCGACGACCCAGAACGTCGTGGCGTCCAGACGGTAGACGACGACGTCGTCGAGAACGCCGCCGTTCTCGACGCAGAGCATCGAATAGCGGGCCCGGCCGACCTCGATCGCCGACGGTGTGCCGGTCAGTGCGTAGTCCAGCGCTGCCGCCGCCTCGTCGCCGCTGACCTCGATCTCGGCCATGTGAGAGAGGTCGAAGAGCCCAGCGGCTCGGCGAACGGAGTGGTGTTCGGCGATGGTCGATCCGTAGCGCAGTGGCATGTCCCAGCCCGCGAACTCAGTCAGGACGGCCCCTGCGTCGAGGTGCATGTCGTGGAGTGCGGTGCGGTGAAGGGCCGAAGTCACGGTGGAGGCTCCCGAAGGGGGTCGGCTGCGATCGCGCAGCGTGGTCCGATGGCCTCCCCGCTCTGTCATGGGTACCTGAGAGATTCGCCGTCGATCATCGACGGCTTTCACCGTGGGTGCGGGCAGAACCCGGCTTTCCAGAGGTGCCTGTCCCGGACCGGTAAGGGGGCCTGAGAGATTCTCGGGGAGAGATTGCTCCTTCGGCGCCAGGCGACATGCTCGCATGGACTCTCCCGATCGGGCTACGGCGTCTTCAGTTGTGACGTAAGGTCTATCACGCACTGCTGACTATTACAATGCTGCTCCCGGAGAGGGGCCGATGATGCTCGGAGATCCTACGGCCGGCCAGAGCGCCGTCCGCCTCTCGGAGATCGGTGCGGCTCCGGTGAGTGTCGACCGCGCGATCGACGCGGTCCGCGACCCGCGTGCCGGCGGCCTCGTGGTGTTCCTCGGCATCGTCCGCGATCACGATGCCGGGCAGCCCGTGCAGCGGTTGGAGTACTCCTCACATCCCACGGCCGAATCCGAGATGTCGCGGATCATGGACGAAGTCGCTGCGGCTCACGACCTCGTCGGCCTGGCCGCCGTCCACCGGGTGGGTCGGTTGGAGGTGGGCGAGATCGCGGTCGTGGCCGCGGTGTCGGCAGCCCACCGCGATGCGGCGTTCGCCGGGGCGCGCGAGCTGATCGATCGCCTCAAGCACGAGGTTCCCCTGTGGAAGCAGCAGGAGTTCGCCGACGGGACGACCGAATGGGTGAACCTCGGCTGAGCGGTCAGTGGTCGGCGCCCGCGATCTGCTCGACCGCGTGCACGAGCACCCCCTCGAGCACCGTGAGCGCGTCGACGACGCCCCCGCGCGATCCCGGCAGGTTGATCACCACCGTGCGTCCTGCCACGCCGGCCACTCCGCGCGAGAGCATGGCCGCGGGCACGCCACGCGCGACGCCGAAGGCGCGGATGCCCTCGGCGATACCGGGGATCTCGCGGTCCAGCAGCGGACGCGTCAGGTCCGGTGTCCGGTCCGTCGGACTGATCCCGGTGCCGCCGCTGGTGAGGACGACCTCGACGCCGGCGGCGACCGCGCCGGCGACAGCGTCGGCGACCGGCTCACCGTCGGGCACCACGAGGGGATCACCCACCTCGAACCCCCAGTCCCGGAGACGTTCGACGATGACCGGGCCGGACGTGTCCGCGTAGACGCCGGCGGACGCCCGGTTCGAGGCGACGACGACCGTCGCTCTCACGCTCGCAGCCAATCGCCTGAACGGCCCCCGGACTTGGCGATCACCTCGGCGCCGGCGATGCGTGCGGACTTGTCGACCGCCTTGACCATGTCGATGACGGCCACGGCCGCCACGGTCACCGCCGTGAGTGCCTCGATCTCGACGCCGGTGCGGTCATGAGTGCGCACCGTCGCCGTGATCTGCACGCCGTCGTCGTGCACGTCCAGGTCGAGGTCCACGCCGTCGAGGGCGATCGGGTGGCACAGCGGGATCAGGTCGGGAGTGCGCTTGGCCGCCATGATGCCGGCGATCCGCGCGACGCCCAGGGCATCGCCCTTCGGCACCCCCTCGCCGCGCAGCAGGGCGACGACATCGGGCGAGACCGTCACGCGTGCCCGGGCGGTCGCCGCCCGGGCACTGACGCTCTTGTCGCCGACATCGACCATGCGAGCCGCGCCGGACTCGTCCAGATGGGTCATGCGCTGTCGATCGTTCATGGACACCTCAGAACGGCTGGTCGAGGGCCAGCACGGGCACCGTGCTGCCCGCGCCGAGCCTGTCGATGCCCTGATCGACGACGACCAGGGCGTTGGAGTGGGCGAGGACGCCGATCTGGTGCGATGCCGACCCGCTGATGGGGGCGACGGTCGCGCGGGGACCGGTGGTGTCGAGAGCGCCGCGCACGTATTCGCGCAGGCCGGCGGGGGAGTCGACGTCGGCGGTCAGGACCGCGTCCGCCGGCGGCCGGCTGTACGGCGCCAGCCCCATCATGCGTCGCAGGGCGGGCAGCACGAACACCTCGAACGAGACGAACGCCGAGACCGGATTGCCGGGAAGGGTGATGATCGGGACGCGGCCGCCGACGTGGCCGAAGCCCTGGGGCTTGCCCGGGCGCATCGCCAGGCGGTCGAAGCGCACCCCGCCGGAGGCCTCGAGTCCGTGCTTCACGACGTCGCGGTCACCCTGGCTGATTCCGCCCGATGTGACGACCAGGTCGGCGTCGTCGAGATGTGCCGCCAGGTGCTCGGCGAAGAGCGCAGGGTCGTCGCCCATCGCACCGATGCGGCGCGCGACGCCACCGGCCGCCCTCACGGCAGCCGCCAGCATGTGGCTGTTGCCGTCATAGATCGTATGGCCGTCCAGCCGCGTTCCGGGTTCGCGCAGTTCGTCTCCGGTCGAGACCACGACGACCCTGGGCCGTGGCCTGACGCGGACGTGCGAGACACCCAACGAGGCCAGCAGGCCGATCTCCCGGGGGCCGAGCACGGTGTCGGGCTCGAGCACGGTGGTGCCCGCGTTCACGGCATCGCCGGCACGTCGGATCGCCGTGCCGGACGGCACCGCCTCATAGATCGCCACCTGGGAGTCGCCGCGATCGGTCGACTCATACGCGACGACGGTGTCGGCGCCGGCCGGGACGGGCGCTCCGGTCATGATCTTGACCACCGTCCCGGGTGCGACCGCCGATGGCAGCGAGACCCCGGCATGCACCTCGCCGACGACCGGCAGGAGTGCCGGACGGTCGTGGGTCGCCTGCGCGACGTCATGTGCGCGGACGGCATATCCGTCCATCGAGGAGTTGTCGAATCTGGGCAGGTCGATCGCACTGACGCACGGCTCGACCAGGCACAGTCCCAGGGCCTCGTTCAGCGGCTGGGCCGTGGCCGCCAGTGGTTCGACTCCGGCCAGGATCCGCTCGAGGTGGGCCTCGGGGGCGATCAGCACGTCCTGGCCTCCCGGTGTCATGGACGGCATCCTAGTCAGCCGCCGAGCGCGGCCGCCTTCCCGGCGATCCGCAGATGCGTCCAGATTGGTAATAGGTAGATGCACTTGTGACTGTTACGCTCCTGCTATGACTCAACTACGGGTGAGCGATGCCGCCCGCTTCCTGGGTGTCAGTGACGACACGGTCCGGCGGATGATCCAGAGCGGCTCGCTGCCGAGCGTTCGCGACGAGCACGGACGGACGGTGGTCGAGGGCCGGGACCTGGCGCAGGTGCTGCGAGACGGCTCGCCATCGCTGCCCGATCGCAGTCACCCCCGCACGTCCGCGCGTAACCGATTCGTCGGTCTGGTCACGGCCGTCACCGCCGACAGCGTCATGGCGCAGGTCGAGATGCAATGCGGTCCCTTCAGGGTCGTGTCGCTCATGAGCAGCGAGGCGGTCCGAGACCTCGCTCTCGAGCCCGGCTCCATCGCGGCGGCTGTCATCAAGTCGACGAATGTCGTCGTCGAATCACTGGAGTGATCATGAGAAGACCGTTCGTCCTGATCGTCACGGCGCTGTTGCTGATCGTCACGGCGCTGTTGCTGATCTTCACGGCGGCGTGCGGATCCGACGACGGTGACGACACCGAACAGGACACCGCCGAGCCGGCGACGCTGACCGTCTACGCGGCCGCATCGTTGAAGAGCACGTTCACCCAGATCGGTGAGAAGTTCGAGGCCGAGCACCCCGGAGTCACCGTGGAGTTCAGCTTCGCCGGCAGTTCGGACCTGGTCGCCCAGATCGAGAACGGCGCCCCGGCGGACGTCTTCGCATCGGCCGACATCAAGAACATGGACAAGGCCGCCGACCTGGTCGACGGCGATCCCGCGAACTTCGCGACCAATGTCCTCCAGATCGCGACACCGCCCGACCATCCCGCTCAGGTCGGCTCGCTCGACGACCTGACGGCGTCCGGCGTCAAGGTCGTGGTCTGCGCCCCCGAGGTCCCGTGCGGCAACGCGGCGGTGACGGTCGAGAAGTCGGCGGGCATCGACATCAAGCCGGTCAGCGAGGAGCAGTCGGTCACCGACGTGCTCAACAAGGTCATCTCGGGTGAGGCCGACGCCGGGCTGGTCTACGTCACCGACGTCACCGGTGCGGGCGAGAAGGTCAAGGGCATCACGTTCCCCGAGTCCGACTCGGCAGTGAACACCTATCCCATCGCGGCGCTCTCGGGCGGCGATCATCTCGATCTGGCTCACCAGTTCGTCACCTTCGTGACCGGTTCGGTCGGGCAGGGGATCCTGACTGCCGCGGGATTCGGCACGCCTTGACCCGCCTTCCTCGATGGGTCATCGGCCCAGCAGCGCTCGGAGCTGCCCTGATCGTCCTTCCGCTCGTGGCCATCGCCGCGCGGGTCAATTGGGGCAGCTTCGGCTCGCTGGTGACGTCGGAATCCTCGAGGGCCGCCCTTCGGCTGAGCTTGCAAACCTCGCTGACCGCGACGGTGCTGTGCCTGATACTCGGCGTGCCGATGGCACTGGTGCTGGCCCGCACCAGCTTTCCGGGCCAGTCGCTCCTGCGGTCGCTGGTCCTGCTGCCGCTCGTGCTTCCGCCGGTGGTCGGCGGCATCGCGTTGCTCTACACCTTCGGCCGCAAGGGTCTGCTGGGCGGCGCGATGGAGGTCATGGGGCTGCAGATCGCGTTCTCGACGACAGCGGTCGTGCTGGCCCAGACCTTCGTCGCGCTGCCGTTCCTCGTCATCAGCCTCGAGGGAACGCTGCGCACGGTCGGCGGGCGGTACGAGGACGTCGCGGCCACGCTCGGTGCCGCGCCGGGCACGGTGCTGAGGCGCGTCACGTTGCCGCTGGTGCTGCCCGGCCTGGCGTCCGCCGCGGTGCTGTCGTTCGCGCGAGCGCTCGGTGAGTTCGGCGCCACCATCACATTCGCCGGCAGCCTGCAGGGGGTCACGCGCACCCTGCCGCTGGAGATCTACCTGCAACGTGAGACCGACGCCGACGCGGCAGTGGCGCTCTCGCTGGTCCTGGTCGTCGTCGCGATCGTCGTGATCGCGCTGGTCCGCCGGCCGCGGGGAGGCCTGCTGTGATCGAACACGATCACGTCGGCCTCTCGCTTGAGATCGAGCTGCGCGACCGCGACCTGCGCATCGAGCTGGAGGTGAAGGCCGGCGAGACGATGGCGTTGCTGGGTCCCAACGGGGCCGGCAAGTCGAGCGTTCTCGCCGTCGCGGCGGGCCTCCTGCGACCCGACACGGGACGCGTGACGGTCGACGGCCGGACCGTGGTCGGCGACGGCGTCTGGGTTCCCCCGCACGCGCGTGGGGTCGCCCTGCTGGCTCAGGACGCCCTGCTGTTCCCGCACCTCTCGGCGTTGGACAACGTCGCCTTCGGTCCGTGCAGCCGCAAGCTCGGACGCCACGCGGCGCGCGAACACGCCGAGCGATGGCTGGACCGGGTCGGCGCCGCCGAGCATGCGGCCCGCCGCCCGGCCCAACTCTCCGGCGGACAGCAACAGCGGGTGGCGATCGCACGCGCCCTGGCTGCCGAGCCGCACCTGTTGCTCCTCGACGAGCCGATGGCCGCTCTCGACGTCACGGTCGTTCCGTCGGTGCGGCGCGTCCTGTCGGACGTCCTGCGTGATCGCACGACCGTCATGGTCACCCACGATGTCATCGACGCCATGACCCTGGCCGATCGCGTCGCGGTCATCGAGAACGGTCGCGTCGTCGAGCAGGGCACGACCCGTGACATCCTCACGTCGCCGCGCAGCGGCTTCGCCGCAGACATCGCCGGACTCAATCTCGTGGTCGGCCGGTGGCAAGGCGGACAGGTCGTCGATGGCGCGATCCGGATGACAGGACACCTCGTGGAGGACGATCCGGCCGAGGACGATCCGGTCGTCGCCGTGTGCGATCCGGCGTCCGTCGCCGTGCTGCGCAGCCCACCCGACGGGAGCCCCCGCAACGTCTTCTCGGCGATCGTGCACGATCTGGAGCCTCGCGGGCAGCTGGTACGCGTCCACACCGACCGCCTGGCCGCGGACATCACCCTCGCCGCCGCGGCGGATCTGTCGCTCCAGCCCGGCAGCGAGGTCGTGCTGTCCGTCAAGGCCGCCGAGGTCCGCGTCCTGCGCCGCTGATCAGGCGCGGCCCGGTCGGCGTTTGGAGTTGCGGGGAGCAACCAGCTGGCTACCGTGATCCCATGAACAACGGGGGATGGGCGGGGCGTCTCGTGCGCACCAAGGACATCGATGATGTCGTGCACCAGAACGACGAGCTGCCCGAGGGCGAGGAGATCCCGCACCTGCAGAAGCGCCTGCGGATGATCGACCTCATCGGGTTCGGCATCGGCATCGTGATCGGCACCGGCATCTTCACGCTGACCGGCGTGCAGGCCAAGGACAACGCGGGGCCCGCCATCGTGCTGTCGTTCGCGATCGCGGGCGTGGTCGCGATGCTCGCGGCGCTCTGCTACGCCGAGCTCGCCGCCGCGGTGCCCACGGCCGGCTCGGCCTACACGTATGCCTACGCGACGATCGGCGAGATCTTCGCCTGGATCATCGCGTGGGACCTGATCTTGGAGTTCGCACTCGGTTCGGCGGTCGTGGCACGCGGGTGGTCGGGCTACCTGCAGGACTCGTTCGATCTGCCGATGGACTGGTTCGGTGAGGAGGAGTCGATCGTCAACCTGGGTGCCGTCGCGATCGTGGCGGTCCTCACGGTGGTCGCGGTCCTGGGGATCCGCGAGAGTCGCATCGTGACCAACCTGCTGGTGGTCCTGAAGGTCAGCATCGTCGTGTTCTTCATCGCGGTCGGCGCGTTCTTCATCAAGGTCGACAACCTCAAGCCCGTCATCCCGCCATCACGGCCCGGTGAGGAGGTCAGTGGCCTCAGGCAGCCGCTGTGGCAATGGCTCACCGGCGCCGACGCCACGATGTACGGCGTCACCGGCGTGCTCGTCGCCGCCGCGGTGGTGTTCTTCGCCTACTCCGGCTTCGAGGCCGTCGCGAACCTCGGCGAGGAGACCAAGAATCCAGCCAAGGACATGCCGCGAGGACTGCTCGGCACTCTGGCGATCTGCACCCTGCTGTACATGCTGGTCTGCTTCGTGCTGGTCGGCATGGTCAAGTACGTCGATCTCAGCGAGGGTGCACCGATCTCCGATGCATTCGACCAGGTCGGGCTCGGCTGGGCCAAGGTCCTGGTCGGCGTGTCGGCGGTCGCCGGGCTGACGTCGGTGATGCTGGTCGAGCTGGTCACAGTCGGCCGCATCATCTACGCGCTGAGCCGCGACGGTCTGCTGCCGAAGGCGATCGGCGAGATCCATCCGACCCGCCACACCCCGGCGCGCGCCACCGTCGCGACCGGCATCCTGATCGCGGTGCTCGCCGCGTTCATCCCGCTGGGAGCCCTCGCCGAGATGGTCTCGATCGGCACGCTGTTCGCGTTCCTGGTGGTGGCGATCGCCGTGATCGTCCTGCGCCGCACCAAACCGCGCCTGGAGCGCCCGTTCCGCACGCCGCAGGTGCCGTGGCTGCCCATGCTCTCGGCGCTGACATGCGTGGGCCTGATGACCAATCTGGCGGTCGAGACCTGGCTGCGGTTCCTGGTGTGGCTGTTCGTGGGTATGGCGATCTACTGGTTCTACGGCCGCCACCACGCGGTGCTCGACCGGTCGGAACGCTAGGCGTCCTCGTCCTCCTCGCGCAGACGCGGCACCGTGGCGCCCTCGGGCCGGAGGCCGAGCTTGTCGGCATAGAACGCACGCACCAGATCCATGTCGGCGACCACGTCGTCGGTCGGATGGAAGGTGGGCCCGAAGCCCATCGTCTTGGTGGGCGGGTCCAGGAAAGCCAGCGAGACCGGCAGGCCCGTCTCGATCGACATGCGGCGGAACCCGGACTTCCAGTATTCGCCCTTGTCGCGGGTGCCTTCTGCGGCGATGACGAGACGGAACGACGGATCGCGCTGTGCCTCCTCGACCAGCGAGGCCACCAGGGCACGCGGGTTCGAGCGGTCGAGCGGAATGCCCCCGAAGGCCCGCAACAGGGGGCTCAAAGGGCCGCGGAACAGCTCCTTCTTGACCAGTACGCGCGGATGCTGGCCCTCGTGCCACATCACGAGCAGCATCGAGAGGAAGTCCCAGTTCGAGGTATGCGGCGCACCGACCAGGATGCCGGCGGGCGGCACGTCGCCGACCATGCGATAGCCCATGATCCGCGTGATTCGGCGCGCCAGGCGCTGTCGCAACATGGCCTTACCCTAGGGCTGACTACGATGCTGACGTGACCCCGCTTCGTGTTGTGTCCCTGCTGGTCGCCGCCTCCGCCCTCGCGGCGTGCGGCTCGATCCATCCCGGTGCCGCCGCTGTCGTCGACGGCGACTCCATCTCGATGCGCACCCTCGATCGCACCGCCAGCGCGATGTGCGTCGTCCAGGCGCGCACCCAGCAGCAGGTGCAGCCGATCGACAGCGCTCAGGTCAAACGAGATGCCGCCGTCCTGCTGGTGTTGGAGAAGGCGGCCGCCGCCACCGTGCGCGACGAGGGCATCACGGTCGATCCGAAGCTGGCGGCGGTGCCCGGCGATGCCGAAGCGTCGATCCGCAAGGCTTTCGGCCAGCATGCCGACGATGTGCTCGCTCTGGTCAAGGACCAGCAGCGGGTCTATGCCGAACTGATCGCGATCGGCTCCGATTCGACCGGTCAGACGGCCAACGCCGACATCCTCGATCCGCTCGCGCGTGCGGGCCAGGAGGTCGTCGTCGCCCGCTACGACGATCTCGACGTCACGTTCGCGCCGCGTCTGGGCCTGTCGAAGAAGGGCGCTGCGACCGGCGGCGTCGGCTCACTCTCGGTGTCGGCCGACGACCTGGGGCAAGCGTCGCCGTCTCCGGTCGTGGGCTGCTCGGCCTGACGTGGACGAGGCAGCCGGCGACACGTTCGTCGAGCTGGTCGCGGTGATGGACCGGCTCCGCAACGAGTGCGCCTGGACGGCCCAGCAGACCCACGCCTCCCTGGCCCGCTACCTGCTCGAGGAGGCGTACGAGACCCTCGACACGCTGGAGCGCGGGGACACCGAGCAGCTGCGTGACGAGCTGGGCGATCTGCTGATGCAGGTCGTGTTCCATGCCCGCATCGCCCAAGAGGGCAGCACTGATGCCGGGGCCGGTTGGGACGTCGACGACGTGGTGCGAGGCATCACCGCCAAGCTGATGCGGCGCAATCCGCACGTGTTCGGCGACGGCACCGCCAGCACGCCGGAGGAGATCGACGCGGCCTGGCAGGCCGTCAAGGCCACCGAGCGGCCTCGCACGTCGATCCACGACGGGATCCCCGAGACACTCCCCGCGCTCGCCTACGCCGACAAGGTCCTCAAGCGCCTCGGCGATCCGGCGGTCGACGGCGACGACCTGGGTTCGCGCCTGCTCGCCCTCGTGGCCGAGGCCCGGGCCGAGGGCATCGACCCCGAAGCGACGCTACGCCGCACCGTGCGCGCCCTGGGGAGTGAGTTCACGTGATCCCAGGTTTCACACGCCAGCGTGTGAAACCTGCACGCCGCGACGAGGCGCGACTCACGGCCGAGCGTGATGTCGGGGCGGGGGAGTCGCCACTAGGCTAGGGGCGCACATCACCCGCGCAGGCGCGGACATCCGTATCTCTTTGGGAGCAGCAGTGGCACGCATCGAAGCCGTCGGAGCACGCGAGATCCTCGATTCACGAGGCAACCCGACCGTCGAGGTCGAGGTCGCGCTGGAGGACGGCACCATCGGCCGCGCCGCGGTCCCGTCCGGTGCCTCGACGGGCCAGTTCGAGGCGGTCGAGCTGCGTGACGGCGGCAAGCGCTATCTCGGCAAGGGGGTGACGAAGGCGGTCAAGGCCGTCAACGAGAAGATCGCTCCGGCTCTCGAGGGCCTCGACGCCGACGAGCAGCGCCTGGTCGACGAGACGATGCTCGAGCTCGACGGCACCGACAACAAGGCCAAGCTGGGTGCCAATGCGATCCTCGGCGCATCGCTCGCGGTCGCCAAGGCCGCCGCGGAGTCGGCACACCTGCCCCTGTTCCGCTATGTCGGCGGCCCCAACGCCCACATCCTGCCCGTGCCGATGATGAACATCCTCAACGGCGGCGCGCACGCCGACTCCAATGTCGACGTCCAGGAGTTCATGATCGCCCCGATCGGCGCCCCCACGTTCGCCGAGGCCCTGCGCCAGGGCGCCGAGGTGTACCACGCGCTCAAGGCGGTGCTGAAGGCCAAGGGTCTGTCGACCGGCCTGGGCGACGAGGGCGGCTTCGCGCCGAACCTGGAGTCCAACCGCGCCGCCCTCGACCTGATCGCCGAAGCCGTCGGTGCCGCCGGCCTCGAGCTCGGCACCGACATCGCGCTTGCCCTCGACGTCGCGGCCAGCGAGTTCGAGTCCGATGGCGTCTACACGTTCGAGGGCGAGGCCCGCAGTGCCGAGCAGATGAGCGCCTACTACGCCGATCTCGTCGCTTCGTACCCGATCGTGTCGATCGAGGACCCGCTGAACGAGGAAGACTGGGACGGCTGGGTCACGATCACCGAGCAGCTCGGCGACCAGGTCCAGCTCGTCGGCGACGACCTGTTCGTCACCAACGTCGAGCGCCTGACCCGCGGCATCAACGAGGGTGCGGCCAATGCGATGCTCGTCAAGGTCAACCAGATCGGCTCGCTCAGCGAGACGCTCGACGCGGTGGAGTTGGCTCACCGCCACGGGTTCTCCAACATGATGAGCCACCGATCGGGTGAGACCGAGGACGTCACGATCGCCGATCTGGCCGTCGCGACCAACTGCGGACAGATCAAGACCGGGGCCCCCGCACGCTCCGACCGTGTCGCCAAGTACAACCAGCTGCTGCGCATCGAGGAACTGCTCGGTTCGGCTGCCACGTACGCCGGCGCCGACGCTTTCCCGCGCCTGGTTCTCTAGGATTCATGGCGTCTCGCTCACCGCGCTCTCGCTCCGACCGGGCTCGTCCGGCCGGAGCCCGCAGCACTCGCCCGGCACGGCGTCCGAAGCAGTCGCCGGGCAGCGGCCCGCAGATCACGTCGCGCGCCGTGATCCTGCTCAGTGTCGTGCTGCTGCTCGTCGCCTCGTATACCGCGTCGTTCCGGGCCTGGTGGGGTGCGCGACAGGAACTGCAGTCGACCCGCTCCGAGCGGGTCGTGCTCAAGGCCGAGATCAAGCAGCTCGAGGAGCAGAAGCAGCGCTTCGAGGATCCGGCCTTCATCAAGCAGCAGGCGCGTGAACGTTTCGGCTGGGTCATGCCCGGTGAGGTGGGCTACCGGGTCATCGGTGCCGATGGTTCGGTCCGCGGGCAGGTGCCCGAGCTCGACGAACCCCCCGAGGTCCGCACGCCGCAGTGGTACGACCGGTTGTGGGGCACGGTCGAGACGGCCGGTCAGGACGCCGGCGACACCGCGCCGAGCCCCGATATCAACAGCAAGCCGCTCAAGGAGGGCCAGTGACCGTCTCGGCCGAGAGGGACCTCGCCGCCCTGCGTGAGCAGCTGGGCCGTCCGGCGCGCGGCGTTATCGAGGTGGCATCGCGCTGCCCGTCGGGTCATCCGAACGTGGTCAAGACCGAGCCCCGGCTACCCGACGGCACCCCGTTCCCGACGCTGTACTACCTGACGTGCCCGCGTCTGGCGTCCGAGATCGGCACGCTGGAGGCTTCGGGCCTGATGGCCGAGATGAGTGCTCGGCTGCTCGAGGACCAGGCTCTCGCCGACGCGTACCGGCGGGCTCACGAGAGCTATCTGGCGGAACGAACGGCCATCGCCCACGTGCCCGAGATCGACGGCATCACGGCGGGCGGCATGCCCACGCGGGTCAAGTGCCTGCACGTCCTGGTCGGTCACGCGCTGGCCAAGGGTCCGGGCGTCAACCCGCTGGGCGACGAGGCTCTGGCGCTGCTGGGCGATTGGTGGACCGGCACCTCCTGTGCGCAGTCGCGTGCCGAGTGACCGATAGCCTCGGGTCATGACGCGGGTGGCGGCGATCGACTGCGGAACCAATTCGATCCGGCTGCTCGTCACCGATCTCGACGGTGATCGCCAGGACGACGTGCTTCGCGAGATGCGTATCGTGCGGCTGGGCCAAGGCGTCGACCAGACCGGTCGTCTGCAGGACGCGGCGATCGACCGCACGCTCGCCGTCTGTCGCGAGTACGGCGAACTGATCTCGACGTTCCAGGCGGTGCGACTGAGGTTCTGCGCCACGTCGGCGGTCCGCGACGCCGACAACGGCGAAGAGTTCGGCGACCGGGTCGAAGACGTGCTCGGCGTGCGGCCCGAAGTGCTGTCGGGCCAGGCCGAGGCGGCCGCGTCGTTTCTTGGAGCGACCCGGGCGCTCGGCGGCGGCCGGACCGTGGTGGTCGACATCGGTGGAGGGTCGACCGAGATCGTGGTCGGTGACGGCACCGAGCTCGAGTCCGCGGTGTCGCTCGACATCGGTTCGGTGCGCATGACGGAGCGGTTCCTGGCCTCCGATCCGCCCGCCGTCGCCGAGTTGACTGACTGCATGTCGTATCTCGACGCCGTGCTGGCGCCGCAATGCGGCATGGGTGCCGTGCCTCGGTTCGTCGGTGTCGCGGGCACGGTCACGACCGTCGCCGCCCATGCGCTCGGCCTGCCGTCGTACGACTCGTCGGCGATCCACGGTGCGCGGCTGCCGCTCGGCGACGTCCGCGCGGCTTGCCTGTCCTTGGCCCAGATGTCGGTGGCGGACCGGCGCGCTCTGCCGTTCATGCATCCGGGCCGTGCCGATGTGATCGGCGCGGGCGCCCTGATCCTGGATCGCCTGATCGAGGCGCTGCCGCTCGATTCCGGCGAACTGCTCGTCAGCGAGAGCGACATCCTCGACGGTATCGCCTGGAGTCTGGCGTGAGTCTGCGGATCAGCGTCCCCGACACGCGATGGGCCGAGACGCTCGCCGACCTCGATGTCGACCTGGTGGTGTGGGACGCGACGACTCCGCAGCCGGACGGGCATCTGGATCTGGTGCTGTGGCCGTACACGCTCCAGGTGGAGGCGTTGGCCGGGTTGGACGTGGCACGGATCGGCGTGATCCAGGCCCAGTCGCTCGGCTACGACCGCATCGCGGATGTCCTACCGGCGGGCGGCGTCTACGCCAATGCCGTGGGCGTCCACGAGGCGGCGACCGCCGAACTCGCGATGGCACTCCTCCTGGCTGCGGCCCGCGGGATCGACCGGTTCGTGAGAGCGCAGGCCGATCACCGCTGGCAGAAGCACTGGACTCCGGGACTGATCGACCGCCGCGTCGTGCTGATCGGCGTGGGCGGTATCGGCGCCGAGTTGCTGGCTCGTCTCACGGGCTTCGGCGCCGACGTCGTGCGCGTTGCGTCGAACGCTCGTGACGACGAGTTCGGTCACGTGCACGGTGCCGAGGATCTGGGGCGGCTGCTTCCGGCCGCCGACGCAGTCATCCTGGCGGTGCCGCTCACGGCCAGCACCCAGGGCCTGGTCGATGCCGATTTCCTCGCGTGCATGCCGGACGGTGCCGTGCTCGTCAATGTGTCGCGCGGCAAGGTCGTCGTCACCGATGCCGTCCTGGCTGAGGCGGGTCGCATCGTGTTCGCCTCGGACGTGTTCGACCCAGAACCCTTGCCTGCCGATCACCCGCTGTGGTCACTGCCGAATACCCTGATCACCCCACACGTGGGCGGTCTGTCGGCGTCGATGCGCTCGCGCGTCGAGGGCCTGGTGCGCCGCCAGATCGATCGTCTGCGGTCCGGGGGCGACCCCGAGCACGTCGTGGTGCGGTCGCCGCGCTGATCGAGCCCGCCCCACTACGCTGGCGGCACGCTCCCGTAGCCCAATCGGCAGAGGCAGGCGGCTTAAACCCGCCCCAGTGTGGGTTCGAGTCCCACCGGGAGCACCCTGGCAGGCCGGGTGATGGGACGAGAAGCCCGCACCGTTCAGACCAGTGTGGGTTCGAGTCCCACCGGGAGCACTGGGGTTCTTCACCACGCGGGGCGAGAAGCCCGCACCGTTTCGGACCAGTGTGGGTTCGAGTCCCACCGGGAGCACCTAGCCGATCGCGTAGCGGTGCAGGGTGACGCCCTGGTCGTAGGTCTGTTGCTCGAGGAGCGAGAGCTCGACAGGCTCGTGGGGGTCGTCGAAGAGGGGCCGGCCGGTGCCGAGGACGACCGGATGGGTGAACAGGAGTAGCTCGTCGAGCAGGCCGGCGCGCAGCAGCCGGGTCGCCAGCGTGGCGCCGCCGACGCCGATATCGCCGTCGGTCTCGTCGCGCAGCCGGGCGAGCTGTTCGATCGCGTCGTCGCCGCCGATGATGCGGGTGTTGTGGTCCGCGCTGTCGCGGGTGCGCGACACCAGGACCTTCGGTGCAGACGTCCAGATGTGACCGTACTCGCGCATGACCTCGGGCTGCGACTCGTCGTCGCGCATGGCGGGCCAGGCCGCCTCCATCGTCTCGTAGACGATGCGGCCCTGGACCATGAGCGCCAGGTCGGCCGCGCGACGATTGAACTCCTGATGCAGCGACTCGGTGATGCGGAGCCAGTCGCCGCCGCCCTCCTCGCCGTGGTCGCGCTCGATCTTCAGGTCGAGCGAGACGTTCATCCAGTACACGAACCGGCCGGCCATCGGGTCACCTCTCGAATGTCAGGTGGGTCGTGCCGCTCTCGGCGGCCTCGACGGTGACGTCGTATCCGGCCTCGAGGCCGCGCAGATCGTCCCAGAGGCGGATGCCGCGGCCGAGCAGGATCGGCGCGATCGCGACGTGCAGGCGGTCGACGAGCCCGGCCGCCAGGAAGTCTCGTACGACGGTCGCGCCGCCGCCGACTCGGACGTCCTGGCCGTCGGCTACGGCAACGGCGCGGGCGAGGGCTTCGGCGGGCGTGGCCGAGAGGAAGTGGAACGTGGTGCCACCGTGCATCGGGATCGACGGACGTGGTGTGTGGGTCAGGACGAACACCGGGACGCCGAACGGTGGTTCGTCGCCCCACCAGCCGCGCCAGTCGGGGTCGTCGCCGTAGGTGTGCAGGCCGAACATGCCGGCGCCCATGATCTCGGCGCCGATGCCGTCGAAGTAGGCCGAGGCGTACTTCTCATCGACACCCGTGGTGCCCTGGCCGCTCGTGTCGCCCAGCACCCGCTCCTGCATCGTTCGGGTTGCGAGATAGGCCGCGACGAGGCGGCCCCAGTCGGCGCCGATCGGGTCGTCGGGGGTCTGGTCGGTCGTCGTCGCGAAACCGTCGAGCGAGATGTTCAGGTCGACACGGACCGCCATGGGGCGTCTCCTCACTGGTGATTGCAATATGCAAGCACTAGAGTGGACCGCATGAGCCGAGGTGTCAAGGGAGAGCGAGCCGAGCCGCGGTCGGGGTGTCCCATCAATGCCGCGGTCGAGGCCCTCGGCGACCACTGGTCGTTCCTGGTGCTGCGCGACATCATCTTCGGCGATCGCCGCTACTTCCGTGAGCTCCAGGCAGGCTCGATCGAGGGCATCGCATCGAACATCCTGGCCGACCGGCTCAAACGTCTCGTCGCCGCCGGGCTGCTGACGCGCGACGACGTGGCGCGTGGACAGCGGGCGCGATACAGCCTCACCGAAGCCGGCATCCAGACCCTGCCGATCATCTTCGCGCTGGGCAACTGGGGTCTGGACTGGCGCCCCGGCACCCCGGAGCTGCGCATCCGGCAGGAACTGATGCGGGCCGAGGGCATGGGATTCATCGAGGAGTTCATGGACGAACTGCGCGTCCGGCACCTGGGTGCCAGCCCGAAACGACGCAACGACCCGGGCCCGTTGGAGCGGCTCGCGGCGGCGTTCGAGTCGGCGAATCCCCGCCCTGACGACCCGGCTCGCGGCTACGCTGACGACTGATGATCTTCAGCACTCCCGATCCGGCGGCCGATCCGTACTTCGCGGCGGCGCTGCTCGAGCTGCAGCGCACCGCGTTCGCGATTGAGGCGCGGTTGATCGGCACGCGCGAGATCCCGCCGTTGCAGCAGGACCGTGACGCGCTCACCGCGTTCCGCGGCTCGTGGATCACCGTGTGGGACGGCGTGGCCCTGGTCGGTGCCGCGGCATGGCGCAGCACGCAAGAGGCGCTCGAGATCGACCGAGTGATGGTGCATCCCGAGGCGCATCGGCGGGGGATCGGCAGCGCCCTGATGGACCGCATCGTCGAGGCGGCCTCGGGGCGCGACATCAGGGTCTCCACGGGGCGCGACAACCCGCCCGGCATCGCGCTGTATGCCAAGTACGGTTTCGTCGCCGAGAGCGAGCAGGAGGTGCCGCCGGGCGTCTGGATCACCTGCCTGCGGCGCCCGGGATCGGGCTAGGCCGGCGCGATCCGCACGGCGGCCCATCCGCTGTCGATGTGGATCGGCGGGGCCGCGCTCCAGCCGTAATCGCTGACAGCCCCGGCCACCGCATCCAGGTCGAGCTCGTGGGAGGCGACGATCCACACCGACGGGACCGAACCGATGCGCGGCAGCGCGTCGTCGAGGTCCTCGGCCAGCACGTCGAGGTCGTCGATGACCAGGACGACCGCCGACATCTGCTGTTCCGGGGTGCTGTCATCGGGATCGGTGACGGTGTCGACGCCGTCGGGCAACGGATCGAGCACGGCGTTCTCCTCGTCGGAACGCCCGATGACCCACACCAGTCCGCTGGTGATGCCCAGTTGTTCTGCCGGTGTGCTCACGTCTCAGATCCTACGTGCGGTGAAGTCGTGGATCTCGCGTCCGACCTTGAGGCCCTTGGTCTCGAACCGGGTCACGGGACGACCGTCGAAGCGCTCGCTGCGGCCGCCCTCGAAATCGGGCGATCCCTCCATGACCTCGGCGATCTGGTCGGCGTAGTCGGCCCAGTCGGTCGCGGCGCGCCAGATGCCGCCCGAGGGCAGCGCACGCGCCGCGATCGCCGCGAACGACGGCGTGATGAGGCGTCGCTTGTTGTGGCGCTTCTTGTGCCAGGGGTCGGGGAACCAGATCCGCAGTTCCTGCAGCGCTCCCGGCGCGATCGCCATCGACAGCATCTCCGGTGCGTTGACGATCGCGAGACGCAGGTTCGTCAAGCCCTCGCGACGCACGTGCAGCAGTGTCTGGGCGACGGCCGGGACGTAGACCTCGATGCCGAGGAAGTTCCATTCCGGGTGCTCGACGGCGGCATGCGCCAGGGCTTCGCCGTAACCCGAGCCGATCTCGACCACCAGGGGAGCGGAGCGTCCGAACACCGCGTCGGCGTCGAAGCGGTAGGCCGGATGTACCGAGGTGCTCGGCCCGCCTTGTGGGACGTCGACGACCATCTCGTCGGCCAGCTGGTCCCAGACCCTCTGCTGGCGCTCGCCGAGGCGTCCCCCGCGACGGGTGAACGAGACCGGTTCGGTGCGGTAGGCGGGATCTCGTGTCTCGTCGGCTGCTTCGGGCATGGCGTAGAGCCTAAGGGCTGCAGCAGGATGAGCGGCATGAGCATCGAACCGGATCTGAAGGACTGGACGTGGGTGCTGGAGCGCCCCTGCCAGGAGTGCGGTTTCGACGCGGGCCGGGTCGATGTGCGGGCCGCGGCCGATCGGGTCGTCGAGATGGTGCCGTCTTGGCAGGCCGTCCTGGCTCGGCCGGGAGCGGCGGAGCGACCGGATGCGTCGACCTGGTCGCCGACCGAATACGCCTGCCATGTCCGCGACGTGTTCGACCTGTTCGCCCAACGCATCGGGCTGATGCTGGCCGAGGACGATCCGCGGTTCGCGAACTGGGACCAGGACGTCACGGCGGTCGAGCAGAGATACGACCTGCAGGACCCGGTGGTCGTGGCCGGTGAGCTGGCCGTCGCCGCCGAACACATGGCTGCGGCCCTTCGGGACGTACCTGACGATGCCTGGGATCGTCCCGGACGGCGCAGCAACGGCTCCCGTTTCACGGTCGGGACCCTCGTTCTGTACTTCCTCCACGACGTGGAGCATCACCTGGTCGACGTCGGCGCGTAGGGTTCCGCGACGCGCCGATCCAACTTCGCCGCGCACACTAGTGTGGAATGCGTGGTACTGTCCCACGCATGGATGCAACACAGCTGCTCAAGGGCGTGCTCGACGTCGCCGTGTTGGCGGTCGTCGAGGACGAGGACGGCTACGGCTACGACGTCGTCCGGCGTCTGCGGGCCGCGGGCCTCGAAGAGGTGGGCGACGCCTCGGTCTACGGAACGTTGCGGCGGCTGTACTCGGCCGGCGCACTGACGTCGTACGTCGTCCCGTCCGAGGAAGGGCCGCATCGCAAGTACTACGGCATCACGCCACAAGGGCGTTCGATGCTCGAGGTCCAGCGCAAGGTCTGGACCGAGTTCTCCACCACCATGAACCGCCTGCTCCAGGAGGGCGCAGCATGAGCACGTCGACCATCGCACCGCAGATCGCCCAGTTCGCGCGCGCTGTCCGCGACGCCTTGTCCGACCTCCCCGAGGAGGAGCGCGACGAGCTGACCGAGGGCTTGGAGGCCGATCTGACCGAGGCGTACGCCGAGGACCTGGCCAACACGCTGCCCGATCCGGTCGAGTACGCCACCGAGCTGCGGACGGCCGCCGGGCTGCCGATGCCGGCCAAGGGCGCCTCGTGGACCCATGGCATGGCCGAAGCGTGGCGTTACGCGCGCCGCGACGTCATGCGGGCGGTGCGCAGCAATCCCGCGGCGGTCCATCTGCTCGACTTCGCCGGATCGCTGCGTCCCGCATGGTGGGTCGCCCGCGCCTGGGTCGCGTCGTGGGGCGTGGCCGCCCTGTTCGGCGGCGAGGGAGGGTTCCTGCCGACCTCGACGCTGTTCGCCCTCGTGCTCCTGGTGTTCATCGTGGTCAGCGTGCAATGGGGACGCGGACGGTGGACCTTCCGTGGCCTGGCTCCGCTGATCGTCGTGGGCAATGTCGTGGCGGCGGTCTTGATCGTGCCCGTCGTGTCGATCGCTCAGGACTGGACCCGCGATGTCGAGTACGCCTACTACGACCAAGGTCCCGGTGACCTGACCGGCGTTTACCTGAACGGCGAACCGGTCACGAACATCTTCCCGTACGGCAGCGACGGCACGTTGCTGCGCGATGTGCAGCTGTTCGACGAGAACGGCCGTCCGCTCGCCACCGCGGTCGAAGGCGCCGACGGCTGTATCGATCCCGAGTGCGCGGTCACGGGTCAGTGGGCGCCGCGTGTCACCGAGGACGGCCTGACCTCGTTCAACGTGTTCCCCATGCGGATGAGGCCCGATGACGGCGGTCCCGTGGTCGACCGCGTTCCGCCGTTCAAGAAGGTCTCGCCCGTGGTGGGAAAGGTTTCGGCGAACAACGACTGAAACGGGAGCAAAACGCCGGTCCGGAGCGTTGGATAGGATGAGCAGACAGCTCACCACCCCCGGAGGGACACATGCAGAGCAGGAACCCGGTCTTCGCCAACAGTGCGGAGTTCAACGGACGCGCCGCACAGGCCGCCGTGAGTGATCCGTCGCAGTGGCAGATCGACCTCGACGCCTCGGGCACACCTACGCACACGCAGCCCGGCGCCGGCCGCATGACACTCGAGACCGTCGTCGAGAAGACGGCCATCACGCTCGGCATCCTGGTGGTCGCGGCCGTCGCCGCCTGGATCGCGATCGGTCAGGTCGTCACCGAGTTCGGCACGATCGATTCCGATGCGGTCAACAAGGCGTACATGTTCGCCATGGGCGGTGCCATCATCGGCCTGGTCCTGTCGCTGGTGAACTCGTTCAAGAAGGCCGTCAGCCCGGCCCTGGTCATCGCCTACGCCGTGGCCGAGGGCGTCTTCGTCGGCGCGTTCTCCAAGATCGTCGCCACCTGGGTCGGCGATACCTCGATCGTGGCGCAGGCCGTGATCGGCACGATCGTCGCGTTCGGCGCGACGCTCGCGGCGTACAAGTTCTTCAACATCCAGGTCAGTGACAAGTTCCGCAAGATCGTCACCATCAGTATCTTCGCGTTCGTCGGTGCCACGGTCATCAACTTCATCCTGAGCCTGACGGGCATCATCAACAACGGCGGCATCCGCGGCATGAACGGTCTGGGCCTCGCGGTCTCGGCCATCGCGGTGGTGCTGGCGGTGTTCATGCTGATCATGGACTTCGACTACGTCGAGAAGGGTGTCGCGGCCCAGCTGCCCGAGCGCGAGTCCTGGCGCGCGGCGTTCGGCCTGACGGTCACGCTGGTCTGGCTGTACATCGAGATCCTGCGCATCCTCGCCATCTTGCGCGGCAACGACTGACACCCGTCAGTCCCGACAGCGGCCGGTCCCCGAGACGGGGGCCGGCCGCTTCGTCGGTTCTGGCGCAGGTTTCCCACGAGACCCCCCGAAACCTGCATTGATGACACGAAACTTCGTGTCATCCATGCAGGGAAAGTGTCAGCTCGCGGAGGCGCGGCGCCGCAGCGGCACATGCCAGCGACGCGACGGCCGCACCAGGTCGCGAGCCGTCGCATGAGCCTCGCGTCCGCCGATCACCGCAGCGACAGCCGGCAGCAGTACCGAGACCATGTGCGCGTAACCGGCCTCGGACGGGTGGAACCGGTCGACGCCGAACATCACGTCGTAGCGTTCGCTGAACAGCCCACCGAGCAGTGATCCAAGCGGCACGGCACGGCCCCCGGCAGCTGTCACGGCGACCTGCTGACGGCGTGCCAGGTCCCGGCTCTGGTGCCGGGCCCACGCGCGCAGTGGTTGCTTGATCGGCTTGATCGTGCCGAGGTCGGGGGTCGTGCCGACCACGACCTCGCTGCCCATGTCGACGAGCTCCTCGACAACGCGGCCGAGCTGGCGTGCGGACACCCGCACCGGCACCTGATGCGTGACGTCGTTGGTGCCGACCACGATGACCGTGACATCGGGCACGAACTCGCCGATGAGCGGCAGCTGCTCGTCGAGCACGTCGACGGTCCTGGCGCCCACCACGGCAAGCGAGCGGACCTCCACCTGGCGGTCCAGGACATGCGCCAGACCGCTGCCGAGCATGGCCGGCGGCGTCTGCTCGGCCCGTTCCATCCCGTAACCGACCGCGGCGCTGTCGCCGAGCACCAGCAGGCGTAGGGGGCGACCGGGACCGTCGACGCCGTACAGATCGTCGGCGGAGGGTGGGCGTGCGTCAGTGGTGCCGATGGCGCGGCGGGCGAGCTGAGCCTCACCGAACAGGAATCCGTACAGTGTGAGGCTGCCACCCAGGGCCGCGGCGGCGACCAGGCGGGGGCGTGGCATGCCTTCAGTCTACTGAGCGGTAGCGCCAGTCGGATCTGTGGATGGCCCCGCGTAGGGTCGAGTCGTGATGCAGACGACGCCCAACCTTCGAGATCTCGGCGGCACGCTCACCGGGGCCGGACAGGCCGTGCGCACGGGGCGCCTACTGCGCAGCGCCCTGCCGTTCGCCGCCGATCTGGCGCCCGACGGCACGGTCTGGCCGCCGTCGACCGTCATCGATCTGCGTTCGGCGCCCGAGGTCCATCAGTACCGCACCTTGCAGACCGGGCGCATCGTGAACCTCCCGCTGCTCAGCCAGCTGCGCCCCGACACGCATCTCGACGGCACGCTCATCGCGCTCTATCGGGCCCTGCTCGAGACCGCTCCTCGGTTGATGGTCGACCTGGTGCGTACGGTGGCCGACACCGACGGGCCGGTGCTGGTGCACTGCTCGGCGGGCAAGGACCGCACCGGCATCGCGGTGGCGTTGCTGCTCCGGTTGGTCGGGGTCGAACGCGACACCGTCATGAAGGACTATGTCGCCACCAACGCCCATATCGAGGCGATCGACGCCCGGCTGCGTGCGCTCCCCGGCAATGAGCGCCGCAGCGAGCTGCCCAAGGAGTACTTCCACGTCGTGCCCGATGCGCTCGACGCGGTACTCGACGTCTGGGATCGCCATCGCGGCGGAGTCCACGGTTGGCTCACCACGGCCGGCGCCGAACCCGGCCTCGCCGATCGTCTGCGCAGGTCACTGCTGGTCGACTGACGTGCCGACGTGCTAGCGTCATGCTCAGATACCGAGAGTATGTGAATCTCGGTCGCACGAGAAGAAGAGGCTCAGCATGACCAGCATTCCCGGCAAGGTCGCCGTCGTCACGGGAGCGGGGTCGGGTATCGGCCGGGCGCTCGCCGTCGAACTGGCCAAGCGCGGCGCGAAGATCGCGATCAGCGACGTCGACCTGGAAGGTCTCGCCGAGACGGGGTCGCTCGTGAAGGCGGTCGGCGGCGACGTGAAGGCCGATCATCTCGACGTCTCGCAGCGCGAACTGGTCGAGCAGTACGCCGACACGGTCAAGCAGCACTTCGGGCAGGTGAACCTGGTGTTCAACAATGCCGGCATCGCGTTCACCGGCGAGGTCGAGAAGATGGCGTACAAGGACATCGACCGTGTGATGGACGTCGACTTCTGGGGCGTCGTGCACGGCACCAAGGCGTTCCTGCCGCACCTGACCGAGTCGGGCGAGGGCCATGTCGTCAACATCTCGAGCATCTTCGGCCTGTTCAGCATGCCCACGCAGAGTGCGTACAACGCGGCCAAGTTCGCGGTGCGCGGCTTCACCGAGTCGCTGCGTCAGGAGCTGAAGGCCGACAAGAGCCCGGTGCAGGTCACCTGCGTGCACCCGGGTGGCATCAAGACGAACATCGCCCGCAATGCCGAGGCCACCGAGGACCGCAACGCGGCCGATCTGGCCACGTCGTTCGACAAGGTCGCACGGACGTCACCGGAGAAGGCCGCCCAGGTGATCCTCAAGGGGGTCGAGAAGAACAAGGCGCGGGTGCTCATTGGCGCCGACGCGTTCGTGCTCGACAAGGCGGTCCGCCTGCTCGGCCCGCGCTATCAGACCGTCTTCGGCTGGGCGGGCAAGCGCGCGGGCCTGTGACGCGCGGCAACTTTCCGCCGGAGTGACGCATCACCCCTCATGTAGACCAGACATGAGGAGGAGTAACCATGAGCATGCGTCATCGCATCGCGGCCCTCGGGGGGCTCGCGATGCTTACGGCGTTGATCGTTCCGCTCACGTCCGCCACAGCGGCACCGGCGGGCACTGCGACGATCACCGCGACCGTGAAGGACTCTGACGGGTCGAGGCTGGCGGGAGTCAAGGTCCAGGTGATCGAGTCCGATGTGGACGACGGCCATACGGTCGCGACCCGCACATCGGACGCTCGGGGCCGGATCTCGGTCGAAGGTGTCAAGGTCACGTCGTTCCCGTACTACCTGTATGCCCACGACCCGACCGGCCGCCATCAGGATCGCTACAGCACGACGTTCCAGCTGAAGGCCGGTCAGACGGTCCGCCGTACCGTCACGATGAAGCCGGCGGCGATCATCACCGGCCGATTGGTCGAGAAGGACGGCGATGCCGTGACACCTGCGGCAGGCGCGATCGTGTCGGCCGAAGGCGACGGCGATCACGGCGATGCCGTGGTGCGCAAGAACGGATCGTTCCGCATCGGAGGCCTGGCCGGCGGGACCTACACGGTCAGCTTCCAGGACGCCGACTCCGAGTACGCGATGGAGTGCTACGACGAGAAGCCGTTCGACGAGGAGCGGGCGTGCGCCGATGCCACCCGGGTGACCGTGAAGGCCGGGACGACCAAGACCGTGAAGCGGCAGACGCTGAATCATCGGCTCGCCGAGATGTCGGGCACCCTCACCGAGGCCGATGGGGAGACGCCTCTCGCCGACGCCACGATCACGGTGTACGGGTCCGACGGCGTCGAGGCGTATGGCACCACCACCGGCGAGAACGGCTTCTGGACCGTCAAGGGCATCACGCGCGGCGATCAGTACCGCATCCGCGCGGTCGACGGCGCCACGGGCCGTACGACCTGGTACGACGGCGCGGACTCGTTCGACGATGCCACCCCGATTCGCGTCAAGGCTGGGGGCGCGGTCGACGACATCAACATCGCGATGCCCGATCGGGACACGCCGGGCACGTCGACGATGCAGGGCGGCGTCTACGAGGGATCGACCGGCATCCCGATCTCGGCGGTCGTGACGGTCTATGGCCCTGACGGGCAGCCGGTGGCATCGACCCGCACCGACGCCCACGGGTACTGGAGTTTCGAGGACCTCGAGGACGGGGTCGAGTACCGGGTCGAGGCTGTGGCTGACAGCGCCGACTTCGGCACCCAGTGGTACCGGTTCGCCTCGTCATTCGAGACCGCGGATCCGGTGGTGCTCGGCCCCGGCGGCTCGGACATCGAGGAGGTTCCTATCGAGATGGAGCGGCGATGACGCCGGCCGCTTCGGCGATCTGCCGGTAGTCGCGAGCCAAGGAGTCGAGGGTGGCGTGTGCGTTCAGTCCACTCGGGTTGGGGGCGACCCACACCTCGGCTCCCTGCCACGTGTCGGCCTGGCGGCCGGTCCGGGCCCCACGGTCTCCGGTTGCGATGCGGTAGGTCGTGATGCCGAGGAAGGCGACGACCCGCGGCCGTCGTTCCGCGACCATGTCACCGAGTCGCCGGTAGCCGGCGACAATCTCGTCGGACGTCAGTTCGTCGGCGCGGGCGCTCGCCCGCTGTACGACGTTCGTGATGCCCACCCCGCGCGCTGCCAGCAATGGTTCCGCCTCGGCAGCGGTGATCACATCCTCGGGCAGCACGCCCGCGCCCGCGAGCGCCGGATAGAAGCGGTTGCCCGGACGTGCGAAATGCAGGCCCGTCGCGGCACTGACCAGCCCTGGATTGATGCCCACGAGCAACAGGCGAAGGTCGTCGGGCATCAGGTCCGGGACCGTATGCCCGGCATACTGCTGGAGTTCCTCTCGCCGCATGAGAGCCAGTATGTCGACCCGTCGGCTGATCGACGACGTCCACGGTGATCGTAATCTGTATACAGTTACGATCATCTTCGTCATGCAGTTTGCAGTCGACAGGAGAGCGCATGCGGCTGGTCAGCTACCACCAGGGAGGCCAGGCGGGCCTCGCCGCGCTGAGCGGCGAACGCCTCGTGGATCTCGTCGCCGTGGGCCGAGACCTGGGCGTCACCCTCGACTCGAGGCGTGATCACTCGTTGATGCGGCAACTCCTGGAAGCGGGTCCGGCCACCCTGGAGCGGCTGGGCCAGGTGATAGCGGATGGGTCCAGCCTCATGGGGCTGGCCACGCTGAACGTGTCCGAGGTGCAGATCGACGTCCCGATCAGCGATCCCGGCAAGGTGATCTGTGTCGGTCTGAACTGGGCGTCTCACGCCGACGAGGTCGAGATGGAGGTTCCGGTCGCGCCGACCTTGTTCGCGAAGTTCGCCAGCAGCCTCGCGCCCGACGGTGCAGCTCTGGCGATGCCGCCGCTGACCAGCCAGCTGGACTACGAGGCTGAGCTGGCCGTCGTGATCGGTCAGGACTGTCGCGATGTGCCGACTGCGGAGGCGTTGAACGTCGTGGCGGGCTATACGTGCTTCAACGACGTCAGCGCGCGTGACCTGCAGCTGGCCACATCGCAGTGGCTGCCGGGCAAGGCACTCGACGGATTCGGGCCGTGCGGGCCGCATCTGGTGACCCCTGACGAGATCGCCGACGTCAGCGACCTGCGGATCCGTGCTCTGGTCAACGACGAGGTGGTCCAGGACGACACCACGGCGCACATGATCTTCCCGGTCGACGAGATCATCAGCTATCTGAGCCGGCTGATGACGTTGCGCGTGGGCGACGTCATCGCGACGGGTACGCCACCGGGCGTCGGGATGGCGACGTCGAGCTATCTGTCGGTCGGAGATGTCGTTCGAGTCGAGATCGACGGGATCGGCACGCTCACGACGCCGATCGTCGCACCCGGCTGAGGGCGCGGTCCGATGGCAGGCCCGGCAGACCTCGACGGCGGCATGCTGGCCGTCTTCGACCAGGTGCGCCGCCTCATCCTGAGCGGATCGCTCACTCCCGGTGAGCCGCTGTCACAGGTCAAGCTGGCCGAGCAGCTCGGCGTCAGTCGTACACCGTTGCGTGAGGCTCTGCGGCTGCTCGAACGCGAGGGCCTGGTCGTCGCGACTCCGCGGCGTCGTGTCCTGGTCAGCAGCCTGTCGGCTGCCGACTGCGAGAACATCTACGTCCAGCGCATCCTGCTCGAGGCGTTCGCAGTACATCAGACGATCGGACAGCACTCCCGCCAGGACATCGCCGATCTCGAGCATCGAGTTCGTGCGATGCGCGAGCGGGCGCACCAGTTCGATTTCGACGGCTGGGAAGACGAACACCGGCACTTCCATCGCGGCCTGTACTTGCGAGTGTCGGACGGCCTGGCCGATGTCCTGTATCGGCTCTCCGATCATGCCGAGCGGTATCGCCGGGCCTACCTGAAGCTGCCCCGGACGATCCCGACCGCAGAGTCCGAACATCTCGCGCTGCTGGACGCGGCGACCCGGCGGGACGCCCGGACCTGCAGCCGGCTGCTCGCCGAACACCTGGCCCGAACGGCGCTCGCGGTGATGAGCGAACTCGACTCCACCTGGCCGACAGCTCGGATCGACGCCGCCGTGACAGCAGCCGCGGGCTAGGCGTACGCCACGCCGGTGGCGTGCAGGGGGCAGTAGCCGTCGGGGACGCGGTCGAGGTACTGCTGGTGGTAGTCCTCGGCGTAGTAGTACTCCCGCAGCGGCAGGATCGACGTGGTGATCTGGCCGTAGCCGGCCTTGGTCATCTGCACCTGGTACGCATCGCGCGACGCCTCGGCCTGGGCCTGCTGCTCGTCGCTCGTGGTGAGCAGGATCGAGCGGTACTGGCTGCCGCGGTCGTTGCCCTGGCGCATGCCCTGCGTCGGGTCATGGTTCTCCCAGAACACCTTGAGCAGATCGGCGTACGACAGCACGCTCGGATCGAAGATGATGCGCACGACCTCGGCATGGCCGGTGCGGCCCGTGCACACCTCTTCGTACGTCGGATTCGGCGTCACACCGCCGGCGTAGCCGACCGTCGTCGACCAGACGCCGGGGAGCTTCCAGAAGGTCTGCTCCTCGCCCCAGAAGCAGCCGAGCCCGACGACGGCGACCTCGTATCCCTCGGGCGGATCTGTGACCAGCGGGGTGCCGAGCACCCGGTGAGTGTCGCCCACGCGGAAGGGGCGTTCGGGGCGACCCGGCAGCGCGGAGTCGGCAGTGGGCAACTCGGTCGTGGAACGGCTGAAGATCATCAGTTCACCTCATGTCGATTGTAGGCTCAGCCTGGTGAGCGAGAAGCGCTACGAGGTCCCGGTCGGCATCGACATCGCCACGCAGTGGGCGTGGAGACTGCTGATCATCGGCGCCGCCGGATTCGGCGGCATCTGGCTGCTGCGGTACTTCAGCGAGATCACCGTCCCGATCGCCATCGCCGTGCTCGGCACGGCCCTGACGATCGGCGCCGTCGACTGGCTGGAACGCAAAGGCCTGCCGCGGCTCGCGGCGACGTTCGTGGTGGTGCTGTTCATGCTCGCCGCGTTCTTCGGCATGATCGCGCTGATCGGTCAGCAACTGTCGACCCAGGTCGCCGATCTGCGCACGAGCGTCGTCGACGGCATCAGCCAGGTGCAGGACTGGGCGAAAGGCGATCCGCTGAATCTCAGCGACAGCCAGATCCAGCGCTACATCGACAACGCCAAGGAAGCCATCGCGGACAGCGACACCTCGCTGGTCACGACCGCCGGGCAGGTCGGCACCACGCTGACCCACTTCGCCGCCGGATTCTTCATCGCCCTGTTCGCCTCGTTCTTCTTCCTCTACGAGGGCAACCGGATCTGGAGCTGGATCGTCGCACTGTTCCCCCGCGATGCCCGCGAGAAGATCGACTCCTCGGGCCACACCGCCTGGGAGTCGCTGACCAAGTTCGTGCGAGCCACCGTGATCGTGGCGCTGACCGACGCGATCGGCGTCGCGTTCGCGGCCTGGGTGCTGGGTGTGCCGCTGACGTTCGCGATCGGCGTGCTGGTGTTCCTCGGCGCGTTCATCCCGATCGTCGGCGCGTTCGTGTCAGGTCTCGTCGCTGTCCTGGTCGCGCTGGTCGCGCAGGGCCCCGTCGTCGCGCTGGTCATGCTGGGCGCCGTGGTCGCCGTCCAGCAGTTGGAGTCCCACGTGCTGCAGCCGTTCCTGATGGGACGGTTCGTGGCCGTCCACCCGCTGGCGATCATCCTGGCGATCGCGGCGGGCATCACGGTGGCCGGCATCGTCGGCGCACTCATCGCCGTCCCCCTAGCGGCCTGCCTCAACGGCGTCGTCAAGCACCTGGTCGAGGCTGCTCGACCCTTCCAAGACGACCCCGAGGCGGAACCTGCCTGATGCTCACCCTGTCCGACGTGCGCGCCGCGCGCCATCTACTCGACGGCATCATCGAGGTCACCCCCATCGCGCACTCGCGCTGGCTGAGCGACCGCACGGGTCTGCGGGTCGAGTTGAAGGCCGAGAATCTGCAACGCACTGGGTCGTTCAAGATCCGGGGAGCCTATGTCCGCATCGCGCGGCTCACCGACGAGGAGCGGGCCCGGGGTGTCGTCGCTGCCAGCGCCGGCAATCACGCGCAAGGCGTCGCGCTCGCCGCCTCGGTGCTCGGGGCGCGCGCGACGATCTTCATGCCTGAGGGCGCCGCGCTGCCCAAGGTCGCGGCCACCGAAGGCTACGGAGCCGAGGTGCGCTTCCACGGCGCCGGGGTCACCGATGCACTGGTCGCGGCGCAGGAGTTCGCCGACGAGACCGGTGCCGTGCTGATCCACCCGTTCGACCACGCCGACATCATCATCGGCCAGGGCAGCATCGGGCTGGAGATCGTGGAGCAGGTGCCCGACGTGCGCACCATCGTGGTGCCGTTGGGCGGGGGAGGGCTCGCGGCCGGAGTCTCGCTGTTGAAGACCGAGCGGCCTGATCTGCGGATCGTCGGGGTGCAGGCCGAGGAGGTCGCCGCGTATCCCGGGTCGCTGGCCCAGGGACACCCGGTCGCGACACCGATGAGCGCGACGATGGCCGACGGTATCGCGGTGGCGCAGCCCGGTTCGATCCCATTCGAGGTCATCTCGTCACTGGTCGACGAGGTCGTCACGGTCAGCGAGGAGCAGCTCAGCCGGGCTCTGATCGGCCTGCTCGAGCGGGCCAAGATGCTGGTCGAGCCGGCCGGTGTGGCCGCGGTGGCGGCGCTGCTCGAGCATCCCGAGGCGTTCGAGGGCCCTGTGGTGCCGATCCTGTCGGGTGGCAACATCGATCCGCTGGTGCTGCTCGACGTGATCCGGCACGGCCTGGCAGCCGGCGGGCGGTTCATGAACTTCAAGGTCCGCATCACCGACCGCCCGGGCGCGCTGATGCGGCTCCTGACGGATCTCGCGACGCTGCAGGTCAACGTGCTCAATGTCGGCCACGACCGCTCGTCGGAGAGCCTCGTGATCAACCAGGTCGACGTCGACGTGCAGGTCGCCACGCGTGGCCCGGCGCACCGTGCCGAGGTCGAGGCCAAGCTCACCGGCTTCGGCTATGAACTCATCTGAGGGGGTGCGCACGCACGATCTTCGGCAAACAGCCACGAGCGGGGGGAGATTTTCCCAGGATGATGGCTGTTTCCCAACTTAAGTTGGGAAACAGCCACACGCCTCAGTAGGGCTTCGCGTCGACGACCTCGACCGTGATGGCCTTGCCGTTGGGGGCCTCGTAGGTGGCGGTGTCGCCGGGCTTCTTGCCCATGATCGCGACGCCCATCGGCGACGTCGGGGAGTAGACGTCGATGTCGACGCTGGAGTCCATCGACAGCAGTTCGCGTGAACCCAGCAGGAACTGCTCGGTGTCGGTGTCGCCGGCGAACCGGATCGTGACGACCATGCCGGCCTCGACCAGGCCGTCGTCGGCGGGCTTCTCGCCGACCTCGGCGCGCCGCAGCATGTCCTCGAGCTGGTCGATGCGGGCCTTGGTCTTGCCCTGCTCCTCGCGGGCGGCGTGGTAGCCGCCGTTCTCCTTCAGATCGCCCTCGTCACGGGCGGCCGCGATCTTGGCCGTGATGTCCTCCATGACGGGGCCCTTGAGGTTGTCGAGCTCTGCGCGCAGACGGTCGTACGCCTCCTGGGTGACCCAGATGGTGTTCTGCCCGGTGGTTTCAGTCATGCCGCTCTCCTCCTCTGACGTAGCGCACCCCGGGCCGCGCCCGGGGTGAAATGCCAACCTTACCACTCAGTCCAGGACGTCACACCCGCGCAGGATGCCGGTCACCGCACGCCGTTCGGTCTCGACATCGATCGCGATGCGCCGCTCTCGCCGAGTGCTGGCGGGGATGTCCTCGGACTTCTCACCGACCGTCGCGTGATCGTCGGCCTGGGCGTAGACGGTGCACCGCACGGCGACCGACGGCTCCTTCGTGACCAGGTCGATCGTGATCGTCACGTGGTGGTCGTCCTTGACGTCGTAGCCCCAGACGCGCGACGAGATCGGCTTGTCCTGGAACCCGACCCACGCGGCGAACGCGACGCCGATCGAGCAGCCGACCAGGGCCACGAGCGGCCACAGCCATCGCGGGCGCTGAGTGCGGCCGTACCGGGCGGCGAGATCGCTGGACTGGGTCACCGCCCCAGTGTCTCAGGGTGCAAGGATGGAGGTGACCGAAGGGAGCCGCCGGTGGCTGATCTGCGCCTGATGCACGTGCACGCGCACCCCGACGACGAGTCCAGCAAGGGCGCCGCGTCGACCGCGCGCTATGTCGCCGAAGGGGTCGACGTCCATGTCGTCACCTGTACCGGGGGCGAGCGGGGCAGCATCCTGAACCCGCAGTTCGAGCATCCCGGCATCACCGAGAACCCCGAGCTGATCACCGAGATCCGCCGCGAGGAGATGAACCGTGCGCGCGAGATCCTCGGGGTCACACAGGACTGGCTGGGCTTCGTCGACTCCGGCTGGCCCGAAGGCGATCCCAAGCCGCCGCTACCCGAGGGCTGCTTCGGACTGGTACCGATCGAGGAGGCCGCCGAGCCACTGGTGCGGCTGATCCGTTCGTTCAAGCCCCAGGTGCTCACGACCTACGACGAGAACGGCGGCTATCCGCATCCGGATCACATCAAGTGCCACGAGATCAGCGTGTTCGCGTTCGAGAAGGCCGCTGATCCCGAGTGGCATCCCGAGCTGGGTGAGCCGTGGCAGGTCAGCAAGCTGTACTACCACCTGGGCTGGAGCTGGCCGCGGATGACCGCGATCGCCGAGGCGATGGACCGCCATGGCCTGGAGAACCCCTACGCCGAACGCTTCAAGGACTGGGAGCACAAGCCCGAGGACGATGCCCGCCTGACCACGCGGGTCGAGTGCGCCGAGTACTTCCCGGTGCGCGACGCAGCGCTCCTGGCTCATGCGACCCAGATCGATCCCGACGGCTGGTTCTTCGCGGTGCCCAACGAGGTGCAGGCCGAGGCGTGGCCGACCGAGGACTACCAGCTCGTGACGTCGCACGTCGAGACGTCGATCCCCGAAGACGATCTCTTCGCCGGTCTGCGCTGACGCGGACCTGTGGTTTCCCAACTTAAGTTGGGAAACCGCGACGATCATGGGGAAATTTCCCCTTGATCGTGGCGGTTGACCGCAGTACGTGGCCGGTGCTGGATGTGCAGGCGGTTCCTATTAGTCTTGAAGACATGCAACTTGCCATCTGGTTCACCACCGCCGAAGTCCCCTTGACGCGGGACAACGTGCGGGCCGGCTGGCTCGCCCTGGGCATCGTGCTCGTGATGGCCGTCGGCGTGGTCGTGCTGGCGCGCTCGTTCATCAAGCACACCAAGCGCGCCGCCGAGCCCTGGGACTCAGACGCCGGCGAGTAGCTGCAGCGCCTCACCCGTGAGTCGCTGAGTGGTCCACTCGTCGAGCGGCTCTGCGCCGAGAGAACGATAGAACGCGACGCTAGGGGCGTTCCAGTCCAGGACGGTCCACTCCAGACGCCGGTAGCCGCGCTCGACGCACACCTGAGCCAGCGCGGCGAGCAGCGCCTTCCCGTGCCCGCAGCCCCGCTCTTCGGGATCGACGAAGAGATCCTCGAGCCAGACGCCGTGCTGGCCCGTCCAGGTCGAGAATGTCACGAACCAGATCGCCATGCCGACCACGCGTCCACCGGACACCGCGACGTGGCCGAAGACCTTCGGATCGGCACCGAACAGATGCTCGTGAAGGCCTTCCATGGTGGTCTCGACCGCGTCCGGCTCGCGCTCGTACTCCGCGAGGGCCTGGATCAGCTCCAGAAGCCGGGGTACGTCGTCGGGCCGAGCAGTGCGGATCGTCACGTCGGCAGGGTAGACCGGACGCACGCCACCCGGGTCGACGCCCATGCCGCGAGCGCGGCGAGCACACCGGCCGCCACGACCAAGACGACGAACGGGGCGTCGGGCTGATCCGCTGTGACCGACCCCTGGTCCTCGTACGACAACGACACGACGGTGCCGATCGCGAGCGCGAGGAGGTGTAGCGACGCCGAGACCGCGAGGCCGAAGCGAAGTCCCTGACGGAACGGCACTTTCAGTAGTGGTGCGTCGATCAGGCCGAGCACCAGGCCACAGACGACGATCGATCCGGCGAGGAGTCCCAGGAAGACCACGTGGTGCACGGTCGAGACCTCGTCCACGAACCCGTAGGCGATCAGGAATGCGATGAACAGCGACACGGCGCCACCCACGAGGAGCACCACGGAATCGACGAGCCAGGCGACGGCGGCGGACATGAGACACAGTGTGACGTACCGAGTGTCCGTAGCGTGGCGACGTGCCGAACCGTCTCTCGTCCGCGATCAGCCCGTACCCGCCTCGGTCGGCGTCGTATCGGAGGTGATCTGGAGCCCCTTCTGTTCGCTTGGCGCTCGGCCTGACGATCGGGCTCATCCTGCTCTCATCACACTTCGACGCCTGCGTCGTCGAACGCGGTGCGGCTTGCCCGCCCGATCAGCTCGGCAGCCGCATCCCCGTGCTGGCCGAGAACAGATGGACGTGTTCAGCCTGAGGAATGAGGTCGACGATCGCCCCCTTCGCCGGATGCGTGCGGCCATCCACCCGGGCGATCACCAGTTGACTCGTGTCGCTTGAGCGGGTCTCGCCGTAGATGTAGGCGTCGGCTCCGAGGGACTCGACCAAGGTGATCTCGACGGGCAGGCCGGTGCCAGGGGGGGCCAACGTCAGGTCCTCTGGCCGCACTCCAAGGATGATGTCGTCGGCACCCGCCCGGCTCGCGGCAGCCCGGGAGACCGGCACCCGGGCACTGCCGAAGGCAACAGAGTCATCATGTACGGCCAGGTCGAGCAGATTCATGGCAGGCGAGCCGATGAATCCTGCGACGAACACGTTCGCCGGGGCATCGTACATCCGTGCCGGAGTCGCGACCTGTTGAAGGACACCGTCCTTCAACACCGCAACTCGATCGCCCATCGTCATCGCCTCGACCTGGTCGTGGGTGACGTACACCGTCGTGACAGCCAACCGACGCTGAAGGGCGGCGATCTGGCTGCGCGTCTGCACCCGCAGCTTGGCGTCCAGGTTGGAGAGCGGCTCGTCCATCAGGAACACCCGAGGCTGACGAACGATCGCGCGGCCCATGGCCACGCGCTGACGCTGTCCGCCGGAGAGGGCTTTGGGCTTCCGGTCCAAGTATTCCTCGAGATCGAGCAGCTTGGCCGCGGTCACCACCCTGTCCGTGATCTCGGGCTTCGGCACCCGGGCGATCTTGAGGGCGAAGCCCATGTTCTCGGCGACCGTCATGTGCGGATAGAGCGCGTAGTTCTGGAAAACCATGGCGATGTCGCGGTCCTTGGGTGGCACCAGGGTGACGTCGCGATCGCCGATCCATATCGAGCCGTCGTCCACATCCTCGAGGCCTGCCAGCATGCGAAGCGACGTCGACTTGCCGCAGCCCGAGGGCCCGACAAGGACAAGGAGCTCGCCGTCCTCGATCTCAAGGTCGAGGCTGTCGACCGCTGGCGCCTGCGCTCCGGGGAAGACCCGTGTCGCTTTGTCGAATCTGATCCCGCTCATGCTTCCTCCGATCGTTCGTTCACAAGATCCCGTAGCGCTCGAAGGCCTCGGCGGTACGCATTCCGCCGCGTAGTGCCTCGCGGACCTCGCTCTCGCCGCCGACCTTCTCGAACGACTTGGTGATCACTGCGTCCTCGAGCCGGGAGGGCACCACCACCACGCCGTCGATGTCAGCGAAGATCAGGTCTCCTGGGTGCACGAGGACGCCGCCGATGGAGACCGCCTCGTTGATCTCGACGACTTCGTCGCGGCCGAATGAATCCAAAGGCATCAGACCCTTGACGAACGTGGGCAGGCCTAGCTTCTGGATCTCCTCAGCGTCGCGGGCATAGCCGTCGACGACGACGCCGCGGCCTCCGGCGACCTGGACGGCGGTTGCCAGCAGGCCCCCGAAAATGGCACTCGTGGATCGCTTCTCCAAGCCCAGGACCAGGACGTCGTCGCCACTCAGCCCGTCGATCGCCTTGAGGAGCATCGCGTATGGCGCGGTCGGCGTTCGGTTCACCGCCACCGCCCGTGCAGTCCGCGCGTAGCCGACGACGCGCATGTCCTCCTTGAGGGGGAACAGCGACGGATCACACACCTGCCCGGGGCAGTCCAGGCTGTCGAGAACGTCGCTGAGAACGCCGGTGAACAACCGCTTGCGGATGTCGTCGACGCTGTATCCATGACCCATTGCAGTCTCCTGTCGTTTCACTCAACGGTACAACAGTACCGTTCAATGAACCGAATCGGATCCAGAGGGGTCAGATTCGTGAGGTGATCTCCTCGGCCGCATCCATCAGGAGCCGCCCGACGGCAGGCACTCGCGTCTGCGGAAGTCGGCTGGAAGGAGCCGAGATCGAGATTGCCGCGCGCACATCGAGCGAGAGGTGCACGGCGACACAGCGTCCGCCGATCTCGTTCTCCTCGTCGTCCACGGCGTAGCCGCTCGCGCGCACCTGCTCGAGCTCGTCCTTCAACTGCTGCCAGGTTCCTGCGGTGTGGTCGGTTCGCCGCTCGTAGCGCGTGCCGAGTAACTGGACCACCTCGTCCTCGGGCATCTGCGCGGCGATCGCCTTGCCGAGCGCGGTGCAGTGGACGGCGTCCTTGTCACCCTGACGCATCGCTAGCCGCACGCTTCGCGGGCTTTCAAGGATGTCGAGGTAGACGACCGAGGAGCCGACGAGGATGCCGAGGTTCGCGGTCTCCTCGAGGTCGTCGCGGAGCCGTTCGAGGATCGGGCGCGCCTTCTCTGTCAAGGTTTCGAGATGGCTCGACTGAAGGGCCAGCAGGCCGAAGCCAAGCCGGTAGTCGGTGCCGTCGCCGGTGCGCTCGACGTAGCGACGGGCCTCCAACGTGGCCAGGTAGCGGAACGCCGAGGTCTTCGGCAGCTGGCACGCCTTGGCCAACTCGGCGAGTGCGATGGGCTCGTTGCTCTCGGCCAAGGCGTCGAGCAGGTCGCAGACCCGGTCGACAGCCCGGATCCGGTAGCCCTTGGAGGCGGTATCGGGGTCATCATGATCGGTGGTGGTCACAGTGCCACTGTATTCCACCTGATGAAACGTGATCAACTGTGAGGATCCGCGATCACTGCGATAAGGTCACCGCCTTCGACTTGCTGAGCCCCGAGGAGGGCGACCCGCTCGACTACCCCGCCGACCGGACTGGTGATCGAGGCCTCCATCTTCATCGCCTCGATCGTCGCGACGACGTCGCCCTCGGCCACGCGATCTCCGGCACGCACCTGGGCGGTGACGCTACCGCCGAAGGGGGCGGCGACGTGGCCGGTCGTCGCGGGGTCGGCCTTCTCGCGCGCCGGCGCCTCGGGTGAGATCGAGCGGTCTCGGACGGTGACCGGCCGCAACTGTCCGTTGACCGTGCACATCGCCGTCCGGATGCCACGTTCATCGGGCGCACTGATCGACTGAATACTCAGCAGGAGCGTCTTGCCGGTCTCGATCTCTACGGCAAGCTCCTCGCCAGGCTGCAAGCCGTAGAGGAACGCCCTGGTCGACACGGCCGAGAGGTCGCCGTAGGTCTCGACGCTCTCCTCGTAGGACCTAGACGGCGCCGGAAAGAGGAGTCGATTGAGGAGCCGCCGTCGGCCCGGCCCGGAGGCAGCCAGGCCCTGCGTCTCGTCGGGAGTGAGCACGACGTTCTGCGGCCGCGCAGTCCGGCCCTTAAGCGCCTGGGTGCGGAAAGGTTCGGGCCAGCCCCCAGGCGGGCTGCCGAGCTCGCCGTTGAGAAAGCCGACCACCGAGTCCGGGATGTCGAACCTCTCGGGCTGGTCGGCGAACTCGCCAGGCTCCGCGCCGATCGCCACGAGGTGGAGGGCGAGGTCGCCGACCACCTTGGACGACGGGGTCACCTTGACGAGGTCGCCGAGGATCGTGTTCGCCGCGGCGTACATGTCCTCGACGTGCTCGAACCTGTCGTCGACACCCAGGGCCCGAGCCTGCTGCCTCAAGTTCGAGAGTTGGCCGCCGGGGATCTCGTGGCGGTAGACCCGCCCCGTCGGTGCGGCCAGTCCCGACTCGAACGGGGCATAGACCTTCCTGGTGGCTTCCCAGTACGGCTCAAGGTCGCAAACTGCCGCCAGGTGAAGTCCGGTCTCGCGGGGACTGTGGTCAGTGGCGGCGACGAGGGCGGACAATGCCGGCTGGCTGGTGGTCCCTGCCATCGCGGCGCAGGCCGCATCGACGGCGTCGACGCCGGCCTCGATGGCCGCAATCAGGGTCGCCAGCTGGCCCCCGGCGGTGTCATGCGTGTGGAGGTGGACGGGGAGGTCAAAGCGATCACGCAGCGCCGTCACGAGCACGTGCGCTGCAGGCGGTCTGAGTAAACCTGCCATGTCCTTGATCGCGAGCACGTGGGCGCCGGAAGCGACGATGCTCTCGGCCAGGCGCAGGTAGTAGTCGAGCGTATAGAGGCGTTCGCCGGGGTCGGAGAGGTCACCGGTGTAGCAGAGCGCGACCTCGGCGAGCGCGGATCCGGTTTCACGGACGGCATCGATCGCGGGTCGCATCTGGTCGACGTCGTTCAGTGCGTCGAAGATCCGGAAGATGTCGACGCCGGCCTGCGTTGCCTCGGCGACGAAGGCATGGGTCACGGCGATCGGGTACGGCGTGTAGCCGACCGTGTTGCGTCCGCGCAGCAACATCTGGAGACAGATGTTGGGCACGGCCTGTCGCAAGGCTGTCAGCCGATCCCACGGGTCTTCTGAGAGGAACCGCAAGGCGACGTCGTAGGTGGCTCCGCCCCACGCTTCGAGCGAGAGCAGCTCCGGAGTGGTCCGGGCGACGTGGCCGGCGACGTTGAGCAGGTCGCGGGTGCGGACCCGGGTGGCCAGCAGCGATTGATGCGCGTCGCGGAAGGTGGTGTCGGTGACGGCGACCGCGACTTGACCGCGGAGTCGCCGAGCGAACTCCTCGGGGCCGATGTCGACGAGCAGATCCCGACTGCCGAGGGGTGCCGGTGTTGAGGCGTCGATCCGTGGCAGTTTCGTGAGGGCGTCCGTCATCGCCGGAGCCGGGCCGTACGGCTGGTTGACGGTAACGTCGGCAAGATAGGCGAGCAGCTTGGTGCCGCGATCGGCGCTGGAGCGGGCGGCAAGCAACTCTGGATGGGTCTCGACGAATGACGTGGTCACGGCACCGGCGCGGAAGTCGGGGTCTTCGAGCACGGCTTGCAGGAACGGGATGTTGGTGGCGACGCCGCGGATGCGGAACTCTGCCAGGGCTCGCCGACAGCGGGCCAAAGCAGATTCGAAGGTCTGGCCGCGGCAGGTCAGCTTGGCCAGCATCGAGTCGAAGTGCGGGGACACCTCCGCGCCGGTGTACGTCGTGCCGCCATCGAGCCGGATGCCGGCGCCACCCGGCGACCGATACGCCGTGATCGTCCCGGTGTCGGGCCGGAAGCCGTTGGCGGGGTCCTCGGTGGTAATCCGGCACTGAAATGCTGCGCCGCGCACCGTCACGGACTCCTGGAGCAGTCCTTGTTCGGTGAGGGTCTGTCCCGCCGCGATGCGAAACTGGGCCTGCACCAGGTCGATGTCGGTCACCTCCTCGGTCACGGTGTGCTCGACCTGGATCCGTGGGTTCATCTCGATGAACACGTATCGGCCGTCGGGGTCTACCAGGAACTCGACCGTGCCGGCGTTCTGGTAACCGATCTCGCGGGCGAAACGCACCGCGTCCGTGCAGAGCCTGTCCCTGAGGCCGGGGTCGAGGCCGGGCGCTGGGGCGATCTCGACAACCTTCTGGTGGCGCCGCTGAACCGAGCAATCGCGTTCGTAGAGATGGATGACGTCGCCCTCGGCGTCGGCGAGGATCTGCACCTCGATGTGTCGCGGGTCGACCACGGCCTGTTCGACGAAGACCGTGGCGTCGCCGAAGGCCGCCTCCGCCTCGCGCATGCAGGTCGCGATGGCCTCGCGCAATCGGGCGGGATCGGCCACGCGGCGCATTCCACGACCACCACCGCCGGCGACCGCCTTCACGAAGACGGGGAAGGGCAGCTCTGACGCCTGCGCCCACAAGGACTCGATGTCGTCGGAGGGCGCCACGCTCATCAGTGTCGGCACGCCGGCCGCGCGTGCGGCCTCGATGGCGCGCGCCTTGTTGCCGGTCAGCGCCAGGGTCGCGGGACTCGGGCCGACGAAAGTGATCCCGTGCCTTTCGCAAGCCTCCCCGAGTTCGGGGTTCTCGGCAAGAAATCCGTAGCCGGGATAGATCGCGTCGGCTCCGGACCTGACCGCTGTGTCCACGATCAGGTCGGCGTCGAGATAGGCGCGTACCGGATGGCCGGGCTCACCGATCTGATACGACTCATCCGCCTTCAACCGGTGCTCCGACTTACGGTCCTCGTGGGGGAACACGGCCACGGTGCGTGCCCCGAGCTCGCTGGCGGCGCGGAACGCGCGGATCGCGATCTCGCCCCTGTTGGCGACGAGGATCTTCGAGAACGGTGGGTGGGTCACAACTGCCTCCTAGCTGTAGGGACGATCAGGGGGTAGGTCAGGCCGAAGACACCTGGCGGACGAGTGTGGGCGAGGACAAGTACTGCTCGGTGAGCTCAGCGCCGAGGCCCGGACGCTCCGGAGCCGCGAGGCGGCCGTCAGAGGTCGCCCAGGTGGTGTCGACCATGTGCGGGTACACCTCGTCGAGGAATGCCCGCAGGACCTCCTGGTAGGCGACGTTGACGTCGACGGTCGCCAGGTGGAGGCCGGCGAGCAGGTTGACGGGTCCGGTGCAGTCATGCATGCAGGCCGTGACGCCGAAGCTGGAGGCCAGCGAGAGGACATGCCGCGACTCTGTGATGCCGCCACACCAACTGGGGTCCAGGTGCAGATAGCCGATCGCCTCGGCTTCGAGGACCTGGCGGTACTGCCATCGACCCATCAAGTACTCGCTCGCGGCGAGGGGGACGCTGGTGGACCGACTCAGCGCCTTGAGCGCTCGGGGGTCGTGAGCGAGCACGATGTCCTCTGCCCAGAGGACGTCGTACTGCTCGACCGCCCGAAGGATCCTGGTCGCCGCGCCGACGTCCCACTGGCCGTGGCCCTCGAGCATGATCTCGATGTCGGGGCCGACGGCTTCCCGAATCGAAGCCAGGACCTGGACGCCGGCTTCGAGACCCTGGTGGTCGATCGTGCGGCCGTCGTTCAGCAGTGCCGCGGCGTCGAAGGGCCACAACTTCATGCCGCCGTAGCCCGCGTGGAGCAGCTCCGCCGCCAACGGTCCAGGGTCGTTGAGAACGCGCCAGAGGTCGTCGTCCTGGGACGACGGGCCCTTGCCCACCGTGGTCCCTGTTGCGTACGTGGCACCAGCGCAGGTGTTGTACACCTGCGGCCCCGCCGGTTGTGCCGTTCCACCCAACAAAACATGCACGGGTACTCCCAGTGCTTTGCCTTTGAGGTCCCAGAGCGCTAGATCCACAGCGGAGAGGGCCCTGATGTCCGTCCCTCCGGCTCCGCGCCGGGCGACCTGACGATAGAGGTCGTCCCATGCGCCCGTGGCCCCCAAAGCCGCCCTTCCGATGAGCTGGGGTGCGAGAATCTCGTGCACATAGGTGTGGACAGTCTGGGGCGTGTAGAAGGTCTCTCCCAGCCCGATCAGGCCGCTGGAGGTGTGGACGCGCACAAAGGTGAGCGCAGGAATCGACCCGGCCGGATCGGAAAGCGTCTCGATGCATTGAATGATCATGTCGTTCCAATCAGTGGACAGAATGTTTCGTTTACACTATCGTCTGGCCAACGAACCAGCGAGCGCGTCTCGTCAATCGAGCGCCTCGATCACCGTGAAGGGGTCCCAGTGGTCAAGAAATGGAAAGCAGTGCTGGCGGTCACCGCGATCGCCTCAACCGTTCTGGCGGGATGTTCATCGGGCTCTTCGGACCCTGATGGAAGCTCGGACACCTTGACGGTGTGGACGTTCAAGAAGGAGTGGGTCCCAGGACTCGAGGCGGCAGCCAAGGCCTACGCCGAGAAGACGGGAACCGACTTCAAGCTGGATATCCAGTACTTCAACGAGGAGAATGGCATCTATGCCAGCAAGGTCGCCGCTGCGGCGCGAAGCAAGACGCTGCCCGACCTGCTGACCGCCTATGGAAGCAGTTGGGACTACGTCGGCGGTGGGCTGTACCAGAAGCTCAACGGCAAGATGGACGACGTCCTCGGCAACATCCCGACGGCGCTGGTCGACGACTTCGTGAAGCTGAACCAAGCGACAGCAACGACGTGCGCCGACAATCCGGACTGCACCTATGCCGACGTCAAGGTCGGCGACTACTACACGGTCCCGCAGATCAGCGGCGCCACAGGCTACTTCTTCGCCAACAAGGCCAAGCTGAAGGAGGCCGGCGTCGACCCCGATACCGCCCCCGCCGATTGGGCCGAGTTGATCTCGGAGATGGAGAAGACCAAGGCGGCCTTGGGCAAGACGGGCGGATTCGCGATGCCTCTGAAGATCCCCGAGACCGGCTGGCTCTGGCTGCTGCGTCCGGCCCTGTTCACCCAGCTGGGGGCTGAGAAATTGGATGCATTGTTCGCTGACAAGTCGGGCGCAATGTGGGAGGACCCTGCCGTCGTGAAGACACTGGAGAACTACGACGAGCTCAGCCCGTACTGGATCGACAGTGCGCTGCAGAACGACATCATCATGACCGACGATGCCTTCGCGGCGGGACAGGCCACCTGGTACTTCGGCGGCACCTTCAGCCTTGCCGGCCTGGTCCAGAAGGGGGTCGACCCGGCCGATCTCCTGGTCTTCCCCATGCCGACGGCGGCGGGCGCCGAGGCCTCTCAGCTCAAGTTGCGGCCCTGGGCCTCCGGGCAGATCGGGATCAGTTCCAGCACAAAGAAGACGGAGGCGGCCACCGAGTTCCTCAAGTTCTACATGAGTAAGCCGGCCGCGGAGGCGTTCCAGGAGGCCGTCCACGACACGCCGGCGGTCGCGTTGCCTGCCGATGACGCCGCGGCGTCGAACCCGCTGGTCGCTGCGACGGATGTGAGCTTCGGCGATGGTCCGGACGCGTACAACGAGGTCAAGGCCTACGGTCCGCAGTGCGACGCTGCCAAGACTCTTAACAACCAGGCTGCGGTCGCCTTGACGCAGCTCATCGGTGGCAAGACGACGCCGGATGCCCTGGCCGCGAAGCTCCACGACCTGTACAAGAAGGCGTGGGCCTCTTGTGCCAGTTGAGGTGATGCAGCTGGACGACGCGACCACGGTCGCGTCGTCCAGCGTCCGCGGGAGGAGAGTGAAGCCGATGCGCCGGCGGAGGGGGCGGACGCCCCGACGGAAGCGAGACTGGTCGGTCGCGCTCATGCTCGCTCCCGCGGTGCTGATCTTCCTCGGTGTGCAAGTCTTCCCGATGCTGTACTCGCTCAGGCTCAGCTTCTACCGCTGGGACGGTCTTTCGGACGCCCGTTTCGTCGGGCTTGGCAACTTCCGTGAGTTCCTCACCGAGGACAGCATCCTGCGTCAGCTCTTCCGGCAATCGCTCTGGAACAACCTGCGCTTGGCGGTGATGGTCACGGTAGGCGTCGTGGTGATAGCTGTGACGCTTGCCTGGGCGATGAATCGTGCTCCTCGTCGTGTCACTGGGGTCTTCCGAACCACCTTGTTGCTGCCGATGGTCACGACCGGAATCGCGGTGTTCTTCGCCTGGACGGCCATCCTCGGCCCGGACGGGCCTGTCGTCCAGTTCTTCGGCTTCCTCCACCTCGACTTCCTGAGCCCGGACACCGGATGGTTCGGAGACCCTTCGCTCGCGCTCGTTGGCTTGGCTGCGGCCATGATCTGGGCGAATGTCCCTTATTCCACGCTCTTCTACCTCTCGGGGATGCAGAGCATCGACACCTCTCTCTACGAGGCGGCCGAGATGGACGGCGCTGGCCGTATCCGGCAAGCGCTGGCGATCACCTGGCCGCTGCTGAACCCGATCACCTCGATCGTCATCCTGTTGAACGTCGTCTATGCGCTGCAGAGCTACGAAATGGTCTATCTGATGACCAACGGTGGTCCCAACTTCGAAACCAACACAGTGGGGCTGCTGAGCTACAACCTCGCCTTCGGCACCATCGGCGGCGGGTCGGCGCAGTACGGCACGGCCGCGGCATTGACCTGGACGCTCACCATTGGGATCGGACTGGCGCTCGCCTCGGTGAAAGTCATCAGCGTGATCATCAAGAGGAGGACTGCCCGGTGAGCCGGACGAGGCCGCAACGGCGACGCTTGAGCCAGCGGATCCCGCTTCCGCTGGCGGTGCTCATGCTGGTGTACGTCGTATTGAACCTCTACCCGTTCGTCTGGATGATCGCCACCTCCTTCAAGACGCGGACCGACAGCTTCACCAACAGCAGCCTGGTGCCGCACCCGGTCTCCACCGAGGCCTGGCCGTCGGTCTGGGGACAGATGGATGTCATCGGTGCACTCGGCAACAGCCTGTTGTACTCCGGCGCCACCGTGGCAGCTGTCCTGGCGATCTACCCGATGGCCGGGTTCGTCTTCGCCCACGCGCAGTTTCGAGGTCGTGACGCCCTGTTCGGAGCCCTCGTCGTGGGGCTGCTGGTCCCGAATATCGTGCTGCTGGTCCCGATCGTCATCCTCGCGCAGGAGACAGGAACCGTGAACACCTGGGTCGGCCTGCTCCTGCCGACGATCAGCGCTGCCGGTCCCGTCCCGCTCTATCTGATGCGGAACTACTTCTCGCTACTGCCGGGCGAGTTGCTGGAAGCGGCGAAGCTGGACGGTGCGTCCTTCTTCGCCAGCTACGTTCGGATCTTCTTGCCCTTGAGCATCCCGGCGCTGACGACCTCGGCGATTCTGACACTGGTCTACGTCTGGAACACCTATATCCTGCCCAGCCTGCTGATCACCGATCAGGGCAAGTTCACGCTTCCCTTGCAGTTGTTTTCGTTGAACGCGTCAGGGGCTCCGGGGCGCAACGAGCTGATGGCGGGAGCGATCCTCATCATCGTTCCGCTCATCGCAGCGTTTCTGCTCTTGCAGCGCTACTACATTGCGGGACTCATGTCCGGCGCGACCAAGTCGTAGGAGGAAGGTGGCATGTCCAACCCCGTCATTCGAGATATCCGCTCCCACGTGGTGGCGGTGGCTCCCGGGATCAACTGGATCTTCGTCAAGGTCGAGACCAACGACGGTCTGCACGGCTGGGGCGAGGCGACCCTGGAGGGCAAGGATCGGACCGCGCTCGGCGCGATCGAGGACCTCGCCCGCTCGCTGATCGGCCTAACTGTCCCACATCCGATCGAGGCATGGCATCGACACTTCCGGAACGCGGCCTGGAAGGGTTCTGCACTCTTCACGGCGATGAGCGCGATCGACCACGCTCTCTGGGACCTGCTCGGGAAGCGCTTGGACGCTCCGGTGCACGAGCTGTTGGGCGGCCCGATCCGCGACCGGCTGCACGTCTACACCTGGGCCGGCGCCGAGCACGATGGTGCGTTGCTCGCCGCCGAGGTCGAGCGTGCCCACGAGAGCTATGGCTTCACCCACTTCAAGGTGGCCCCTCTCTCCAGTTCCTACACTCTCGACCGGAACGCGCTCCGGGCGGCGGTGGATGAGTTGGAGGCAGTGGCTGCCAAGCTTCCTCCCAACGGCAAGCTCGCCGTCGAGGGACATGGACGGCTGCTCCCCGCTGCGGCGGGCGAGTTGGCGCGAGCAGTCGCGCATCTGCCGGTGATGTTCCTTGAGGACCTGGTCAACACCGACGACGACGCCGCTATGCGCATGCTGCGCGATCGAACCGATTTGCCCCTGGCGGCCGGAGAGAAACGGTATACCCGGTCGCATGCTTGGCCGTTGATCCGTGACAGCCTCGTCGACTATCTGCTCGTGGATCTCTGCCATGCGGGCGGTATCACCGAAGTCATGCGCATCTGCGCTGCTGCGGAGCCGGCCGGCATCAGCGTGGTCCCTCACAATCCGAACGGCCCGATCGGGATGGCGGCGACGTTGCAGGTAGCCGCGGCCAGTCCCGTCGTGCTGGCTGCCGAGTCGGTACACACTCGCTTCCCCTTGCTCGAGCGGCTGACCGGTAGCCCGGTCGTCGTCGAGGACGGCTATGTCGCGATTCCTACGGGTCCGGGGCTTGGCGTCGAACTGGACGACGACGCCTTGGCCGAAATGGCGGGGGAGTCCGCTGACTTCCCGTTCCCCGACGACATCGCCGTCCCGGAAGGTCGGCTGTGATGGACCGTCTTCCTCATGCGGTCGTCACCGGGGCGGCAGGGACCATCGGCGGCGCCATCGTCGCGGAGCTGATCCGCGTGGGCTGGCGGGTGTCGGCCTGGGACCTGCTCCCCGACCAGCTGGACGCCCTGGCGCAGGCGCACCCGGCGTCTGCGTTGAGCATGCATTGCTGTGACCTGCGCAGCGACAGCGGCGTCGCTGAGGCCGCGGCGGCGACGGTCGAGGCCGGCCCGATCGACCTGTTGGTGAACAATGCCGCCGCCTGGGCGCCGTCCGGCGCAGTCCTGGCGATGTCGATGGACCGCTGGCAGGCCGACCTGGATCTGCTCCTTACCAGTCCGCATCGCGTCACTGCCGCGCTGTCCACTGCCCTGATCGACGGTGGCAGCGTGGTCACGATGTCCTCCGTGCACGGGTTGCTCGGCAGCCCCGGCTGGGGGACGTACGACGTCAGTAAGGCGGCGCTGCTCCAGTGGACCCGCGTCCTTGCCGCTGAACTCGGCGTGCGCGGGATCAGGGTCAACGCGATCGCGCCCGGCATCATCGCCTCGGCCGCAGATCTGGAGAGTTATCAGGCCGACGCCGACCTGGCGCGCCTGCACGCTGAGGTGGCTCCGCTCGGGCGAGTCGGTCGGCCCGAGGACGTCGCGGCACTGGTGGCCTTCCTCGGGTCGCCCGGCTCGTCGTTCATCACCGGGCAGGTGATCGCGGTCGATGGCGGTCTGAGCTCGCAGCTTCAGCTCAGTGCCGTGGAACGGATCATCAGGCAGTCAGCCGTCGCGACGACCTGGCAGGAGCGTACTGATGGCTGAGACCTTGGCCACGGCCCCCATCTTGATCGCCAGCTTCTGGCAGGAGACCAACACCTACTCGCCGCGAGTCACCACGCTCGATGACTTCAAGGCCTTCGAGCTCTTGGCGGGAGCCGAGGTCGCGGAGGCCCACCAGGGGGTGCGCTCCGTGATCGGCGGCGCGATGGACGAGCTCGGCGACGCCGCCCGGTTCGGCATGGCCGTTGGGGCTTGGCCTGCGGGGCCGGCGGACGAGCCCACGGCGAACGTGTTGCTCGACCGCTTCGCCGCCGACCTAGCGCACCACGACGCAGTGGCGGGCGTGGTGCTGAACCTGCACGGCGCGATGGTTGCCGAGGGCTATCCCGACGTGGAGCTAGAGGTGGTCCGTCGCGTCAAGCGGTCGCTCGGCGACATCCCCCTCGTCGCCGTTCTCGACTTCCATGCCAATCCGTCCCGTGAGTTCGTGTCGCACTGCGACGCCGTGGTTGCGTACACGACGTACCCGCACGTGGACATGTACGAACGTGGCCGGGAGGCGGCCCGGATCCTCGTCTCGTTGCTGAACGAGGATCGTCGCGGCACCGTGCTGGTGCGCAAGCTCCCCCTGCTGACGAGCCCGCTCGGACAGGGGACCGACCTCCCGCACGTGCAGGAGGTCATCCGAGCGCAACGGCGGGTCGGCGCCGCGCTCGGGGCGTTCGTGACTCCCGGCTTCCCCTATAGCGATGTGGCCCGTGCCGGGATGACGGTCGCTGTCAACGCCTGGGCCGACGGACCGGCCCCGGCGGCCGCGGCGGACGCATTGGCCGATCACCTGTGGCGGGCGAGGGACTTGTGGGTACCCCACGCCGCCACTGTCGAGAGCGCTGTCCGGCAGGCGTCCGTGAGCTCCAACCGGGTCATGCTTGCCGACGTCGGAGACAACATCGGCGGCGGGAGCCCCGGGGACGGCACGGCCCTCCTCGCGGCATTGCTCGATCTGCGGGAGCGCCGAAGCCTGGTCCTGCTCTGGGACCCGGCCACTGCGGCGGCGGCCCATGCCGCTGGGCCCGGGGCCAGCTTGGACGCACGACTTGGAGGCCACACGGACGGCCTCCACGGGGCGACGGTCCACGCGCGGGTCGAGGTCGTTTCGGTTTCCGACGGCCGATATCGGGCAGGAGGCGAATGGATGGGCGGTGCCGAGTTCCTCCTCGGACCGTCCGCCGTGCTCCGGTGCCGATCGGTCACCATCATCGTCACGAGCGTCTCGACGCCGCCGTTCCATGTCGAACAGGTCACGTCCCAAGGCGTGAATCCTGGCGACTTCGACATTCTCACCGCCAAGGGCGCGCTGGCCTGGCAGGACAGCTACGGCGCCTACATCGACCGCACGATCTTTGTCGACACCCCGGGGGTGACTCCGGCATTCCCGGAGACCCTGGCTCGACACGAGCGGTTCGCGGACGACACCGCCGTGCCGTGGACCTATCCGATCAGAAGGGAACGTTGACCATGAAGTTGGTGCACGTGGGCGAGGCTGGACGGGAGCGACCTGGGGTCCTCGTCGGCGCCGAGGACTACGTTGATGTGGGCGATCGATGGTCCGGGTTCGGCGAGGACTTCTTCGCCCACGACGGGCTGAGCGAGCTTGCCGCCCTGGTCCCGGCACGCGTGGCCTCGGGCGAGACCCGGCCGCTGGCTGGCCAGCGGCTGGGCGCTCCGCTGGCCCGGCCGCACCAGATACTCTGCATCGGCTTGAACTACCGAGACCACGCGGTCGAGACGGGTCAGGAGGAGCCAGCTGAGCCGATCCTCTTCACCAAGGCGCCGAACACCATAATCGGCCCCTACGACGACGTGGCCATCCCGCCAGGCAGTGAAAAGACCGATTGGGAAGTCGAGCTCGGTGTGGTCGTGGGATCTCGGGCATGTTACTTGTCCTCGGTCGAGGAGGCTGCGGCCTCGATCGCTGGCTATGTGCTGGTCAACGACGTCAGCGAGCGGGCCTTCCAGCTCGAGCGCGGCGGCCAGTGGTCGAAGGGCAAGTCGTGCCCGACTTTCAACCCCTGTGGGCCCTGGATCCTGACGCGCGACGAGGTCCCCGACCCCCTGCGGCTCGGGCTGTGGCTCGACGTGAACGGTGTCAGGCGACAGACGGGAACGACCAGCGACATGATCTTCACGCCGGCGTACATCGTCTGGTATCTGAGCCAGTTCCTGACCCTTGAGCCTGGTGACCTGATCAACACCGGCACACCCGCCGGGGTCGGCATGGGTTTGAGCCCCCAAGTCTTCCTCGCTGACGGCGATGTCGTCGCCCTCGGGATCGACGGGCTCGGCGAGCAGCGACAGCACTTTCGGGCAGTTTCCCGATGAGCGCACTGGAGGGCATGGGCGCGGTCGTCACGGGCGGATCGTCCGGGATCGGTCTCGGCATTGTCCAGCTGCTGACCGGGAATGGGGCAAGGGTCGCCGTCCTCGACCTCCAACCGCCTCCCGAGGGTGTCGCCGCGGAGTTCTTCCGCACCGACGTCGGCGACCGAGAATCCGTCCGTGCCGGCATCGACGGAGCGGTGGCCGAACTCGGTGGCCTCGACATCCTCGTCAACAATGCCGGGATCGGGGCACGGGGCTCGGTGCTCGACAACGGCGACGAAGAGTGGGCCACCGTGTTCAATGTCAACGTCACCGCCATCGCCAGGACGGTCTCGGCCGCTCACCCGTACCTCGTGCGATCAGCCTCCGCGTCGATCGTCAACGTATCTTCGGTCGTCGCGAACGTCGGCGTTCCGCAGCGGGCGTTGTATGCGGCTTCCAAAGGCGCGGTCCAGTCATTGACCTTGGCGATGGCCGCCGACTTCGTCAAGGACGGCATCCGGGTCAACTGCGTGACGCCAGGAACGGCGAACACGCCATGGGTCCAGCGCCTGCTGGATGCCAGCGACGACCCAGCCACCGAGCGACGACGGCTGGAGGCGCGGCAGCCGATCGGTCGGTTGGTCACGGCTGGCGAGGTCGCCGAGACCGTCGTCTTCTTGGCGAGTTCGGCGGCCTCCGGCGTGACCGGGACGGCGCTCGCCGTGGATGGCGGCATGGGTGGGATCCGGTTGCCGACATGACCTCGGACATCCTCATCAGCGAAAACCTTGTCGAGCGGGCCAAGTACTCGCGCGACGCCTCCCACTACGCTCTCCGGCCGTCAGCCATCGCGCATCCGACCTCGGAGGCTGAGGTCAGCGAACTGCTGAGGAGGCTGGGTTCGGACGGCCAACCGTTCACTTTCCGCTCGGGCGGCACCAGCTTGTCGGGACAAGCGGTGACCGATCAGGTCCTGATCGACACCCGGCGGCACTTCGACGCGATCGAGATCCTCGACGATGGGGCGCGGGTCCGAGTGCAGCCGGGAGCGCCGCTGCGCCTGGTGAACGCCCGCCTGCGCAAGCACGGACGTCGGCTCGGACCAGACCCTGCGAGCGAGATCGCCTGCACCATCGGCGGCGTCCTCGCCAACAATTCGTCAGGAATGACGTGCGGCATCCACGCGAACGCCTACGCGACCCTGGAAAGCCTGCGCGTGGTTCTGGTCGATGGAACGGTTCTCGACACGGCGAACGGCACGTCGCGGCTGCAGGCCGAGGCGCCGGTCCTGCACCGGGCGCTCAGCGGGCTGCGCGACCGGGTTCGCAGCAGTCCCGAGGCGATGACGGAGATACGCCGCCAGTTCGCGATGAAGAACACGATGGGCTACTCGATCAACGCGTTCGCGGACTTCGAGACGGTGGACCAGATCCTCGCTCGCCTGATCATCGGCAGCGAGGGCACGCTCGCCTTCGTCTCCGAAGCGGTCCTGCGGACCGTGGACACACACCCGTGCACCGCGACCGGAATGCTCCTCTTCGCAAGCGTGTCCGAGGCCACTGGGGCCCTGCCGCAGCTCCGTGACACGGGGGCGAAGGTTCTCGAGCTGCTGGATCGCTCCTGCCTGGTCGCCACCGCGGTCGGCCGCGACCTGCTCGCCGAGCGCCCGGATGCCGCGTGCGCACTTCTGGTCGAGTACCAGGAGCAGTCCGACGACGCCGTCGCCGAACGGCAGCAGATGGCCATGCGGGCGATCGACGGACTCCCATGCACCACCCCTGGCTTTTTCCGTGGCGGCGAGGAGTCGGCTCGCTACTGGCATGCCCGTAAGGGCATCCTGCCGAGCGTCGCCGCGGCCAAGCCGACCGGCGAGACGTCCTTGCTCGAAGACATCGTCTTCCCTGCAGAGAACCTCAGCGACGGGACCGAGGAACTGCTCGGCCTGTTGACGTCCTACGGCTACGCGAACGCGGCGGTGTTTGGCCACGCACTCGACGCCAACCTCCACTTCCTGGCCACCCAGGGGTTCGAGACGTCCTCGGACATCGATCGCTACCGGTCTTTCACCGAGGAGCTCGTCGCCCTGGTCCTCGAGCGTGGCGGTTCGCTCAAGGCCGAGCATGGCACCGGCCGCGTGATGGCTCCGTTCGTCCGGAGGCAATTCGGCGACGAGCTGTACCAGGTGATGAAGGACGTGAAGGCCGCGTTCGACCCTGACGCGCTGATGAACCCGGGTGTGATCATCACCGACGATCCGGAGCTCCATCTGAAACACCTGAAGACGAGTGTCCGGGTCGATGACGTCGTCGACTCCTGCATCGAGTGCGGCTTCTGCGAGACGGTCTGCCCGAGCCGGGACCTGACCAGTACACCCCGGCAGCGGATCGTCCTGGAACGCGAGCTCGTGGCGGGTCGGTTGCCTCTCGAGGATCCCCAGGTTGCCGCGGCGCTCGAACATGAGCAGGTCGAGAGCTGCGCCGTCGACGGCATGTGCGGCACCGTGTGCCCGGTCGGGATCAACACCGGAGACCTCGTCAGGTCAAAGCGGGAAGAGGCCGCTGGACGGGTCGCCATCTGGGGCGCTGCTGCGGCAGCCAAGCGCTGGGGCCTGGCCTTGGGCGTGATCCGCCTGGGCATGAGGCTCGCTCGCTTGCGGCCAGGTTGGGCCAACGTGGCCGGTGCGGCGGTTCAACGTCGTCTGCCGGCGCGGATCGTGCCGGTTGACTTTGCCGAGCTACCCGGTCCGAGCCGGTCACGACCTCGGGTCGGGAGCGACGGACCATTGACGGCACTGTACTTCCCCAGCTGCCTCGAGGACGTCTTCGCGACCCCCGGAGCTGGCGTCCAGCAGGCGTTCCTCAGCCTCTGCGAGAAGGCCGGCGTCGGGGTCCGGGTGCCGAGTGGCGTCGGCGGCCTCTGCTGTGGGACGCCGTGGTCGTCGAAAGGGCTCGTCGCGGGCCGCGACGCCATGCGCACCAAGGTCGCCCGCGCCCTCACGAAGCACCCGGAGCTCGACGGGCTGCCGATCGTCGTGGATGCGGCCTCGTGCACCCACGGCCTCGAGCAATTGCTCGCAGGTGGGCGGGGCGCCGAGGTGGTCGACGCGGTCGCCTTCGTCAGTGAGCGCGTCGTGCCGCGGTTGCGGGTGACCAGTCGGGCGGCCCGGATCGTGGTGCATCCGACCTGCGCGAGCAACCAGCTGGGCGTCGACCCCGTTCTGCGAGAGCTGGCCGGACTCGTTGCGCACGAGGTGACGGTCGCCGACGCCTGGGGCTGTTGCGGCTTCGCCGGCGACCGCGGATTCTTGGTGCCTGAGCTGACCGCGGCCGCGACCCGGGCTGAGGCCGCAGAGCTGACCGAGGCTCCGGCGACGTACTACGTCTCCGCCAACCAGGCCTGCGAGCTCGGCATGAGCCGTGCGATCGGGCAGGCCTTCGCGCACGTCCTGGAGATCCTGGACCGGCACACGGAGGCGGGTCGGCCGTGAACATCGAGGTAGTCGCCGACATTCGGGCGGACCTGGGAGAGTCGCCGGTGTGGGATGAGCGGTACGGGCAGCTGTGGTGGGTTGATGCGTTGGCTGGACGCCTGTACCGGCGGGACGTCGCCACGGGCGCGATCGTCCGGCTCGAGCTCAGCCATCGGCTCGGAGGACTGGCGCTCGGGGAGGTCGACCTGGTGGCCATGCTCGACACCGAGGTGATCGCTGTGCCACGGGACCCGACAGTCGAGGCTGTTCCCCGCAGAGTGTTCAGGACGGGGGCCCCGTTGCACGACTGCGGGGTGGCGCCGGACGGCGCGATCTGGGTCGGCACACTCAGCCCGGATCAGGAACGCGCTGAAGGGGGACTGCTCCGGCTCGGCAAGGCTGGGGCCGTCCCGCAGGGCCTCGTGGACGGCTACCGGATGCCCAACGGCATTTCGTGGACCGCGGACGGCGGCTCGGTGCACGTGGTCGACTCGCTGCGGCACGCGATCTTCAGGTCGCGCTTCGCGGACGGCCGAGAGGTCGCCAGGGAACCGTGGGTCATCGGCGCTGAGGCGGACGGGTTGCCGGACGGCGTCTGTGCGGACCTCGAAGGAGGGCTCTGGGTCGCGTACTGGGGGACCGGCCGTGTGGTGCGGTACGACACCGCGGGGCGGCCCACCTGCGTCATCGAGGTTCCCGCCCGGTACACGACGTCGTGCTGCTTCGGTGGCCCTGGACTCCGCCAGCTGTTCATCACGTCCGCGCGCTATGACTCCGGTGCCGAGGAGACCGAGGCCGGAGCACTTTTCGTGGCTGAGGTCGATGTCCCGGGGCTACCCGTTCCCACGGCCTGGCGCGACGTTCGCGATGATCTCGCTGACTAGTCCCGACGGTCTGACGGTCGAGGTCGACGAGGCCATCGGCGCCACCCTGACGGGCCTCCGCGGTCCGTGGGAAGGCGACCTGCTCGCGCCGGGGTTGCCGGTCGGTGCCGCACTCGATGCCACCAGTCCGTTCCTGGAGTCGGGACTGCGCGGCTGGGTGGACTGTTTCCCCAGCATCGCCCCGGACGTTCTCGCGTCAGAGCACGGCGGCAAGACCATCGCCGACCACGGGGAGCTCTGGTTCCGTGCCTGGGAAGTCGAGGAGGAGTCCGACACTGCGGCGGCGCTGGTCTGCTTCATAGAGGACCTTGGGGTACGGGCGCACAAACGGATCGCCTGGGACGGGACCGCGCTGCGGTGCCGGACCGTGATCACCAATTCGTCATCGGAAACGGTGCCGTACATCTGGGCGGCGCATGCGCTCTTCGACCTGTGGCCGGACGACGTGGTGACCATTCCGGGCAGCACGCCTGAGACGTTCCGCTTCGGACAGTTCCCCGGCGCAGCGCCGCTGCACGAGTTCTGGCCGGCGAACGCGGAGGGAAGTCGACGCTGGCGAGATCTGCCGGCGGCTGCGGTGGCCAAGTACTTCCTGGCGTGGCCCCCGCAGGGAGTCCGGTTCACCGCTCATGGGCAGGGAGTGCGCCTGATGTGGGCCGACCGACCGCCTCTGGCGCAGCTCGGTCTCTGGGTCAACCGGGGCGCGTTCCCAGTCGGCTCTGACGCGGTCAGCCACCTCGGGATCGAGCCCGGGCTGGGATGGCCAGACGACGTGTCGACGGCCGTGCGGCAGGGATCCGCGGCGCAGCTCCGGCCAGGGGAGACGGTCGTCCTAGACATCATCTGTGAAATTGAAGCCTAGTTTCAGTCAATGAAACGACCTCACTCAGAACTCGAGAATACTACCGACAAGTTGCATCTAGCAAAACGAGCGTTTCAAAGTTAGTGTGAGCACACCATCTCTTCATGGGGAGTGAGTGCTCATGCTCCGAGTCAGCCGGAACAAGCGTCTCGCGGTGCTGGTCGCCGCACTGACGGTGACCGCCGGGTTGTTGCTGGTCGGTCCGGGAAAGGCGAATGCCACCTCGACGGCCACGGTGACCGTCGACTACGCGCAGACGACCGCGCACAGCGGAAAGTACATGTTCGGGGTGTCGAGCTGGCCCCGGATGTCGACCAGTTACGCCACGTTGCTGGCGGACGCGGGGATCACGATGATCCGGCAGTCTTCGATCGGGATGGAGCACATCGTTCCGCAGACGACGGTCGCCGACTACCTCAACAACGTCGACAACGTCCAGGACCCGAGCACGTGGAACTGGAACCCGTCTGGCGACTTCGAGACGATCCAGGAGAACGACGTCGACGCCTTCAACACGGCTGGGATCGACGTGTTCAGCATCATCGCCTACACGCCGTCCTGGCTCGGGGTGACAACCGCCTACGGAGCGATGCCGTCGAATTGGACGGTCTACGAGGACATCGTCAAGAAGATCTACCAGCACTACAAGAACAAGATCGTCTACTTCGAGATCTTCAACGAGCCGGAGGTCGAGATCAGCCTGGGCGGATCCAGCTACCCGGACGTCTGGTCGGCGTACAACGACCTCTACAAGCACGCCCTGGGTGCGATCAATTCGGTCGCCGGGACGCGGACCCCGATCGGCGGGCCGGCGGCGGCGTACACAGCGAGCTCGCCCTGGTTGGCGGGGATGCTCGCCGACTCGACGTACGGTGACGACGTCGACTTCGCCTCCTGGCACAACTACGGCAGCGCCTCCACCTACGACACGGGGGTGTACTCCTGGAAGAACATCGCCGCGAACGCCGGTAAGCCGGGCATGGAGACTTTCGTCTCCGAGTACAACCTGGGTGGCGGCAACAGCAACAGCACCGACGCGATCCCGTGGGTCGGCGGCCGGCTCTCGTCGCTGATGGACGCCGGCGTGACTGGCGCCTTCATCTATGGCACCGATGACCGCGCCTCCGGCTGGAACGCCTCGGTCCGGCACAGCTGGCACATCATCAATCAGGACGGCACGTTGACCCCACGGATGTGGCCGATCCGGCTGCTCTCGAAGAAACTTGGGCTAGGGCTCGGCGACAACGAGATGAAGCTGACCGAGCAGAGCGGTCTGACTTGGGCCTCGGCTGCGGTCAATGCCGACGGCAAGCCGGTGGTCTGGGCGGTCAACGAGACCGGGTCGCCGATCACCACCGACATCGAGCTGGACAACACCGGGATCAACGGGCCGGTGTCGCTGACGCACTACGTCGCTGACGCGAGCCATGACGCCACGACGGCCTACGCCAGCGGTTCGACGATCGCCATCGATGGCAAGGTCACCACGACGGTCACCATCCCGGCGAAGTCGGTCTACGGCGTTGCGCTCGACAAGGTCGCGACATCGCACCCCACCCAGAGCGTGTGGGGTGGACTGACGACCGGAAGTGTCTGGTGGAACGGATCTCCGTGGGAGCTCGGTACGAGGTTCCAACCGACGGTGAGCGGCAACGTCACGGCGATCAAGGTGTACGGCTCCGCCGTTGAGTCCGGCAACCATACGGCTCGGATCTGGAACAACAGTTCCGGCACGGTCGTCGGAGGTCCGTACACGATCAACTACGGCGGCACGGTGGGCTGGAAGTACTACGACCTGCCGTCCCCCGTGGCGTTGACCGCCGGGACGGAGTACACCGTGTCGGTGTCGACCGGGACGGATTCCAACAAGGTGCTGCCCTACACGACCACAGGCGCCGCCAGCGCCGGGAACAACAGTGCGCAGCTGATCTATCCCGCTGGCGCCGGGGTTGTGGGAACCACCCTGGGGATCCGCCCGACGACCCCAGGCGGCAACAACTACCTGCGGGACGTCGTGTTCGATCCAACGGGAAACGTGAACATCGCCCGGGGCAAGACCGCCACGGCGTCGTCGACTGCCGGCTCCGGGTTCGACGCGGGCAAAGCGGTAGACGGCACCTACTTCGGGGACGACATGTCCAACGCCTGGGCGTCGAACGCCACCCACTCCGGGGCGTGGTGGAAGGTCGACCTGGGCAGCGTCACGCCGATTGCTGAGGCACGGGTCCAGTTCCGCGGGTACCCGAATGGGTCGAACGTGCTGAAGTTCCAGCAGGTTCCCGCGTCGATCACGCTGCAGGTGAGCAACGACAACGTGAACTGGACGACCGTGACCAGCAAGTCGGCGAACGTGCCGACCTCGGGGACGACGTACAGTCCACGGCTGTACTCCTACCCGCTGAACACCAGTGGTCGCTACCTGAGGCTTCTCTTCGAAGACGGCTCCCAGGGCGGCGACTGGGCGATCCTCGACGAGCTGACCGAAGTGGAGGTATATGCCCGCTGAGAAAGCCCCGGAGTCGACGCCGGCGACGTGGCGAAGTGTGACGGCTGGTGACCACAGCGATGGCCAGGAAGAAGAAGCGCGGTGCCCGGTGGGCCTTCGCCGGGGGGCGGCGTTCCGGCGTGGGTGCCGCCGAGCGGGTTCTGTTCCGACGCCATGAGCGTTCAGCCGGGTAGCGGCCAATAGTGGAGATGGGAAGGTCCGAAGGGCTGTCAGGCTCTGTAGCCCTTGGCCGCGGCCAGCCTCCGCGCTCAGAGAAGGGCCCGTGGGTTGAGGGTTGCGTGTTCTGACGAGGTGATGTACTCGTGCATGAGCAGAAGCGTCCGGAGTGGGATTCCTGGCGCACTCGCCCAGCGTCGTTCGCTCGAACCCAGGCGAACGCCGGACACGACGGCAGGGAGACCACTGTCGGTCTGACATGACAGCGGCGGACGAAAGGACGGGCGGTTCGGTGGCCAACCGGCTTGCGAGTGCGACATCGCCGTATCTCCTTCAGCACAAGCGCAATCCCGTGGATTGGTGGGAGTGGGGGCCCGAGGCGCTGGCGGTGGCCCAGGAGCTGGATCGGCCGATCCTGCTGAGCGTCGGATATGCGAGCTGTCACTGGTGTCACGTCATGGCGCACGAGTCGTTCGAGGATCCTGCGACCGCGCAGTACATGAACGACCACTTCGTCAACATCAAGGTCGACCGCGAGGAGCGGCCCGACGTCGACGCGGTCTACATGCGCGCGACCCAGGCCATGACCGGTCACGGCGGATGGCCCATGACCTGCGTGCTGACACCGGCCGGCGAGCCGTTCTTCGCCGGCACCTACTTCCCGCCCGAGCCGCGCCAGGGCGCACCGGCCTTCACCCAGGTGCTGCAGGCGCTCGTCGACGCGTGGGCGAACCGGCGCGACGAGATCGAGAGCGTCGGACGCGATGTCGTGGCGCACCTGCGGGCCGAGACCGATGTCGCCGGACCTGCGCTCGGCGCCGCTGAACTCGA
>Ga0182737_1000422_pt1 | contig 60909 bp, 62 predicted proteins | sample eDN5th30CBELigOP_FD_128878 | JGI IMG/M metagenome (GOLD analysis project Ga0182737, IMG submission 128878) | Enriched Organic Plus compost microbial communities from Emeryville, California, USA - eDNA 5th pass 30_C BE-Lig OP (version 2) (version 2) ...
CAAATCCGAACGCCTCCTGACCAATCCGACGACGGCTCATGACCCACCTCCATTATTCGACAATGGAGATTGAATCATCAATCAATTCAGCCGTCTAGAAATTTCCGCGCACAGGTCTCATAAGGCCCGATTAACTACGAAGATTTACCCTATTTGTTAACCGGCGTTCACGAATCCGGTAAACTTTTAAATAAAGCTCCGAGCTCGACTTGGCACACAAAGAAAAGGCCGGAGCAATGCCCCGGCCTTTCAAGAAGAGGATCACGCCCCGTCAGGCGGCGTTGCGCACAGAGCCGATGACGCCGACGAGCTCGTCGACGATGCGTTCCACCTGCGCGCGGTCGTCGCCTTCCGCCATGACGCGGATGAGCGGTTCCGTGCCGGACGGACGGATGAGCAGGCGGCCGTTGCGCGCAAGCTCGCTTTCGGCATCGGCGATCGCCTGGCGCACGACGGCGTCCTCCAGCGGCGCGCCGGCCTTGATGCGGACGTTCTTCAGCACCTGCGGCACGGGCTCGAAACGGTTGCACACCTCGCTCACCGTCTTGCCGGAGCGCTTGACGCAGGCGAGGATCTGCAGCGCGGCGACGAGGCCGTCGCCGGTCGTGCCGAAATCGGAGAGCACGATATGGCCCGACTGCTCGCCGCCGACATTGTAGTCGTTCTGGCGCATGTGCTCGACGACGTAGCGGTCGCCGACCTTGGTGCGCTGCAGGCCGAGGCCCTTGCCGGTGAGGAACCGTTCGAGGCCGAGATTGGACATGACGGTCGCCACGATCCCCTCGCCGCGCAGCACGCCGTCGGCCGCCCAGCTTTCGGCGATCACCGCCATCAGCTGGTCGCCGTCGATGATCTTGCCGTTCTCGTCGACGATCTGCACGCGGTCGGCATCGCCGTCGAGCGCGATGCCGATATCGGCGCGCACCTCGTGCACCTTGCGCTGGAGCGCGGCCGGATGGGTGGAGCCGCAGTCGAGGTTGATGTTGACACCGTCCGGCTCGTTGCCGATCGTCACGACGTCGGCGCCGAGTTCCCACAGCGCCGCCGGCGCCACGCGATAGGCCGCGCCGTTGGCACAGTCGATGGCGACGCGCAGGCCCTGCAGGGTGACATCGCGCGGCAGCGTGCGCTTGGCATGCTCGATATAGCGGTCGTGCACGCCGTCGATGCGCTTGGCCCGGCCGATTTCGGCGGCCTTGGCAAGCTGCGCCATCATGTCCTTTTCAAGCAGGTCCTCGATCTCCATCTCCAGCTCGTCGGAGAGCTTGTAGCCGTCCGGGCCGAAGAGCTTGATGCCGTTGTCGTAGAACGGGTTGTGCGAGGCCGAGATCATGACGCCGATATCCGCGCGCAGCGAGCGCGTCAGCATGGCGACGGCGGGCGTCGGGATCGGGCCGAGGACGAAGGCGTCGATGCCGGCCGCCGTGAAGCCTGCCACCATGGCGTTTTCCAGCATGTAGCCGGAAAGGCGCGTGTCCTTGCCGATGACGACGCGGTGGCGGTGCGCGCCGCGCCGGAAGATCGTGCCCACCGCGATGCCGACCCGCATGGCAAGGTCCGGCGTCATCGGAAAGAGGTTGGATTGACCCCGGATGCCGTCCGTGCCGAAATAACGACGTTTCATGTTCGCTCCTGAATTCGCCGGGCCCTTGCGGCACCTTCCGCCGCGCCCCGCGCATACGCGTTCCATCTGCCGCGTCCCCGGCGCCATATATCAGGGCACCGGACGGGGAAATATTCTACGCCTTCCCGCGTAACCCTAACCTTAAAGACGTGCAGCAATCGCGCTTCTTTGCCACAAAAGCGCGAAAAGAGCATCCACCCTGACATCAGAATTCGTTACAGCCCGTTACCGAAAGAAAACGGCCGGGAAGCGCCGGTGAGCCGGCTGCCGCCGTCCCTTGCGCTCACCCTTTCCGTCATGGTCGGGCTTGACCCGACCATCCATGCTCCACGGCACGGCCTTGCCTGTCTCCTGGATCCTCGGATCAGACCCGAGGATGACGGAGGAGAGGGAGGCGGGGCCTGCCGATAAACCGACGGCCGGGAATCTCTTCCCGGCCGCTCGCTGTTTTCTGCGAATGGAGGCGCGTTATTGCGGCTGCGGCTCGAGGCCGCCTTCGGGCTCGCCGCCCTTCTTCTGGCCGGCCTTGGGCACGGCGGAGCCGCGGTGCGGCGGGGTGTCGTCGCCAAGATCCCGGGCGGGCTTCTCGCCGCGGATGAGCGCCTTGATCTCGTCGCCCGTCAGCGTCTCGTATTCGAGCAGGCCTTCGGCGAGCGCCACGAACTCGTGGTTCTGGTCGGTGATGATGCGCTTGGCCTCGGAATAGGCCTCGTCGATCAGGCGGCGGATCTCGTTGTCGATCTTCTGCGCGGTCGCTTCGGAAACGTTCTTCTGCTGCGCGACGGAATGGCCGAGGAAGACTTCCTGCTGGTTCTCGCCATAGGCGACCTGGCCGAGCTGGTCGGAAAAGCCCCATTGCGTGACCATGGCCCGGGCGAGCTTCGTCGCCTGCTCGATGTCGGACGAGGCGCCGGAGGTGATGTTCTCCTTGCCGAAGGTCACTTCCTCGGCGACGCGCCCGCCCATCATGATGGCGAGGCGCGAGACCATCCACTTGTAGCTCATCGAGTAGCGGTCGCCCTCGGGAAGCTGCATGACCATGCCGAGCGCACGGCCGCGCGGAATGATCGTCGCCTTGTGCAGCGGATCGGCGACCGGCACGTTGAGCGCGACGATGGCGTGGCCCGCCTCGTGATAGGCGGTGAGCTTCTTTTCCGCCTCGGTCATGGCCGAGGAGCGGCGCTCGGCGCCCATCATGATCTTGTCCTTGGCGTCCTCGAATTCGGCCATGGTGACGAGGCGCTTGTTGCGGCGCGCCGCCATCAGGGCCGCCTCGTTGACGAGGTTCATGAGGTCGGCGCCGGAGAAGCCGGGCGTGCCGCGGGCCAGCACCTTGAGGTCGACGTTCGGCGCCAGCGGCACGTTGCGCACATGCACTTTCAGGATGCGCTCGCGACCGACGATATCCGGGTTCGGCACGACGACCTGGCGGTCGAAGCGGCCGGGACGCAGGAGCGCCGGGTCGAGCACGTCGGGACGGTTGGTGGCGGCGATGAGGATGATGCCCTCGTTCGCCTCGAAGCCGTCCATCTCGACGAGGAGCTGGTTCAGCGTCTGCTCGCGCTCGTCGTTGCCGCCGCCGAGGCCGGCGCCGCGATGGCGGCCGACGGCGTCGATTTCGTCGATGAAGATGATGCAGGGCGCATTCTTCTTGGCCTGCTCGAACATGTCGCGCACGCGGGACGCGCCGACGCCGACGAACATTTCCACGAAGTCGGAGCCCGAAATGGTGAAGAAGGGCACGTTCGCCTCGCCCGCGACGGAGCGCGCGAGCAGCGTCTTACCCGTGCCGGGCGGGCCGACGAGCAGCACGCCGCGCGGGATGCGCCCGCCGAGGCGCTGGAACTTCTGCGGGTCGCGCAGGAATTCGACGATCTCTTCCAGGTCCTGCTTGGCCTCGTCGACGCCCGCGACATCCGCGAAGGTGACGCGGCCGTGCGCCTCGGTGAGGAGCTTGGCCTTGGACTTGCCGAAGCCCATCGCGCCGCGCGAGCCGCCCTGCATCTGGCGCATGAAGAACAGCCAGACGCCGAGGATCAGCAGCATGGGCAGCAGCGTGCCGATATAGCTGAGGAAGCCGGACGAGCCGTCCGTCTCCGGCCGCGCGCTGACGACGACGTTCTTGGCCTCGAGGCGCTGGACGAGCGAATTGTCGCCGTTCGGCGCATAGGTCTGGAAGGTCGCGCCGGTCTCGGCATAGCTGCCGACGATCTTCTCGCCGGTGATGACGACTTCCTTCACCCGGCTCGAGTCCACTTCCTTGAGGAACTGCGAATAGGGGATTTCCCGCGAGCCGGTCTGGGCCGGGCTCGTCTGGAACATGCTGAACACCGCGATCAGCAACAGGGCGATGATCGCCCACAGGGCGAAGTTGCGGAAATTAGGATTCATCGAACTTTCCGGGCACTTTCCCGGCCGGGCTTTCCCGGCCGTTTCTTGTCGCCTAACATAGGGTCGCCATGCGGCCTTGCCAAGGCAAAGCGCGCGCTCCCACGGGCTTTTGTCAAACTATCGTCAACGGCCGGAGGGCCGAAAGGCCGCCCGGCACCGTGCCGTGGGCATAGTCTAGCACACCGCGCCCGCCCGCGCCCTCATTCGTTGGGCGGAGACGGGAAGGGCGCGCAGCCGAAAAGCGTCGCGAGCGCCTGCGCCAGCGGCAGGTCGAAGCGCGGCAGGAAATGCGCATACGGCGCGATCACCGGCGCGACATCCGCTCCCTCCTGTACGAGCCCGCCATCCTCGAAATTCAGGCGCGGTGCGGCGCGGGCCGCCCGCTGGGCGGGGCCGCGCAGCCCTTCCCCCAGCGCATCGCCGGCGGCGGAAACCACGAACGTCCGCTCCGTCCGGTTCGCCACACGGCAACGGCCGTCCCAGACGGCGATTGCGCCCGACGGAACCGCAAGCGGGGCGATGCCGCGGCATTCGCGGTAGAGGTAAAGGCCGTCGCGGCGGCGGTCGAAGACGACGCGCCCCGCCGTCAGCCGCGACAGTGTGCCGCTGGCAAGGAAGGTGCGCAGACGCGCGGCCGAGCGGGCTTCGAGCCCATGGGCCCGCCCGCCCGCTGCCGCAGCAAGCACGAGAAGGCCGCGCCAGGCCGCGGGATCGGCGAGCATGGCCCCGATGGCCGGCACCGGAAGCGTGAAGAGCGGGCCTTCGGCGGCAACGTTCGCAGCCAGGAACGCGGCGGCGTGCTGCGACAGCGACAGGCGGCCGGCGGCCGCTTCCGGTCCCTCGCCCGCATCGCGGACCCGCACCCGCTCGAAGCGCGGGTTGAGATTGCTCGGATCCTCGATCCAGCCCTCTCCCCGCGCGGCGAGGGAGGCGCGGATATCCTGCCGCCCGACGGCGAGGAACGGCCGCAGCAGCCAGACGGCGCCGTCGAGAAGGACGCCCTCCGCCATGCCGGAAAGGCCGATCCCTTCCGGCGCGCGCGCCGCGCGCATGGCGACGGTCTCGGACTGGTCGTCCCGCGTATGGGCGGCGAGGATGGCGTCCGCGCCCATCTCGCGGGCAGCATCGACAAGCAGGCGGTAGCGCTCGGCCCGGGCGGCGGCCTGAAGGCCGGAGGTAGGTTTCGGCCCGTTCCAGCGGCAGGTGAGATGCGCGATTCCGTGGCGCGCACAAAGCGCGGTAACCGCGGCGGCTTCTTCAGCCGAACCGGCGCGCAGGTCATGGTCGACCGTGGCGGCGCAGAGCGTGATGTGGGGATGGCGGCCCGCGCTCAGGAGGGTGGCGAAGGCGATGAAGAGCCCGGTCGAATCGCTTCCGCCGGAAACGGCGGCAAGAAGGCGTGCGGGGCTCTGGAAGGTCTTGAGGAAACGGTCGGCGGCCGCAAGGACGGGATCGTCGAAGGCCACGGTCATCGTCCGCCCGCAATCAGCAGGACAGGCGGCTCTGTTCGGAAGAAACCTTGCTCTTCACGGCCTTGGAGGCGTTCGGGTAGCGCTTGGTGACTTCGCGCAGCGTCGCGCAGGCGGTTTCGCGGTTGTCGAGGGCGGCGAGCGACATGCCGAGCTTCAGCAGCATTTCCGGCGCCTTCTTCGACTTGCCGTAGGTCTGGTGCGCGTTGAGGAAGGTCTTGGCCGCATCGTTGTAGTTGCCCTGCGAATACTGTGCCTCGCCGAGCCAGAAATTGGCGTCCGCCGCCTTCTCGCTGTTCGGGAAGATATCGAGGTAGTCGCGGAATTCGCGCTCGGCGACCTGATAGTCGCCGGCAAGGACATGGCCGTAGGCGGACTGGTAGAGGTCTTCCGGCTTGGCGAGCGAGGCGGTCGAGGATTGCGAGGCCTGCGGCAGGTTGTCGTCGACGCCGGGCAGCGCATCGCCGCCGGTAGAGGCGCTCTGGTTGTCGAGGTTCGGGTTAGCCTCCGCGCCGATGGGGTTGCCGTTCTCGTCGAACTGGATGCTGCCGAGTTCCTGCGGCTGCGCGCCAAGCCCCTCGCCGCCGGTGCCGGCGTCGGCCCCGGCGGTCTGATCCGCCGGAACCGCGTTCGATGCCGTCTGCCGGTCGGCGGTGCCGCCGTCCACCGGCTTGTCGAGCGCACCGCTCTTGCCGCTCGCCTTGCCCTTGCCGCTTTCAAGGTCCTGGAAGCGGTATTCGTTGTCTTCCTGCGTCTTGCGGAGCTGTTCCTGCATCTGCAGGAGCTGGTAGCTCATCTCCTCGATGCGCCCGTTGAGGGTGCGGATCTGCTCTTCGAGCTGGCCGACCCGCGGGTCCATCGCCTGGGCGAGAACGACGCCGCCGTTTTGGGCGTGCCTGCCCTTGGCCGGGAAAAGGTCGTTCATCAGCGTCGAAAGCGGCGACGCGTTGAGCGGCCCGACCGTGCCCACCACCGCTGCGAGACTGAGAACGCCTGCCGCGACAAGTTTCTTCATCTATCTTCGTCCTGTTGGTCCTGTTGTGCGCCGAAGCGCGGGGCGCAAGAGTTTTCCAAATACACTCAAAAAGCAACGGAGTTCGGCCAAAGTGTGTTGAAAAAAGAAAGGCGGCCCTGCGGCCGCCTTTCACACTTGCCTGCGGGCAAGGAATTACATGCCGGCGCCGCCGAGAACGGTGACCGCGCGGCGGTTCTGCGACCAGCAGGAAATGTCGTCGCAGACGGCGACCGGCTTTTCCTTGCCGTAGGAGATCGTCTTGATGCGGTTGGCCGGGATGCCGCGCGAAGCGAGATACTGGCGGGTTGCGGCCGCACGGCGTGCGCCGAGCGCCAGGTTGTATTCACGCGTGCCGCGCTCGTCGGCATGGCCTTCGACCGTGATCGCGTAGTTCGGGTAGCGCTGCAGCCACTGGGCCTGGCGATCGAGCGTCGCGGCGGCGTCTGCGCGGACCGACGAGGAGTCGGTGTCGAAGAAGATACGGTCGCCGACGTTCACGGTGAAGTCCTGCTGCGAGCCGGGCGTCGCGGCGCCCGCGCCGCCGTTGAGGCCGAGGTCGCCGGCGCTGTTCGGCAGGTTCTTCTTGGAGGCGCAGCCGGCGAGGGCAAGCGTCATGACGAGCGCGATCATCACCGGGTTGCGGGCGATGGTCTGCATGCGGCCAGCGGCCGGGGTATGAATGCGGCTCATGAGCCGGTCTCCTTGCATCAGTTCTTGCGTCAAGTGCGTTGAAGCACGGGTTTCAATCAGGGTTGCCGGACTGTAACCCGAAGCGGTTAATCGGCGTTCAACGACTATGGTTAACGATTGCTTTAAAGACCGTCCCCGGCCCCTCGCATTCCCGGTGGGCGCGCATCCGCCGCGCCCTGCCTTCCGCCTGTTTGCAGGACTTTGCGGCAAGATCGCGGCAGGCACGCGCCCGCACTGGCGCTATTCCAGAAGCGGCGACCAGGCCGGGTCCGAGGCAAAGCCCTTCGTCGGCACGACCTGCTCGTTATAGCCGGTGAGGTCGATCGAATAGATCTGCGGGCCGCCCGCGCCCGCCGCCTGGCGGAAGAACATCAGCACGCGGCCGTTCGGCGCCCAGGTCGGGCCCTCGTTGTGGAAGCCCGTCGTCAGGATGCGCTCGCCCGAGCCGTCCGGCTTCATCACGCCGATGGAGAACTTGCCGCCCGACTGCTTGGTGAAGGCGATAAGATCGCCGCGCGGCGACCAGACCGGCGTCGAATAGGAGCCGTCGCCGAAGGAGATGCGGCGCTGGTTGGAGCCGTCGGCGCCCATCACGTAGAGCTGCGGCTTGCCGCCCCGGTCGCTTTCGAAGACGATCTGCGTGCCGTCCGGCGCGTAGGAGGGCGAGGTGTCGATGGCGGCCGTGGAGGTCAGGCGCGTCGTGGTGCGCGAGCGCAGGTCCATCGTGTAGATGTTGGAGTTGCCTTCCTGCTGCAGGCTCATGATGACCTTCTGGCCATCCGGCGAGAAGCGCGGCGAGAAGGTCATGCCCGGGAAATTGCCGACGACCTCGCGCTGCCCGGTCTCGAGCTGGAGCAGGTAGACGCGCGGCTGGTTGCCCTCGAAGGACATGTAGGTGATTTCCTGCCGGTTCGGCGAGAAGCGCGGCGTCAGCACGATATCGTTGCCGTTCGTCAGCGCGCGGGCGTTGAAGCCGTCCTGGTCCATGATGGCGAGCTGGCGCTTGCGGGCCGTCTTCGGGCCGCTTTCGGCGACATAGACGATGCGCGTGTCGAAGTAGCCCTTCTCGCCCGTCAGGCGCTCATAGATCGCGTCGGCGATGATGTGCGCCACGCGGCGCCAGTTCTCCGGCTGGGTGAAGAACTGCTGGCCGGTGAGCTGCTGGCCGGCGAAGGTGTCCCACAGGCGGAACTCGGCGCGAAGGCGCCCGTCGCCTTCCTGCGTCACGCGGCCCGTGACGAGGGCCTGCGCGTTGATGACCTTCCAGTCCTCGAAGCGCGGCGCCTGGTCGGGGTTGGAGATCTTCTCGATGAAGGCCTGCTTGGCGACCGGCGCGAAGAGGCCGGAGCGCTTGAGGTCCGCCGCGATCACGTCGGTGATGCGCTGGCCGAGGTCTCCGCTGGCGACGAAGTCCGTGACGGCGATCGGCAACGGCTCGACATTGCCCTTGTTGATGTTGATTTCGACAAGCGCCCAGGCCTGCGGCAGCGAGGCTGCAAGGCCGGTCAGCACGACCAGCAAGCGGAGGAGATTGCGTCTGAACATATGTCTAGGCCTTCCCTAGTTCTACATCATTTGACTCGGATCGAAGTTCACGACGACTTCGCTCCAGGCGTCATATTTTTCCGGCGGCAGGCCCTTGAAGGGCCGCGATTTCATGATGGCGCGGCGCGCGCCGCCGGCAAGCGCACGGCGCGCGGATTCCGAGCCGCCCGTGGCGGTCACTTCCGGCTCGCCGATGATGTCGCCGTTCTGGTCGAGCTGCATCTTGACCTGGATGCGCACGTCGGCCGCGTCCGAAAGGCCGGGGATGATCGACCAGTTGTTCTGGATCTGGCCGCGCAGCGCGTCCATCTCGCTCATCGAGAGCTTGGAGCCGGTCGTCGTCTTCTTGCCGCCGAGGGCCGCCTGCTCCTGCGAGCGCTTGGCGCCGCCGCCGGCCGCCTTTTCCTTGTTGAGAAGCGCGGCGATCTCGTCGGCGTTGAAGTCGCTGTCGTTCAGCGAGCTCGCCTTCTCCTGCTTCTTCTTCTCGTCCTTCTTGCGGTCGGGCGTCTTGGCGGTCTGGGCCTTGGCCGTTTCCGTCTTCTTCTCTTCCGGCTTCTCGACGGGCTCGGCCTTCTTCTGCTCGACCTTCGGCTTCATCTCGGGAAGCGGCACCTTGTCCGGCAGCGCCTCGGCTTCCGGATCCTCGGCGGGCTTGTCTTCGCTCGGCGTCGCCTCGGGCTTCGGGTCCGGCTTGACTTCCTGCTTGGCCTCGGGGAGCGCTGCGACCTCCGTGGAGGGCTCGCTTGCCGACTTTTCGGGCTTGACCTCTTCCACCGGCTTGGTGTCCGGCGTCTGGACGACCTTTTCCGCCTTTTCGGGCGAAGCGGCGGTCTCGATGTCGCGCGGCTTTTCCTCCGGCGTCGGCAGGTTCTTCAGGTCGACGTCGTTGTCGCCGGCATTCTGCGCATTCTCGACCGGCGTTTCCTTCTTGGTCGGGATGGGCGCGGCCTTTTCCTTCATTTCGGCCTTCTTGTCGCCCTGCTGGATCTGCGTCAGCTCCTCGATCGACACGATGTCGACCGGCAGCGCCTCGACATCGGCAACGTCGAAGCTCTCGGGACGGCCGAGCGAGACCAGCGCCCAGGTGATGACCAGGGCGTGAAGCACGGCGGATGTGGCAAGGCTGCCCTTCATGGCGTGCGGTTACCTGTCCGGTTTCTGCTCGGTGACGAGGCCGATATTGGTGAAGCCGCCGGCCTGGATGCGCGACATGACGTCGGCGATCACGCCGTAGGGCGCATTGCCGTCCCCGCGCACGAAGATGCGCTCGGTATAGCCGGTCGTCGCGACGGCCTGGAGCTTGGCGGCGATCTCCTCGACGGGGATTGCGGTTTCCTGCAGGAAGACCTGGCCGTCCGCCTTGACGGAGACGGTGATCGGCTGGGTGTCGGCGTTGAGGGCTTTCGCCTGCGTCTTCGGCAGGTCGAGCGGCACGCCGACGGTCATGAGGGGCGCTGCGACCATGAAGATGATGAGCAGCACGAGCATGACGTCGACCATCGGCGTCACGTTGATCTCGCTCATCGGCGCGCGCCTGCCGCCTCCGCGGCGGCGGCGCCCGCCTCCGCCATTCTTCGCTCCGACTGACATGCCCATGGCGTCGTCTCCGTCTGTGGCAGTTCCGGCAAGCCTGCGATGGATTTGCGTCGGAACTGCGAAATACCCAGGTGCCCGGTTACTGCGCTGCCGCGCGCGGCTGCAGCTTCTCGTCGATCTGGCGCGAGAGGATGGCGGAGAATTCGTCCGCGAAGCCTTCCATGCGCGCCGTCAGCTTGCCGGCGTCGGCGGAGAACTTGTTGTAGGCGATGACGGCGGGAATGGCCGCGACGAGGCCGATGGCCGTAGCGAGCAGCGCTTCGGCGATACCGGGCGCGACCACCGCAAGGCTCGTCTGCTTGGAGCCGGCGATCGCCTGGAACGAGGTCATGATACCGACGACCGTGCCGAAGAGGCCGACGAAGGGCGCCGCCGAGCCGATGGTGGCGAGCGAGCCGAGCCGGGCTTCCAGCGCCTCGGATTCGCGGGCGAGCGTGACATCCATCGCCCTGTCGATGCGCATCTGCAGCCCTATCGGCGAGCGCGCCCCGCGCTCGAAACTCTTCTTCCACTCACGCATGGCCGCCACGAACATGGCGCTCATGCCGCTCGTCTGGCGGTCGGCGAGCGTGCGGTAGAGCTCTTCCAGCGACTGGCCGGACCAGAACACCTGCTCGAAGCTGTCGAGCTGGCGGCGGGCCTTGCCGTAGCTCACCGACTTGTCGACCACGATGGCCCAGGTCCACACGGACGCGGCGATAAGGCCGAGCATGACCAGCTTCACGATGAACCCGGCCTGGATGAAGAGACCCCAAAGGGTCACGCTGCCTGCCGCTTCCAAACCCACTTGTTCCATAGACCTATGTCCCCGAATCCAAACACCCGGCACAGGCGCTTGCGGCCCGAACCGGGTAACATTCCGCCGTCACGGATCCCTGGGAGGAAAAACCCGCTTCGGCATTCAAAAACGTGCGTCGCCCGGAAGGATTTTCGTCCGCACCCGCTTCGCAACCCGTCAAGAATGTCCGGTTGATGCCGCCGGCCGCCATGCCGGTCAAACGCTTACAACCTGCCTTCTTCACGGCAATTTTGGTTAAAGGATGACGTGCAGTGCACAAAATCCTCACCAGCCGAGTAAGACATCATTATGGTTAAGGGAGTGTTACTGCCCGGCCCCGCCGGAAACGGCCGCCACCTTGGCGAGGAAGCGCGCCGCCAGCGCCTCGGGCAGCCGGCGCGGCCGGCCGGCCGCATTGATGACGGCGATGATGACCCGCGCGGCGATCAGCACCTGCTCGCCCCGGCGGATCTCCTGGTCGAGGATCATCTTCGCCCCGCCCGCCTTTTCCGTGGACGTCAGGATCGTCAGGATATCGTCCATGCGCGCGGGCGCCTTGAAGTCGATCTCCATGCGGTGAACGACGAAGACGAGGCCCTCGCGGTCCTCCTCAAGGATGAGGCTGCCCTGCTCCACGCCGAGGAGCCGCAGGTAGTCCGTGCGGCCGCGCTCCAGGAAATGCAGGTAGCGGGCATGGTAGACGACGCCGGAGAAATCCGTGTCCTCATAATAGACACGCTGCACGAGCCGGTGGCCGGCCTCCGTCAGCTCACCGGAAAGATGGTGGTTCGTTTCGGTCACGGACATGCCCTCACTCGTCCTCCAGCCCCAGCCGGAACTGCGTCGCCTCGATATCCTTCGGCGGCGTGAGGCCGAGATGCTTCCAGGCGTTGGCCGTCAGCACCCGCCCGCGCGGCGTGCGCTGGATGAAGCCCTGCTGGATCATGTAGGGCTCGATGATGTCCTCGATGGCGTCGCGCGGCTCGGAAAGCCCGGCCGCGATGGTCTCGATGCCGACCGGCCCGCCGCCGAAATTGTGCGCGATCATCGAAAGGTAGCGCCGGTCGAGCTGGTCGAGGCCCATATTGTCGACGAGGAGCCGCGTCAGCGCCTCGTCGGCGATCTTTTGCGTCACGGCCTCGGCCCGCGCCACTTCCGCGAAGTCGCGCACGCGGCGCAGGAGGCGCCCGGCGATGCGCGGCGTGCCGCGCGCGCGCCGCGCGATCTCGCGCGCGCCCTCGTCCGTCATGCCGAGGCCCATCAGCCGCGCACCGCGGCGCACGATCGATTCCAGTTCCTCGACGGTATAGAAATTGAGCCGCACCGGAATGCCGAAGCGGTCGCGCAGCGGCGTCGTCAGGAGGCCGAGGCGCGTGGTGGCGGCAACGAGGGTGAATTTCGACAGGTCGATCTTCACCGAGCGCGCGGCAGGTCCCTCGCCGATGATGAGGTCGAGCTGGAAATCCTCCATGGCCGGATAGAGGATTTCCTCGACGGCCGGGTTGAGGCGATGGATCTCGTCGATGAAGAGCACGTCGCGCTCTTCCAGATTGGTGAGCAGCGCCGCAAGGTCACCGGCCTTGGCGATGACCGGGCCCGAGGTCGAGCGGAAGTTGACGCCGAGTTCCTTGGCCATGATCTGTGCCAGCGTCGTCTTGCCGAGGCCGGGCGGGCCGACGAAGAGCACGTGGTCGAGCGCCTCGCCGCGGTTCTTCGCCGCCTCGATGAAGATCTTCAGGTTGGCCCGCGCCTCCGCCTGGCCGGTGAAGTCGTCCAGCGTCTGGGGCCTGAGGGCCGTATCGATGTCCTCGCCGCGCTTGTCGGGCGAAAGCAGTCTGGTCTCGTCGCTCATTGAGCCCTAATCCCATTGTCGACGGAGGAAGGCAACCGCATCACCGCGACAATTCCTTGAGGCCGAGGCGGATGAGCTTGGCGCTGTCGGCCCCCTCCCCGCCGTTCTTGAGCGCCGCCGCGACGGCGTTGGCCGCCTGGTCGCGCGAATAGCCGAGATTGGTGAGCGCCGAGACGGCGTCGGTGACCGGGGCGGAAGCGACCCCTTCGCCTATCTCCTGCTTGAGCCCGATGGTCGCCCCCGCCTCGCCCGCGAAGGCCGGCGCCTTGTTGCGCAGCTCCGTGATGATGCGCACCGCCACCTTCGGCCCGACGCCCGGCGCGCGCGACACCGCCGTCTTGTCCTGAAGCGCGATGGCGTTGGCAAGCTCCCCCGGCGTCAGCGTGGAGAGGACGGCAAGCGCCACCTTGGAGCCGACGCCCTGCACGCTCTGCAAAAGGCGGAACCATTCGCGCTCCAGCGCCGTCAGGAAGCCGAACAGGCGGAACTGGTCCTCCCGCACATAAGTCTCGATGAACAGCACCGCCGCCTCGCCGGCCGAGCCGAGCCTGCCGAGCGTGCGCGCCGAGCAATGGGCGACATAGCCGACCCCGTGCACGTCGAGGACCACATGATCCTCGCCGATCTCGTCGATTACGCCTTTGAGTTTGCCGATCATGGGAGGATCCGTCAGGGATGGGTTTCGGGAGAGATGATGTCGAGCGCGGGGAAATAGGTGCGGTAGCGCGCGGCATCGCGGGTGAGCAGGCGATGGGACCGGGCGGCCGCATGGGCACCGACAAGGAAATCGGGAAGCGTGCGCTCGCGAAGCCCGCCCGCCCGGCGATAGGCATAATGCGCCTTGCCTGCCGAAAATGCCGCCTCGTAGGACATCGGTTCGCGCCGCATGCGCAGCCAGCCGAAGGCAAGGTTCAGCTCCAGCTCGCTGAGCGGCGAGGTCGCCAGCTCCGACCAGACGACGGGATGAAGAACGAGTTCGCCTTCTTCCGCACAGCGCTTCAGTGCGGCAAGCGACCAGACGCGCTGGGGCCGGTCCGGACCGAGAATGTCGATCAGGACATTCGTGTCAACGAGGGTCGAGGTCATCACGCGGCCCCCGCAGCCATTCGAAATATTCGTCGGGCGTCATGCCATCGAGGTCCCAAGTCCCCTGGACGCTCGCCGCCCAATCCTCGAAATCCTTGAAGTCGGGCTTACCGTCACCGGCCTTGACCAGCATCACGCCGTTTTCCGATACGACGAAGTCGACCTCCGAGCCCGGCTTGATGGCAAGCCGTTCGCGGATATCCTTCGGGATCGTCACCTGGCCTTTTTCCGTCACGCGCATGGTAATACCTCTACGGTATTACTTACCGGCACAACAGGAACAAGTCAAGAACAAATCAGCCGGCGAGCTTGGCGAGGCGGCCGGAAAGGCCCTGGCGGTTGTGGGCGTGGCAGATGGCGATGGCGAGCGCGTCGGCGGCGTCGTTGCCGACGAAGGTCGCCTTGGGCATCAGCACCTTCAGCATCATGTGGATCTGCTGCTTTTCGCCGTGGCCGACGCCGATCACGGCCTTCTTGACGGCGTTCGGCGCATATTCGGCGACCCGCAGGCCCGCGCGGGCCGGCACCAGCATGGCGATGCCGCGCGCCTGGCCGAGCTTCAGCGTCGCCGTCGCATCCTTGTTGACGAAGGTCTGCTCCACCGCCGCCTCGTCCGGCTTGTAGCCGTGCACCACCTCGGCAAGGCCGTCGTGGAGCTGGCAGAGGCGCGAGGCAAGGTCCATCTCGCCGTCGGAGGTCACCGTGCCGGAGGCGACGAAGCGCAGCGAGTTGCCGAGCGTCTCGATGATGCCCCAGCCGGTGCGGCGAAGCCCCGGATCGATGCCGATGATGCGAATCGTTTCCTGCATGCAAAAACCCTAGCCCCGTTGGCCGGACCCTGCCAGCCAAATGTGAACAAAACAAAAACAAAGAAGCGGGTTGCGGAAAGCGGACCATCTTCGCTTGGATTTCACGAAACTGAACCTACATGGGAGGGCAATCAAATTTCCTTAGCAAAGAGGCCGCGCCATGGTGCCCTTCTCGATCCTCGACCTGTCCCCGGTCACCGAAGGCGGCACCGTCGCCCAGTCGCTCGAAAATTCCCGCCGCCTCGCGCAGGAGGCGGAGGCAGAGGGCTACAAACGCTTCTGGCTTGCCGAGCACCACGGCATGCGCGGCATCGCCAGCGCCGCCACCTCCCTCGTCATCCAGCATGTCGCCGCGGGCACGAAGACGATCCGCGTCGGTTCGGGCGGCATCATGCTGCCGAACCATTCGCCGCTCGTCATCGCCGAGCAGTTCGGCACGCTCGCCGCGCTCTTTCCGGACCGCATCGACCTCGGCCTCGGCCGCGCGCCGGGCACGGACATGCGCACGGCGCAGGCGCTGCGCCGCAATCTCGACAGCGCGGCGAACGCCTTCCCGCAGGACGTGGTGGAACTGATGCAGCTCCTCGGGCCGGCAGGCCCCGACCAGAAGGTCATCGCCATTCCCGGCGCGGGTAGCAACGTGCCGGTTTGGCTGCTCGGCTCCAGCCACTATTCGGCGCATCTTGCCGGCATGCTGGGCCTGCCCTTCGCCTTCGCCTCGCATTTCGCGCCGGACATGCTGCTGAGCGCGCTGGAGATCTACCGCGAGCGCTTCGAGCCCTCGCAATATCTCGACAGGCCCCATGTCATGGTCGGCGTGATGGGCGCGGCGGCCGATACGGACGACGAAGCGAACCACCTCTTCACCTCCATGCAGCAATCCTTCGTGCGCCTGCGCCGCGGCGCGCCGGGCGCCTTCCCGCCGCCGGTCGACGATATGGATGCCTTCTGGAACGAGCAGGAGCGCATCATGGTCGAGCACACGCTGCAATATGCCGTGGTGGGCGGGCCGGAGACGATCAGGCGCCGCATCGCCGATTTCCTGGCGCTGACGAAGGCGGACGAGCTAATCGTGTCGATGCCGGTCTACGACATGGAGGCGCGGCTGAAATCGGTGCGGCTGTTTGCCGGGGCGCAGCGGGAGCTGGCCGAGGCGGCATAGGGAATGCCCCTCATCCGGCCTGCCGGCCACCTTCTCCCCGCAAGCGGGGCGAAGGAATGTCGTTGCGCGGGCTTCCTCCCTCTCGACGATGGATGGGAAGGAAGCCATTGCCGTTTGCCTCCTTCGCCCCGCTTGCGGGGAGAAGGTCGCGGCAGCGGGATGAGGGGCCGCCGCAACCCTTCGATCAGGCCGACAGCTTCGCCATGACCTCGTCCGACACTTCGAAGTTCGAGTAGACGTTCTGCACGTCGTCGTCGTCTTCCAGCGTGTCGATGAGCTTCATCAGCGACTGGGCCTTTTCCTCGTCGACCGGCACCGTGTTCTGCGCCCGCCAGATCGCCTTGACGGTCTCGGCTTCGCCGAGCTTGTCTTCCAGCGCCTTGGAGACGTCGCCGATATCCTCGAAGCCGCAGATGATCGTGTGGCCGTCCTCGTCGCTCGTCACGTCCTCGGCGCCGGCCTCGATGGCGGCTTCCATGACGTCGTCGGCGCTGCCGACGGAGAGCTTGTAGGTGATCTCGCCGACGCGGTCGAAGGAGAAGGAGACCGAGCCCGTTTCGCCGAGCGCGCCGCCGGCCTTGGAGAAGGTCGAGCGGACGGAGGAGGCGGTGCGGTTGCGGTTGTCGGTCAGCGCCTCGACGATGACGGCGACACCGCCCGGGCCGTAGCCCTCGTAGCGGACTTCCTCGTAGTTTTCGCTGTCGGCGCCGGAGGCCTTCTTGATGGCGCGCTCGATATTGTCCTTCGGCATCGACTGCGCCTTGGCGTTCTGGATCGCCAGGCGCAGGCGGGCGTTCATCGACGGGTCGGGCAGGCCCGTCTTGGCCGCGACCGTGATTTCACGGGCGAGCTTGGAGAACATTTTCGACCGCACGGCATCCTGCCGACCCTTGCGGTGCATGATATTCTTGAACTGTGAATGGCCAGCCATGGCACCCCTGTCTCGTTTGGCGCCCTTATCCTTCGGTCGCCGGTCACTGTGGCAGGGCACCCGCCGCGCCGGCGCGCCGGTCTCATGCCCCGATTTTCGAAATGCCGCCTTATAATTTCATTGCCGCCGCGCGTCCAGCAGTCCGGCAAACAAAGCGGCGAAAGCTCAGTTCGCCGTCACGCGGGCGCGGCTGAGCAGGAAGGAGTGCCCGTCGTCGCGCCGGCAAGTGAGCCCCGTACGCTCCGAATAACAGGTGAAGGGGCCGGACGACCACACGTCGCCATAGGGGATGACCTTGTCGCCGCCGCAGCAGCCCCGGTCGCCGACATTGGTGCGCACCACCGCCTTGCCGGCGCGCCCGAGCGTCGCGCGCAGGTATTTCGGCTCGACGCGGTCGCAGGAAAGCTCGGGCCCGCCGTCGGCCGGCCGATAGGTCGCCGTGCCGCCCTCGGGAATGTAGATGCAGCCGATATTGCCGGAGGGCATGACGAATTCTTCGGCAACGCCGAGCACGCGCACCGGCGCCTTTTCCACCGGCTGCATCTCCGTTCCGCGCGGCTTGCCCGATTCGGCGCCGGGTCCGCCGGGCGTCGGCGCGCCGCTCGCAAGGGCGGCGGTCGCGAAAAGCAGCAGGGGGACGGCGGACAGGAAACGCATCGTGGGCTCCGGCATGAACGGGCAAAGAATAGGCAGGGCCGGCCGCCGCGGCAAGCGCCACGCCCGAAGGTGGAACCTTGCCACTCGCCCTCCGTTCCCTTTCATCGACCGCAACGCTCGAAAGGAATAGCCATGTCCGACCTTACCAAGGCCCGTGAAAACCCCAAGGAGCAGCTTTTCGACGAGATCGACCGCATCCATGCCGGCATGCTCGGCCTCGAAGGTAGTTCTATGCACATGCAGCCGATGGCTCCGCAGCTCGACCGCCAGACGGGCACGATCTGGTTCTTCACCAAGGCCGACACGGAGATCGCCGAGGCGATCGCTCCCGGCGCACGCGCTCATTTCTGCGTGGTCGGCAAGGACCACGATTATCACGCCTGCATTTCCGGCCGCATCCTTCTGCGCCGCGACCCCGTCAAGATCGACGAATACTGGAACTCGGTGATCGAGGCCTGGTTCGACGGCAAGGACGACCCGAAGCTCACCCTGCTGGCGCTCGAGATGGAGGACGCGGAAATCTGGGCCTCCACCGGCAGCACGCTGAAATTCGGCTGGGAGATCGCCAAGGCCAACCTCAACCCGGACGAGGAGCCGGATGTCGGCGTGAAGACCCATGTCGACTTCACCGGCGGCCCCGCCGACCGGCTGCGCCACATGGTCTGACGGCCTGGCTCAGCGCCAGAAATCCGGCACCGTCTCGGCAAGGCGCGGGCCGAGGCGGAGCGGCGCGACCTTCTCCGCAAGGCCCGTGCGGTCGGAAATCTCGACCGCCATGCCGCAGATCGTCGCCGGACCCGAGGCCGCCTCGAAACGGCCCTTCGGCATCTTCGAGATGAAACGGTTGAGCGGCTCCTCCTTCTCCATGCCGAGGGAGGAATCGTAGTCGCCGCACATGCCGGCATCCGACATGTAGGCCGTGCCGCCGTTCAATATCTGGCAGTCGGCGGTCGGCACATGGGTGTGCGTGCCGACGACGACGCTGGCGCGCCCGTCGACGAAATGGCCGAAGCACTGCTTCTCGCTCGTCGCCTCGGCGTGGAAGTCGAAGATCACGGCATCGGCCTGCTCGCCGAGCGGGCAGGAGGCGAGGATCGCCTCGCCCGCCGTGAAGGGGTCGTCGAGCTCCGGATGCATGAACACCCGGCCCATGATGTTGGAGACGAGGACACGCGCGCCATTGCGCGCGACGAAGAGATTGGCGCCGCGGCCGGGCGTTCCGGCGGGATAGTTGGCGGGGCGCAGGAACTGGTCGTGACGGCTTGCGAAGGTCACCGCCTCCTTCTGGTCCCAGACGTGGTTGCCGGTCGTCACCACGTCGGCGCCGGCATTGATCGTCTCCAGGAAGATGTCTTCCGTGATGCCGAAGCCGCCGGCCGCGTTCTCCCCGTTGACGACGACGAAATCCAGCTTGAAGTCGCCGATCAGCCCCGGCAGGCGCTCCCAGACGGCCGTCCGCCCGGTCTTGCCCACCATGTCGCCCAGAAAGAGAAAACGCATCTGCCTGCCTTACGAAACCTGTTGGAACATGCGGAAGCCGCTCTCGGTGAGGATCGCGTCCAGCGCGACGTCGTGCGGTTCCGCCGGTACTGATGCCACTTCCTGGCAGTCGAACGCAATGCCGATGAGTTTCGGCGCACCGCCTTTCGCCTTGAGGCGGTCGATGGCGCGGTCGTAATGGCCGGCGCCGTAGCCGATGCGGTGGCCCGCCCGGTCGAAGGCCGAAAGCGGCACGAGCAGGATTTCCGGGTCGAGCACGGCGGCCTCCGGCCCCGGCCCGGTCGTGCCGAAGCCGGTCTTGATCACCGGCGCGCCGGGAACGAGCTCACGGAAGACGATGGTCTCGCGGTCGAGCACGACGGGCAGGCAGAGCCGCGCCCCGCGCGTGCGCAGATGCGCCATCAGCGGGCGGATGTCGGCCTCCGAGCGGATCGGCCAGAAACCGGAAATCACCGTGCCGGGCGTAAAATCGAGCCGGTCGCCCGCATGGTCGACCATGGCAAGGCTGCCCTCGATGCGCGCTTCCGCCGTCATCGCATCGCGCAGCGCCAGCCGCTCGTTGCGGATCGCCGCCTTCTCTTCCCTCTTCGTCACGGATCTCTCCCGCCCTGTTGCGCTCCGCTTACCAGCTAGCAGCGGCGGAAGGCAAATCCCCGTTTCCCTGCGACGCGCATCGGCCTGTTTCGAAACGGGACATGAGGAAGAAAAGCCGAGGCCCGCCGTTAAGCATCGGGGGCGCTTGTCCTTGCGCTGTCCGGCTCAGCCTTTAAGTCGGGCGCATGTCCTCGAAAGATGATCTTTCCCCCGTGCCGGAACTCAGCGAAATCGAACGGCGGTGCCTCGCACTCGCCGCCAACGGCCGGTCGCCGGCCGATATCGTGCTGGAGACGGATATCGCAATGCCCCGGGTCGCCGAGGCGCTGCGCAGCGCCATCGACAAGCTCGGCGCGCGCAATATGACGGGCGCGATCACCCGCGCCGTACGCCTCGATCTTCTTTAGGCTTCATGCAGCCGAAGAAATCTCCGCAAGCCGCAGCATCGCCTGCGCCGCGCCCTCGTCGGTGATCAGCGTGTTGCAGCCGACGCGGCGGATCGTGGCGCGGATCGCCGGTGCACGGTGCGCCCCGCCCGAGACGAGCACGATGTGGCGCGCCTTCTTCACCGTATCGAGATCGATGGACATGACGCGGTGGCGGATCGGGTGGTCGATGGTGTGGCCCTCGGCATCGAGGAAATTGCACATCGTATCGCACACGCAGCCCGCCGCGATCAGCTCCTCCAGCTCGTGCCGGGCGATGAAATCGCGCGACAGGGAGCTGGCGTCAGGCCCGATATCGCCGCAGCTCACGACGGCGATATCCATGCTCTCGGCGATCTCGAACAGCGTCTTCAGCCCGCATTTCTCGATGAGGCTGCGCTTGGTCTCCTTCGAATCGACCAGCAGCGGGGCGAGGAACAGGTAGCATTCCGCGCCGAGCTGGCTTGCCAGCCGCCAGGTATATTCGATGGGGTTGATGTTGTGCGCCTCCACGACGCCGCCGAGCAGCGAGACGACCTTCACCCTTTCGCGCCGCGCGGGACGAAAACTGGCGAGCGAGGCCGTGAGCGTGCGTCCCCAGCCCACCCCCACCGTGCAATCGTCCGGGATCGCCTCGGTGAGGAACTGGCCGAGCGCCAGGCCGACGCTCTTTGCCGTCGCCTCCGCAGTGTCGCCCGACGGCACCACCACGGCCTCGTCGAGCCCGTAGGCCTTTTCCAGCCGGCCGGCGAGCTCGACGCAATCGCCGATGCCCTCGTTGATCCAGATCTGCACCTCGGAGCGCTTCAGCGCCTCGTCGAGCATGCGGATGACGGTGGTGCGGCTGACGCCGATCCTCTCCGCCACATCCTTCTGGGTGAGGCCCTGATTGTAATAGAGCCAGGCCGCCCGGAGCCGGAGTGCCGCCGATTCCGAATAGGCCGTGTGCGTATCGCGCCGAAGCCGTGCCACGTCGCCTCCCTTTGCTGTATCTTTGCGCACAGCTTAGCACATCGTGCGGCGAATGCGACATATGTTCAGAACAATGAGCAAAAGTGCTTGACTTTTCCCCGGTGGAACGCCGATAGTCCACCCGTGTCGGCTGGCGGCTTTCCGTCGGCAGGCAAGGTGTGCCAGCACGGACGGCGAGTGAAACGGAAGCACGCTCGCCGGCCGCGCTTCCACAGGAACATGGAGGAGGGCCCTGCGTTTCCCTGAGAAAGCGGCCCAGCAACAACCATTCGGGATTTCGGACATGGCATCCAAACTTGAACAACTCCGCGCGATGACGACCGTCGTGGCAGACACCGGCGATATCGAAGCCGTGCGCCGCCTGAAGCCGGTCGACTGCACCACCAACCCCACCATCGTCCTGAAGGCGCTCGGCACGCCGGCCTTTGCCGACACGGTCGCCGAAGCCCTCCGCTGGGGCCAGTCGCAGGGCGGCAGCCGCGAGGGCGTCGTCGCCGCCGTTGCCGACCGCCTCGCCATCTCCGTCGGCGCGGCGCTTGCCGAACTCGTGCCCGGCCGCGTCTCCACCGAGGTGGACGCCGACCTCTCCTTCGATTTCGACGGCTCCATCGCGAAAGCCCGCCAGATCATCAAGGCCTATGACGCGCGCGGCATTTCGCGCGACCGCATCCTCATCAAGCTCGCCTCCACCTGGGAAGGCATCCGCGCGGCCGAAGTCCTCCAGAAGGAAGGCATCGACTGCAACCTGACGCTGCTCTTCAACAAGGCCCAGGCCATCGCCTGCGCCGATGCCGGCGTGTTCCTCATCTCGCCCTTCGTCGGCCGCATCCTCGACTGGCACGTCAAGGCGACCGGCAAGACCTTCACGGCGGAAGACGATCCGGGCGTGCTCTCGGTCCGCTCGATCTACGACTACTACAAGTCCAACGGCATCAACACGATCGTCATGGGCGCTTCCTTCCGCAACACCGGCGAGATCGAGGCCCTGGCCGGCTGCGACCGCCTGACGATCAGCCCCGCGCTGCTGGAAGAGCTCGACGCCGCCGACGGCAAGCTGGAACGCAAGCTCTCGCCGGAAAAGGCCGCCAAGGTCTCGCCGGTCAAGATCGACGAGAAGACCTTCCGCTGGATGCTGAACGAGGACGCCATGGCGAGCGACAAGCTCTCCGAGGGCATCCGCGCCTTCGCCAAGGACCTCGGCAGCCTGCGCGCCATGATCGACAAGGAACTGAAGGCCGCCGCCTAAAAATAGGGCCCCTTCCCTTCTTGAAGGCCCGCCCGGAAAGCCCGGCGGGCCTTTGCTTTTGCCCCGTTCAGGCCCGTCCATGCAGCGGCGGCGCGCGTGCCTTGCACCCTTCTCAACGCTCAAGGCTTGAAACTTCGGGGGATTTGTGGTCTTGAGGCGCATCCCGGTCCCGGTGCATGCGCGCCGCGGCTTTCGCCGTCTCCCGGCCACCGGATAAAACACCGGACATTCCCGAAGGAACTCTAGCAGCATGGCCCGTTCAGCTCTTCTCAACGTCATGGTTCAGGCCGCGTTCAAGGCCGGCAAGTCGCTCGGGCGCGATTTCGGCGAAGTGCAGAACCTCCAGGTCTCGCTGAAGGGGCCGGGCGACTACGTTTCCCAGGCCGACCGCAAGGCCGAGAAGATCATCCGCGACGAGCTGATGAAGGCCCGCCCGACCTACGGCTTCCTCGGCGAGGAGAGCGAGGAGATCATCGGCACGGACGGCGCGCACCGCTGGATCGTCGATCCGCTCGACGGCACCACCAACTTCCTGCACGGCATTCCGTTCTTCGCGGTCTCCATCGCGCTGGAGCGCAACGGCGAGATCGTCGCCGCCGTCGTCCTCAACCCGGCGACCGACGAGCTCTTCACCGCCGAGCGCGGCGGCGGGGCCTTCCTCAACGACCGCCGCCTGCGTGTCGCCGCCCGCAAGAACCTTTCCGACGCCGTCGTCGGCTGCGGCGTTCCGCATCTCGGCCGCGGCAACCACGGCAAGTTCCTCATCGAGCTGCGCCACACGATGGGCGAAGTCGCCGGCGTGCGCCGCATGGGCGCGGTCGCGCTCGATCTCGCCTATGTCGCCGCCGGCCGTTTCGACGGCTTCTGGGAACGCGACCTGATGCCCTGGGACATGGCGGCCGGCGTGCTGCTGATTCGCGAAGCCGGCGGCTATGCCAGCGACCTCGAGGGCGGCAACGCCATGTTCGACACCGGCACCATCGTCGCCGGCAACGAATATATCCACAAGGCGCTGCGCGAAGTGCTGCACCGCCCGGTGCCCGCGCGCTAAGGCGCGGCACGGACGGCGTTTTCCCGCGCCGCTGTTGCCCGCTGGCCCTTCAATTCGGCGCAATCTTCCTCTAGTCTCCGCCCCCATCGGGTAAGCGGAGATGCGACTACATGGCTAAGCTGGCGCTGTCGGGCTGGGGAGGATCGGCCGAGACCTCGGACGATTACCCCCACAAGCTCTCGAGCCCCATGGCGTTCTTCTGGACGATGGTGATCTTCCTGATCATCGTCGGCTTCGTCGCCGCGATCCTTTTCCGCCAGGCGCAGGCCGCCTTCCTCAGCAATCCCGGCCTCAACGGCCTCATCCTCGGCGTGCTGCTGATCGGCATCCTGCTGGTCTTCAACCATGTGCTGGCGCTGCGGCCCGAGGTGCGCTGGTTCAATTCCTTCCGCGCGGCCGGAAGCGCCGAGAAGGTCGGGCGCGACCCGGTGCTCCTCGCCCCGATGCGCGCGCTGATCGGCCGGCACCATTCGGTGGCGCTGTCGACGGCGACGCTGCGCTCGATCCTCGATTCCATCGCCACGCGCCTCGACGAATCGCGCGATACGTCCCGCTACCTCATCGGCCTTCTCGTCTTCCTCGGCCTGCTCGGCACCTTCTGGGGCCTGCTCGGCACCATCGGCTCGATCAGCGCGGTCATCCAGTCGCTCGACGCCGGCAACGGCACGGCGAACGATATCCTGACCGCCTTGAAGCAGGGCCTCTCCGCGCCGCTCACCGGCATGGGCACGGCCTTCTCCACGTCGCTCTTCGGCCTCTCCTCCTCGCTCATCCTCGGCTTCCTCGACCTGCAGGCCGGCCGCGCGCAGAACCGCTTCTATACGGAACTGGAAAACTGGCTCTCCTCCGTCACCGATGTCGGCTCGGAATTCCAGCCGGCCGTCGAGGGCGCCGGGACGGACGTGCAGGCGCTCGCCGAGCAGATCCTGAAGCTCGCGCAGGAGGGCGGCAGCAGCCGCTCGACCGCCGCCATGGCCAGCCTTGCCGAAGGCATCCAGGGCCTCGTCAAGAACATGCGCAGCGAGCAGCAGATGCTGCGCGACTGGATCGAGGCGCAGCAGGAGGAGGCGAAGGCCCTTCGCCGCACGCTCGACCGCCTTGCCGCGCGCAGCGGCGAAAAGGCCGAGCGCGCCGCCGCTGAAAAAGCCCACACATCCGGGGGCGAATGACAATGGCGCTTGCGCGCAACAGGCGGAGCCACCGCACCATCGATTACTGGCCCGGCTTCGTCGACGCACTGTCGACGCTGCTGCTCGCCATCATGTTCCTGCTCACCGTCTTCGTGCTGGCGCAGTTCTTCCTCAGCCGCGAGATTTCCGGCAAGGATGACGTGCTGAACCGCCTGACGAGCCAGATCAACGAGCTGACGCAGCTTCTCGCGCTGGAAAAGAGCGGCAAGCAGGACCTGGAAGATGCGCTCGCCAACCTGCAGGCCTCGCTCGCCCAGTCGGAGAGCGACCGCACGCGCCTCCAGCAGCTTCTCGACAGCGGCGCCGGCGCCGCGGGCGCGGCCAATGCCCGCGTCGCCACGCTCGAAGGCGAGCTCGACACCGAAAAGCAGGTGAGCGCCCGCGCGATGAGCCAGATCGAGCTGCTCAACCAGCAGATCGCCGCGCTGCGCAGCCAGATCGCCGCGGTGGAAGAGGCCCTGCAGGCCTCAGAGGCCAAGGACAAGAACTCGCAGGCCAAGATCGCCGATCTCGGCCGCCGCCTCAACGTGGCGCTTGCCCAGCGCGTGCAGGAGCTCAACCGCTACCGCTCGGATTTCTTCGGGCGCCTGCGTGAAATCCTCTCCGACCGCGAGAACATCCGCATTGTCGGCGACCGCTTCGTCTTCCAGTCGGAAGTATTGTTCCCCTCCGGCAGCAGCGATCTCAACCCGGCCGGCCAGGAAGAGATGCGCAAGCTCGCCGCCGCGCTCATCGACCTTGCCAAGGAAATCCCCGCCGAGATCAACTGGGTGCTGCGCGTCGACGGCCATACCGATAACGTGCCGCTCTCCGGCACCGGGCGCTACCGCGACAACTGGGAGCTTTCCTCCGCCCGCGCGACCTCGGTGGTGAAATACCTCATCGCCAACGGCGTGCCCGCCAACCGGCTCGTCGCCGCCGGCTTCGGCGAATTCCAGCCGATCGCCGAAGGCGACGACGACGCGGCCCGCGCCACTAACCGCCGCATCGAATTGAAGCTCACGGAGAAGTAGGCAGCGCCGGCCGCGGGAACGGGGCTCAATCCATCTGGATATGCGCGCCCTCGACCACCGGCTTCCACTTGGCAAGCTCGGCCGTGACATGCTTGCCGAGTTCCTCCGGCGTCGAGCCGACGATGGTGGCGCTGAATTCCTTCATCCGCTCGGCGACGGCCGGATCCTTCAACGCATTGTTGGCCGCCGCATTGAGCTTCGCGACCACCTCCGGCGGCGTGCCGGCCGGGGCGAAGAGCGCGTTCCACGTATAGGTCTCGTAGCCGGGAATGCCCGATTCGGCGACCGTCGGCACATCCGGGAAGGAGGCGGCGCGCTCCTTGGTGGTCACGGCGAGCGCGCGCAGCGTGCCGGCCTTGATATGGCCGGACGAGGACGGCAGGTTGTCGAACATGATGGGGATCTGGTTGCCGATCACGTCGTTCAGCGCCGGGCCGGAACCCTTGTAGGGCACATGCTGCATGTCGACGCCGGCCATCGCCTTGAAGAGCTCGCCGGAAAGATGCAGCGGCGTGCCGTTGCCGGAGGAGGCGTAGCTGTAGCCCTCCGGATCGGCCTTCAGCAGGGCAAGCAGTTCCTCGACATTCTTCGCCGGCAGCTCGGGATTGACCACCAGCACGTTCGGCACGATGACCAGCAGCGAGATGGGCGCGAAATCCTTCTCCGCGTCATAGGGCTTGGTCTTGAGGATGAGCGGGTTCAGCGCATGGGTTGCGACGGTCGCCATCAGGATCGTGTAGCCGTCCGGCTCCGCGCGGGCCACGCGGCTCGCGCCGAGGCTGCCGCCGGCGCCGCCGACGTTCTCCACGATGATCTGCTGGCCAAGGCCCTCCGACATCTTCTGCGCGACAATGCGGGCGACCACGTCGGTCGATCCGCCGGCCGCGAACGGCACGACGAGGGTGATCGGCCGTTCGGGGAATTGCTGGGCACGGGCAGGCGTGCCCAGTGCCAGGGATGCGAGCACGCTCGTGCCGAGGGCGATCAGGCTGCGGCGGGTGATCGTCGAAAATGCCACGTTGTTTCCTCCCGGGTGACATGAAGTCTGCCACCTCAGGATAGGGCGCCCGCACGCCGCGGCAAGAGGCGCCGTCAGCCGGCGGCGCGCTCCTCGCCGAGGAAGGCCTGGCCGCCATGGTCGAACTGCAACCGCGCGAGACGGGCATAAAGGCCGCCCTGCTGGATGAGCGACTGGTGGGTACCCTCCTCCACCACGCGGCCCGCCTCCATGACGAGGATGCGGTCGGCTTTCAGGACCGTCGCGAGCCGGTGGGCGATGACGATCGTCGTGCGCTTGCCCATCTGCCCGTCGAGCGCCGTCTGCACCAGCGTCTCGCTTTCCGCGTCAAGCGCGGAGGTCGCCTCGTCGAGGAGGAGCAGCGGCGCATCCTTGAGGATCGCGCGGGCAATGGCGATGCGCTGGCGCTGGCCGCCGGAAAGCGTAACGCCGCGCTCGCCGACCATCGTGTCGTAGCCCTTGTCGAGCCGGGCGATGAACTCTTCCGCCTGCGCCGCCCGTGCTGCGGCGTGCACGGCCTCGTCGCTGACGCCCGTCATGCCGAAGGCGATGTTGTCGCGGATCGTCGCGGCGAAGATGGTGACATCCTGCGGCACCAGCGCGATGCGGCGGCGCAGCTCTTCCGGATCGGCGGCGCGAAGATCGACGCCGTCGAGCAGCACCGCACCCGAATCGGGATCGTAGAAGCGCAGCACGAGCGACAGGATCGTGCTCTTGCCGGCGCCCGACGGGCCGACGACGGCGACCGTCTCGCCCGGCTTCACCGTGAAGCTGAGGCCGTTGATGCTGCGATAGCCGGGCCGGGCCGGATAGGAGAAATGCACGTCGCGGAAGGCAAGCTCCCCGCGCGCGGGCACCCGCAGGGCGACCGGGTTTGCCGGCGCGGTGATGGCCGGCGGCTCGGCGAGGAGCTCGGTCAGGCGCTCGGCGGCGCCCGCGGCCTGCGACAGCTCGCCCCAGACTTCCGAGAGCGCGCCGAGGCTGCCGGCGGCGAAGACGGCATAGAGCAGGAACTGGCCGAGCGTGCCGGCCGAAAGATTGCCGGCAAGCACGTCCCGCGCGCCGAACCACAGCACGGCGACGACCGAGCCGAAGATCATGGCGATGGCGAAGCCCGTCAGAAGCGAGCGGGCGCGGATGGCCGAGCGGGCCGCCTCGTAGGCGCTCTCGACCGAGCCGAAGAAGCGCGCGCGCGCGGCGTCTTCCGCGTTGAAGGCCTGGAGCGTGCGAGTGGCGCCGATCGCCTCGCCCGCATAGGCCGAGGCGGCGGCCAGCGTATCCTGCGCCTCGCGCGAGCGGCGGCGCACGGAGCGGCCGAAGGCGACGAGCGGGAAGACGATGATCGGAATGGCGCCGATGACGAGGCTGGAGAGCTTGGGGCTCGTGTAGACCATCATGGCGATGGCCCCGAGACACAGGATGAGGTTGCGCAGCGCGACCGAGGCGGTGGCGCCGACGGCGGACTTGATCTGCGTCGTGTCGGCCGTCAGCCGCGAGACGATCTCGCCGGACTGGTTGACGTCGAAGAAGGCGGGCGAAAGCTTCGTCACATGGGCGAAGACCTCGCGGCGCAGGTCCGCCACGATGCGCTCGCCGAGCGTGATGACGAAATAGTAGCGCATGGCGCTCGCCAGCGCGAGCAGGCCCGCCAGCACGAAGAGCATCGTGAAATAGGTGTTGATGAAGCCGGCATCCGCGTTGGAGAAGCCGTGGTCGATCATCCGCCGCACGGCGACCGGCAGCACGAGCGTCGTGACGGCGGCGAGCACGAGGGCGACGAGGGCGCCGGCGACGAGGCCGCGATACCGTCGGAGATAAGGGCCGAGCCGGCCGAGGGGGCGAATGCTGCGGCGCGCTGTTTTCTCCGCCGCGACTGTCTGTCTGTCTGTGGACACCATACCCCCGTTTCCAGCGCCTTGCGGCACGAATTGTCTTTCGGCTCTTGTTATCCAGACGGCCTTCATGTATAGGCTCGCCATCGAATTGGGAAGCCGCAGGTCCGACCGGCCGCGGCTTCATTTACGTCTTTGGCCGCCCTGTCGCAATCGGTTGCGACAAATGGCCCCCGGAACAGGCAGGAAAGTTGTCATGAAGGCTGATATTCATCCCGCATACCACACGATCAAGGTCGTCATGACCGACGGCACCGAGTACGAAACCCGCTCGACCTGGGGTTCGGAAGGCGCGACGATGAACCTGGAAATCGACCCGAAGTCCCATCCGGCCTGGACGGGCGGCAACCAGCAGCTCATGGACCGTGGCGGCCGCGTCTCCAAGTTCAAGAAGCGCTTCGAAGGCCTCGGCCTCTAAGCCGCCCGCTTCGGACGAATTTGAAAAACCCGGCTTCGGCCGGGTTTTTTGTTGTCTGCCGTCAGAACCGCCGATCAGGCCGGAAGAAGAAGGCAGCAGAGACAATTTGTCACTTCTCTGCCGGACATATCGTCCGCCCCCATCGCCTCCTCCTCGTTATCGGTGTGAAAATACGAGCGGCTCTAGCTGGTATGCTACTTGCTTCGTGATGGCACCTGAAGGGTAGGCTTCATGCCGAGCCTGCCCGCAACGGCCAGCTGGATGGGGGACAAGCCACATGCACGACGAAGGTCTTTTCATTGCACGGTTATTCCTTGGAGTGCCGTTCATCGCTTGGGGTGTATTGAAGCTACGCGGCGGGGAAGCGAAACTGGTGCCGGGGCTTCAGGCTCTGGGCCTGCCCGATGCCACCTTCTTCGCCTACCTGATCGGCGTGTGCGAGCTCGTCGGCGGACTGGCGGTGGTTCTCGGCTATCCGGCGCACACGGCAGGCGTCCTGCTCGGCCTTTGGTGCTTGGTCACAGGGTATGACGCCCATAGAGGAAACATCACCGAATTCCTGAAGAACGCAACGATGGCGGGCGGCTTCTTTGCGCTCGCCGCCATTGGCCCGGGTGTACTATCCCTTTTCGGCGGCGTGCCATCGGGTATCTTCGCCTACCTTCCCTGAAGGCGGGCGCCCGCACCGCCCGGCGCGCATTGCCAAGCGACAAAAACCCGGCCGAAGCCGGGTTCCGTTTGTCAATCGACCTCCGCCTCCCCAGACGTCACCGACCAGAGTATCCATCGGCGTGCCGGAGCGTGGATGGTCGGTCAAGCCCGACCATGACGAAAGAGAGGTTTACGGCTCTTGTGCGTGCTGCTCAGTTGTTCCCGAACGCCGTCTGCAACAGGTTGAGCTGGGCCTTGACGCTGTTCTCGTTGTCCGGCTGGAAGGTCTGGACGTCCTGCGGACGGTAGATTTCGCGGTCGAGGAGCGCGATGCGGTTCTGCAGGCGCAGCGAGCGCTCGATGAGGTCGCGGAAGGCTTCCGGCAGATCGTTCCAGCCGGGCGCCGTCTTGTCGACGTTGAAGCTGTCGAGGCGCACCTTGCTCTTTTCCGAAAGCACCTGGTCGCGGCTCATCTCGCCGTTGTTGACGGCGCGCTGGAGCAGCAGCCAGGAGGCCATCTGCATGAGGCGGGTGGTCAGCCGCATCGATTCGGCCGCATAGAGCACCGAAGCCATGCGCGGAAGAACCTTGGAGGCCTGCCGGCCGACACCGTCGAGATAGCTCGCCGTTTCCTCGACCAGACCCATGCCCTCGGCGTACAGGGACTTGAACTGCGCCGACGACGCAACGTGGCCAGCGAAGCTGACGGTATTCAATCCTCTTTCGGACATGGTTTCATCCCTGTTGAACGCATGACTTGCAGGTAACGGATACACGGCCCGAGGTGTTCCAGGTGACCGATCTATGTCTTGAGGATGATCCCATAACCTAATTCGCGCAAGGGCATTCTTAAGAAAGGGTTAATCTCCACAATTCTTTCGGGACACCCTTTCCGCGCGCCGCCGGCAAACAAAAAAAGAGCCGCGGAAAGCGGCTCTCAAGGTAAAACAGGGAGAAAATCAGACCGATTCCCCAAGCGGCGAAAATGTCTGAATCCGGAAAGACCGGATAGGCAAGTAATAAGGTATAAGGCTTAATGGCCGGTTAACTTTATTGCCTTTTTGCCCGCGCCTGTGCCTTTTCGGCCAGTCCCGATCAGCGAAACAGGCTCTCGGCCGCCGAGCGGCTCGCGCCCTTCTTCATCTTTTCCGCCTCCAGCCGGGCGATCTCTTCCTTGAGAAGGGCTATTCGCGCGGAAAGCTCGTCCACCGAAAGCAGCGACAGGTCGCTGCCGATCTCGTGCGCGGTCTTTTTCGCGGGGCGGTCGTCGTCGAAGAGGCTCATTCCGTCCGTTCCTCCTGTTGCTCGTCGGCGGCCTGCGGCTGGGCGCGCGGCGAAAGCTGAAGGCTTTCCGGCGTGGTGAGCGTGCCGGGGTTGATGGTGGTGTAGGCATCGCGCATGTCCGCGGGCTTCGCGGCGCGCCGGCGGCTGCGGATGATGGCATAGGCGGTGATGAGGATATGCGCCCAGCAGGTCACCATGAAGAGCGCATAGGGGCCGACCGCCGACATGATCGGGCCGCCGAGCGTCGGGCCGATGATCGTGCCGATGCCGTAGAGCAGCAGGAGGCCGCCGGAGACCTTCACGAAATCCTCGGGGCTGGCGAAGTCGTTGGCATGCGAGACGGCGATCGGATAGAGCGCGTTGGCCGTCGCGCCGTAGACCGCGGTAAGCGTCAGGAGCACAGCCACCGAGGCCGGCTGGAAGACGAAGAGCGAAAAACCCGCCGCCGCGGCGACGGCCGCCAGCACCGCCAGCACGAGGCGGCGGTCCACCCGGTCCGAGACGCGGCCGGCCGGGAGCTGCATGACGGCGCCGGCGAAGATCGCCGAGCTCATCATCACGGCGATGGTGCCGGAGGAAAGGCCGGCATTGGCGCCGAACACCGCGCCGAGCGTGCCGAAGGCGCCGTTGGCGATGCCGATCAGCATGATGCCGACGCAGGCGATGGGCGAGGTGCGGTAGAGCGCCGGGATATCGAGCTTCACCTGCTTGAGCGGCTGGGGCGAGGCCGCGGTGGAGAGCGTCGTCGGCAGCATGGCGAGGCAATAGAGGATGCCGGCCAGCATGAAGAGCAGCGGCGTCGTCACGTCGCCGAGCGCCACCGTCATCTGGCCGCCGACCGTGCCGATCAGCGTGATGGCGATGTAGAGCGAGAAGATGAGGCCGCGGCTCTCGTTGGTCGCCCGCTCGTTGAGCCAGCTCTCGATGATCATCGACGTGCCGGCGATGGAAAAGCCGGTGACGGCGCGCAGCGCGATCCACCAGAAGGGATCGACCAGCATGCCCGTCAGAAGCGCGATGATGGCGATCAGCGCGGCGAAACCGGAAAAGGCGCGGACATGGCCGATGCGCTTGACGATGGTGGGCGCCATGAGGCAGCCGAGCACGAAGCCCGTCGCCCAGGACGTGCCGAGCAGGCCGAGCATCGTCGTCGCATATCCCTCGAAGGCGCCGCGCATCGGCAGGAGAAGGCCGTGCAGGCCGTTGCCGAGGAACAGGAACAGCGTGCCCGTCAGAAGCGCGAAGACGGATATGAGGTTTTTTCGCATGGGTTTTCCGCAGTTTCGCCAATGGCAAAGGAATAGCGCACCTGTTGACGATTGCCAGATGGAAAGGTGTCGAAGGCACGATTTTCAGATCCGGCGCTGATCGCTTGGAAAATTGTCCGCGGTGTGACAGGAAGGGCCGTCATGTCGAAAATCCTTCCCGCCCTCCTGCTCGCCGCCATGCTGCTGCACGTCATCCGGCCCATCGGCCTGCCGGGCCTGCGCCGCCGTGCCGATTTCTGGAAGATCGCCGTCCTCGCCATCGTGCTGATGATGCTGACGGTGCTGATCCGGCCTTAGTAGAAAACCTCTCCTCCGTCATGCTCGGGCTTGACCCGAGCATCCATCCTCTCTCGTGCCGTGGCGGTGGATCCTCGGGTCAGGCCCGAGGATGACGACTGAGGGGAGACAGCGTCCGGCCACAAACGCAAAAGGGCCACCCGAAGGTGGCCCCCATGAGGTTTGGTCCGGTGCGGACCCGGGCCTTGCGGCCCGAAGGAAGGCGGGGATCAGAACGAGGGCTGCCTCGTTTCGTTCACCACAATTCCCATGCCCGAAGCCAAGACCGAAATCTCATTAGACATTGGATCACCTTCCTTTCTGTTCGTTGACGTTAAACAGGAATGTAGGCGATCCACGCCGAAGCGCAAGGGGCCGGCGTCATTTCTGCTGCTTGAGGACGTCTACGCCCGGCAGGGGCTTGCCTTCCATCCATTCGAGGAAGGCACCGCCGGCGGTCGAGACATAGGTGAAATCGTCCGCGACCCCGGCATGGTTGAGGGCGGCGACCGTATCGCCGCCGCCGGCGACGGAGACGAGCTTGCCTTCCTTCGTGCGCGCGGCGGCATGCTTTGCGGCGGCCACCGTGGCGGCGTCGAAGGGCGCGATCTCGAAGGCGCCGAGCGGGCCGTTCCACACGAGCGTCGCCGCGCGCGAGATCCAGTCCTTGACGGCTTCCACCGTCTTCGGGCCGACGTCGAGCATCATGGCATCGGCCGGAATGGCGTCGACGTCGACCACCTCGTTCTCGGCATTCGCCTTGAACTCGCGGGCGACGACGCCGTCTTCCGGCAGCACGATGGCGCAGGTCGCCGTCGCAGCCTCGATCATGATCTGCTTGGCGGTATCGGCAAGGTCGTGCTCGCAGAGCGACTTGCCGACATTGGTGCCGCGGGCGGCGAGGAACGTGTTCGCCATGCCGCCGCCGATGACCAGCGCGTCGACCTTCTTCACGAGGTTCATGAGAAGGTCGATCTTGGTGGAGACCTTCGCGCCGCCGACGATGGCGACGACCGGCCGGGCCGGATTGCCGAGGCCCTTTTCCAGCGCCTCGAGCTCTGCCTGCATGGTGCGGCCGGCATAGGCCGGAAGCAGGTGGGCAAGGCCTTCCGTCGAGGAATGCGCGCGGTGGGCGGCCGAGAAGGCGTCGTTGACGTAGATGTCGCCGTTAGCGGCAAGCGCGGCGGTGAAGTCCGGGTTGTTCTTCTCCTCGCCCTTGTGGAAGCGGGTGTTTTCGAGGAGCAGGATATCGCCGTTCTGCATGGACGCGATGGCGGCAGCGGCGGCCTCGCCGATGCAGTCGGAGGCAAAGTGGACGCTCGTGCCGAGCACGGCATTCACGGCGGGAAGGATCTGCTTCAGCGACATGTCGGCGACGACCTCACCCTTCGGGCGGCCGAAATGGGCGAGCAGGACGACCTTGGCGCCCTTCTTCGACAGCTCCGCGATGGTGGGCGCTACGCGCTCGATGCGGGTCGCATCGGTGACCTTGCCGTCTTTCACCGGCACGTTGAGATCGACGCGGACGAGCACGCGCTTGCCGGCGATATCGGTGAGGTTGTCGAGGGTCTTGAAGGTCATGGCGCGGCTCCTGAATGTGGCGTCTGGTCAAGAAAAAACACCCGGACATCGCTGCCCGGGTGCTTCGTGTCGTGGCTTAGATCAGCTTGCCGAGCGCGACGGCCGTGTCGGACATGCGGTTCGAGAAGCCCCATTCGTTGTCGTACCAGGAGAGGATACGCACGAGGTTGCCGTCGAGGACCTTGGTCTGGTCGGCGGCGAAGTTCGAGGAGTTGCTGTCGTGGTTGAAGTCGACAGAGACGAGCGGGCCCGTGACGTAGTCGAGGATACCCTTCAGCTCGCCTTCGGCGGCAGCCTTGACGGCGGCGTTGACTTCCTCGGCCGTGACGTTGCGCTTGGGCACGAACTTCAGGTCGACGACCGAGACGTTCGGGGTCGGCACGCGGATGGCCGAGCCGTCAAGCTTGCCCTTGAGCTGCGGCAGCACGAGGCCGACGGCCTTGGCGGCGCCCGTCGAGGTCGGGATCATGGAAAGGGCCGCCGCGCGAGCGCGGTAGAGGTCCTTGTGCATGGTGTCGAGCGTCGGCTGGTCACCCGTGTAGGAGTGAACCGTCGTCATGTAGCCCTTCTCGATGCCGAAGGCCTTGTCGAGGACATAGGCGACCGGCGCAAGGCAGTTCGTCGTGCAGGACGCGTTCGAGATGACGAGGTCGTCCTTGGTCAGCGTGTTGTGGTTGACGCCGAAGACGATGGTCTTGTCGGCGCCGTCGCACGGGGCCGAGACGATGACGCGCTTGGAGCCGTTGGCAAGATGGGCGGAAGCCTTTTCCTTCGTGGTGAAGAGGCCGGTGCATTCCAGCGCGATGTCGACGTCGCCCCAGGGCAGTTCCTTCGGGTCGCGGATCGCGGTGACGCGCATCGGGCCGCGGCCGGCGTCGATCGTGTCGCCGGAAACGGTGACGGTGCCGGGGAACTTGCCGTGAACGGAATCGTAGCGCAGCAGGTGCGCGTTCGTCTCGACCGGACCGAGGTCGTTGATGGCAACGACTTCGATGTCGGTGCGGCCGGATTCGATGATGGCGCGCAGCACGTTGCGGCCGATGCGGCCGAAGCCGTTGATGGCAACTTTAACAGTCATTTCGGGTTTCTCCCTGTCAGTAAAAGGGTGGCGGGCAGGCGCGGCGGGAAACCGCGCCCGCGGCAATCAGGAAAGCTTGGCTTCCGCTGCGGCGACGACGGCTTCCGGCGTGATGCCGAAGTGCTTGTACAGCTCCTTGTAGGGGCCGGACGCGCCGAAGGAGGACATGCCGATGAAGATGCCGTCCGAGCCGATGAGGTGGTCCCAGCCCTGACGGATGGCGGCCTCGACGGCGATCTTGACCGGCGAATTGCCGATGACCGCCTGCTGGTAGGCTTCCGGCTGCTCGGCGAAGAGCTCGACGCAGGGCACGGAGACGACGCGGGTGGAAATGCCCTTGGCCGACAGCGTCTGCTGCGCCTTGACGGCGATCTCGACTTCCGAGCCGGAGGCGAAGATCGTCACCTGCGCGTCGCTCGCCGAGACGAGATCGTAGGCGCCGCGGGCGCACAGGTTCTCTTCCTCGTATTCCAGGCGAACCGGCATCAGGTTCTGGCGGGTGAGCGCCAGGGCCGACGGACGGTTATGGCTTTCGAGCGCGAGCTGCCAGCACTCCACCGTCTCCGTGGCATCGGCCGGGCGGAAGACGAGGAGGTTCGGGATGGCGCGGAGCGCCGCGAGCTGCTCGACCGGCTGGTGGGTCGGGCCGTCTTCGCCAAGGCCGATGGAATCGTGCGTCAGCACATGGATGACGCGGATGCCCATCAGGGCCGCGAGGCGGATCGACGGACGGCAGTAGTCCGAGAAGATCAGGAAGCCGCCGGAATAGGGGATAAGGCCGCCATGCAGCGCGATCCCGTTCATCGCCGCCGCCATGCCGTGCTCGCGCACGCCGTAGTGGAGGTAGCGGCCGGAGAAATCGTTCGGGGTGATCGACTTCGTCTGGCTGGTCTTGGTGTTGTTGGAGCCGGTGAGGTCGGCCGAGCCGCCGATGGTTTCGGAAAGAACGCCGTTGATGACTTCCAGCGCGTCTTCCGAGGCCTTGCGGGTGGCCGGGTTCGGCTTCGTCTCGGCGAGCTTCTGCTTGTAGGCGGCGATTGCCGGCTCGAGGCTGCCTTCCAGCTCGCCGGCGAAGCGGCGGATGAACTCGGCCTTCTTGCCGGCTTCCGTCTTTTCGAGGCGCGCGCCCCATTCCTTCTCGGCCTTGGTGGCGCGAAGGCCGGCGAGACGCCAGGCGTCGAGCACGTCGGAGGGAACGACGAAGGGTTCCGCTTCCCATTTCAGCGCCTTGCGCGTGGCGGCGATTTCTTCCGCGCCGAGCGGCGAGCCGTGGACCTTGTGCGTGCCGGCCTTGTTCGGCGCGCCGAAGCCGATGGTCGTCTTGCAGGCGATCATGGTCGGCTTGTCGGACTTCTGCGCTTCCTCGATGGCGGCGGCGATGGCGTCCGGATCGTGGCCGTCGACGGCGATCGTGTGCCACTGGCTGGCGCGGAAGCGGGCGTGCTGGTCGGTCGAGTCGGCAATCGAGATCGGGCCGTCGATGGAGATGTTGTTGTCGTCCCAGAACACGATCAGCTTGTTGAGCTTCAGGTGGCCGGCGAGCGAGATGGCTTCCTGGCTGATGCCTTCCATGAGGCAGCCGTCGCCGACGAGCGCATAGGTATAGTGCTCGATGAGGTCGGAGCCGAATTCCTCGCGCAGCTTGCGCTCGGCAATCGCCATGCCGACGGAATTGGCGATGCCCTGGCCGAGCGGGCCGGTCGTCGTCTCGATGCCGGCGGCGTGGCCGTATTCGGGATGGCCGGCCGTGCGCGAGCCGAGCTGGCGGAAATTCTTGATCTCCTCGATCGTGATGTCCTCGTAGCCCGTGAGGTAGAGGAGCGAATAGAGCAGCATCGAACCGTGGCCGGCCGACAGCACGAAGCGGTCGCGGTTCGGCCAGGACGGGTTCTTCGGATCGAAGGAGAGGAAGCGGGTGAAGAGAACCGTTGCGATGTCTGCTGCGCCCATGGGCAGGCCGGGATGGCCGGAGTTCGCCTTCTCCACGGCATCCATGGAAAGGAAGCGAATTGCATTCGCCATCCGGTCGTGTTTTTCGCGAGAGATCATGACTGTTCCGTATTCTTCGGGGTGTCAGGGCCGACGCCGCTCGGGTATCGGTTGGAAGCGGCTGACACATAGCAGGTCACCCGTCTAAGTCAACGAATTCGGCCGTTCCTGCGGCACTTGAACGCCGCTGGCGGCGACTTTTCCGGGCCGTCCGGCAGGGGTGCGCGCGAAGCCCTTTTCCGCCTTGCGCACGGCTGATCCACAGCGGCTTTTCAGGCCCGCCTCGCCGCGCTGTTGACGCTCGGGGCAGCAGTTGAATACTGTCAATCGAAAGGAACCGGCGCTGGCGGCGGCGATTCGCGTATTTGAGTATGCCGGTGAAGGCTTTATGACGAACGGGGAAACAGTCAGGGCGGCGATCGAGGAGCTTCGCAGGGCGATAGCGAGCCTCGACAACGCGCTCGACATGCGCTTCGACCGGGAACGCGAGCACGGCGAGGTGGAAGGCGAGGTGCGGCGCGTCAATGCCGACCGTTCGCGGCTCGCCCAGGAACTCGACCAGTCCGAATTCCGCGCCAACCGCCTGGAGGAGGTCAACCGCGAGGTCTCCCGGCGGCTCGTCACCGCCATGGAGACGATCCGGGCCGTGCTCGACCGTTAAACGCCGCATTCTTTGCAATCAGGACATTCCCGCATGGCACAGGTGACCGTACAGATCGATGGCAAGGCCTATCGCATGGCATGCGAAGAGGGCCAGGAGGGCCATCTGGAGGAGCTGGCCGCCGGCTTCGACCGCTATGTCGGGCACCTGAAAAGCCAGTTCGGCGAGATCGGGGACCTGCGCATCACCGTCATGGCCGGCATCATGGTGATGGATGAGCTGAACGAGGTCACCCGACGCCTCGCCAGGCTGGAAAAGGAAACCGAGGAACTGCGCAAGGGCCGCGAGGGCGTGATGAGCGAGGTCTCGCGCAACGAGGAGGCGATCGCGCTTGCGCTGACCGAGCTCACCGGCCAGATCCAGGGCATGGCGGCCAAGCTCAACGGCAAGCCGCCCGTCAACTGACCCGGGGCTTTGCTTCTGCGCATTTCCGGACGCAAAACCGCTTCGCACTTTTGCTGAAAATGCTCCCGGAATTGCCACTGGCGAAAACGCCGCTTTCATCCTATATGTCGGATGCGGTCTGCGCTTCCCGACAGGAACCACAATCCCTGGGGCCATACTCGATCCAAAGGGAGCTGTCCCTGACCCGGCCCGTGGGCTTGGTCACACGGTGCCCACCTACGTTTGTAGGCACCCAGGATCGTAAATCTCCATCGGTCGTCGCGGATCGTACTTCTTCAGATTTGGCGTGAGAGCCCGGCCTCGGGCGATTTTCCGGTACAGTCCTTGCCCAATTGCGGGCGACTGCCGAAGCCGGCGTGCCTTCCCCCCTCTCCTTCGTCATGGTCGGGCTTGACCCGACCATCCATCCTCACGGCACGTCCGCGCTTGCAGGGTGGATCCTCGGGTCAAGCCCGACCATGACGGCGGGGAAGTGTCACGACCCCGAGCGGTACTTGTTCGCCGCGTCGATCGCCGCCTTCTGCTGGGCTTCGGTGAGGCCGAGGTAGAAATCCTCCAGCGAGGGGTCGTTGAGGCCCGCGCGGCGGGCGAGGACGAACCATTTCGCCGCCTGGATCGGATCGGACTTGGTGCCGATGGCGTGGATGTAGAGCTGGGCGAGCTTGCTCTGGGCGACGGCGTTGCCGCCCTCGGCCGCGCGCTTCATCCAGTTGAAGCCGGCCTCGTAGTCGCGCTCGCCGGCCGTGCCGTTCACCAGCCACATGCCGAGGTCGAGCTGGGCGGTGTCGTAGCCGGCCCTTGCGGCGCGCAGCAGCCATTCGCGCGCCCGCTTCGTCTTCTCCTCCGGCAGGTCCTTCAGGTTGAGGTAGATCTGCGAGAGCGCGTATTGCGCATCCGCGATGCCCTGCTCGGCGGATTTCTCGTAGTAGGGCAGCGCCGCGCGCAGGCCCTTGTCGCCCGGATTGTCGGCCACCAGCACCTGCGCGTAATTGAACTGCGCCGAGGCATTGCCGAGGTCGGCCGACTTCTTCATCAGTTCGTCGGCCTTCTTGCGGTCCTCCTTGGAGCGCGAATGCTCCATGAGGAGAACGGCATACTTGAACATGCCGGTGGGGTCGCCCCCGTTGGCCGCCTGCTCGTACCAGAACATCGCCTGGTCGCGGTCGCGCTTGACGCCGAGGCCGCGGTCGAGGATTTCCGCGACGAGCGTCTGGGCCGCCGGGTCGCCGAGCTGGGCACGCGGCAGGGCAAGGTCCATCGCCGTGAGATAACGGCCGCGCTGGAAGGCGCCGTAGGCCTCGTCGATCTTGCCGGTGAACGGCTTTTCCTTGGGAAGGTCCGGCAGGTCGGCGCCCATGCGCTCCAGCACCGTGAGGCCGCCGGAAGGTTCCACGGCCGGCGTGTCCTTGCCGGCCTCCCCGGCCGTCGCCTCGGTCGCGGCGGGCTGCGCGTCCTTTGCCGTATCCTCGGCGGTCGCGGCCGTGTCCGCGGTGACGGCCGGCCCCTTCTTCACCGTCTGGGCAAGGGCGGGCGCGGCCGCGGCGAGACCCGCCAACAGCGCGATACGGCAAGCATGCGAAAGGACTGCCCTCTTCATGGCTGCCTACTATTGCCCAAACCGTGGCGCTTTTTCGTCAAGCAGCGCATTGACGGCGGCGACCACATGGGGCGCCTGCGCGGGATCGGCGAAGACCGCCTTGTCGAGCGCCACGAACTCCGCGCCGCTCTCGGCAACGGCAAGCGCCGACTGCGGATCCGTGCCGCCGAGCACGATGCAGGGGATCTCGATCATCGAGGCCCACCATTCGGCGAGCGCAAGGTTCTTGGGATGCGCCTCCGGCTTGATGTCGCCGCCGATCTTGCCGAAGAAGACGTAGTCGGGCTGCACCTCGCCGACCTCCAGCGCCTTGTGGCGGTCGGTCGCGTTGCCGCCGCCGACGATGAGCTTGGGCGTGAATTTCTCCACCGCCTCGGCAAGCTCTTCCAGCCCGCCCGTCACATGGATGCCGTCGGCCTTGGCGCGGCCGGCAACGCGCGTGTCGCCGGCAACGAGCGCCGCCGCGCCCGCCTGCTGCACGATCGCCACCAGCGCCTCGGCATGTTTCTGGAACTGGCCGTCGTCGAGCCCGTATTGCGGCAGGATCACCGAGGCGACGTCACCGCCCCTGAGCGCTCCTTCCAGCATCGCCGCGCGCGCGGCAAGGTCCTCGCCCTCGGGAAGGATCAGCACCAGGCGGCAGCGTTTCTCGGCATCGGACATGGATGGGTACTTCCCTCGGATTGCAAATGTTCAGGGCTCGTCATAACAGATCAAAGCGGATAGACGGAAGGACGAACAGGATCAACCGCCTTCCATGTCCATCGACCCCTCCATCTACTATGCCGCCATCCCCGCCGTCCTCCTCGTCGGGCTGACGAAGGGCGGCATGGGGGAGGCCCTCGCCCTCATGGGCGTGCCGCTGCTGGCCATGGCCGTGCCGCCCGTGCAGGCGGCCGCCATCCTGCTGCCGATCCTCGTCGTGATGGACGGCGTCGCGCTCTGGACCTGGCGCCACCACAACGACCGCACGCTCCTGAAGATGCTGCTGCCCGGCGCCCTCGCCGGCATCGCCATCGGCTGGGCGACCTCGGCCTCCGTGCCGCGCGATGCGCTGCGGCTCATCATCGGCGTCATCACCGTGCTGTTCGCGCTGCGCTATTTCTATATCGGCTGGCGGGCGCGCCACGGCCATGTGCTGCAGGCCAAGACCCACCGGCTGCTGCCGGCCGCCCTCTTCGGCACGCTTTCGGGCTACGGCAGCTTCGTCGCCCATGCCGGGGGCGCGCCCTTCCAGGTCTACGCCCTGCCGCTGGCGCTGCCGCCGCGCAACTATACCGGTGCGGCCGTGCGCTTCTTCGCGATCCTCAACTTCATCAAGCTCGGCCCCTATTTCGCCCTCGGCCAGCTCGATACGGAAAACCTCGCGATCTCCGCCACGCTCATGCCGCTCGCCATTGCCGCCACTGCCTTTGGCGGCTTCGCCGTCAAGCGCATGAAGCCGGATGTCTTCTATCCCTTCATGTATGCCATGGCCTTCATCGCCGGCCTCAAGCTCGCCTGGGACGGCGCGCTCGCCTTCTTCTGACGGCCTCTTCGCACCCGCACAAAAGGCTTGCCGCAACCGCGGGTTTGCCCTAGCGTCCGGCCATGGCGCACCCGGACCCCTTCGCTGCGATTGCCGATCCCAACCGCAGGTTCCTGCTGGAGGAACTGCGCCGCGCACCGCGCACCGTGAACGAGCTTTCGCAGGGCCTGCCGATCAGCCGCCCGGCCGTCTCGCAGCACCTGAAGGCGCTGCTCGATTCCAATCTCGTGAGCGTGAAGGCGGAAGGCACGAAGCGCGTCTACGCGATCAACGCGCGCGGCTTCGACCGGCTCAATCTCTGGCTCGACCAGTTCTGGTCGTAGGCCCCGCCTGTCCCATCCTAAAACACAGCGCCCCGGCATGCTGATCGAGCAGGCCGGGGCGGACGGAAATTATGACTTCGTATCAAGGGGCGGTTTCGCCGGACGGGCTCCTAACCCTGCGCTCCCATACGGAGCTGCCATTCCTGCGACCGTCTTCCCTTTCGAAAATCCTTGGAAAAATCCCTGTCTTTTCAGTGAGCCGTCGAGCGAAGGCGCTCGATCTCATCCTTGATGCGCAGCTTGCGACGCTTGAGATCCGCAATCGACTGGTCCTCCGCGGAGGGGCGGTTCATTGCGGCATGCAGCTCTTCTTCCAGAGCGAAATGCTTCTTTTCGAGCGTTGCCAGATGGGCCTCAATCGACATGTGACAGTTCCTTCCTTTTGCTTGCACCCGGTCACTTGCGTGCCGGGTGGTCCAGGTTGCAACAGTACGAGTGTGCCATGTCATTTTTCATTTGTCGAAGGCGAAAACGTGGCGAGGGATAACTTCCCGTTACCGGGGCTTTCGTGGTAGGAGCAGCCTTCATGGAGGCTGCGGGGCGGCGAACCGGCCCGCAACCGGGAAGACGGGGAACGAATAGCATGGCAGACCAGGATCAGGCTGAATTGCGGCTTGCCGTTGCACGGCTGCGCCAGGAGCACGAAGACTACGACACCGCGATCAACGCCATGATCCAGACCGGCTGCGAAGCCCTCAGAATCCAGCGCATGAAGAAGAAGAAGCTGATCTTGAAGGACAAGATCTCCAAGCTGGAAGACCAGATCATTCCCGACATCATCGCCTGAAACGGACGAGACGCCTTGGACACGACAGAAACGCCCCCCGTCGCCATCATCATGGGAAGCCAGTCCGACTGGGAGACGATGAAGAACGCTGCCGATACGCTCGATGCGCTCGGCGTCGACTACGAGGCGCGCATCATCTCGGCCCACCGCACGCCGGACCGGCTCTACAGCTTCGCGCGCGGCGCCAAGGCGGAGGGCTTCAAGGTGATCGTCGCCGGCGCGGGCGGGGCGGCGCACCTTCCCGGCATGGCCGCGGCCATGACGCCGCTGCCGGTCTTCGGCGTTCCCGTCCAGTCCAAGGCGCTGTCCGGGCAGGACAGCCTGCTTTCCATCGTGCAGATGCCGGCCGGCATTCCCGTCGGCACGCTCGCCATCGGCCGGGCGGGCGCGGTTAACGCCGCGCTGCTTGCCGCCGCCGTCCTTGCCCTCGGCGATCCCGAGCTTGCCCACCGCCTCGACGAATGGCGCGAGCAGCAGTCGAATGCCGTTGCCGAATATCCCGTGGACGGCCCCCTATGAGCGCGAAGACGATCGGCATCATCGGCGGCGGCCAGCTCGGCCGCATGCTGGCCATGGCGGCCGCCCGGCTGAATTTCCGCACCGTCGTCCTGGAACCGCAGGCCGACTGCCCGGCCGCGCAGGTCGCCAACGCCCAGATCGTCGCGGCCTATGACGACGCCGAGGCGCTTGCCGAGCTTGCCCGCCTTTCGGACGTCGTGACCTACGAATTCGAGAACGTGCCCGTTTCCGCCGCCGCGATGCTGGCGCAGTCCGTTCCGGTCTATCCGCCGCCGCGCGCGCTGGAAGTCTCGCAGGACCGCCTCGTCGAAAAGAGCTTCATCCGCGACTGCGCCATCCCGACCGCCGATTTCGCCGCCGTGGACAGCCAGGCCGACCTCGAGGCCGCACTCGACCGTTTCGGCGGCGTCGGCGTCCTGAAGACCCGCCGGCTCGGCTATGACGGCAAGGGCCAGCGCCTGTTCCGCTCGCCGGCCGAAAGCCGCGAGGGCGCCTTCGAGGCACTCGGCGGCGTGCCGCTCATCCTGGAAAGCCTCGTGCCCTTCGAGCGGGAAATCTCCATCATCGCCGCGCGCGACGCGAACGGCACCATCGCCTGCTACGACCCCGCCGAGAACGTCCACCGCAACGGCATCCTGCACACCTCGACGCTCCCCGCCCGCATCGGCGAGGCGACGGCGGACCAGGCCCGCAGGGCGGCGCGCGCGATCCTCGACAGCCTTTCCTATGTCGGCGTCATCGGCGTCGAGTTCTTCGTGCTGCCGGACGGCGGGCTCGTCGCCAACGAGATCGCCCCGCGCGTGCACAATTCCGGCCACTGGACGGAGGCGGCCTGCATCGTCTCGCAGTTCGAGCAGCATATCCGCGCGGTTTCCGGCCACCCGCTCGGCGACCCGCGCCGCCATTCGGACTGCGTGATGCAGAACCTCATCGGCGACGACATCGACGACGTTCCCGCCTGGCTCGAAACGCCGGACGTGCTCGTCCATCTCTACGGCAAGACCGAGGCCCGCCCGGGCCGCAAGATGGGCCACGTCACGCGGCTCACCGGCTGAAACAGGCCGTGGAAGGCTGGAAAACCTGCCGCCCACGGTTGACAGCCCGGATATCACGCGGTACATGCCTGCCAACCTGAAAGCGCGCCCGAAACGGCGCGTTTTTGATTGAGGAAATCCGGCGAACTCGAGTCGCCCTGCAATACGCGGATCAGAAAAATGAAGATCAAGAATTCGCTCAAGTCGCTCAAGGCCCGCCACCGCGAGAACCGCCTTGTTCGCCGCAAGGGCCGTGTCTACATCATCAACAAGCAGAACCCGCGCTTCAAGGCTCGTCAGGGCTGATCGGGCGTAGGGGTCGCCTTTCCGCATGGGCGGGAAGTGATGATCGAAAATACCAGTTTGACGTTCGGCGCAGGCGCTCTACCATGAGCGCCATGCGTCTTTTCGTGTTTATCACGCTCTGCCTATGCCTTGCCGGCGCCCTGCCGGCCCCTGCCCTCGCGCAATCGGCGCAGGCCGCCTCCGCCGAGGCCGGGACCTTCCCCACGCAGGCCCAGCGCCTCGACTCGCTCTTTACCGAATTGAAGCACGAACGCGACACGGACGCCGCCAAGGGCATCGCGGACCGGATCCGCCGGGAATGGCAGGATTCCGGCAGCGCCACCGTCAACCTCCTCATCCAGTGGGCCGACAAGGCGATGAGCGAGGACAACAATGCCGCCGCGCTCGATTTCCTCGACGAGGCGATTCGCCTGAAGCCCGACTATGTCGAGGGCTGGAACCAGCGCGCCACGCTGCATTTCAAGATGGGCAACTATCGCAAGTCCATGTCGGATATCAACCAGGTGCTGCGGATCGAGCCCCGCCACTTCGGCGCGCTCGCGGGCGTCGCCGCCATCATGACCCAGACCGGCCGCGACGAGATGGCCCTGAAAGCCTGGGAACGCTTCCTCGACGTCTACCCCACCGAGCGGCAGGCGCAGAAGGAATACGGCGACCTCGCCGAGAAGCTGACCGGCCAGCGGACGTAGAGTCTCTCCCGCAAGGGCGGCATATGCGGTCTTGCCCCTCACCCTAACCCTCTCCCCGCAAGCGGGGAGAGGGGACGTGCCCCATGAACGGGCATTGCTTGAGGAAAACGGTGCGCCCTACCCCTTCGCCCCGCTCGCGGGGAGAAGGTGCCGGCAGGCGGATGAGGGGCACCCTTCATATCCGACAGCCTATTCGCTGGAATCAAAAAGGCGGGCCGGAGCCCGCCTTCGATGGATTGCCGGAAATCGCCCGCTCAGACGCCGCTGACGCCGTCGGCGGCGATGTAGGCGATGCGCAGCATGTTCGTCGCGCCGGGCGTGCCGAGCGGAACGCCGGCCGAGATGATGATGCGGTCGCCGGGCTTGCCGAACTCCTCGCTGACGACGATGCGGCAGGCGCGGTTGACCATGTCGTCGAGATCCGTCGCATCGCCCGTGACGACGCAGTGCAGGCCCCAGACGACCGAGAGGCGCCGCGCCGTCTCGATGACCGGCGAAAGCGCCAGCACCGGCACTTCCGGCCGCTCGCGCGCCGCGCGCAGGCCCGTCGTGCCCGACGAGGTGTAACAGACGATGGCCGACAGCTTCAGCGTCTCGGCGATCTGCCGGGCGGCAAGCGAGATGGCGTCGGCGCCGGTCGCTTCGGGCGTCGAGCGCTGGGCATAGATGATACCCGGATAATGCGGGTCGCGCTCGACCTTGCTGGCGATGGAGGCCATGGTGGAGACGGCTTCGACCGGATAGTCGCCGGAGGCCGACTCGGCCGACAGCATGACGGCATCGGCGCCCTCAAAGACGGCGGTCGCGACGTCGGAGACCTCGGCGCGGGTCGGCACCGGCGCGGAGATCATCGATTCCAGCATCTGGGTTGCGACGACGACCGGCTTGCCTTGGCGGCGGCAGGCGCGGATGAGCTGCTTCTGGATGCCCGGAACGGCTTCCAGCGGCATTTCCACGCCGAGGTCGCCGCGCGCCACCATGAGGGCGTCGGAAAGCTCGATGATCTCCTCGATGCGCTCGACGGCCTGGGGCTTTTCGATCTTCGACATCAGGCCGACGCGGCCGCGCGCGATCTTGCGCACTTCGGCCAGGTCTTCGGGCCGCTGGACGAAGGAAAGGGCCACCCAGTCGACGCTGCCGGTCGCGAGCACCGCATCGAGGTCGACACGGTCCTTCTCGGTCAGCACGCCGACGCCGAGCAGCGTGTCGGGCAGGCTCACGCCCTTGCGGTCGGAGATCTTCGTGCCGGAAATGACGGTGCAGACGATGGACTTGCCGTCGGCGCTCTCGGCGCGAAGGTGCAGCTTGCCGTCGTCGATCAAGAGGCGATGGCCGGGCTTGACCGCTTCGAGGATTTCCGGATGAGGCAGGAAGACGCGGGTGTTGTCGCCGGGCACGTCCTTGTTGTCGAGCGTGAAGGTCTGGCCGGGCTTGAGCTCTTCCGAGCCGTTGGCGAACTTGCCGACGCGCAGCTTCGGGCCCTGGAGGTCGGCGAGGATGCCGATCGGCCGGCCGCAGCGGGCCTCGACGGCCCGGATACGGCTGATCAGCGTGCGCATCACGTCGTGGCTGGCATGGCTCATGTTGATGCGGAACAGGTCTGCTCCCGCCTCATGCAGCTTCTGGATCATCTGCTCGTCAGACGATGCCGGTCCGAGCGTGGCGAGGATTTTGACTTTTCTGTTCCGTCTCATCAGTTCTGGCTTTCCTGCGTCCCTGGCGTGTCTGAAAGCTGTACCATCCAGCTTCCCTGCCGCCCCGTGTCATATTCCTTGAAGCCCATGCGCTGGAAACCGCGCGCGAAGCAGTCCTTCACGCCGGTGATCTTGAACTCGTTCTCGGCGACGCACATGTTGACGTCGCCGGTCCAGCGGCCGCCGCGGGCGGCGTCCTCGGCATAGAGATAGTAGTAGCGCGACTGCAGCTCGCCCTCGATCAGGGTCGCGCAGGTCGTGGCGGGCACCTGCCACCAGCCTTCGGTGATCCAGCCTTCCTTGGCGCGGTAGCCGATGGCGACGCCGACGAGGTTCTGCGTGCCGTTGCAGACGCGGAATTCGGCCTTGGCCTCACCGGGCACGGAAAGGGCGAAGAAACCCGCAAGGAGGAAGAGGCCGGCCTGGAAAAGGCTGCCGGCTTTCGGGAAGAACGGGCTGGTGCTCTTGGTTCTCACGGCTTCCGATGGAACTCCGTTGATTTGAATATGCGCTTTCTTGCGACGGCGGGGCATGAATGTCAACGCAACACTAATCGATTACATTTTCACGACAACGAGGGGAATCAATCCTGCAACCGCAGGCCTTGCGCCTTGCAGGCAAGCTCGCCCCGTGCGATCACGGAAAGGACACGGGCGCACAATCGGCGAAAGCATGCAGGACCATTCCCCCTTCGAGATCATCGACGGCGACCTCACCCTCGGGCTCGTCATCCTGGCGGACCACGCCACCAATCTCCTTCCCGAACGCTACGGCCGCCTCGGCCTGCCGGAAAGCGCCTTCGGGCGCCACATCGCCTACGATATCGGCGTCGAGGGCGTGGTGCGCGGCCTCAATGCCCGGCTGAACGCGCCGGTGGTCATGAGCCGCTTTTCCCGCCTCCTGATCGACCCCAACCGCGGCGAGGACGACCCGACGCTCGTCATGCGCATTTCCGACGGCGCGATCGTTCCAGGCAATCATCCGATCACGCCCGAAGAATGGCAATACCGGCTCGATACCTTCCACCGCCCCTATCACGATGCCGTGTCCGCAACGATAAGCGCGGTCGCCGCGAAGACCGGCAAGGCGCCGCTCGTCCTCTCCATGCATTCCTTCACGCCGGCCTGGAAGGGCGTGCCGCGCCCCTGGCATGTGACGGTGCTGTGGGACAGCGATCCCCGCGCCGTCCGCCCGCTGCTCGCCGAACTGGAAGCGCCCGGCGACGTCGTGGTCGGCGACAACGAGCCCTATGACGGGGCGCTGCGCGGCGACACCATGTTCCGCCATTGCATGAAGCCCGGCATTGCCCACGCGCTCATCGAGATCCGCCAGGACGAGATCGGCGACGAAGCCGGCATCGCCCGCTGGGTCGACCGCCTCGCGCCGGTCTTCGCGCGGTTGAATGCGGACCCGGCCCTGCACACATACGAGATATTCCCCTCCCGCACCGGACCCTATTGAGACAGACGCGATGACCGAGCTTACCAAGGAACAGCAGACCGAATACGAGGCCGCCGCCTTCCGCCGCCTAGTCCGGCACCTGCGCGAGCGCACGGACGTGCAGAACATCGACCTGATGAACCTTGCCGGCTTCTGCCGCAATTGCCTGTCCAACTGGTATCGCGAGGCGGCGAACGAGGCGGGCGTGCCGCTCGACAAGGAAGCCTCGCGCGAAATCATCTATGGCATGCCCTATGAAGAGTGGCGCGCGCTGCACCAGCGCGAGGCGAGCGACGCGCAGAAGGCCGCCTTCGAGGTCAACCGCCCGAAGGAATGAGCCCTGCTCCAAGGGAAAATCCCGAAGCCGCGCATGATAGGCCTTGATCTTGCCGGAAGTTCGCGGCAAGTCACGGCACCTTTCGAATTTCTAGCCCATCCAAGGAGAAGACCATGTCGGATGCCCACGGCGTCGCACGCGACCAGCTTCGCGCGTTCATCGAGCGGATCGAGCGTCTCGAGGAAGAAAAGAAAACCATCGCCGACGACATCAAGGACGTCTACGGCGAAGCCAAGGGAACCGGCTTCGACACCAAGATCCTGCGCAAGGTCATCCAGATCCGCAAGCAGGACAAGGACGAGCGCATGGAACAGGAAGCCATCCTCGACACCTACCTCCAGGCCCTCGGCATGATCGAGCTGCCGCCGGACGCCGAATAAGGGGCCTGCGCGCCTCCCTCCTCCGTCATCCTCGGCCTTGAGCCGAGGATCCACCGGCGCCCCGAAGCATGGATGCTCGGGTCAAGCCCGAGCATGACGACGGAGAGGATGGAGAGAGAGGCGAGAATACCGACAAACGAAAACCCGCCGGATCGCTCCGGCGGGTTTTTTGTCTGGAGAAAACGGTGCGGCTCAGTTCTCGGCGCGCTCGAACTTGCGCACTTCCATGAAGTTCACGGCGGTGCCGCTGAAACGGCCAGCGTCGATCGATTTCGTCTCGGGCTGGAAGCCGGCCATGTAGACCGTCGTGGGCGCGGCGCGCAGCGTCCGGCTGACGAAGCGCGGCGCCTTGACCGGCTTGGAGAGCGTCGCCATGCGGCCCTGGTCGAGCGCCCATTGCGAGAGGATCTTCTGCGTCAGCTTCGGCTCGGTGCGGATCGCGCCGCGGCTTGCGGCGTCGGCGTCCTTCTTCTTCGGGCGGCTGCCCTTGGCCGGCACCTCTTCCGCCGTCTTCGCCGAGAAGGCATCCGCACCGCCGAGCGAGCGGGTGGCGCCGCCCTCCGGATCGAGCGCGGCCATTTCGACCGGCACGCCCTCGTCGAGGTCCCTTGCCGGATCGGCGAGCGCGGCAAGGCCGGAACGGTCGGCCGACGCCGGCAGGGCCACGTCGGCCTCCGCCGCGGCCATCAGCGCCGTGCTCGAACCGCCAAGCTCGACCTGCGGACGCAGGCCCGGAACCGGAACGACGCCCAGCACCTCGCCGTCTTCCTCGACGGCGGCGGCAGCCATCACCGTCGGCTGGGCATCGCCCGCCTCGGTGCGCGCGCCCAGCATGACCGGCAGCGGGATCTTGTAGGCGGAAAGGTCCGCGAATTCAGGTTTTTCCTCGCCCGTCGTCGCCGCTTCCAGCGCCGCGGCAGCGCCGCTCGTCGCCGGGGCGACAAGCGCAAGCTCGGTCGTTTCCTCGGCCGCCTTGAATGCGGGACGGCTGCCGGGCACGGGGGCGGTGAAGGCAAGCTCCGTCTCGGTTTCGGCGGCCGCGACGGGCGTGGTGTCCTGCGCCGCCTTCGCCTTGCCGCCGCCCGCGTCGAAATCGTCGGCGATGGCGACGTTGCTGGCGATCATTTCGGGCTCTTCATCCTCGTCGCCGCCTCCGCCGAAGAGGCTGGCAAGGAAGCCCTTGCTGCGCTTGGATGCGGACGGGTTCGATCCGCCGCCGGCGACCTGGATGGCATCCGCGCCGACGCGGCGCTTGTAGTCGGCGACGGCCTGCTGGTAGCCCGGCAGCGGCTTGCCGTCGGTCGGGACATGCATGGTCTTGCCGTCCGGGAAGAGACTGACGAGCTCCTGCCGGCTCATGCGCGGCCAGGCGCGCACGCTGCCGACGTCGAGATGGACGAAGGGCGAGCCGGAGGTCGGGTAGAAGCCGACGCCGCCCACCTGGAATTTCATGGCGGTTGCGCGCAGCGTCGCCAGCTTCACGCCCGGAATGAAGAAGTCCATCGCCTTGCCGAGCATGTGCTGGCTCTTCTTGGCGACGCCCTTTGTGCGCGAGCGCAGCATGGAGTTCGTGGCCGGCGAGCGATAGGCGGAAACGACGTTGATGTAACCCGTCGCGCCGACCTTCTGGTAGACTTCCCAGACGAGGTCGAAGAGGCGCGGGTCCATCTTCGTCGGCTCGTTGCGGCGCCAGTCGCGCAGGAATTGGTTGAGCTGCTTGAGGCCGCGCGGATCGTAGCGCCCGTTGCGCTTGAAGGTGATCTCGGCCTTTTCGCGCGTATGGAGGAAATAGAGCTTGAGCGTGCGGTTGCCGCTCTCGGCCTGGACGGTCGCGGGAATGGTTGCCGGCAGGATGAGGGCAGCAGAGAGCACAGCCGTGGTAAGAACCTTGGGCAGCTTGTGCAACACTGTCTTGCAGAGGCTGCCCAGGGAGGCTCCCGGGCGCTTCATCGATGCGAACAAATTTGCCAACTCTTTCCCCGTCCGGAGGACAACGAACGTCCGTTGTCCCAGATGACTGCCAATTGCGGTGAGAGCATGGCAAATCCGCCACACTTCCCGCCGCGAGCCCCTTATAGTGAACAATCCACTAACAGGGAATAAACGGCAATCGAGAAATCCCGGAAGACCGGGATTTACGGGGGTTTTACGCAGCTTCCTTCAACGGATCGTCCGGATCGATGCCGTAATCCTTCAGTTTGCGGTAGAGCGTCGAGCGGCCGATGCCCAGCTTGCGGGCCACCTGGCTCATCTGGCCGTGGTAGAATTTCAGCGCGAAGCGGATCAGTTCCTCCTCGACATCGGCGAGCTTGCGCACATGGCCGCCCTTGTCGACGCTGGAAATGGCGTTCTCCGGCCCGTGCGCCGCGTCGGCCGATTCGCTCGGCTTGAAATCGGGATAGACGCTCGGCAGGCGCGTCTCGGAGGCGGGCTCCGGGGTGTGCAGGCTGGCCGCTTCCCAGGTGACCGCGCCGTCCTCGGCAAGGCCGTAGCCCGGCACCTGCGCGGCGATCTGCGGGAAATCGCCCGCGCGCAGCTCGTCGCCTTCCGCCAGCACCACGGCGCGGAAGATGGCGTTCTCGAGCTGGCGGATATTGCCCGGCCAGTCATAGGCCGTCAGCAGCGCCATCGCGCCGGCCGAGACAGCGAGCGGGCGGGCGAGCTTCTGCTCGCCGGCAAAGCGCTGCACGAAGGCGCGCACGAGGACGGGGATGTCCTCCTTGCGCTTGCGCAGCGCCGGGATGGTGATCGGGAAGACGTTGAGGCGGTAGTAAAGGTCCTCGCGGAAACGGCCCTCGCGCACCTCGTTGATGAGGTCGCGGTTGGTCGCCGAGATGAGGCGCACATTGACCTTCTGGGGGAAGCGCGCGCCGATCGTCTCGATCTCGCCCTGCTGCACCGCGCGCAACAGCTTCACCTGCACCTCGAGCGGCAGGTCGCCGATCTCGTCGAGGAACAGCGTGCCGCCGTCGGCCTCCATGAACTTGCCCGTATGGCGCTCGCTCGCCCCGGTGAAGGCGCCCTTCTCGTGGCCGAAGAGGATGCTTTCCACGAGATTGTGCGGGATGGCCCCGCAATTGACGGTCACGAAAGGCTTGCCGGCCCGCTCGCTTCCCCCCTGGATGGCGCGGGCGACCATTTCCTTGCCGACGCCGGATTCGCCTTCCAGCACGACGGGGATGTTAGACTGGGCGGCACGCCGGCCGAGCTCGATGACGCGCAGCATTTCCGGGCTCGCCGAAACGATGTCGTCGAAATGCACGGTCTCGGACCTGTTGCGGCGGCCGGTGCGGCTGCGGCCCTCCCGCTGGTCCATCTTCAGCGCATTGCCGACCGCGACGTTGAGCCGCTCGGGCGAGACGGGCTTGACCACGAAATCGAAGGCGCCGGCGCGCATGGCCGAGACCACCGTCTCGATGCCGCCCTGCCCCGTCTGAACGATGACGGGAATGGTGTTCTCGCGCTCGGCGAGCGCTTCCAGGAAGGCCGAGCCGTTCATCTCCGGCATCATCAGGTCCAGCAGGATCACGTTGATGAGGCCTCCCTTGCGGTCGAGCAGGTCGAGGCCCGCACGGCCGTTTTCCGCCATGTGGGCGACATGGCCGGAGCGCTCGATCATGTTCTTGAGAAGCCTGCGCTGGACAGGATCGTCGTCGATGACAAGAATATGGGCCGTCACTGGAACCTCCTTGCCTGAAGGCGCGCGTCATGCACGCCCAAGGGAACTGGACACTGGCGGACCATGGCAGAAAGGGTTGAACATGCCGTTTTGAGAAAGGCTTGCATTTTAACCATCGCCGACGCAAGCAAGGGGCCGTTCCGCCCGCCTGAAAGAGAGATGACGATGAACCGCATTTTCCCCGCCCCCTCGATCGCCCTCGCGCCGGCAGAGGCCGCAGCCAGCGCCGCGCTCGGCGACCTTCCCGGCTGGAACCTCGCCGATCTCTACCCCGCGCCCGATTCTGCCGAATTCAAGGCGGACATGAAGAAGGCAGAGGCCGACACGCTCGCCTTCGAGGCGAAGTGGAAGGGCAAGCTGGACGCGGCGACCGAAAAGACGGGCGACGAGGGTATCGGTGCAGCCGTTCGCGAATTCGAGGCGCTGGAGGACGTGATGGGCCGCATCGTCTCCTATGCCGGCCTCACCTATTTCACCAACACGACCGATCCGGCGAACGGCAAGTTCTACGGCGACGTGCAGGCCAGGCTCACCGACCTCGGCGCGCATCTCCTGTTTTTCTCCCTTGAACTCAACAGGATAGCGGACGAGCGCATCGCGGCCGCCTTGAAGAACGACGCGCTTGCAGCGCACTACGCCCCCTGGATCGAGGACCTGCGCAAGGACAAGCCCTACCAGCTCGACGACAGGACCGAGCAGCTCTTCCTCGAAAAATCGATGACCGGTGCGGCCGCCTGGAACCGCCTCTTCGACGAGACCATGGCCTCGCTGCGCTATACGATCGACGGCGAGGAGGTGCCGCTGGAGATCGCCCTCAACCAGCTCCAGTCGCCGGACGGCGAGGCCCGCCGCAAGGCCGCTGAGGCGCTGGCCGCGACCTTCCGGGAGAACATCCGCACCTTCACGCTGATCACCAACACGCTCGCCAAGGACAAGGAGATCTCCGACCGCTGGCGGGGCTTTGCCGACATCGCCGACAGCCGCCACCTTGCCAACCGCGTCGAACCGGAAGTGGTCGAGGCCCTCGCGGAAGCCGTGCGCGAAGCCTATCCGCGCCTTTCCCACCGCTACTATGCGATGAAGGCGAAGTGGCTCGGAATGGAGCAGATGGACTATTGGGACCGCAACGCGCCCCTTCCCGAGACACCCGATGCGACGATCCCGTGGAGCGAGGCGCGCGACACCGTGCTTGCCGCCTACGGCGCCTTCGCCCCCGAAATGGCCGCCATCGCGAAGGACTTCTTCGACAAGGGCTGGATCGACGCGCCGGTGCGCCCCGGCAAGGCACCGGGCGCCTTCGCCCATCCGACCGTGCCCTCGGCGCACCCCTACGTGCTCGTCAACTACATGGGCAAGCCGCGCGACGTGATGACGCTCGCCCATGAACTCGGCCACGGCGTGCACCAGGTGCTGGCCGGCGGCCAGGGCGCGCTGATGGCTTCGACGCCGCTGACGCTCGCCGAGACCGCTTCCGTCTTCGGCGAGATGCTGACCTTCCGCAGCCTGCTCGACAAGACGAAGGACAAGCGCGAGCGCAAGGCCATGCTCGCCCAGAAGGTCGAGGACATGATCAACACGGTCGTGCGCCAGATCGCCTTCTACGAATTCGAGCGCAAGGTGCACACCGCGCGCAAGGACGGCGAGCTCACCTCCGACCAGATCGGCGAACTCTGGCTCTCCGTGCAGGAAGAGAGCCTCGGCCCGGCGATCCGCATTTCCGAGGGCTACGAGACCTACTGGGCCTATATCCCCCACTTCATCCATTCGCCCTTCTACGTCTACGCCTATGCCTTCGGCGATTGCCTGGTGAACTCGCTCTATGCCGTCTACCAACAGGCGGAAACCGGCTTCCAGGAGAAGTATTTCGACCTCCTCAAGGCCGGCGGCACCAAGCATCACACCGAGCTGCTGAAACCCTTCGGCCTCGACGCCAGCGATCCGTCGTTCTGGAGCAAGGGACTGTCGATGATCGAGGGGCTGATCGACGAACTGGAAGCGCTTGATAAGGCCTGACCTCGAACGCCGGACGCAAGCATGACCGACCGCGAACGCTTTGTGCTCCTCAGGGACGACCGCGAGGACGGGACGGTGGTTTTCGCCGATCCGGTCGCGGTCGTCACCGTGCGCGAGCGCGCCGGCTTCGAGCCGGCCTTCGCGGCCCTGCAGGCGGCGCATGAAAAGGGCCACTGGATCGCCGGCTTCATGAGCTACGAGGCCGGCCATCTCTTCGAGAGGAAGCTGGCGCCGCTCGCGGAGGAAAACCGCCCGACCCCGCTGATGAGCTTCGGCATCTTCGAAGAGCCGGCGCAAAATCATCCGCTGGCAAGGCCGCGCCAGCGCGTCGAGAACGAACCGTTCCTCAGCGAGCCCAAGGCACATTGGGATTTTGCGACCTATCGCAGCCGCTTCGAGCGTCTGCACCGGCATCTGCGGCAGGGCGACTGCTACCAGGCGAACCTCACCATGCCGATCCGCGCCCGCTGGACCGGCGATCCGCTGGCCGCCTTCTGGTCGCTGATCGAGCGCCAGCCGGTGCGCTACGGCGCCTTCGTCTCGCTCGACGGGCCGCTTCTCCTCTCCCGCTCGCCGGAGCTCTTCTTCGACGTCGACAAGGACGGCTGGATCGAGACGCATCCGATGAAGGGCACCGCGGCACGGGGAAAAAATGCGGCGGAGGACGCGGAAATCGTCGCGGCCATGCAGGCGGACGTGAAGACGCAGGCGGAGAACCGCATGATCGTCGACCTCCTGCGCAACGACATCTCCCGCATCACCGAGGTCGGCACGCTCGACGTGCCGAAGCTCTTCGCCGTCGAGACCTACCCGACCGTGCACCAGATGGTGAGCCATGTGCGGGCGAAACTCCTGCCCGGCCTCGCGATCCGCGACATCTTCGCCGCGCTCTTCCCCTGCGGCTCGATCACCGGCGCGCCGAAGATGCGCGCCATGGAGATCCTGCACGACCTGGAGGACGGCCCGCGCGACGCCTATTGCGGCGCCATCGGCGTCGTCGCCCCGGACGGCACCATGCGCTTCAACGTCGCCATCCGCACCGTCTCGCTCTTCGAGGGCGGCAACGCCGTCTTCAACGTCGGCGGCGGCATCGTCTTCGATTCCACCGCCGAGGCCGAATACGAGGAATGCCTGCTGAAGGCGCGCTTCGCCGTGGGGGACCAATGGATTTCTCGCTGATCGAGACATTGCGCTGGGAACCGGAGGGCGGCTTCGTGCGGCTGGAGCGGCATCTGGCGCGGCTGGCGCACTCGGCCGCAGCGCTGGGGTTGGTGGGGGCGGAGAAAGCGGAACGCACATTATATGCGGCTCTACCCCCCTCTGCCCTGCCGGGCATCTCCCCCACAGGGGGGGAGATTGGCAAGAGGCAAGGTCATCTCTCAACCGCAGCCACTGAAATGGGCAAGGCGTCCCCCCACCCAATCTCCCCCCCTGTGGGGGAGATGCCCGGCAGGGCAGAGGTGGGTGAGCCACAAGCCGGCCCTCTCCGTATCCGCCTCGAACTCTTCCCCGACGGCCGCATCGAGGTGCAGACGGCACCGTTCACGCCCCTTGCCGAAAACACGGTCTGGCGCCTCCGGATCGCGACCACCCGCCTCTCCTCCACCGATCCGCTGCTGCGCCACAAGACCTCCCGCCGCACCGCCTACGCCGCCGCGCGCGCCGAGTTTCCCGCAACGGAGGCCGACGAGGTGCTGCTTCTCAACGAGCGCGGCGAGGTCTGCGAAGGCACCATCACCTCGCTCTTCCTCGACGACGGTTCCGGCATCCTCAAGACGCCGCCGCTCGCCTCGGGCCTTCTGGCCGGCGTGCTGCGGGAAGAGCTGCTGGAAACCGGCCGGGCCGTCGAACAGGCCCTTCGCGTCGATGACCTTGCATCCGGAACGCTCCTCGTCGGCAATTCGCTGCGCGGCCTCATCCGCGGCAGGCTCGCCTGACGCCGTGAAAGCAACGTCGCGGCCGGTTAAGAATACCGCCGCAGAAATCCGCGCTCTCCCTTTATTGTGACAGAAAACTGTGCTCTAGCGCTGCCACATCATGCTATGGGGCCTGTAAGAGACCCCATCTCGCACAAAGCGCGGCCGTCCGCAGGAGAACCAAATGGCAGACAGCACCTATCCGGTATATGGCGAAATCACCGGCCCGATCGTGATGATCGGCTTCGGCTCCATCGGGCGCGGCACGCTGCCGCTGATCGAGCGCCATTTCAAGTACGACCGGAACCGGCTGATCGTCATCGAGCCGCGCGAGGATGCCGCCGACGCGGAGATCTACGCCCGCCACGGCGTGCGCCACGTCAAGGCCCATGTCACCAAGGACAACTACAAGGACCTCCTGAAGCCTCTTCTCAAGGAAGGCGAAGGACAGGCCTTCTGCGTCAACCTTTCCGTCGACACCGGCTCGCTCGACCTCATCAAGTTCTGCCGCAAGCTGGACGTGCTCTATATCGACACCGTCGTCGAGCCCTGGCTCGGCTTCTATTTCGACAAGAACATGAAGAACGCCGACCGCACGAACTATGCGCTGCGCGAGACCGTGCGCCGCGAGAAAGAGAAGAACCCGGGCGGCACGACGGCCGTTTCCACCTGCGGCGCCAATCCCGGCATGGTCTCCTGGTTCGTCAAGCAGGCGCTGGTCAACCTTGCGAAGGACCTCGAGATCAAGTTCGAGGAACCCGATCAGCACGACCGCGAAGGCTGGGCGAAGCTGATGAAGAAGGTCGGCGTCAAGGGCGTGCACATCGCCGAGCGCGACACCCAGCGCACCAAGAACCCCAAGCCCTTCAACACCTTCTGGAACACCTGGTCCGTCGAAGGCTTCATCTCGGAAGGCCTGCAGCCGGCCGAGCTCGGCTGGGGCACCCATGAGAAGTGGATGCCGAAGAACGCCAGGAAGCAGAAGAAGGGTTGCAAGGCCGCCATCTACCTGGAGCAGCCCGGCGCCAACACGCGCGTCCGCTCCTGGTGCCCGACGCCCGGCCCGCAATACGGCTTCCTCGTCACCCACAACGAGTCCATCTCGATCGCCGACTATTTCACGGTGCGCGACAAGCACGGCGACGTCGACTACCGCCCGACCTGCCACTATGCCTACCACCCCTGCAACGACGCCGTGCTGTCGCTGCACGAGATGTTCGGCAACGGCGGCAACCAGCAGCCGGTGCTGCACGTCCTCGACGAGAACGAGCTGGTGGACGGCGTCGACGAGCTCGGCGTGCTGCTCTACGGCCACGACAAGAACGCCTACTGGTACGGCTCTCGCCTGTCGCTGGAGGAAACCCGCCGCATCGCCCCCTACCAGAACGCGACCGGCCTGCAGGTGACCTCCGCCGTGCTCGCCGGCATGGTCTGGGCGCTGGAGAACCCGAAGGCCGGCATCGTGGAAGCCGACGAGGTCGACTACAAGCGCTGCCTCGAAGTGCAGACGCCCTATCTCGGCCCGGTCGAAGGCCACTATACCGACTGGACCCCGCTCGAAGGCCGCCCGGGCCTCTTCCCGGAAGACCTCGACACGAAGGACCCGTGGCAGTTCAGGAACGTCCTCGTCCGCTGAGCGGACGGCGCAGACGCAAAACGGGAACGCCCGCGCGAAAGCCGCGGGCGTCTTCGCTTTCAATGGGATAATGCCCGCCGCGTCTTGCTTTCGACGATTCTTCACGGCATGTTCGCCGGACCTGACGGGCGGTTCGCGCCGCCATGACCCTGGGAGACTTGAGATGAAGCCGATTGCAATCGTGAGCCTGCTCACCGCCGCCGTAGCGCTCTCCGCCTGCATGTCGGACCGTTCGCCGCGCGGCCTGCCGGTGGCCCAGGCGCCCGTGCCGCAGGGCGTGGAAGGCTCGTGGGTCGATCCGAACGGCATCGTCTCCAGCTTCACCGCCGGCACCTTCACGACGCGCACGACCGACACGAACCAGCTCCTGGCATCGGGCACCTACATCAACACCTCGCCGACGCTGGTGGAGATCAACATGACCTCGCTGGTGCGCAACACCCAGTCCAAGGTCAATTGCGCGCTGGTCAGCCAGAGCCAGCTCAACTGCACCACGGCCGAGGGCGCGCAGTTCTCGCTCACCCGGCGCCTGTGAGCGCCGCCGATACCGGAACGAAGGGCCGCAAGGCCCTTTTTTCGTTTCGGGAGGCCGCCGTCTTTTCGCTTGAAGTTGCCCTGAAGCGGTGAAAACATCGCGCAGCCCCTCCCGCGCATCGCCGCGGGCAAACGAGGAGACGAGAACCATGACGTTTTTCCGATCCGGCCTCCTGGCCGCTTCCATCATCGTGCTCTCCAGCGGTTCGGCCTTCGCGGATTACGAACTGAACATCCTGCACATCAACGACCTGCATTCGCGCATCGAATCGATCAACAAGTTCGATTCGACCTGCTCGGCCGAGGAGGAGAGCAAGAACGAGTGCTTCGGCGGCGTCGCGCGCCTGAAGACCGCCATCGATGCCGAGCGCCAGAAGCTTGCCGGCAAGAACGTGCTGCTGCTCAATGCGGGCGACAATTTCCAGGGCTCGCTCTTCTACACGACCTACAAGGGCGCGGCGGAGGCCGAGTTCCTCAACCTCATGAAGTTCGACGCCATGACCGTCGGCAACCATGAATTCGACGACAGCGAGGACGGGCTCGCCACCTTCCTCGACAAGGTCCAGTTCCCGGTCGTCACCGCGAATGTCGCCGCCAGCGCAAGCTCGAAGATCGGCGACCGCATCAAGCCCTATGTCGTCCTCGACAAGGGCGGCCAGAAGATCGGCATCGTCGGGGCCGTCGCCAACGACACGCCGGAGCTTTCCTCGCCCGGCCCGAACGTGCTGATCGGCAACGACGTCGCCGACATCACCGCCGCCGTCGCCGAGTTGAAGAAACAGGGCGTCGACAAGATCATCGCCCTCACCCATGTCGGCTATCCGCGCGACCTTGCGGCCATCGCCAAGATCCCCGACGTCGACGTCGTGGTCGGCGGCCACAGCCACTCGTTCCTCTCCAGCACGGACCCCAAGGCGGAAGGGCCCTATCCGACGATGGTGGACAATCCCGGCGGTTACAAGGTGCCCGTCGTGCAGGCCGGCTCCTATTCGAAATATCTCGGCGACCTGAAGGTCGTCTTCGACGACGCGGGTATCGTCAAGGAAGCCTCCGGCGCGCCCATCGCCATCGATTCAACGATCAAGCCGGACGAGGCGGTGCTTGCCCGCATCAAGGAACTCGCCGCCCCCATCGAGGAGCTGAAGAGCAAGATCGTCGCCGAAAGCGCCGGGCCCATCGACGGCTCGCGCGAGACCTGCCGCTCGGCCGAATGCGAGATGGGCGACCTCGTCGCCGACGCGCTGCTCGACCGCACGAAGAGCCAGGGCATGACCATCGCCATCACCAATGGCGGGGGCCTGCGCTCCTCCATCGACGCCGGCCCGGTCTCGATGGGCGAGGTGCTGTCGGTCCTGCCCTTCCAGAACACGGTCGCCACCTTCCAGCTCAAGGGCTCCGACCTTCTCGCCGCGCTGGAAAACGGCCTCAGCCAGATCGAGGAAGGCGCGGGCCGCTTCCCGCAGGTCTCCGGCATGAAATATTCCTTCGACCGCTCGAAGCCGGCCGGCAGCCGCATCGTCTCGGTCGAGGTGAAGGAGGGCGATGCCTTCGTGCCGCTCGATCCGGAGAAGACCTACGGCATCGTCTCCAACAACTATATGCGCGCGGGCGGCGACGGCTATGCCGTCTTCGCGAAATCCGCCGTGAACCCCTACGACTTCGGCCCGAACCTCGAACTGGTCGTCGCCGACTACCTCGCCGCCCACCGGCCCTACAAGCCGGCGACGGACGGCCGCATCACCGAAGTTAAGGCCGCCGCCCCGGCAACGGCGGAAACCGCGACCGATACGAATGAAACGGCCGCGAAATCGACCGAGGGCGCCGCAACGACGGGCGAAGCCGCATCCGGCACGGCGGAAACCACCCCGGCAGCCGGTTCGGAAACGGCGACCGCCGCATCCGGATCCGCCGCGTCCGCCGGCGGCAAGCATGTGATCGCCCGCGGCGACACACTCTGGGACATCGCCAAGGCCGCCTATGGCGACGGCACGCTGTGGCACAGGATCGCCGAAGCCAACGGCAATCCGCGCCCGCGCGCGCTGCATATCGGCACGGAGCTCTCGATCCCCGCGAAATAAGACAATTTGTCTCCGCTATTTCCGCCGGTCCGGGCTTTTCCGGGCCGGCATTTCTTTTTAGAACGATTCTGACGGCCGGCCTCCGCCGCGCAACAAGAAGAACCCGGGCACGACAGCCCGCCCGTTGAGGACCGCACCATGCAGGACATCGCCGAAAGACCCGCCGCCCATCCGCCCGCCAAGCACGGCAAGGTCGGCGTCCTGCTCGTCAATCTCGGCACGCCGGACGGCACGGACTATGCCTCCATGCGCCGCTACCTCAAGGAATTCCTGACCGACAAGCGCGTCATCGAGTGGCCGAA
>Ga0182737_1000426_pt1 | contig 60351 bp, 58 predicted proteins | sample eDN5th30CBELigOP_FD_128878 | JGI IMG/M metagenome (GOLD analysis project Ga0182737, IMG submission 128878) | Enriched Organic Plus compost microbial communities from Emeryville, California, USA - eDNA 5th pass 30_C BE-Lig OP (version 2) (version 2) ...
AAAAGCACCTGCCGCAGGCCCGCCGCCTGCAGGGCCGCGGCAACCTCATCGGCCGGATGATCGTAAGGGAACAGGTATTCGACCGCCTCGAACCCCGCCTGCGCCGCCGCGCCGAACCGCTCGAGGAACGGCCGCTCGGTGAACATCATGGAGAGATTGGCGGCAAATCGCGGCATCTCAGTCCGTCTCCTCAGGCCCCATGCCGGGCAGCGTGAGCCCGGATATGCCGGCGAGAAGCCGGGCGACGGAGGAATCGTCGTCCCGCCCCATGCCCGCCGCCTCCGTCATGACGAAGAGCTGCAGCGCAGCGCTCGTCACCGGCAGCGGGAACTTCTGCCTTCGCCCGAGATCGGAGACGATGCCGAGGTCCTTGGTGAAGATCGAGACCGCGCTCATCGGCGTGTAGTCGCCGGCCAGCACATGGGGGATACGGTTCTCGAACATCCAGCTATTGCCGGCCGATTTCGTGATGACGTCGAAGACGCGGGAGATGTCGAGCCCGAGGTTGGCTGCGAAGGTGATCGCCTCGCATGCAGCGGCGATGTGGACGCCGGCCAGAAGCTGGTTGACGATCTTGAAGGACGAGCCGATGCCGACGCTGTCGCCGAGCCGGTAGACGGTCTGCGCCATCGCATCGAGAGCAGGCGCGGCTGCGGCGAAGGCTTCCGGTGTGCCCGAGGCCATGACCGTCAGCGCCCCGGCTGCCGCCTTCGCGGAGCCGCCGCTGATCGGCGCATCGAGATAGAGAAGGCCTGCGGCCTCAGCGCGCCTTGCGAAGTCCTGCGCCTCCTGCGGGGCCATGGTCGGCGATGCGATGACGACCGCGCCGTCGCCAAGCGCCGCCGCGGCGCCCTCCGCGCCGAACAGCGCGGTTTCGACCTGCGCGGCGTTGACGACGACAAGAACGAGGATATCGGCGCTGCGCGCCGCCTCTGCGGCGCTCGCCCCTGCCCGTCCGCCCGCGGCCTTCAGCGCGTCGAGCGCATCGGGATTGGTGTCGTAGCCGGAAACGGAAAGGCCTGCGCGCAACAGAGAGCGCGCCATGCCGAGACCCATGGCGCCAAGGCCGATCACGGCGACCGATTTCGCTGGGTCCATGCCGTCCTCCCCCCGCCGTTCTTATGACAGCGCTAACATAAACCCAGTCAAACACATTGACGCGGACCCTGCAAGAAAAATATGTTAGCGCTGTCATAGAGCCTGAAACCGCCTGAAAGACCGCGCATGCCGCCGATCAAACCCACGCTGACCGATGTCGCCCGCCTTGCCGGCGTGAGCGAGATCACCGTCTCCCGGGTCGTGCGCGGCAAGGGGCCGATCGCCGAGGAGACGCGGCTTCGGGTGCGCGGGGCGATCGAGGCGCTCGGCTACGTGCCGAACCGGGCGGCCGGCACGCTCGCCTCTTCCGCCTCGCTGTTCATCGGCGTCATCCTGCCCTCGATGCACAACATCGTCTTTCCCGAAGTGCTGCGCGGCATCTACGAGGGGCTGGCCGGCAGTCCTTACCAGCCCCTGCTCGGCGTCAGCGAATACGACCGCGACAAGGAGCAGGAGATCCTCGCCTCCCTGCTCGCCTGGCAGCCGATGGCGATCATCACCGCCGGCTCGGACCATACGGACGTCACGCGCCGGCTCCTGTCGGAAAGCGGCGTGCGCGTCGTGGAACTGATGGATACGGAGGGCGATCCCGTCGACCTCGTCGTCGGCTTTTCCCACCGGCAGGCCGGCTACGACAGCGGCCGGCACCTGATCGCCCGGGGCTATCGCCGCATCGGCTATGTCGGCCACGACTGGGCCGCCGACCGGCGCGCGCGGCTCCGCTACGAAGGCCTCGTCGCGGCGCTTGCCGATGCGGGCCTTTCCCTTGCCGCGGAGGTGCATGCGGACGGGCCGAGCTCCGTCACCGGGGGAACGGAGATGCTGCCGAGGCTGCTGGCTGCGGCGCCGGACATCGATGCCGCGGTCTTCGTCAACGACGACATGGCGGTCGGCGGCTATTTCCATTGCCTTGCCGCCGGCATCGCCGTGAAGAAGGATCTCGCGCTCTTCGGCTTCAACGGGCTCGATATCGGCCAGGCGATCCCCATGCCGCTGTCGACCGTGCGCTCCAACCGCTTCGAGATCGGCCGCATCGCCGCCGAGCGCATCATCGCTGAGCCGAAGCGGCCGGCCGTAACCGAGGTGGTGAATACCGGATACGAGATCATCGAGGGCGCGACCGCCTGAGGGGTGCAAGGAGGACGAGATGTTCATTGGGGCCATTGCCGACGACCTGACGGGGGCGACCGACCTCTGCCTCATGCTGGCGCGCGGCGGCATGCGCGTGGTGCAGGTGATCGGCGTGCCGGAGGCAGCCTTCGATTTCGGCGCGGCGGATGCGGTCGTCGTGGCGCTCAAGTCGCGCACCGTCCCCAAGGAAGATGCCGTCGCCCAGTCGCTCGCAGCCGCCCGCCGGCTGCTGGATGCCGGCGCGCGGCAGATCTTCTTCAAATATTGCTCGACCTTCGATTCCACCGACGAAGGCAATATCGGCCCGGTCGCCGAGGCGCTGCTGCAGGCGACCGGCTCGGCGCTGACGATCGCCTGCCCCGCCTTTCCCGCCAATGGCCGCACGCTCTACAGGGGCCACCTCTTCGTCGGCGACCTCCTGCTTTCCGACAGCTCGATGAAGGACCATCCGCTGACGCCGATGCGCGACGCCAACCTGGTGCGCGCGCTGGGCAGGCAGACGGCGCTGCCGGTCGGGCTGGTCGGCTACGAGACGGTGGAAAAAGGCGCAGGCGCGATCCGGGCCGCGTTCGACAGGGCCGGAGGCGAGGGCCTGCGCATGCTGGTCGTCGACGCCGTCACGGACGACCAGTTGAGGGCCATCGGCAAGGCGGCGGCGGGGCTGAAGCTCGTCACGGGCGGCTCGGGCGTCGCCATCGGCCTGCCCGCCAATTTCGGCTTTCAGGAAGGGGCGGCGAGCACCCATCCCTTCTCCGCCCCGGCAGGGCGCGCGGCCATCATCGCCGGCTCATGCTCGGCGGCCACCCGGCGGCAGATCGCCGCCGCGCGCGCGTCCGGCGTTCCCGCGTTGAAGGTCGATCCGCAGGAGATCGCCGAAGGGCGGATGACGGCGGAAGCCGCCGCCCGCTGGGCCATCGGCAGCGACCACGCAACGCCCCTCGTCTTTTCGAGCGACGATCCGGCGGAGGTCGCCCGGGCGCAGGCCGCCCTCGGCCGCGAGAAGGCCGGCGCGCTGGTCGAGCATCTTCTGGCCGAGGTCGCGGTGCGGCTCAGGGCCGCCGGCTTCCGCCGCTTCGTCGTCGCCGGCGGCGAGACGTCCGGCGCGGTCACCCATGCGCTCGGCCCCAAGGCGCTCGCCATCGGGCCCGAAATCGACCCGGGCGTGCCCTGGACCGTCAGCCTCGGCGACGGCGAGCCCGTGGCGCTGGCGCTGAAATCCGGTAATTTCGGCACCGACGATTTCTTCCTCAAGGCATGGGACCTGCTGCGATGACCACCACTCTCTCGGAGGAAACCAGGGCACGCGACGCGATCGCCGCCGTCGGCAGGTCGATCTTCGACCGGGGCCTCACCTTCGGCTCGACGGGCAATATCAGCGTGCGGCTTTCGACGGGCGAGATGCTGATGACGCCGACCAATGCCTCGCTCGGCGCACTCGATCCGGCGCGGCTCTCGCGCTTTTCCGCGGAAGGCGTGCACACCGGCGGCGACAAGCCGACCAAGGAAGCCTTCCTCCACCAGTGCATGTACTGCAAGCGGCCGCAAAGCGGCGCGGTCGTGCATCTGCATTCCACCCATTCCGTCGCCGTCAGCATCCTTGCCGATACCGACCCCGAGGATGTGCTGCCGCCGCTCACCGCCTATTACGTCATGCGGGTCGGCAGGCTGCCGCTGGTGCCCTACTTCCCGCCGGGCGCGACGGCGCTCGCCGAGGCCGTCGCCGCAAGGGCGCAGAAGAGCCATGCCGTGCTCCTGGCGAACCATGGCCCCGTCGTCGCGGGAAAGACGCTGGCGGACGCACAATATGCGACGGAGGAGCTGGAGGAGACCGCAAGGCTTTTCCTCCTCCTGCGCGGCTCCAATATCCGCCCGCTGACGCAAGAGCAGCGCGAGGCGATAGAGGAGAATGCAAGCCGCTAGCGGCCTTCCATCGCGCCGTCCGCCCGGAACCATTCCGCCCCGTCCGCCTTGAAGACGTGTTCAGTTGTCCGAACGGCAGGGAGGGATGGAATTGCCGATCATCGCAACGGCCGCCTGGTCTATCCCGAAGGCGGTCGCGCACCGCTTTCCCGAGGAGGGCACGGTTCTCAGCCGGTATGCGGCGGTCTTCAGGGGCGTGGAGATCAACTCCACCTTCTATCGCCACCACAGGCCTTCCACCTATGCCCGCTGGGCCGGGTCCGTGCCGGACGATTTCCGCTTTGCCGTGAAGATACCGAGGCAGATCACCCACGACCGGAGGCTGCGGGACATCGGCGCACCGTTCCAGCACTTCATCGGGGAGATTTCCCCGCTCGGCGAAAAGATGGGCCCCCTGCTGTGCCAGTTGCCGCCCTCGCTCGCCTTCCATGCCGAGGAGGCGGAGCGGGCGTTCGCGGCGATGCGGCAGGCCCATGCCGGCCCGCTCGCCGTCGAGGTCCGCCACAGGAGCTGGGCATCGGAGCCGGCGCTGACGCTGCTGCGCCGCTATAGGCTGGACCGGGTGCTCGCGAGCCCCGCCCCCGTCTGGCAGGCCGACGATTTTTCCGAGCCGCCGCGATATGTCCGCCTACACGGCACGCCGCAGATGTACTATTCCAGCTACGGCGACGAGGAGATCGCCGCCTTCGCGCGGCTGCTTGCCGACGACGGCTGGTGCGTCTTCGACAACACGGCCTCCGGCGCTGCCGGCGAGAACGCGCTGGCGATGCTGGTGGTTTGCGGTCAGGGGTGATGCAGCACGCTCATGCCGCCGTCGACCGTCAGGCAGGTGGCGTTCATGAAGGGGCATTCGTCCGAGACCATGAAGAGCGCGGCCCTGGCGATCTCCTCCGGCGCCGCGATGCGCCCGCCGGGATGCAGCTTCATCGTCGCCGCTTCCGCGGCGGCCGGATCGGGAAAGCCGTTCCAGTAGTCGACGACCTTCTGCGTGCGCACGTAGCCGGGCGCGAGCGCATTCACCCGCACGCCCCTGCCGGCATATTCGAGGCCCAGCGCCTTGGTCATGCCGAGCAGCGCATGCTTGGCGACGGGATAGGGAAAGGTGTGCGGGATGATGGTGAAGGCGTGGGTCGAGGCGATGTTGAGGATGACGCCGCCGCCCTCCTCCAGGAGCCCCGGCAGGACGGCCCTGCTGCAATTCCACGCGCCCTTGAGATTGATGTCGAAGCAGCGCTGCCAGTCTGCATCCGAAAGGTCGAGCGGTTCGGAAAAGACGTTGACCCCGGCATTGTTGACGAGGGCGTTCGGCCGGCCGATCTTTCGCGTTGCGGCGGCGACGGCCTCCTCGATGGCCGCGGCATCGGTGATATCGGCCGCGGCGTGAGCGACCCTGCCGCCTGCCGCGCGCAGCCTCTCCGCTTCGCGCGCGAGGAGATCGCCGTCGCGGTCGATCAGGAAAAGGCGTGCGCCTTCGGCAAGGAAAACCTCGGCGATGGTCAGGCCGATCCCCTGCGCCGCGCCGGTCACGACCACCCGCTTGCCGTCCAGACGTCCAGCCATCCCGTTTCTCCTCAGCGCTCGGCAGGAGCCGGGTGGTTGCGGACGGCGATCGCGATGTCGCGGGCGGCGATATCCAGCATGCGATGCGAGCATTCGCGCGCCGCCGCCCTGTCGCGCATGCGCAGCGCCTCGACGAGCCGCCGGTGGATCTCCACCGCCTCGTCGCGCGCATCCGCCGCCTCGTTCGAGGCGTGCAGCGAGAATTCCAGCGCGGCCTGGATGATGCTCGCAAGCTGCATGAAGACCTGGTTGTGGCTGGCCTTCAGCAGGCCGGCATGGAAGGCGACGTCCGCCTTCGTGAAGGCTTCGAGGTCCCCTTCGGCATCGCGCATCGCCTGCCAGGCCCGCTCGATCTCGGCCACTTCCTGCACCGTGGCGCGCTCGGCGGCGAATTGCGCGGCGAAGGGCTCGATGGCGCGGCGCGCATCGAGCACGCAGGTCAGAAGATCGAGCTCGAAGATGCGCGGGCCGATCCATTCCAGCACCTGCTGGTCGAGGATGTTCCATTCCTCCTTCGGGCAGACCACCGTGCCGACGCGCGAGCGCCCGCGCACCAGTCCCTTCGATTCGAGGATCTTCAGCGATTCCCGGATGACGGTGCGGCTGACGCCGTAGCGCAGGCACAGTTCCGCCTCCGTCGGCAGGAAGGCGCCGATCGGGAAGACGTCGGCACAGATGTCGGTGGCGATCGCCCGTGTCACGTTCTTCTGCACGCGGGGGCGGCGCACGCTCCCCTCGCCTTCGGGCGCATTCGAGCGCCCACTCTGTTGCTGCACGGTCATTTTCCACCCCGTTCCGTCTGCGATGCATACCGCGTTTCCTTCGCGATGGCGACGACCGGATCCGCATCATTCCGACATGACTGTCATACATTGATAGACAATTCATCATACAAAGGCAATTGACGAATATGATGAAAGCCACTACACCCAAGGGACTGCTGGCGCAGTTAATTTGGGAGAGAGACAATGGGCTTTATCAAGACAGCCATCCTGGCTGGCACCGTCGCCGTCATCGCCGCAACCTCCGCCTTCGCTGCCGACGTGAAGATCGGCTTCATCGTGAAGCAGCCGGAAGAGCCGTGGTTCCAGGACGAATGGAAATTCGCCGACGTCGCCGCCAAGGAGAAGGGCTTCACCCTGGTCAAGATCGGCGCCGAGGACGGCGAGAAGGTCCAGTCGGCCATCGACAATCTCGGCGCACAGGGCGCGCAGGGCTTCATCATCTGCACGCCCGACGTGAAGCTCGGCCCCGGCATCGTCGCCAAGGCCGCCGCCAACGACCTCAAGCTGATGACCGTCGACGACCGCCTGGTCAACGCCGACGGCAGCCCGATCGAGGACGTGCCGCACATGGGCATCTCGGCCACCAAGATCGGCGAGGCCGTCGGCCAGTCGATCGTCGACGAGATCAAGAAGCGCGGCTGGGACATGAAGGACGTCGGCGCGATCCGCGTCTCCTACGACCAGCTTCCGACCGCCGTCGACCGCGTCGAAGGCGCGCTCTCGGTGCTGAAGGCCGCCGGCTTCCCGGAAGCCAACATCTTCGACGCCCCGCAGGCCAAGACCGACACGGAAGCGGCCCTCAACGCCGCGACGGTCGTCCTCAACAAGAATGCCGGCATCAAGAAGTGGGTGGCCGTCGGCCTCAATGACGAAGCCGTGCTCGGCGCCGTGCGCGCCAGCGAAAGCGTCGGCATTCCCGCCGACAGCATGATCGGCGTCGGCATCGGCGGCGCGGATTCGGCCATCAACGAGTTCAAGAAGCCCGCGCCGACCGGCTTCTTCGGCACCGTGATCATCTCGCCGAAGCGCCATGGCTACGAGACCGCGCTCAACATGTACGAGTGGATCGCCAACGGCAAGGAGCCGGAAAAGCTGACGCTCACCGCCGGCCAGATCGCGCTGCGCGACAACTACGAGCAGGTTCGCAAGGACCTCGGCATCGAATAATCATCATCTCGTGATGATTTCATCCCGGCGGCACCAGCCGCCGGGCCTCCTTGCGGAGCCGACCATGCAGGACTTTCTCGAATTCAGGGCGATATCCAAGGGATATCCCGGCGTGCAGGCGCTCGCCGACGTTTCCTTCTGCGTGAAGAAGGGGGCCGTGCACGGCCTGATGGGCGAAAACGGCGCGGGCAAGTCGACCCTCATCCGCGTGCTTTCCGGCGACCAGTCCGCCGATACCGGCGACATCCTCATCGACGGCAAGCCGCAGCGCTACCGTTCCGTGCGCGATGCCTTCGAGGCCGGCGTCATCGTCATCCATCAGGAACTCCAGCTCGTGCCCGAGCTGACGGTTGCCGAGAACCTCTGGCTCGGCCGCTTTCCCGGCAAGGCCGGTGTCATCGACCGCACGCGCCTTTCCGGCGTGGTCAAGGAGAAGCTCGCGGAGATCGGCATCGCCATCGATCCCGCCGCCAAGGTCGCCTCGCTTTCCATCGGCGAGCGCCAGATGGTGGAGATCGCCAAGGCCGTGATGGCCGATGCGCGCGTCATCGCGCTCGATGAGCCGACCTCCTCGCTCTCCTCGCGCGAGAGCGAAATCCTTTTCGCGCTGATCGACCGCCTGCGCGCGCAGGGCAAGGTCATCCTCTACGTCTCGCACCGGCTCGACGAGATTTTCCGCCTGTGCGACAGCCTCACCGTATTGCGCGACGGCAAGCTTGCCGCCCACCATCCTGATATATCCGAGGTGACGCGCGACCAGATCATAGCCGAAATGGTCGGCCGCGAGATCACCAACATCTGGGGTTTTCGCCCGCGCGAGCGCGGCGCGGTCCGGCTTAAGGTCAGGGACCTTGCCGGGCGCAAGCTGCGCACGCCGATCAGCTTCTGCGTCCGCCAAGGCGAGATCCTCGGCTTCTTCGGGCTCATCGGCGCCGGCCGCAGCGAGATGGCCCGCCTCGTCTACGGCGCGGACAGCCGGTCGCAGGGCACCGTCAGCGTCGACGGCAAGGCCGTCACGCCGGACAGCCCGCCGCAATCGATCCGCTCCGGCATCGTGCTCTGCCCGGAGGACCGCAAGTCCGACGGCATCGTGCAGGGCCGCAACATCGAGGAGAACATGGCGATCTCCTCGCGACGGCATTTCTCCCCGTTCGGCCTTCTCCAGCCGAAGAAGGAGGCCGAGCTTGCCGAGCGCTTCATCGCGAAGCTGCGCGTGCGCACGCCCTCGCGCAAGCAGGACATCGTCAACCTGTCCGGCGGCAACCAGCAGAAGGTGATCCTCGGCCGCTGGCTTTCCGAGCAGGGCGTCAAGGTGCTCATCATCGACGAGCCGACGCGCGGCATCGATGTCGGCGCCAAGTCGGAAATCTACGAGATCCTCTATGAGCTCGCCGGCCAGGGCATGGCCATCGTCGTCATCTCCAGCGAGCTGCCGGAGGTGATGGGCATCACCGACCGCATCATGGTCATGTGCGAGGGCAAGGTCGCGGCCAATATCGAGCGGGCCGATTTCGACGAGCGCCGCATCCTCGCCGCCGCCCTTCCCGATGTCGCCCCCGATGGGGCCAATGCCAGCGAACTTCCCAACCAGCAGGTCCAGTCCCGATGACGTCCTTGAAAAAACTCCTCCTCGGCGAGCAGGGCCTCGTCGTCATCTTCGCCGTCGCCTTCGCCATCGTGGCACTCACGGTCCCGAACTTCCTGACCGAGCGCAACATGCTGGGCCTGCTGCAGTCGGTCGTCACCATCGGCATCGTCGCCTGCACCATGATGTTCTGCCTCGCCTCGCGCGACTTCGACCTTTCGGTCGGCTCGACGGTCGCCTTTTCCGGCATGATCGCCGTCATGGCCTCGAACGCCTCGGGCTCGATCGTCGTCGGGCTTGTCGCCGCGCTCCTGTGCGGCGGCGCCGTCGGCTTCGTCAACGGCCTCGTCATCGCCCGCTTCCGCATCAATGCGCTCATCACGACGCTCGCCACCATGCAGATCGTGCGCGGCCTCGCGCTGATCGCGTCGGACGGGCGTGCCGTCGGCATCAACGATCCCGGCTTCTATCAGCTCGCCCTCTCCAAGTTCCTCGGCATCCCGACGCCGATCTGGGTCATGGCGATCTTCTTCATCGTCTTCGGCTTCGTGCTGAACCGCACCGTCTTCGGCAAGAACACGCTGGCGATCGGCGGCAATCCGGAGGCCTCGCGCCTTGCGGGCGTCGATGTCTCCAAGATGCGCATCTGGATCTTCGCGCTGCAGGGCCTCGTGTGCGCCGTCGCCGGGGTTCTGCTTGCTTCGCGCATCACCTCCGGCCAGCCGAATGCCGCCACCGGCCTCGAGCTCTCGGTCATCTCGGCCTGCGTGCTCGGCGGCGTGTCGCTTGCCGGCGGGCGTGCGGCCATGACGGGCGTCATCGTCGGCGTGCTCATCATGGGCATTGCCGAGAACGTCATGAACCTTCTCAACATCCAGGCCTTCTACCAGTATGTCGTGCGCGGCCTGATCCTGCTGCTCGCGGTCCTGCTCGACAACCTGCGCTCGGCCGCCGCCGGCCGGCGCGGCTGACGGCGTGGCCGAGGATGTCGTCCGCCTCGAAAGAAACGGGCTTGCGATCGACGTGAGCCCGCTCGGCGGCGCTATCCTCGCCGCGCACTGGTGCGGTATCCCCATCCTTGCGCCGACACCATCGCCGGGCCTTGCCTCCAAGACCTTCGGCGTGGAAGCCTGCTTTCCGCTTGTTCCCTTCGGCAACCGCATCGAGGGCAACGCCTTCCGCTTTGCCGGCGAGGCCCACACGCTGGCGCCGAACACCGCCGATCCGCTCGTCCTGCACGGCCACGGCTGGCTTCGGCGCTGGTCGATCCTGCAGCAAGGACCGCACGGCATCGTCTTTCACGACCGGCACGCGGCGGGCAGCGCCTCCCCTTTCGCCTACGAGGCCACGCAGGCCATCACGCTCGGAGACGACAGCCTGACGCTGTCGCTCACCGTCACCAACAGGGCGCCGCAAGCGCTGCCATACGGCCTCGGCTTCCATCCCTATTTTCCGCGAACGGCGAAGATGCGGCTCGTCGCCCGGGCAGAGCGCTTCCGGCCGGAACGGGAAAGCCACCTGCCGGGCGCTACCGGCCCGCTGCCGCGGGATCTCGACCTTGCGGCAGGTACGACGCTGCCGGACCGCTGGCTGAACAACGCCTTCGACGGCTGGGACGGGCGCGCGCGGATCGAATGGCCGGAGACCGGCTTAATCTTATCGCTGGAGGCCGGCGAAGGCCTCCGCCATTTCGTCATCTATTCGCCTTCGGCGTCGGACGGGTTCGTCTGCTTCGAGCCGATGAGCCACCGGCCGAACGCCCACCATGACGACGAGGGCGGCGGCCTCGTCGCGCTCGCGCCGGGTGGCGAACTTGCCGGGCGGATGACCTTGCGTTTGGCGCAAGCCGGCCGCCCTACTTCCTTGTGAAGCTGAAGGTGAAGTGGCTGCCGCGGTGATAGTCGCGGGCGAAGTTGACCGGCGCGCCGACGGCGTTGAAACAGGTCTCGGTGATCAGCAGCGCGGGACCGAAATTCCTGAGGTCGTGCCGCTCGACGGCATCGTCGGGAAGCATCACGGCCGAAACATTCGCCGCCGACATGCGTGGGCGGTTACCGTATCGCTCGAGCAGGTCCATCAGCGAGCCGGTCCAATCCACGTCGTAGAGCCTGCCGGCGACGATGGCGCGCGGTACGTAGTCGATGCAATAGAGTATCGGCTCCTCGTCGTGCAGGCGCAGGCGCTCGATGCGGATGACGCGGTCGGCCGCGCCGAGCCGCAGGCATTCGGCGACATGCCTTTCGGGCGCTTCCTCCGAGATCGACAGAACCTTGTTGACGGTGCGGTAGCCGTACTGCCGCGCCATGTCGGTAACGCTCTCGAAGACGGTGATCGGCCGGTCGACCTGCACGGCGGAAAGCGCGGAGACGAAGCGGCCGCGGCCGTGCTCCACATAGATCACGTCGTCCTGTTCCAGCAGCTTCAGCGCCTCGCGCAGCGCCGGGCGCGAAATGCGGAAGCGCTGGGTAAGCTGCGCCTCGGTCGGCAGCCTGTCGCCCGGCTTCAGCCCCTCCTCCCGGATGAGATCGGCGATCCGGTCCCTGAGCTGGATGGCGAGCGTGCGCGAATCGCGAAGGGGTTCTTCCACCGCCTGCCTCGTTCGATGATTGGTTTTTTCTTCTTGTCTGACGAATCCCGGAGGGTCAAGTCGAAGACAGGAAAACCCGCAAGGGCTCGATCTTCTTCGTCGCTTCCCCTCCACGGAGCATAACCCGGCTTGACAGAAAATGTCGACGATGTCAGTTGTCTTACAACTTTGATCCATCTATCGGGGCAGGACATGCTGAATTTTGACGAACAGAGATTTCTTCGCATCCAGTCGGGCGCGGTCGACCTGCAAAAACGACTGGAAACCGTAGTCGCTTCCTGCCTTTCCGCCGGTGCGCAGAACATTTTCTTTCTCGGCACGGGCGGCGCGGCGATCCTGATGCAGCCGGCAGCGCAGCTCCTCCAGCGCCGCTCGCGCTTTCCCGCCTTCATCGACATGCCGGCCGAACTCGTCATCACCGGCTCGGCGCACCTGACGGAAAAGTCGATCGTCGTGATGCCCTCCCTTTCCGGCACGACAAAGGAGAGCGTGGCGCTCCTTGCGAAGCTGAAGGAGACCGGCGCGACCGTCCTCACGCTCGTCGGCCACGCGGAAACGCCGCTCGGCAAGGGCGGCGACCATGTCTTCGTGAACTTCGCCGAGGACGACACGTCCTGCGAATCCTTCTACCTGCAATCCCTCTTCATCGCGCTCGCCGTCATGAAGCACCGCGGCGAGATCGCCAACCACGACGCGATCGTCGCCGAGCTCGCCCGGATGCCGGACCTGCTTGTGGAGGTGAAGCGTGCCTACGAGCCGAAGGCCGAGGCCTTCGCGAAGGTGCTGGCGGGCGCGGACTATCATATCGTCACCGGCGCGGGGAACGTCTGGCCGGAAGCATTCTACTACGGCATGTGCATCCTGGAAGAGATGCAATGGATCCGCACCCGCCCCGTGCATGCCTCGGACTTCTTCCACGGCACGCTGGAACTGGTGGAAAAGGGCGTCAGCGTCATCCTCTTCAAGGGCGAGGATGCCCTGCGGCCGCTGGCCGACCGCGTCGAGACCTTCGCGCCGACCTATACCGACAGGCTGACCGTGCTCGATACCGCCGAATTCGACCTGCCGGGCATTTCGCCGGAGGTGCGGGCGCTCGTCTCGCCGGTGCTGCTGGCGACCGTGCTCGAGCGCATCAGCGCCCATCTCGAAGTCCTGCGCGACCATCCGCTGACGACGCGCCGCTACTACAAGCGCGTCGCCTACTGAAAACCGCGGCTTGACGCATGCCCCTCCCAGGCCGCGAATGCACCATCCGCATTCGCGGCCTTGCCGCCCATCGAGACCCGCATGAAGACCTTCCGCTTCGCCGCCGTCGGCGACAATTGCATCGACCGCTACCGTCCCCCCGTCTCGCAGGCGCTTGTCGGCGGAAACGCGGTGAACGTCGCGGTGCAGCTTGCGCTTCTCGGGCATGCCGCCTCCTATTTCGGCGCCGTCGGGCCGGACGATGCGGGGCGTTACACGCGGCGGCTTCTGGAGGAGAACGGCGTCGACGTCACGCATCTGCGCGAGCGTCCCGGCGTGACGGCCTATACGGACATCGAGACGCTGCCCTCCGGCGACCGGGTTTTCCTCCACGAGGACTTCGGCGTCTGCGCCGGCTACCGCCCCGATGCCGCCGGGATCGCCGTCCTTGCGACCATGGACCATGTGCATATCGGCTGGATGGACGACGGCGGCGCGCTGCGCCGGGCGCTTGCGGGCGCGGGCGTCAGCGTCTCGCAGGACATTTCCGTCAATGCCGACCCGGCCGATCTCGGCACCGAGGGTCTTTCCATCGCCTTCGCCTCGGCGGGCGACAACGACGCGGCCTTGGAGGCCCTGCTGCAACGCCTTGGCGACGACGGCGTGCCGCTCGCCGTCGTCACCCGCGGCGGCAGGGGATCGGTGGCGAGCAACGGCAAGGTGCGCGTCGAGGCAGGCATACGGCCTGTGGAGGTCGTCGATACGACCGGGGCGGGCGACAGCTTCATTGCCGGCTTCCTCGCCGCGCATATCGCCGGCCTGCCGCTTTCCGATTGCCTGGCAGCGGGGCGGGACCGGGCCGCGCGCACCTGCACCCATGTCGGCGGGTTCCCGCAGGTGCCGCAGCCGCTTTGACGCGCCCTACTTCAGGACGAGCCAGCCCGAGACGATGATGATCGCCGCGCCGGCGAGCGTGTGCATCTCCACCGGCGTTGCAAAGAGAATGAGGCCGTAAAGGCATCCCCAGATGATCTGGCTGTACTGGAACGGCGCGACCACGCAGGCCTCGCCGACGCGGAAGGCCCGCACCAGCAGCGCATGGCCGCCCAGCATCATCGCCCCGCCGACGGCGCCAAGAAGAAGGTCTGCCGAAGCCGGCATTACCATTCCACCGGAGGCTGCCGCGACGGAAAGGGCGACCGGCGTCAGCACGACGAGGAGGCTCGCGACGAGCGCCTCGTCCGTCTCGGCCACTTTCGCACGGCGCAGCAGGATGAGCGAAAGGGCGAAGAAGACCGCCGAGCCGAAGGCGGCCGCATGGCCGAGATTGAGCGGCGCCACGCCGGGCTTCAGCGCCACCACGACGCCGGCGAACCCCACCAGCACGCCCGCCCAGCCGATGGCCGAAAGCCGCTCCCGCAGGAAGACGAAGCCGAGGACGGCAACGAGGATCGGCGTCAGGAAGGCGATGAGATAGGCATCCGCCAGCGGCAGCCGCGCGAAGGCGTAGTGGATCAGCAGCGTATCGAGCGCAAGCAGCAGCGCCCGCCAGAAGGCGAGCGACGGCTGGCGCGGCACGAGGCGGTGCAGGCGGCCGGTGGAAAGCGCATGGAGCAGAAGCAAGGCAAGCGCGGCGGCGGTGACGAGGAACGTCACCTGCGGCGCCGGCATCGCCGCGGTCATGATCTTCACGACGGCATCCGCCGCCGAGAAGATGGAGAAGGCGGCAAGGACGAGCACCGCGCCGCGCCCGTTCGACGGCGTGAAGGGAGCGCCGCCCTCCATTGCGGAGGCATCAGCGGGCATTGAAGCGTCCGAAGCGTTCCTCGATGCGGGACTGGGCATATTCCAGGCAGATCGACAGGATCCAGTAGATCATCGAGGCAGTGATCAGCATCTCGATGTGGCGGAACTCGGTCTGGCCCTGGGTGCGGGCGAGATACATGATCTCCCAGACGCCGACGACCGACACGAGCGAGGAATCCTTCAGCATGGCGATGAACTGGTTGCCGGTCGGCGGGATGATCACCCGCATGGCCTGCGGCAGGATGACGAGCGCCATGGTCTGCGCCGGGCTGAGGCCGAGCGCCGTCGCGCCCTCCGTCTGCCCGCGGTTGATGCTCTGGATGCCGGCGCGGAAGATTTCTGTCATGTAGGCGCCGTAGCAGAGCGACAGCGCCAGGATGCCGGCCGGCACGGCGCTGATCACATAGCCGACCTGCGGCAGGCCGAGATAGATGATGTAGATCTGCATGAGCAGCGGCAGGCCGCGGAAGAGCGAGGTGTAGAAGGTCGCAAGACCGTAGATGACGCCGTTGCTCGACAATTTCGCAATGGCACCGGCAAGCGCGATCACCGTGGCGATGACGATGGAGATGGCGGAAATGTAGAGTGTGGTGGTCACGCCCTGGGTGATGAGGAAGCCGATCTTCTTGGCGATGAAGGCGAAGGAGAGATCGAAGGAATAGAAAAACAGCATCAGGAGCACGAACAGCTCGATCCAGACCGCCACGACCTGCTGGCGCCGCGAAAGCTGGCGCAATGCCTTCCAGTTGGCGGCGAGGATGAGCGCGATCAGCAGCGCGGAGACCAGCCGGCCCGCCGCCGGGTTCTCGCCGAGCCAGCTTGCCGAGGCCGGCAGGAGATGGCCGATCCAGGCCGAGCTGATGCCCATGGAATAGAGCGCTGCCACGACGACGGCGAGAACCATGAGGGCCCCTGCGCGCCGCGAGGCTTCGGGATAGGTGAGTATCAGACGACCGATCATGTTCCGCCCTTCCTTCTTACGCCGCGCGTTCGCGCCACCAGTCCTGCGCCTGGAGTTTCCAATAGGTGAGCTGGGCGACCGCAAGGCCCGCAAGGCCTCCGGCCCAGACGAGGCCGAAGGGCTCGTAGAGCCGGTAGCGCTGGCTTGTCCCGAGGATGCCTTCCGCGATGACCTTGCCGCCGATCGCCGTCGTGTTGAGGCCGTGGCCGCCGAAGGCGGTGCAATACCAGACCCCGGGGCTCATTCGCCCGATCTGGGGCATGAGGTGGCGGGCATAGGACATGAGGCCGGACCAGGCGAGCTCCGTCCTGAGGCCGGCAAGCTGCGGATAGGTGCCGACCATTTCGGCGCGCAGCTCCTTCACGAGGCCGGCGGTAGAGGCGGCATGGGTGGTGATGCGGCCGCCCCACAGGACGCGCCGGCCGTCGTCGATCACGCGGTAGTAGTCGCCGGCCCGGCGGTTGTCCCCGATCGCGTCCGTCGTGGCGATGGCCGAGGCAATCAGCTCCGGAGCCTCCTCGCTGACCATGACATAGGTGGCGATGGGCAGGAAGGCGCGCTTCAGCCGGCCGTTGAGCGGGCCGGTATAGCCGCCCGTCGTGAAGAGGACGTCGCGCGCCTTCACCGCGCCGCCGGCCGTCGTCAGCCGTTTTTCCGCGCCCCCGAGATTGGTGGCCGTCACCGCCGACTGCTCGCAGATGCGCCCGCCGAGCCGCTCGATCTCGCGCGCAAGGCCGCGCAGATAGTTGAGCGGGTGCATGTGGAAGGCATCGGGATTGCGCAGCGCCTGGAAGTAGCGTTCCGACTTCAGCACCGCGCGGACCGCGTCGCGGTCCATGTATTCGAGCTCGTAGCCGTATTCCCGCCGGACCTCCTGCGCATAGGCCTTGAGGCTTGCGCCGTCGTCGTAGCGCAGCACACTCATGATGCCCGGCACGGGCCTGGCGTCGGCAATGGCGAGCGTGCGGATGTTGTCGCGGACGAAATCCACGCCCTCGACGGAAAGAAGATGAAGCTGGCGCGCCTTCTCCTTGCCGGCGATGCGGGCGATCTCCTCGCCGCCCGTCGCATAGCCGGGGCTGACGAAGCCGCCGTTGCGGCCGGAGGCGCCGAAGCCGACGCTTTCGGCCTCCAGCACCGTGACGCTCCTGCCGGCACGGGCAAGCTGCAGGGCCGCCGAAAGGCCGGCAAGGCCGCCGCCGACGATCGCCACGTCGCATTCCACCGTGCCCGAAAGCGCCGGCCGCGCCGTCTGGTCGGCCATGGTGCGTTTGTAATAGGTATCCGGATAGGCCATGTCGCTCCCCCTCAGGCATGGGGCGCGGGCACGAATGCCCGCGCCGAAAGTTCCGTCAGCCTCAGTCTGCGCTGTAGTCCTTGCCGTACCACTTGGTGGTCAGCGCGGCGAGCGTGCCGTCCTTCTTCATCTCCTCGATGATGCCGCCGACCTTGGCGGTCCATTCTGCATCGCCCTTCTCGGCAATGACGACGAGCGGCTCACGGAAGGCATATTCGCCCTCGATGACCTTGACCGGGTAGCCGTTCTTGATGGCGTTCATCGCCGTCTGCTCCGGCGCGATGACCGCGTCGAGGCGCACGCCGTTGCCGAGGCGCAGGTCGTCGAACGGCAGCATGGAATCGGCGAAGGTGCGCACCTCGCCGGGCTCCAGCTTGTACTCGATCGGCGGCAGGCCCGGTGCGTCGATCTCAAGGCGGCGGTTGATGAAGTCCTCCGAGGTCGTCGCCGTCTCGACGCCGATCACTTTGCCGTTGAGGTCGGTGACGGTCTTGGCGTCGCTGTCCTTGTGGACCACGTAGACATAGGGGCTGTAGTAGTAGATGCCGACGAAGTCGATGACCTGGGCGCGGGCCTTGGTCGGCGTCACGGAGCCGACGCCGAGATCGTAGCGCCCTTGCCAGCGGCCGCCCGTCAGCGTCGCCCAGTCCGGCGTCTCGAAGCTGACCTCGACGCCGAGGCGCTTGGCGATCTCGCGCGAGACGTCGATGTCGAAGCCGACCATCTCGTTGTTGTCGTCGAGATAGCTCTGGGGCGGCCAGCCGCTGTTGGTGGCGACGACCATCGCCTTCTTTTCCATCACACGGTCCAGCGTCTGGCCGGCATGGGCCGAGACGGCGGCAGCAACGAAAGCGGCCCCTACGGCCAATCGCATGAAGAGCTTTTTCATGTGTCCTCCTTGTGATCCGTCAGCCTGGATCCCCGTTTATGTAAGTTGTCTGACAACCATATGTCTCAACACCCCTCGACCGGAGTCAAGGGGCTTGCCCGACGTCTTCATGAAAGATTGAGATTATCGCATGCGCCGGCGCAATGACCCGGCACATCGCCGGAGCACGCGCGGGGACCGACGGATTGTCTCGTCGTGTTGCCTAACGGCGGGCGAGGGTGAAGAGAAGAAGGAGGGCGGCGGCCCCCATCATGCGCTGCCAGAGTGGAATTGACCTGCGGCGGCGGGCTTTTGCGCCGAGACGGTCCCGCAACGCCGCGAGGTCGTCGCGCAGGGCCGCAAGGTCGCGGCGCGCGCGGTTTTCGGCCGAGCGGGTCTCCATGTCCTCGATCTCTTCGAGGTGCTCCCGCCACTGCGCATCGCTTTCGAAACCGTGCCTGCGAATATCCGTCATGGTCGACCTTTCGGGCAAGGAGCGCCCCCGGGGGGATCGGGGGCGCTTCAGGATATCAGTCGTCCTCGTTGCGGACCTTGCTTGCTTCTTCGGCATCGGCCCGGCCGGCGGGGATGGACGTGGTCGTCACGGAAACGGGGTCGGAACCCGGGAACGTTTCCTTGAGGCCCTCATCGAGGGCGTCTTTCGGCGGCCGCTTTTTCTGTTCCTGCTTGAGCGATTCGACCGCCGGGGAAGAACGATGGCTTTCCAATTCATTTCTCCTTCATTGCCCGGTTGCAACGTTGGAGCGATCACTTTGTTCCACCGCATGCTCCTTGCGAAGACGATGCGCTGGACACTAACGAACTCAGCAGCGGTCGATGTAACGGCGGCCGTAGCGGTCGCGATAGTAGCACTGGCCGGGCTGGTCTTGGACGTTGCCGATCAACGCGCCGGCGACACCGCCAACGGCTGCGCCGACCGCAGCACCGCGTACATTACCGGTCGCAACCCCGCCGATGACGGCGCCGGTCGCCGCACCGACGCCCGCACCCCGTTCGGTTGCGGTACAGGCGGCAAGCGACATCCCGATGCAGGCAATAAGGATAATCTTCTTCATCGTAGCCTCCGTGTTTGAACGAGCAGATAACACGCACAAGCCCGATTGGTTCCAATCCGGGGGAACGCGAAACGCTGATACGGCGTTTATGAGGTCGCTGTTCGCTCAAATTGATCTGTCTTGGCCCAAGACCTGCATATTTGTTCGCCGCCAAAGGACTTTTCCCCATACGATCCAAGAGCAGCATAAGCTGATCAACTGGGTTCGGAGCATCAAGGGACAGGGTGAAAGGCATCGAGCGGATGCTGGAGGAGGATAAGGGCAGCGCGGACTTTATGCAGCTCATCGTGAGCGCCCGTGGAGCCATCAATGGCCTCATGGGCGAGATCCTGGAAGACCACGCCCCAATGCACATCGGGGCCGAGGGTTGGCACAGATCTATCGAAACGAAGACGCATCCGAGCTGATCGACGTTATCAGGGCCTACCTGAAATAGCAGACGAGATGAAGAACGGCTCGCCATGCAATCTGCCAGCACGATCCACGCAGCACCTGGTGCATTGTCTGCGCACGCGCGGCCGAAGAGATCATGTCTTCGAAGACGCTTTCGTCCTTTTCGCAGGATGAAGCCTTCGGCGGCTTTGAAGCGCGGACCGTTTAAGCTTCAATGGCAAGCCTGGACCATTCTGCCCACCCATTTGGCCGACGATTGACCGAGAAACTGGAGGATGCTTTATCGACCCTGGATAACGAAAACCGACAGTGCGTTCATGACAAACCGTATGGACCACCATAATCTGCTCTCGGGTGTGGTCCGGCTGCATATCCTCCTTCACGTGGCGCAGCACCCGGTCTATGGGCAATGGATGATCGATGAACTTGCGCGACACGGCTACCGGCTGTCTCCCGGTACGCTCTATCCGATGCTGTCGAAGATGAAGCGGGACGGCTACCTTTCCAGCACCAGCACGCGCCATGGGCGCACATCAGTCAAATTCTACGCCATCACGCATCACGGGCTCGAACGCCTTGCGGTCGCCAGGATCCTGTTGAACGAACTCAAGGCAGAAGGCCGAACCTGATGACGAATAGCGCGACCACAACCGAGGCGAAGGTGGCGGCAGGCACGCCCGTGGAAGTCTTCACTACCTTCCTGAAACTCGGCCTGACATCCTTTGGCGGCCCGATCGCCCATCTTGGCTATTTCCGGGAGGAACTTGTCAATCGGCGCGCGTGGCTTTCCGACCACGCCTTTGCCGATCTGGTTGCACTTTGCCAATTCTTGCCGGGACCTGCCTCAAGTCAGGTCGGCTTCGCCCTCGGCATGATGCGAGCGGGCTGGCTTGGGGCGCTTGCAGCCTTCACAGCTTTCACCCTGCCGTCGGCGCTGATCCTCCTCGTGTTTGCGATGTCGGCTGCAAGCATATCCGGGCCAATTGGCGCTGGCGCGCTCCATGGTCTAAAGGTCGTTGCTGTCGCCATCGTGGCCCAAGCGGTCTGGGGCATGGCGAAAAACCTCTGCGCGGACAAGGAAAGAGCAGCAATCGCGGTCCTCGCCGTCGCGATCCTTGCATTCCTCCAGGGTGCCTTGGGTATGGTGGGCGCGATCCTCGCTGGCGCCGTTGCGGGTCTTGTTCTGGGCCGTGGCACGGGCTCATCCGTGAGTGGCCATGTGACGATGCCGGTATCGCGGCGGGGCGCGGGGCTGGCTCTCGCCGTCTTCTTCGCGTTGTTGGCGGTTTTGCCCTTGCTTGCGAAATACGGCCAGACATTCGCCGTCGCCGACAGCTTCTACCGCGCAGGATCATTGGTGTTCGGCGGCGGCCACGTGGTCTTGCCTCTCCTCGAGGCTGAAGTCGTCCAGCCGGGCTGGGTTACACCTGGCGCCTTCCTGGCAGGCTATGGGGCCGCACAGGCCGTCCCCGGGCCGCTGTTCACCTTTGCTACCTATCTCGGTGCCGTGCTTGGTCCCCAGCCACATGGCATTGTGGGCGCGGTAATTGCGCTTCTGTCCGTCTTCCTTCCCGGCTTTCTGCTTCTCGTCGGCGTACTGCCCTTCTGGGACCGCTTCCGCTCCATGGCGACGGCACAGTCCGTAATGCAGGGAGCAAACGCAGCCGTTGTCGGTATCCTAGGCGCTGCGCTCTATTCCCCCGTGTTCACCAGCGCGATTGGCAACATGCGTGACTTCACGCTGGCACTTCTGTGCTTCGTGCTGTTGATGGCCTGGAAGCTTCCGCCGTGGATAGTGGTCGGCGTGGCGACGATCGGCGGCGTTGCATTGACCCTGATTGGCTAAGATAGCCTTGCCGAAGCATCGTGGCTGAAAAGCCGGATTGTCAGCTATCCGCTCTCACATGATGCCGGGCAAAGGGGGATGAGGAGGCGCGCAGGTTGGCGCTCCCCGTTTTCGGAAGCTGCCGAGGGGGCCATCGATCAGGTCGGCCCGGATACGCTGACGTGGACGACCTCGCGGCCATCTGGCCGGTACGCTAGGCCACGCTGTCGTCCATGGCGGCTATGATCCGTCCGGTGTCGAGCGGAACCTTGCCAATGTCATGCGCAAGTGGATGGCATATGAAATGCGCCTGATGGCCGAGTGCGACGCCAGCGATGATGTGGGTGCCAAGGCGGATGATGTCGAGCGTCAGACACAAGTCCTTGGTCGCCCGCTGCACAGCTAGCGCGAATTCGCGTCTCAGCTTGCCGCATCTGCCTGAACGGGGCGCACAACTTGAGGACAAGTTGAAGCATGATTGATTGCGCCGCGACCGTTCCAGCAATTTTCGATGACCAAATTGCATTGCCCCGCGCGCGAAAGTGGGCTGCCTCGAACTGGAGGCGCGGGATGCGCGCGTTTCCGCCGCCCCGCCTGTGCACGCGATCCGATGTCATTGAGGAAAACGTCACGCAGAAGATGGTCCTCGTCGGCCGGGGGCACCCGCAATACGCCGGGGAATCCCGCCCCGGCGTTTGCCTGACGCCGCTTAGCGCGAGGTCAGATCGTCTGGCAGTTCGGCATTGTGGAACTTGCGATAGATGTCGCGCAGCACCTTGTTTTCGAAATTGGTCTTTACCCACTTGTCGAGCCATGCCTTCAGCGCCGTCTCGCCCTTCGGGATACCGATGCCAAGAACGGTTTCCTTCTGAATGAACTTCGTCTCCAGCGGGTTGCTCGCCATCTTCTTGTTGATGCCGTTTATGACCGCCGACTGGCTTGACAGGATGTTCACCTGGCCGGAAACCACGGCGGTAATCAGCGTCGCGTCATCCTCGAAGCGGACGATGTCGGCACCCGGGGCATTGGCCGTGATGTCCTGGTCGTTGGTCGTCGCGCGCGTCACGGCGATGCGCTTGCCGGCAAGGTCGGCATAGTCCTTGATCGCAACGTCCGCCGGGGCCGCGACGACGAGCGCCAGCGTCGCATAGGGAACCGAATAGTCGATCGCCTTCTTGCGCTCGTCGGTGATGCCGAGCGAGGAGACGACCATGTCGGCCTTGCCCGTCTGGACCGAGGGAACGCGGGCGGCATTGGTGATTTCCACCAGTTCCAGCTCCACGCCGAGGTCCTTGGCGATCAGCTTGGCGGTCTCGACGTCCGAGCCGGTCGGCTTCAGGTTCTCGTCCACGAAGGAATATTCCGGAATGCCCATCGCCACGGCGATGCGCACCTTGCCGGCCTTCTTGATGTTGTCCAGCACATCGGCATTGGCGAGCGATGCGAAGGCCAGAAGGCTTGCGCCGGCCAGGACGGCCAGTTTCGAGATCATTTTCGTCGGCATGTGAGTCTCCTCTCTCGTTGATCCGACCCTGCGCGAAAGCGCAGGCTCTCCTCCTTGAATTCAAAGCTCCTCGGCCATGAACTCCTTCAGTTCCGGGGTCTGCGGGTTGGAGAGGATGTCTGCCCCTCCCGTCTCCCAAACCTTGCCGGTATGCATGTAGATGACGCGGTTGGCGGCCCGTTTGGCAAAGCCCATCTCGTGGGTGACGACGATCATCGTCATGCCGCCGCGGGCGAGGTCCTCCATCACGCGCAGCACCTCGCCCGTCAGCTTCGGGTCGAGCGCAGACGTCACCTCGTCGAACAGCATCACCTTCGGCTGCATGGCGAGCGAGCGGGCGATGGCCACGCGCTGCTGCTGGCCGCCGGAAAGCTGCTCGGGATAGCTGTCGATCTTCTCCGAAAGGCCGACCTTGGCCAGCACGGGCTTGGCGACCTCGTAGGCCTCTCCCTTGCCCATGCCCTTCACGCGGCGCAGCGCCAGCATGATGTTCTGCGCGACGGTCATGTGCGGGAAGAGGTTGTAGCTCTGGAACACCATGCCGATATCGCGGCGCAGCGCCCGCACGTCGAGCTTCGGATCCTCGACGCGGTGGCCGCACACCTCGATGGAGCCCCCCTGGATCGTCTCGAGCTGGTTGATGCAGCGCAGCGCCGTCGACTTGCCTGAGCCCGACTGGCCGATGAGCGCGACGACCTCGCCGGAATTGATCTCGAAGGACACGCCCTTCAGCACTTCCAGCTCGCCGAAGCGCTTGACGACATTGGTGAGTTTAACGGCGACCGACATTGAGTTTCCTCTCGAGCGAACGGCTCCATGCCGACAGCGGGTAGCAGACGCAGAAGTAGAAGAAGGCTGCGACGCCGAAGACCAGGAAGGGCTGGAACAGCGAGTTGTTGATGACCTGGGCCGCGCGCGTCAGTTCCAGGAAGCCGACGACGGAGGCGAGCGAGGTGTTCTTGACGAGTTGCACCAGGAAGCCGACCGTCGGGGGCGTCGCGATCTTCAGCGCCTGAGGCAGGATGACGTCCTGAAGGGCCTGCCAGCGCGTCAGGCCGAGGCATTCGGCCGCCTCGAACTGGGTCTTGGCGATGGACCCCACCGCCCCGCGCCAGATCTCGCCGAGATAGGAGCTTGTATAGACCATCATGCCGAGGCCGGCGGCGGCGAGCGGCGGCACCGAGATGCCGAAGACGCCGAGGCCGAAATAGAGGATAAACATCTGGATCAGCAGCGGCGTGCCCTGCACGATCTGGATATAGACGAGCGCCACGCGCCGCAGCCAGCGCAAGCGTGAGATGCGTGCCAGCATCACGAAGAAGCCGGCAACGCCCCCGAGGATGAACGCGAGCGCGGACAGGACGACCGTCCACAACAGGCCGTCGAGCAGGTAGATCAGGTGGTTGGTGGAAAAGGCTCCGAACATCATGGCCCTCACACGCCAAGCCCGAGCCGGCGACGGCGCGGGAATGCGATGAGGCCGAGCCCGAAGAAGGCGGCGCGCATCAGATAGGTGATCGCGATGTAGAGCAGCGCGACGACAAAATAGGTCTCCAGGGAGCGGAAGGTGTTCGACTGGATGTTGTTGGCGACCCCCGTCAGCTCCTCGGCGGAGATCTGCGAGCAGATCGAGGTCGCCAGCATCATCAGGATGAACTGGCTGGAGAGCGAGGGATAGACCCGCTCGATGGCCGGCAGCATGATGATGTCGCGGTAGATCTGGAACTTCGAGAGGCCGAGCGCCTGGGCCGCCTCGATCTGGCTTGGATGGATGGAATCCATGCCGGCGCGCACGATCTCGGCCGTATAGGCGCCCACGTTGATGACCATCGCGAAGACCGAGGCCGCGATGATCGGCATGCGGATGCCGACCGAGGACAGGCCGAAGAAGATGAAGAAGATCTGCACGATGAAGGGCGTGTTGCGGACGGCCTCGATATAGACGCCGACGACCGCGCGCAGAACGGCGACCTGGGAGCGGCGGGCAATCGCGCAGGCGATGCCGATCCCCAGGCCGATGATCACCGAGAACACGGTGATCTCGATGGTGGTCAGCGCGCCCGACAGGAAGCTCTGCCAATAGGGCAGGAGCGCCCCGAAATCGAACTGATAGTGCATTTGCTCCTCCAATGCGTGCCGATCACGCTGCGGCTAGCGGGCGAGCCAGCCCCCATCCACCGGGATCACCGTTCCGTGGACGTAGTCGGACGCGGCCGACGCCAGGAAGACCGCCGCTCCTCCAAGCTCGGCCGGCGTCCCCCAACGCCCGGCCGGTATGCGCGCGAGGATCGCCGCGTTGCGGTCCGGGTCCTCCCGCAGGGCCGTCGTGTTGTTCGTCGAGAAATAGCCCGGCGCGATGGCGTTGACGTTGACCCCCCTGCCCGCCCATTCGCAGGCGAGCAGTTTGGTGATGCCGGCAAGGCCGCTCTTGGAGGCTGTGTAGGACGGGATGCGGATGCCGCCCTGGAAGGACAGGAGCGAGGCGATGTTGATAACCTTGCCGCTGCCCTGGTCGAGCATGTGGCGGCCCGCCGCCTGCGACAGGAAGAAGGCCGTCTTCAGGTTGGTGTCGACGACGGCATCCCAATCTTCTTCCGTGAAGTCGATGGCGTCGGCCCGCCGGATGATGCCCGCATTGTTGACGAGGATATCGAGGCGGCCGAGGGCTGAAAGCGTCTCGTCGACGATGGCCTTGACGGGTTCAATGGTAGAAAGGTCGGCCTTTATGGCGTGCAAGCGGCTGCCCGCCTGCAAAACCAGAGCCTCGGTTTCCTCCATCGAGGAACGGCCGACGGCGGCAATCGACGCGCCCGCCTCGGCGAGCGCCACGGCGATCGCCTGTCCGATGCCGGTATTGGCGCCGGTGACGATGGCGGCGCGGCCGGAAAGATCGAAGGGATTGGCCATCGTCCTACCTCAGGTCCGAAATCGCGATGTGATCCATGTCGGTGAAGCTCTTGTTGTCACCGCCCATCGCCCAGATGAAGCTGTAGTTCTTCGTGCCGGCGCCCGAATGGATCGACCAGGGCGGCGAGATGATCGCCTGCTCGTTGGCGACCAGCATGTGGCGCGTCTCCTGCGGCTGGCCCATGAAATGGAAAACGCGCTGGTCGGCATCGAGGTCGAAATAGAGATAGGCCTCCATGCGCCGGTCATGCGTGTGGGCGGGCATGGTGTTCCAGACGCTACCCTCCTCGATCATCGTCAAGCCCATGGTGAGCTGGCAGGACTGGCAGACCTCGGGATGGATGAACTGGTAGATCGAGCGCTTGTTGGCGGTCGCCGCCTCACCGGGCGTCAGGTGGCGCGCCTTGTCGCGGGTGAGCAGCACCGTCGGATGGCCCTGATGGGCCGGTGTGGAGACGAGATAGAACCTGGCCGGCGCGGCGGCGTCGAGGCTTTCGAAGCGGACATCGCCTGCGCCCTTGCCGACATAGAGGCAATCGTATTTCGAAAGCGCGTGGCGCGTTCCGCCGACGACGACATGCCCGGCACCGCCGACATTCAGGATGCCCAGCTCGCGCTCGGCCAGGAAGCTGTCCTGGCCGATCTCCTTCGGCGCGCCAAGGGCGAGCGCCTCGCCGAGCGGCGTCGCGCCGCCGACGACCATGCGGTCGTAATGGGAATAGGTGAGCAGGATCTCGCCGGCGGCAAACACCGTCTCGATCAGGAAGTGCCGGCGCAGCGTCTGCGTGTCGTAACCGCGGACCGCTTCGGGATGGGAGGCGTGACGCACCTCGATCTTCATGGGTTCTTCTCCTTCTGTTCGGCGGATGCCACGGGAGATTTCGCATCCTCGATGAAATAGTTCGGGTCCCAGATCTCGGCCGTCTCGACCTCGCCGAGCAGCTTGCCGAGATGGAAGCCCATGGCGGCCGTGGCACCCGCCTTGTCGCCAGCCTTCATGCAGTCGATCACGGCCGAATGCTCCTCGATGACGCGGGCAAGACGCCCCTCCTGCGGCAGGGTGAGGAGGCGGTAGCGGTCCGAGTGGACCTTGACCTGCTGGATGAGGGCCCAGATGCCCGGGAAGCCGGCGATATCGCTGATCAGCTTGTGAAAATCGTTGTCGAGCACATGGAAGGCGGCGACGTCGTCGTCCCGCACGCAGGCGCCGAGATCGGCAAGGTTGCGCTCCAGCGCGCGAAGTCCCGCCGGCGTCATCTTCTCGACGGCGATGGAAACGGTCGTGTCCTCCAGCGCCTTGCGCACCAGGATCGCCTCGTAGAGGGCATGGCGCGGGATGCGCGAGACGAAGGTGCCCGACTGCGGGAAGACGTCGACGAGGCCTTCGTCGGAGAGCCGCAGCATCGCCTCGCGGATCGGCGTCCGGCTGACGCCGAACTCGGCCTCCAGTTCCTTTTCGTTCAGGAGGTCCATTGGCTTGCGGCGAAGCGAGATGATGTCGTCGCGCAGCGCATTGTAGACGAGCGTCGCCGCACGCGGGGCCGCCGCGCGCTGATGGGAGATCGGCGTGACGCCGGCAAGCGAACGCTTCCTGCGGGCCTGGGTCACGACAGAGCCCCCCCCGCCCGCACAACGATATGACGCCCGTTCCTGCCCACCGACCAGCACCTCCGTTTGATCGACAGAAGTAGTATATTAGTATCCAACTAAGCGCAACAGTCTTCACAAGAAAATTGGAGACGCCCTCCGAAAACGCGATTCCGCGCGCTATCGGTCCGTGGCTTTCTCATTGAAAACGCTGGGCAAATATCGACAGGGAATTTAGCGGAAAGAAGAGACGGCCGCGGCCTACTGCTTACGCCGAGAGGTTTTCCGTCAGGCGGAATTGCGGGCTCCAGCCAAGTTCCGTAGTGGCCTTTTCCGTCGCGACCGCGTCATTCGGCTCGACGATGTTGAAGGCACCCGGCCGGCCGTGGTCGACCGCAAGGAATGCGGCATAGGCGGCCGCATCCACATGAAGCGGCAGGGCGGCGGGAGGCGCGGCAAAGCCCGTGCCCGGCCCGTAGATCCGCCCGTAGCGCAAGACGAGCCCTTCGATCGGCGCGGCGTTCAGAACACTTTCCTCCAGCATGACGACACCGCGCCTGGTGACGTCGAGCGCGTCGACAGCGCCGGTGTAAAGAGGCGACGTCTCGGTGAAGGGCTGCGGGCCGGGCGCATAGACAAAGGCAAGGCTCTGGGCGATCAGCCGGCGAACGCCGGCGGCCGCGGCAGCGCGGACAAGATTGCGCGTGCCCTCTTCGCGCACGCGCGCATTGGCCTTCAGCGCCGCCTCCATCAGCGCGGGATCGAGAGCTGGCGGCAGGGCGGTGAGCTGGTGGATGACGACCTGCGGCCGGGCCGCCAGCACCGCGCGGTGCAGCGCGTCCGCATCGAAGACATCGACGACCACGGGCTCGATGCCGCTTCGCGCCAGCGCATGCGCCCTCGACGGGGAGCGGGTCGTCCCGGTGACGTGGTGGCCGGCCTGTAGCAGCAGGGGCGTGAGGCGCTTGCCGATCGCACTGGTGGCGCCTGCGAGAAAGATCCTCTTGCCCATGGCTTTTCTCCTGCATCGCGATAATATCAGAACTCGAATATCATATAAGAGCTCTTATATCATGCGCAAGACGGTCGACCGCCATCCAATCCCCGGCCCCGGCGAGGGCAAGCGCGGCGAGCACGGGCACCTCGGCTACCTGCTGCGGCAGGCCGCCGGCGCCTTCCGCGTCAGGCTGGAGCGCGCCATGGCGGACATCGACGTCACGCAGCCGCAATTCGCCGTGCTGACGATGCTCGCCAATTATCCGGGCCTTTCCAATGCCGACCTCGCCCGCCTCGCGCTGCTCACGCCGCAGACGGTGAGCGTGATCGTGGCGAACCTGGAGCGGGCCGGCGCGATCGCGCGCCACCCGCACCCGGTCCACGGGCGCATCCGGCACATCGAGCTCACCGGCAAGGGCAAGCACCTCCTGGCGCAATGCGGGGAGCATGTCCGGGCTATCGAGCAGAACATCGTGAGCGGCCTGTCGGCGGAGGAAGAGACGACCATCCGGCGCTGGCTGGCCCGCGTCGCCTCCCCCGAAAGGCAGGAATGAGGCGCGCGGCCGTCAGTTGAGGAAGGCGGCGCCGGTCTTGCGGCGGTTCATCATGAGGAACGCCTGTATATCGATGCCGGCGGGCGGGGCGGGCGGCGGATTGATGAGGATGCCACGGTTCGGTCGCCTTGCCACCGGCAGGCGGTTGAGGGCACGCCGTGCTTTCTCCACGTAATCCGCCCTCGTGTCGGTGGAGGCGCCGTGCTCGACGAGCCGGGACCAGGCCTGCCTTGCCGCATCGCGCTCGCCGAGCGCCAGCAACGCGACGCCGAGCTTGTAGAGCGCCTCGCCCTCGTCCGGCTCGAGACGAAGCACCTCGCGCAAGGTCTCGATCGCCCGCGGAAAGACGGAGCGGGCAAGGTACACGTCGGCAAGGCGCATCAGCACCGATCTTGGATCGGGCGTGCGCGGCAAGAGCGCGCGCAATGCCTCTTCGGCCTCGGCCAGGTTGCCGCGCAGGACCTGGAGATTGGCAAGTCCGAATTCCGCGCCGAGATGGTCGGGGGCCGCCTCCACCACCTGGCGGAAGGCGCGCTCGGCATCGACGCGCTTGCCGCGGCGGTTAAATTCGAGCGCCTGGCGATAGACGAAATCGATGCTGTTCGCATTGAGCTTGCCGCCGAGGTTCTTGCCGTCGCGGGTCTTGAACTCGACGCAGCTAATCCGGTGCTCCTCGACGCCGAACATGTATTTGTAAGGCTCGTTGCCGCGCAGGAAATCGTAGAGGCGGAAGCCGCCCGCAATCGCTCGGCGGATGCAATAGCCGTGGAGGATCAGGCCAGGCGACGGCGTGGTCCAGGTCTCGTCGCGCCCGGTGATGTAGAAGCGGATCGCCTTCTTGCCGGCATCGACGATATTGGCGAGCGCGGCCAGCGGCCGCTCGCCGTGCCAGAGCACCGGCACATCGAGATCGCCTTCCTCGAAACAATCCATGAGCATCTGGCGCGTGCTGCGGATCAGCTCTTCCGTCCTTTCTACGCCTTTGACCGGCGACCAGCGGGTCCGCCAGAAATCGAAGAGGATGGTGAGGTCGCGATCGATGGTCGCCGCATCGGCGTGGGTGATGCGGAATTCGTCGCCCCCTTCCACCTTGCGCAGGAACCGGCGCAGTTTCTGCCGCGTCTGGCTGCTCATGTGCCGTTCCAGATAGGCGTCCCAGCTTTCCGGAAGATGGATCTGCGGGCAGATCGTGGCGTCGATCTTCTGCTCGTTGAGCGGGGTTCTCCTGCGGAACATCACCCGCGGGCCCTCCAGGGCGCGGATCATCGCCTCGCGCCGCTCCGGCGGGCCGTTGAAATAATCGAGCTTGATCTCCTTCCAGACCTGCTGCCTGAGGACCTTGCAAAAGCCGGCCACGGCATAACGCTCGTAGTCCGGCAAGCACAGGAAGCCCGTATAGTCGGCGGCATAATTGCCGGCCATGACGATCTCGTCGAAGAACAGGCCGTCCTTATCCTGCCGCGTCTGGAGGCGCAGCGGAAAGAAGGCGACGAAGGGGGCGCCCGGATCCTTCTCCTTCAGGGCGAGGATGAACCATCGCTTCTTGCGGGCGAGAAATCGCCGGAGCCAGCCATGGGAGAGAAAATGCTGCGCGTGCGGATCGGCCGCAAACACCGCCTCCCAGTTGTCCTTTAACGCGACGAAGGCCTCCAACGTCTCGATGCATCTGACCTGCATGACACCCACCACACCCAATCGACCGACCTCGCCCCATAGTAGAGGCTTTCGGGGGGCGCCGACATGGACCGAAGGGGTCATCGGCCCCATCAAATAGGGCTAATCCGGCGCGGCTTAGAGGGCATCCTTCAGGAAGGGGCTCGCATGGATGAAGGCCCACAGCGCCTTGCTGATGTCGGCGATCTCGGAAATGCCCTTTTCGAGCTGGCGCAACTCCCGCTGGTCCATCTGCTCGACCTTGCCGTAGAGGATCGACTGCTCCGTCTCGACGAGCCGCATCAACTGGGTGCTTGCGATATCGCCCTTCTCGTCGAAGGCGTAGATGCTGTGGTTGTACTTGTTGCGGACCTTGCTGACCCGCTTCAGCCGGCCCATGGCGGCGAGGATGAAATCGCGGTCGGCCGGCGACGTCGTACCGCGCTTGGCGAGGCGCTCGACGAGGTCGATGCGCGCCCGCGTCGTGTTCAGCGTGAGGAAGACCACGACGGCGGCTTCCTTGTCGACGCCGAGCTGGTGCGCGATCACGTAGATCAGCAGGCTCTCGGTGTTCGTCCAGACATAATTGAGCCTGCCCACCTGAAGGAGAACATCAGGCATGTTGCCCATGGCCACCTCCCGACCAACGGTCACCGCTCCTTGAACGCCCGCGACATGCTATCGGCGATCGGCTTGGTGATATACTGGAAAAACGTGCGCTCCGATGTCTGGATCAGCACGTCGGCGGGCATGCCGGGAACCGGGTGAAAGCCGGTCACGCGCTTGATCTCCGTTTCGGGCACGCGCACGCGCACGATATAGACGTCCTTGGGCGAGGTCACGGGACCTTCCTCGACGGAATCGGCCGAGACATAGATCACCTTTCCCTCCAGCACCGGTGTCGTGCGGCTGTTCAGCGCCGAAAGACGGACGGTCGCCTTCTCGCCCTGATGGATCTGGTCGATGGAGGTGCGCAGCACCTGCGCCTCGATGATCAGGGGAACGCCGGCCGGCAGGATTTCCATGATCGGCTTGCCGGTCGTGATGACGCCGCCGGCCGTGTGGTAGTAGGAGCGCACCACCGTGCCCGTGACCGGCGAGCGGATGATCGTGCGATCCAACACCTCGGATGCCTCGCGCATCTGCTCGCGCACGCCGTCGAGGTCGGATTCAGCCGTCTCCAGCGCGTCGAGCGCCGATTGCTTGAGCGTGTTGACGGCGATGACGGCCTCCTGCTTGTAGCGGTCGATCTGCGCGTCGCTCTCGTTCACCTCGCCCTGGATGCGCGAGATGTCGCCCATGGCGTCGGCGATGGCCCGCTCGACGGCGAGGTAGTCCGTTCGCTTCATGTAGCCGATCTTCGCCAGCTTCTCCTTGGAATCGCGCTCTTCCGACAGGAGCGCGACCTGGCGCTCCAGCGCCGCCATCTGGCCGCGATAGCCCTTGGAGCGGTATTCCAGCGAGCGGATGTTCTTCTCGATCAGGTTCAGCTGCTCTTCCAGCTTGACCTTGCGACTGTTGAAGATGACGTGCTGGCTCTCGGCGATGGCGACGACATCGGGGTCGCTTGCTTCCTTGCGCACGAGCTCGGGCAGTTCGAAGACCTTTTTCCCGAGCGCCTCGGCCCGCAGCCGCGCGACGACGGCCTCCAGGCGCAGCCAGCGCAGCTTCAGGGCGCGTTCGTTGGAAAGCGCGGCCGTATCGTCGAGCGTCACGAGCATGTCGCCCACGCGGACCTTGTCGCCCTCGTTGACGTGCAGCTCCTTGATGATGCCGCCTTCGAGATGCTGGATGATCTTGTTGTTGCCGGTCGCCACAAAGCTGCCGGAGGTGATGATCGCCGAGGCGAGCGGCGCCGTGCCGGCCCACACGCCGAACCCGCCGAACGTCACCCCGATCGCGGTAAGGCCGACGAGCACATGCGAGCGGATCGACCGCGGCACGTCGGCATACCAGTCGGACTGGTCGTGGATCGCCGGTACTTTCCTGTCCTTCGCCATCTCACTTGCCCTCGATGGTGGGGTTGCCCTGGCCGTTCGTGGCGCGCGTCAGCGCTTCCAGCACCTTCACGCGCTCCCCGAACATCGCGACCGTGCCTTCCTTCAGGACGAGGATCTTGTCGACGACCTGCAGCAGGGAGGGCCGCTGGGTGATGGTGACGGTGGTGATGCCCGCCCGCTTGGCGTGCTGCAGGGCGCGCGCGAGGGCGGCTTCGCCGGGAGGATCGAGATTGGAATTCGGCTCGTCAAGCACCACGAATTTCGGGTTGCCGAAAAAGGCGCGGGCGAGTGCGATGCGCTGTTTCTGACCGCCCGACAGCGGCGAACCGTCGGCCGTCACGATCGTCTCGTAGCCCTGCGGAAAGCTTGCGATCAGCTCGTGCACGTCGGCCAGCATCGCTGCATCGAAGATCATGCGGTCCTCCACGTCGTCGCGCATGCGGGCGATGTTGGCCTTGATCGTGCCGGGGAACAGCTGCACGTCCTGCGGCAGATAGCCGATGCTCTCGCCGAACTGCCGCTGGTCCCAGTTGCGAAGGTCCATGAGGTCGAGGCGCACGGATCCGGAGGTCGGCATGATAGAGCCTACGAGCATCTTGCCGAGCGTCGTCTTGCCGGAACCCGAATTGCCGATGACGGCAAGCGATTCGCCTTTTTTAAGCGAGAAGGAGAGCCCGTTGAGGATGACGCGCTTTTGCGGCGGAGGGACGAACAGAATGCGTTCGACGTCGAGCCGGCCTTCCGGCTGCGGCAGGCGCAGGCGGGCGAAATTCAGCGGCGAGGAGAGCAGGAGCTGCTTGATGCGGCCATAGGAGGCGCGAGACTTGTTGAACTGGTTCCAGCCCTCGATCGCCCCTTCGATCGGCGCGAGCGCGCGGCCCGAAACGATGGAGGCGGCGATCACCATGCCGCCGGTGAGCTGACCGGTCAGGGCGAGATGGGCGCCCCAGCCGAGAAGGGTGATCTGCGTTAGCATGCGGCACGCCTTGGAGCAGCCCGTAAAGACGATGTTGCGATCCTGTGCCCGAACATGCGCCTTCAGCGAACCCGCCGTGTCATGCCCCCACATCTTCACCGCTTCCGGGATCATCGCCAGCGCGTTGATGATCTGCGAGTTGCGCGACATGGAATCGAGTTGGAGATTGGCACGGCTGAGGAACCCGGTGGCTTCCGCATAATGCCGCGCCGTAAACCTCTGGTTCAGAAAGGCGATGAAGAACAGTACCGAGCAGCAGGTCATGATGATGATGCCGAGATGCGGATGGACGAGGTAGACCACCAGCACGAAGAACGGCATCAACGGCGCATCCAGGAAGGCGATAAGGGTCCCTGACGTCAGGAAGCTGCGGAGCTGCTGGAGATCCTGCAGCGTCTGGTAGTCCTTGCCGCTGCCGTGCAGCGAGGCGCGCGCGGCCGCGCTGAGGACGGGCGCGCCGAGCTGCACCTCAAGCTCGACCGCCGTGCGCATGAGGATGAAGCGTCGGATGCTGTCGGCGAAAGCCTGCAGCAAGACGGCCCCGACGACGACGACCGTCAGCATGATCAGCGTGTCCATGGACCTGCTGGTGAGGACGCGGTCGGAAATCTGGAAGAGGTAAAGGGGGATGGCGAGAAGCAGCACATTGATCGCCACCGTGAAGACCATGACGATCGAAAGGTTGCGGCGGACGACCGCCATGGCCTTGGCAAGGCTTGCCGCGAAATTGACCGGACCGCTTCGCTTGTGGAACGCCGCGCCGTCGCCGCCGCCACCGCCGCCACCGCCGCCGTTCCCGGAGGAGGGCCCGCCGTCGCCGCCGCCGCCGCCTTGGACGCTCCGTTCCGTCGTGCGAACCGGGCCGGTGTCGCCCTCGATGGTGCGGCCGAAGGGCTGGACGGGCTTTGCCTTGTCCACCTCGCCTTCTCGCAGCCTCGCCTGCGGGGCGGCCTGCGCCTGCGCGTTCTCCTGCGCAGCCTCATGCCCTTCCTCCTTGCGCTTCGACGGCGGATCTTGCCGGAGGGCGGGAAGCGGCCGGGTGGATTTTTCAGCCATGCGCCTGTTGGCGACTTCAAGCTCCTCGCGTCGAAGGGGAACAGGGTTTTCCGCAAGCTCCTGAACGAGCGATGCGGCGGCCGGCTGCGAGCCGTCCTGCGCAATTTCCGTCAGCGAAGCGACGGCTTCGTCTATCGCCGCGATGCAAAGTTCGGTGACCCAGTTGTCGCTCTGGGGATCGGTGTCGGGATGAGGTTTACCCTTCCTGTCGATATCGATTTGAAGCGACGTACGCACACCAGGCAGGCGGGTGTTCTGCGGAATGAAATTCATGGGTCCCCTCCCCGGTCTCACGCAACAACGGTCTGCATTGCATCGGACGGCATGGCGGTGTTCCATGAGTAATCATGGCCGGACGTAATGGCGCCGTCCGCCGCGTCCGGGTTGTCCTCGCCAGCGTCGTCGAGAAATGCGATCACCTCGTTGGCGAGCCGCGTTTCGACCGGCTGAGGCTGCGTGTCGTCCTCCTCGATCAGTCCACCCTGGATGAGGATGGCGTCTGTGTAGAGGCCCCCGCCCAGATAGGTCGTGGAACCAAAAGCGTCATAGTCGACGATCTCGGCGATGTTGACGACGGCATTGTTGCCGGTCCCGACGCTCGCCTCCGCGTCGTCGTTTGCGGCGATATATTGCGCCGCCACCTGACTGACATGGTCGGCATCGCCGAGGACGCTCACCTGGCTGACATAGTTCAGCTTGTAGAAGTCGCCGGTGATGTAGAGCACGCTGAGGGTATGCTGGCCCTCAAAGAGGCTGTCGCTCGCAAGGCCCTTCGGCATGTCGACGTCGCGGTCGTCGATCGCCTGGACAACGTTCTGCATGTAGTCCGGCATGGCCTCGAAACGATCGCCCGTACCCACATTGGTTATGGAAGCCTGGTTCCAGAGGAGATTGCCGCTGGAATCGAACGTTGTCGTGCCTGGTGTTTGCCCTTCGCGAACCAGCCAGTCATTGTCGTAAAGGACGGCGACCTGATTGATGATATTCATGTCGTAGACGTCGCCGCCGACGATCACGAGATCGTAGTACGTGCTCATGCCGAAGAAGGTCGATACGTTGATCGCGGTATTGCCCCCGGTCAGGATCGTTACGTCGCTGCCTGTGGAGGCCACCACGAGCTGGTCATTGTCGGTTACGAAATTGTACTGCTCGATCCACTGCATAAAGCAAACGTCGCCGTCGATCCGGCTGACGATCCAGTCGGTCGGAAAGACGGGCGCCCCGCCGCCGTCCGCCTCCTCGCCACCGCCATCAAAGGCCATCTCCTGGAAGGAGGCGATGTTGAATGCCTGTGTCGTCGAGCCGGCGTGGCCTCCTGCCGTTCCATCGACATCGCCGCTATCGACATCCACGTCGCTGTAGATCGTGGCCTGGGCGATCACGTCGACCTGATGGTAGCTGCCCATCACGCTCATGACCGGGGTCACGATACCGACATTGGTGACAGCGGCGACGTTGGCGACGACATTCGCGCCCGCATCGATGACGAGATTGTCGGCCGGGGGAGCAGCGTCGGCAAGCTCCGTCTCTTGACCCTCCTCGCCCGGGTCTTCGGGCGGTTCGGCAAGGCCCCGATCGGGCAGGAGGTCCTCGAGCGAAGGGATTACCGCGCGCAGCTCGCCATTGACATGGATGCCGGCGACATCCGCGCCGGTCGCGACGAATTCGCTGTCGGCGCCCTGGTGGATCGGCAGGCGATCTTCTCTCGCCAGGTCGTCCTCCAGCGTATCGAGGAAGCCTGCGACCTTGCCGAAGGTCTCATAGCTGTCGGTCCGCAGGAAGGTTGTCCGGTCGGTGAAGGCGGACGCCTCGTCGACATATTCGAGCATGCGCTCGTGCACGAAGGCCGTGCTTACGAGCGGATGCGGCTCGCCGGTCATGTTGACGTAGTCATTGTCGAAAAGCAGGTTGACCTGGCCCATATGGGTGTGCGCCGAACCGGGGCCGGTGAAGATGAAGAGCTCGGGCGTCGGCGTTTCGATCACCGGCAGCGGCAGGCGGAAGCTGGGCAGGTCCAGATCGGCAAGTTCCAGCGGCTGACGCTTGAAGCTGAGGCTCATATGGGAGCCGTGGAAATGGCTGCCGCCGTGAAATCCGTAGGCAACGCCGCTGTAGGGAACGTCAGGGATATATCCCTTCAGGTCGAAATCCGAGGCGAAGCCCGGCGCAAGCGCTTGGAAGTCCGCCACGGGCCTGTCGTCGTCGATGACGACGGCGCCTTCGGCCTGGTGGATGCGCAGCCGCGCCTCCTCGATCACCGTGTGGAAATAGCCGATGAAATGGGCGATGCTCTGTGAGGTCCTGTCGAGCAGCATGTCCGATCTCCCTTGCCTTGGGACAAAGGTGGGCAATGACCCGGCCGCATTGACTGACCGCTGCTCTCATCCCTTGACGCCACGCCTGCATGCCATAGGAGTCGCGCCGGTACGCCGGCGCGACCCTTCGTTGGATGAGGAGTCATCAGGAACCGGATGTATCTTCGCCGACGTTGGTCACGTAGTGATCGCCGCCGACAACGCTGCTGTCGATGGAGTTGGTGAGCAGGTTTGCGCCCTGCACCAGCTCGAAATGGAAGCCCGAATTGGCAAGGATTGCCGAGGCGTCCGCGGTGCTTGCCCCCGAGACGTCATCGCCTGCTCCCAGATCCCAGCCCTTGCCGTCCATGTTCATCCCTTCATCGCCAAAGGCGGTGCCGCCGTCGGCCTTCAGGTGGTTGTCGGCATCCTCATTGTTCATGCGCAGGTCATAGGCAACGTCCTGGTCGGCCAGGTGGTTCGCCTGGATCGCGCTGAAGCCGGAGTCATTGCCGGCACCGGTCAACGAATCGTTGAGGATCCGGTCGACGTCGAGCGTGAAGGAGAAGTCGTCGCCGATGTCGAAGGTCAGGTCACGGCCGGCGATACCGAGATTGTCGAAGTCCTTGACGTCGTCGAGGACGGCGAAGTCGGTATCGGTGTGGTTGAAGCTGTTGGCCGTGCTCGTGGTGACCGTTGTGGTGTCGTTGTCCGAGACAGACATGCTGTCATTGTCCGATACCGTCTTGATGTCGGTGTCGACGTCCGTCACCGTCTTCGTGTCGTTGTCGTTCAGCGTCGTGGTCTTGCTGTCGTAGCTCCAGTCGTAGTCGGACGAATTGTAGCTGCCGGTCACGGACTTCATGTCCGTATCGATATCGGTGTCGACATCCGTCACCGTTTTCGTATCGTTGTCGTTCAGCGTCGTGGTCTTGCTGTCGTAATCCCAGTCGTAGGAATTGTCGCGGTTGTTGCCGTTGTTGGCATCCACGTCGAGCTTGGTGTCCACGTCGACGTCGGTGTTGTTGCGGTTGTCGCCATTGGCAAGGCCGCCGACATAGCCGGTCGAGTCGTCGCTGATTTCAGTGTCGTTGATGGCGCTGTTGGCAAAGCCATCAGCGAGTGCGCCGACATTGGTTTCGTCGCCTTTCGGATCGTAGGGCATGACTTTCTCCATTCGCAATGAAATGGAGCCGCTCACGAAATCCCTCTCATCTCAAATGGGATTGTACTCGCGCCTGCTCCAGGTTTATCCAACGCAGGGGAACTTCGGACCTCTCCCCTGCAGCGAATAGCCAGATCATGGGGGAATCCTGCGAAAGCAAGTATGTCCCCCGCCGCGGAACTATTTAAAGCCCCGAAGCAATAGTCTTTTCAGATCTCAGCTAGAAAACGCGACCTACGGTTCTTTCTATACATCGAAGGCCGGTTCACATTATGGAATAGATACTAAACCGATCTACAATCCTAGTCCCGAAATTGGATTAGTCTCTCAAGTTCTAATCCCTTTTCTAACCCTTCCGGACGGTTCTTATAGTCTAACTAATTCAGGCGATACCCAATTCAACGCTGCGGACATGCGCATCCTGTCGGCCCTTGACGAGGCTCGCCGGCCTACTCCTTGTGCGCTCCGCGAACGGCGTGCTTTGCATTCGGGGTGTGGGGTCCATCGAAGCAGCGCAGGGCGGCCTCGGTCCGATTGCGGACATGCAACTTCCTGTAGATGTTGCGGACATGGGCCTTGATAGTGTTTTCCGAAAGGTTCAGTCGATGCGCGATGAGCTTGTTCTGGGTGCCCTTGCAGAGAAGATCGAGGATTTCGACTTCCCGCGTCGTCAGGTGGGATCCAAGGGAGCCGATCTCTTCGATATCGATATTCGCTTGGCGGGTGAGCAGATCGGACACGCTGCGCGCACCTGGCAGACCGGGCGAGGGTCTCGCCGCCTTCAATCGCCGCAGCAGAGCCGAGGGAAAATGTTCTCCCCCTTTCACCAGGAGGTCGACGCCGGCAAGAAACACGTCGAGCCGCACATCGAGCGGCAGGATGCCATCGATGTGCAGGCCTTCGACCAGAAGGTTCAAAAGAGGGTCGAGCGAGCCCGGATCGTCGATCAGGACGCCGACGGCCGTCGAAGGTGCATAGGCCTCGATACCGCGAAGTACCCTTGCAATGTCCCGCGTGTCCTTTCGGTGGAAGAGCACCAGTCGGACATCGGCGGTGTGATGCTTGAGCACGTCGACAGTGTCGTTGGCGACGATGATGTCATGATCGGGGAAACGGCGCTCGAGCACCTCTGCAAGGCACTCAACCAGAAAATCCGGTTCGGCCACGACGAATATAAGCTGCTGTTCACTTTCTCCATGACCAGGTCTTGAAAGACCCGGCCTGGGTGTCTCGGTCGCAAGCATTGTGTCACCTCAACGCAACTCGGGTCGCTTGTCACAAGCGGGATCATCCCGCCTTATCATTTGAGCAGTGCTTTAAAAGTACAGTATTAATTAAATTGAAGTCAAATAACCCTTTTGGATGAATCCAGACACCTTGAAGGGCAGTCACAGGGGAAGGCAACCGCCATGCTATCAGGCGAAATAAATACTTATTTCGTCTGCCACGGAGGTATGAAAGTCCCCTATACGGAAATTTAGTCAAATAAATTAAGAATATTCGTTGCTACTATATTTGCGAATATACAAACGCAATACATTTCCAACTTTTCACTCAATTCGAAAGATGCACTATATCAGGAAATGGAATTACGAAAATGATCGCGATCAAGCCACCGGGCACCCCTGGCCGGCCGGCGTCTTCACTCTAACGTTTGACGCGGCCGATTCCATCCAGCGACTTATGACGATTGTGCCCTGGCTTTAGCGGACGATAAGGAACAAGCCGCTGACGATGGCAAAGCTCAGCACGGCGAGGCGCAGCCCCCTGCCTGCGATACGGTGATGTGCAAGCCGGGAGACCGCGCTTCCGAGCAGGACCGCCGGCGCCAGATAAAGGGCGGCAAGGAGCTGCTCGGAGCCCAGACGCCCGGAGATCGCCAGCACCATCAGCGACATCACCTCCCCGACGAGAAAGCACAGCGCGACGGTCGCCCGGAGAACCGGGGCCTTGGCATGCTGGTAAAGCAGGGCGAGCGGGGGGCCGCCGATGCCGGTCGCGGTTTCGGTGATACCCGTGAAGAGGCCGACGCCGAGCGCGCTCGGCCTGTTCGGCGTGAACGGCGGGGCGACAAGGGCGGCGCCGGCGGCAACCACCGTGAAGACCCCGACGGCAAGATCGAGCTGGTCCAGCGAAAGCGCGGCCAGAAGCCAGAGCCCGGCGAACGTGCCCGCCAGGCGGCCGACCGTGATCCAGGTCGCGCCCGGCCAGTCGACATGCTCGCGCTCGCGCACCGCGACATGCAGGTTGAGCGGCAGCATCAGGAGAAGCAGCGTGACCGGAAGCAGTTCGGGCTTCAGCATGCCGACGACAGGGGCGACGATCAGCGCGAAGCCGATGCCAAGCGAACCCTGGACGAAGGCCGAGAGGAAGGTCACCACGGCCAGGATGGAGAGAAGTTCAAAGCTCATTTATAGTGCCCGAGACCACGATATACTTCAGAAAGCGGATGAATGCGCTGGATCGGCGCCTTGGCAATGGCCGCGGCGGCATCGCCCCGCACTTCGGCCAGCAGCGCGCGCGCATCCCAGTCGACCGGCCAGCCCTGCCAGAGCCGGAGCCGGCCGTCGGTGAAGACGGCATCGATCTGGTCGCGGTTGCCGTAGCGCACGAGCTCCCAGGAAAGATCGTAGGACGGGGTGAATTCCGGCCGGTCGAGATCGACCAGCAGGAAGTCCGCGGCAAGGCCTTGCGCAATGGCGCCGGTGATGCCCGAAAGCCCAGCCGCATCGGCCGCGGCGGACGTGGCATGGTCGAGCCAGAGCCAGCCGCCGCCGGCCGAGGAATCGCCGCTCGCAAGACCGAAGCCCGCGCGCTGCAGCCCCTCCCCGGCGTCCATCAGGCGGAACCCGTCCGCGCGCGTTGCGTCCGTGCCCAGCCCGAAGCGGATGCCGAGCGCCGCCATCTGCAGCGCCGGCGCCACCGCATTGCCCTTCCAGAGGCTCGCCACCGGATTGTAGGCGACGGCCGTGCCCGTTTCCTTCAGGAGATTGAGCTCATGCGGCGTGACGAGCGTGGAATGGGCCAGCAGGACCTGGGGGCCGAGAGCCCCCAGATGCGCCAGATGCTCGATCGGCCGGCGGCCCCGCGCCACGAGCGAACGCTCGACGGCGACGAGGTGCTCGTTGACATGAGTCTGGAAGACGACGCCGGCCGCGGCCGCCATGTCGGAGACCGCCTTCAGCATCGTGTCGCTCGCCGCTTCCGGAATGGAGATGGCGAGCGAGGGATGGATCAACGGGTCGTCCCTCAAGGCGGCAAGATGCGCTTCGGCCTGACGCAGGATGACATCCGGTTCCGGCACTTGCGCGGTGCCGCCGAGATCGTTGCAGATGAAGCCGACGACGCTGCGAAGCCCCGTCTCCCGCGCCGCCCGCACCAGCGCGCCGACATGGCCTTGCGAGCGCGTGCCGGCATCGACGGCGGTGGTGAAGCCGCCACGCAGGCATTCGAGGGCCGCGAGTTTTGCGGAAAGATAGACCATGCGCTCGTCGAGACTGCCTTCCAGCGGCACCCAGATCCGCCGGAAGATCTCCGACGGCTCGCCGAAGACCAGCGCCTTGCCGAGCGACTGGGTGAGATGCGTGTGCGTGTCGACGAAGCCGGGCATCAGGAGATGATCCGGCAGGTCGAGCGGCGTCAGGTCCGGGAATTCCTCCGCCACCGCCTCGGCCGTACCGATCCGGTGGAAGGTCCCGGCCCGCACGACGACGCCCATGCCCGCGCGCGGCCCCTCCGGCAGGAGGACTTGGCCGGGGCGCAGAAACAGGTTCCCGGCCTTGGACAGTTGCTCGCGGATTGCAGTCACTCGTTTGCTCCCTGGACAGAAGATTGCAGCGAAGGCGCGGCATCCAGCGGCTGCTCGCCCGCACCGTTGTAAGAAAAGAGGGCATTGACCACGACGGCGGTGATCGTGCCCGCGGCAAGCCCGTTGCCGAGGATCATCTGGACCCATTGCGGGAACTGGCTGTAGACGCCCGGCACGAGGATCGGCAGCAGGCCGATCGAAAGGGCCGAGCCGAGCGTGAACATCGGGCCGTGCTCGCGCAGGTCCACCCGGCGCAGGAGGTTGATGCCGATGACGCCGATGATGGAGAAGACCATGACCGCCGTTCCGCCGACGACCGCGCCGGGCAGCGCCGTCGCAAGGCGGCCGATGGGCGCGAAGAGCGCGATGACCACGAGGATCGCCCCGGCCATCGCCGTCACATAGCGCGACTTGACGCCGGTCGCCCGCACGATGCCGACGTTCTCGCCGCTGGTGATGATCAGCGAGGTGCCGAACAGGCCGCCGACCAGCGACATCAGCGCATCGCCGCGGATGGTTGCGGGAACCATGGCATGGGCGTCGCCGCGCCGCCCGACGATCTCTGCCGTCGCGATGGTCTGGCCGGTCGCCTCCGCCATCGAGATGATCGAGAAGACGATGAGCGGAATGGCGGCGACGACGTCGAACTTCGGCATGCCGAACGGAAACAGTTGCGGCACGACGACGACCGGACCGGAAAGGACCCCGGACAGGTCCATATGGCCGAGGGCGAGCGCGACGAGCGAGCCGCCCACCAGGCCGAGCATGACCGCAAGCCTGCGGAGCGTGCCGCTGAAGACCCGCGCGGCGGCGATCGTCAGGACGATGGTGAGAAGGGCAAGCCCCACCTCGACCGGCGCGGCGAAACCGTCGGTCCCCGGCCGGCCCGTGATCGTCACGCCGTAGATGCGCACGAGGTTGACCGAGACCAGCAGCAGCATCGTCCCGACGACGATTGGCGGGAAATAGCGCAGCAGCCGGCGGAAGACCGGCAGCGCGAGAAAATAGAAGAGCGCGGTCATGATGACGGCGCCGACCGCCGTCTGCACGTCCGACTGCTGGGCGATCGCCAGGAAGATCGCGATGGGCGCGCCGCCCGGCACCATGACGAAGGGCAGCCGCGCGCCAAAGCCCTTCGGCCCGAAACTCTGCAGCATCGAGCCGATGCCGCAGACGAAAAAGGTCGCGCTGATCAGCGAGACCGTCAGCGCATCGGAAAAACCGAGCGCCTTGCTGACAAGGAACACGGCGGTGATCGGCGATGCCGCCATGACCAACACGTGCTGCAGGCCGAACAGGAACAGGCTGCGCAGGGCAGCTGCTCGTCGACCGGATCGATCGTCAAATTCATCTCATGTTGCATGATTTCCTCCTCCCGGCCTCCTCAAGCCGCTATGCAAAACGATTTGCATCGTGCAATTCGTAACATGGTTTTTGTATTTTGCAAATCGTTTTGCAGGCCTGCCGGCCGCGTGCTAAGGAGGGTGACGGGAGAAACCATGAGCAAACCGACAATCGCCGACCTCGCGAAGGCGGCGGGCGTATCGCCCACCACCGTCTCGCACGCCTTCTCCGGCCGCCGCTATGTGGACCCGGAAACCCGCAAGCGCGTCGAGGCGCTCGCCGAGACGATGGGCTATCGGCCGAACCACCGGGCGCGGCGGCTGCGCACCGGCGGGGCCGGCTCGATCGCCCTCGTCTCCTCCATGCCGTTTGCGGTCGCCGCCGGCCCGTCGCGGCTCGGCTTCCTGATGGAGATCGCCGCGGCGGCGGCGGTCGCCGCCTTTTCGCGCGACATCGCCCTTTGCCTCGTTCCGCCGCTTGGGCCGCGCGACCGCCTCGACGCGCTTGAAGTGGACGGCGCCATCGTCGTCGAGCCGGAGCGGAACGATCCGGTGCTGGATTTCTTTTCCGACCGCGGCGTCGAGGTCGTCTCCATCGGGCGGGCGCCCGGGCGGGAAGACCTTCCCTTCGTCGATCTCCAGAGCGGCACGACGGCCCGCCTCCTCCTCGATCACCTGTTTGCGGGCGGAGGGCAGATCGGCCTCATGACCGGGCTGCAAAGGCGAAATTCCTATCTCGAAATGGAAGCGGCCTATGCGGCCTTCGCCGCCGAAGCGGGCTTTGCCCCGCTCGCCGTCCGCGTGGACGAACGGGGCGGCGAGCAGGCGGCAGCAGCCGCGGCCGAAACGCTGCTGCGGGAGAACCCCGCCCTTTCGGCGCTCTGCGTCCCGGTCGACGCCTTCGCGGCCGGCGCCCTCGAAGCGGCACGGATCGTCGGACGCAGGGTGCCGGAGGATCTTCGGCTCGCGACCCGCTATGACGGCATGCGCGCCAAGCTCGCCAAGCCGCCCCTCACCTCGGTCGACCTCCATCTCGACCAGGTGGCCGCCGCCGCGGTCGATCTCCTCCTGGCCCGTCTCGGGCAGCCCTGCCCCGAACCGAGCCTGCCCCCGTCGCCGAGCCTGGTGCTGCGCGCATCCTCGGCTCAGGCGGGAACGTAGGTCAGCCTGATCACGTCCTCGCAAATCGGGTCATGGGCCATGAGGCGGAGCGGCGGCCGGGGTCCGGCGAAATAGGGTCTGCCGTGACCGAGCACGACGGGATGCAGGTAGATGCGATACTCGTCGATCAGGCCGAGCTCGGTAAGGCTCTGCGCGAGGTCGGGACCGGCGACTTCGATCTCCCCGTCGCGTCCGGCCTTCAATGCGCGGATCGCGCCTTCGAGATCGCCCTCGACAAGCCGGGCATTGGGGCCGACGGAGGCCAGCGAACGCGAGACGACCCATTTCGGCTGCCTGCGCCACGCCGCCGCGAAGGCTTGCTCGTCTTCATCCCATTCAGGATGGTCGTCGTCCCAGTAGCGCATGATCTCGTACATCTTGCGGCCGTAGATGCTGCCCGCCTGCCCTTCCGCCTCCTCGATGAAGTGCCGGAAGAGCGCGGGGCCCGGCGCGAACGCCGTGTGGTCGACATAACCGTCCAGCGACTGGTTCATTCCGAATACGAGCCTGGCCATGGCCACGTCCTTTCCGTAGATGGCATGTCCGCGCGCAAACCGATTGTGCTTGGCAATCGGTTACAGGCTAGATCGACTGCTTTCAATTCGCAAGCGGTTTTTGGAACACTGCGACCGACCCCGGGATCAGCCTTTCGTCCTCTTGTGCAGCGCAACGAAATTCTCCGAAATCGGCGGCGACCGAAACAAGTTGACAAAACCGGCATCGGCTCGGTAATTTTCGGAAAATTTTCCAATTGGCATTTGGGCCCTCCCGGAACCGACCGTTCCGGCGGGGCCTTTTTGTTTGGTGGTCGAGCATGGTTTCAGACGGCAGAAAGACCATCCCCGTGGGGGTGCTTTTCTCACATTCCGGCCCCTACGCGAAGCTGGGGCACGAGGGATATTGCGGCGTCGCGGCCGCGATAGAGGCCGTCAACGCGCGCGACCTGCCGTTCGAGCTGAAGCCGGTCCCCGCCGATCCCGGCGGCAACACCGATCGCTATGCCGGCCTTTGCGACGACCTCATCGTGCGCCACGGCGTGCGCCACATCGTCGGCTGCACGACCTCCTGGAGCCGCAAGGAGGTCATTCCCGTCGTCGAGAAGCGCGATGCCGTGCTCTGGTATCCGTGCGTCTACGAAGGTTTCGAGGCCAGCGACCGGGTCGTCTATGTCGCAGCCTGCGCGAACCAGCATCTGGTGCCCCTGATGGAATTCATCATGCCGCGCTTCGGCAAGCGGGCGATCCTGCTCGGCTCGAACTACATCTGGGGCTGGGAGACCAACCGGCTGGCGCGCGAGATGCTGCATGCCGCCGACGGCGAAGTGCTGGGCGAGCGCGCCATCGCCATCGGCGATACGGATATCGGCCACCTGATCCGCGAGATCGAGGCGAAGAAGCCGGACTTCATCCTCAACAACCTCATCGGCGAATCCTCCTACGCCTTCCTGAAGGCCTATGCCGAACTCGGCCGGCGCAACCCCGATTTCCGCTCTTCCGTTCGGCCCGTCGTGAGCTGCAATTTCTACGAAAGCGAGCTCGAACAGGTGGGACTGGATGCGCAGGACAATTTCACCGTGAGCTGCTACTTCCGCTCGCTGCCCGGCGAGGTCAACCGGACGTTTGTCGAGGCGGCGCGGACGCGCGGGGCCGATAGCGGAATTTCCGCCTTCTTCGCCCAGAGTTATGCCAGTATCCTGCTGATCGCCGCCGGTATCGCGCACGCCGGAACCGACGCCATCGAGCCGGTGCTTGCGGCCGCCAAGACCCATGCGACCGGCACGCCGCTCGGCGACATTATCGTGGATGCCCGCACCAACCATATCGCCTTGCCCGCCCATATCGGACGGGCGCGCGGGGACGGCGGATTCGATATCGTACACCAGGCAGACCATGCGATCCATCCGGACCCATTCATGGCCCGGACCTATCTCCAGACTTCCGCGGACAAGGGCCAGCAGCCCGGTTTCCTGAGGCTCGTCAAATGACCAAGACAGACCGACCCTCCGCCTTCCCGACCTGGGGCGCCTTCGAAAACTGGACGGCGCTGATCGTCCACCGCCGCCATGCCAATGTCGACGCCATCACGCAGCAATTGCAGCGCATCGGCGTCGATGCCGTGGAGTGCTGGCCGGACGTGCCGAAAAACGCCGACATCACGCCGTTCAACATCGTCTTCTTCGACGTGGACATGGGCTATGACGGGCAGTTCCCCTGGCAGCCGCAACAGGCGCCGGTGCCGACCGTGGCGCTGATCGGCTCGGAGGCTCCCGGCCGCATCGACTGGGCGCTCCGCCAAGGCGCGGACGCGCAGCTCATCAAGCCGATCGGCAGCGCCGGCGTCTACAGCGCGCTGGTCATCGCCATGCACAATTTCCACCGGCGCCATGCGCTGGCGACCGAGATCGGCGCGCTGCGCGAAAGCCTCGACCAGCGCGAGGCGGTGGCGCAGGCGACCGCGATCGTGATGCTGGCGGAGAACCTCTCGCCGAAACAGGCCTACCAGAAGCTGCGCCTTGCCGCGATGGCCGAACGCATCAGCGTCGAAGCCGCGGCACGGCGCTTCCTGAACGAACAGCAGGCAGGACCCGACCGTGAGCGCGCTTGAGACCCTTCCCGGCAACCAGAAAAAGGCCGAGCGCGGCGTCTTCGCCCGCATCGTGCGCCGGCCGCTGGCGGCATTCGGCCTCTTCGTCATCGTCCTGACGATAGCCGCGGCGGTCTTCGCGCCGTGGATCGTGCCCTTCGACCCGAACGAGCAGTTCTTCGACGGGCTGACGCTCGAGGGCGCACCGCTTCCGCCCGACGGCAAGTTCTGGTTCGGCACCGATCTCGTCGGCCGCGACCTCTTCTCGCGGCTGATCTTCGGCGCGCAGACCTCGCTGATCATCGGCGTCGTGGCGAACGGCATCGCCGTGCTGATCGGCTCCACGGTCGGCATCTGCGCCGGCTATTTCCGCGGCCTGGTCGAAACCGTTCTGATGCGCTTCACCGACCTGATGATGGCGTTTCCGGCCCTTCTCCTCGCCATCGTGCTCGCCGCGATCTTCACGCCGAGCCTGTGGATCGTCGCCATGGTGATCGCCATGGTCAACTGGGTGCAGATCGCGCGCGTGCTCTACACCGAGACGCGCTCGCTCTCCGAGCGCGATTTCATCGAGGCCGAGCGGGCGATGGGCGCGGGCGCGCCGCGCATCATCCTCAAGCATATCCTGCCGCACCTCTTTTCCACGATGATCGTCTGGGCGACGCTCGGCATCGCCACCACGGTGCTGCTGGAGGCGACGCTCTCCTTCCTCGGCATCGGCGTGCAGCCGCCGACCCCTTCCTGGGGCAACATCATCTTCGAGAACCAGACCTATTTCACCAGCGCGCCCTGGCTGGTCTTCATTCCCGGCGCGGCGATCCTGCTTCTGGCGCTGGCCTTCAACCTCGTCGGCGATGCCCTGCGCGACGTGCTCGACCCGACCCAGCAGGGACACCACTGATGCTCGCCTATATCGCCAGACGGCTGCTCCAGACGCTGATGATCCTGATCGGCATCAGCTTCGTGACCTTCATCTTGCTCTATCTGGTGCCGGCCGATCCGGCACGCCAGATCGCAGGCCGCAGCGCCACGGCGCAGACCGTCGAGAACATCCGCGAGCAGCTCGGGCTGAACCTGCCCTTCTACGAGCAGTATCTGCGCTACCTGAAGGACCTCGTCCACGGCGACCTCGGGCGCTCCTACCTGCAGAAGACGGAGGTCGCCTCGCTCATCTGGTCGCGCCTTCCGGCAAGCCTGCTGCTGATGGCCGGGGCGATCGTCAGCGAACTCCTCATCGGCATCACCATGGGCGTCATCGCCGCCACCCGGCGCGGCAGCCGCACGGACAACGCGCTGATGATCTTCTCCTTCGTCGGCGTCTCGGCGCCGCAATTCGTCATCGGCATCCTGATGCTCTACGTCTTCGCGGTGCGGCTCGGCTGGTTCCCCATCGGCGGATACGGCACGTTCCAGCACATGGTCCTGCCGTCGCTGACGCTCGGCCTTCTCGGCGCGGGCTGGTATTCGCGCATGATGCGCTCCTCGCTGCTCGACGTGCTGCGCCAGGACTATATCCGCACGGCCCGCGCCAAGGGCCTCGCCCGCTGGACCATCCTCGTGCGCCACGCCATGCCCAATGCCATCCTGCCGATCGTCGCCATGATCGGCATCGACATCGGCCTGTTCATGTCGGGCATCGTGGTGGTGGAAAGCGTGTTCGGATGGCCGGGCATCGGCCAGCTCGCCTGGCAGGCCATCCAGCGCGTCGACATACCCATCATCATGGGCGTCACCATCGTCTCCGCCTTCGCCATCGTTCTCGGCAACCTCCTTGCGGACCTCATCACTCCGCTGATCGACCCGCGCATCAAGCTGCGGTGAAAAAACACTCCAGAGAGAAAGGGACAGACATGAAGAAATCGCTTCTCATCGGCGCCTCGGCGCTTGCACTCATCCTTGCCGCCCCGCTCGGCGCGGCAGCCGAAACCGCCAAGCAGGGCGGCTCGATGATCGTCACCTACAAGGACGACGTATCCACGCTCGACCCGGCCATCGGCTACGACTGGCAGAATTGGTCGATGATCAAGTCGCTGTTCGACGGCCTGATGGACTACGAGCCCGGCACCACGAACCTGCGCACGGAAATCGCGCAGGACTACACGATCGCCGAGGACGGCAAGACCTTCACCTTCACCCTGCGCAAGGGCGTGAAGTTCCATAACGGCCGGGAGCTGACGGCCGACGACGTCAAGTATTCCATCGAGCGCGTGGTGAACCCGGCAACGCAAAGCCCCGGCGCCGGCTTCTTCGGCTCCATCGCCGGCTTCGAGGAGGCATCCGCCGGCAAGGCCGATCACCTCTCCGGCATCACCGTGGTCGATCCCTACACGATCAAGTTCGAGCTGAGCCGTCCCGACGCGACCTTCCTGCATGTGCTGGCGCTGAACTTCGCCCATGTGGTTCCGAAGGAGGAGGTCGAGAAATACGGCGCGGACTTCGGCAAGCACCCGGTCGGCTCCGGCGCCTTCAAGCTGGCCGAATGGACGCTCGGCCAGCGCATCGTCTTCGAGCGCTTCAAGGACTACTACAATCCCGAACTGCCCAAGCTCGACCAGATCACCTTCGAGGTCGGCCAGGAGCCGGTCGTCGCGCTGCTGCGCCTGCAGAACGGCGAGATCGACATTCCCGGCGACGGCATTCCGCCGGCCAAGTTCATCGAAGTCACCAAGGATCCGAAGTTCAAGGACCTGATCATCCAGGGCGGGCAGCTGCACACCGGCTACGTGACCATGAACGTCAAGATCAAGCCGTTCGACGACGTGAAGGTGCGCCAGGCCGTCAACATGGCCATCAACAAGGATCGCATCGTCCGCATCATCAACGGCCGCGCCCTGCCGGCCAACCAGCCGCTGCCGCGTTCCATGCCGGGCTATGCGGAAGACTACAAGGGCTATCCCTACGATCCGGAAAAGGCCAGGGCGCTGCTCGCCGAAGCCGGCCTAGCCGACGGCTTCGAGACCGAGCTCTTCGCCGCCAACACCGACCCGCAGCCGCGCATCGCGCAGGCCATCCAGCAGGACCTCGCCGCCATCGGCATCAAGGCGTCGATCAAGTCGCTGGCGCAGGCCAACGTCATCGCGGCCGGCGGCGAGCCGGACGGCGCGCCGATGATCTGGTCGGGCGGCATGGGCTGGATCGCCGACTTCCCCGACCCGTCCAACTTCTACGGCCCGATCCTCGGCTGCGGCGGCGCGGTCCAGGGCGGCTGGAACTGGTCGTGGTACTGCAACGAGGACCTCGACAAGAAGGCGCAGGAAGCCGACTCGATGGTCGACCCCGCAAAGAAGGCGGAGCGCGAAGCGCTGTGGCGCGACATCTACCTGAAGATCATGGACGACGCGCCTTGGGCGCCGATCTTCAACGAGGAACGCTTCTCCGTGCGCTCCGAACGCCTTGGCGGCCCGGATGCGATCTTCGTCGATCCCGTCCACATCCCGGTCAATTACGACGAGGTTTATGCAAAAGATGTGCAATAACTGCCAGTACACCATCCATGGCCGGCACCATCACTTCGGCTGGGACAATTCGTTCCAGCCGGCAGAGACGGTCGCGCCGGGCTCGACGCTGAAATTCGAATGCCTCGACAGCGGCGCCGGGCACTATCATCCCGGCAGCACGGTCGCGGATGTGTCGACGATGGATTTCTCGAAGGTCAATCCGGTCAGCGGCCCCATCTACGTGGATGGGGCCAGGCCCGGCGACGTCCTGAAGATCACCATCCACCAGTTCGAGCCCTCGGGCTTCGGCTGGACGGCCAACATTCCCGGCTTCGGGCTTTTGGCCGACGACTTCAAGGAACCGGCGCTGGCGCTGTGGAACTACGACGCCTCGACGCTGGAACCAGCCCTCTTCGGCAAGCACGCCCGCGTGCCGCTGAAGCCCTTTGCCGGCACCATCGGCCTCGCGCCGGCCGAAAAGGGCCTGCACTCCGTCGTGCCGCCGCGGCGCGTCGGCGGCAATCTCGACATCCGCGACCTTGCGGCGGGAACGACGCTCTACCTGCCGGTCGAGGTGGAGGGCGCGCTGTTCTCCATCGGCGACACGCACGCCGCGCAGGGCGACGGCGAAGTCTGCGGCACGGCGATCGAAAGCCGGATGGACGTCGCGCTGACGCTCGACCTCATCCGGGATACGCCGCTGAAGATGCCGCGCTTCACCACGCCCGGCCCCGTCACCCGCCATCTCGACACCAAGGGCTACGAGGTCACCACCGGCATCGGGCCGGACCTGTGGGAGGGCGCCAAGGCGGCCCTTTCCAACATGATCGACCTTCTCTGCCAGACGCAGAACCTCAATCCGGTGGACGCCTACATGCTCTGCTCGGTCTGCGGCGACCTGCGCATCAGCGAGATCGTCGACCAGCCGAACTGGGTCGTGTCCTTCTACTTCCCGCGCTCGGTCTTCGAATAAGCCATGCACGGGGCGGCTCCGGCCGCCCCGCCCCACGACTTGGAAAGCATAGACATGAACACCGTTTCTCCGCTCTTGCAGGTCCGGGACCTGGTAACGCAGGTCGCAACGCCCGACGGTGCGCGCACCGTCGTGGACCGGCTGTCCTTCGACCTGCAGCGCGGGGAAACGCTGTGCATCGCCGGCGAAAGCGGCTCGGGCAAGTCGATGACCGTGCTGTCGCTGATGCAGTTGCTGCCGAAGGACCTGGCGCGCGTGACGGGCGGCTCGGCCGTCATGAACGGCCGCGATATCCTCAGGCTCGACGAAGGCCAGATGCGCGGCGTGCGCGGACGTCACATCGGCATGATCTTCCAGGAGCCGATGACCTCGCTCAATCCGGTCCTGACCATCGGGCGGCAGATCGCCGAAGCCGTCGGTCCGCAGTTCGGCCTGTCCGGCGCGGCGATGACGCAGCGCTGCAAGGAACTGCTCGACGAGGTGCAGATCTCCGACGCGTCCCGCCGCCTGCTGCAATATCCGCATGAACTTTCGGGCGGCATGCGCCAGCGCGTGATGATCGCCATGGCGCTGGCGCAGAAGCCGGAAATCCTGATCGCCGACGAGCCGACGACCGCGCTCGACGTGACGGTGCAGGCGCAGATCCTCGCGCTCATCCGCAAGCTCCAGGCCGAAAACGGCGTCTCCGTCATCCTCATCACCCACGACATGGGCGTGGTGGCGGAGATGGCCGATCATGTGCTCGTCATGAACAAGGGCCAGGACGTGGAGCACGGCCCGCTGCGCGAGGTCTTCCACCATCCGAAGGACGAGTATACGCAGAAATTGCTCGCCGCCGTGCCGCGGCTCGGCGAGATGACCGGAACGGACAGGCCCAAGCGCGCGCCCGCCGAGGCGAAGGCGCCCGCAAAGGCGGAGGACGCGGCCGGCCCGGTGCTGGCCGTGGAAGACCTCGTCGTCCGCTTCGACATCAAGGGCGGCATCCTGCAACGGCCGGTGCGGCGCGTCCATGCGGTGGAAGGCGTCTCCTTCACCGTCAATCGCGGCGAGACGCTGTCGCTGGTCGGCGAATCCGGCTGCGGCAAGTCCACGACCGGCAAGGCGCTGCTCAACCTCGTGCCGTGGAGCGGCGACATCCGCATAGGCGGGAGAAGCACGAAGGGGTTGAGCCGTTCGGCCATGCGGCCGGTGCTGCGCGACATCCAGATGATCTTCCAGGATCCCTATGCCTCGCTCGACCCGCGCATGCGGGTGGGCGACCTCGTCGCCGAACCACTCGTCATCCACAAGCTCGCCTCGGGAAGCGAGCTGACCGACCGCGTCGAATATCTCTTCCGCCGCGTCGGTCTGTCGGCAGAGCAGATGAAGCGCTATCCGCACGAATTCTCCGGCGGCCAGCGCCAGCGCATCTGCATCGCGCGCGCCCTGTCGCTGTCGCCGAAACTGATCGTCGCCGACGAAAGCGTCGCCGCACTCGACGTCTCCATCCAGGCGCAGGTGCTCGATCTCCTGCAGGACATCCAGAACGAGACGGGCATCTCCTACCTGTTCATCAGCCACGACATGGCGGTGGTGGAACAGATCAGCCATCGCGTCGCCGTGATGTATGCGGGCCGCTTCGTCGAAACCGGCACGCGCGCGCAGGTGTTCGAAAATCCGCAGCACGCCTATACGCGCAAGCTGATGGACGCCGTCCCCGTCGCCGACCCGGACCGCGACCGCCGCCGCTTCATGCCCAACGAGGGCGAGCTGCCGAGCCCCGTCAAACCCCTCGACTACGTGCCGCCCCGGTCCGTCCGCACCGAGATCGGGCACGGGCACATGGTCTGGCAGGAAGCGTAGGCTTCCGCGATATCCATCAGGAAATTCGCTTCAGCCCTCCGGCAGCGGTTGATCGTATCAAAATATCTGATACAGATCAGATGCAATGCCTGGAGGACATATGAGCACGCGATTTCTGATGATCGGCCCGGAAGACGGCAAGGAGGTGCTGAAATGCCTTGCGGCACCGGCGCGGGTTTCCATGCTGGAGCTGCTGCATATCCGCGGGCCGCTGAACGTCAACGAGATCGCCGAGGCGCTGGACCTGCCGCAATCGACCACGTCGACGCATCTCAACCTGCTCGAAGAGGCGGGCCTGATCCGCACCGAGGTCTCGAAGGCGCGCAAGGGCAGCCAGAAAGTCTGCCATGCCGTGCACGAGGAGATCGTCCTTTCGTTCGGCAGCCATGCCCGCACCGCCGAGGAGGCGATCGAGGTGGCCATGCCCGTCGGGCTCTACAGCGGCTACGAGGTTTTCGCGCCCTGCGGCATGTGCTCGCGCGAGAGCATCATCGGCTATCTCGACAGTCCCGACACGTTCCTGGCACCCGACCGCATGAAGGCCGGTCTCCTTTGGTTTACAAGGGGTTATGTCGACTACCAGTTTCCCAACAACGCCCGTATCAAGGGGGCGGAGGTGAAAGAACTGGAGGTCGTCCTGGAACTCTCCTCGGAAGTGCCGGGGACCTCGGACAACTGGCCGTCCGACATCACGCTCTCCATCAACGGCAAGAGCATCGGCGCCTGGACCTCGCCCGGCGATTTCGGCGACCGCCGGGGCAAATATACGCCCGACTGGTGGAAGCTGCGCGGCAGCCAGTACGGCGTGCTCAAATGTTTCCGCGTGACGGAAAACGGCACCTTCATCGACGGCGTGCACGTTTCCGCGACCAGTCTTTCGGATCTGAACCTGCTTGAGCACCGCTCGATCCGCCTGCGGATCGAAGTGCCGGAAACGGCCGAACATCCCGGTGGAATCAATATCTTCGGCCGCGGCTTCGGCAATTACGATCAGGACATCGTGCTGCGATTGAAGACCTGATCCCTCCCCGATCGCGCTTTGCCGTTCGAAGGCGGCTTGACGCTCGCCCCTTCCTTTGCAAATTATCATACTAATTGATATATATCTGGTTTCCAGATATGCAGGGAGGCAAGCATGCGCGCAGTCGGTACCGCCCACAGCGGTTACGTCATCAGTACCATCGATCCCCGTCTTTACGGTTCCTTCGTCGAGCATCTCGGCCGCGCCGTCTATACGGGCATCTACGAGCCTGACCATCCGACCGCCGACGAGAACGGCATGCGCCGGGACGTCATCGATCTGGTGCGCGAGGCCGACGTTCCGATCGTGCGCTATCCCGGCGGCAACTTCGTCTCGGCCTACAATTGGGAAGACGGCATCGGTCCGCGCGAGGAGCGCCCGGTGCGTCTCGACCTCGCCTGGCACAGCTCCGAGAGCAACCATGTCGGCATCCACGAATTCGCCGACTGGGCGGAAGCGGCCGGCACCGACATGATGCTCGCCGTCAATCTCGGCTCGCGCGGCCTCGATTCCGCCCGCGCCTTCCTCGAATACGTCAACCATCCGGGCGGCAGCTACTGGTCGGACCTTCGCCGCAAGAACGGCCGCGAAGAGCCCTGGAACGTCAAGATGTGGTGCCTCGGCAACGAGATGGACGGCCCCTGGCAGATCGGCCAGAAGACGGCGGAGGAATACGGCCGCATCGCCTTCGAGACCGCCAAGGCCATGCGCGCCTTCGACACGTCGATCGAGCTCGTCGTCTGCGGCTCGTCCTCGCCGAAGATGCCGACCTACCCGGCCTGGGAAGCGACCGTCCTCGACTACACCTACGATTCCATCGACTACATCAGCCTGCACATGTATTTCGACAACCATGCGGGCAACACGGCGGACTACCTGGCACAGAACGCCCGCCTCGACGACTACATCGCCACCATCGCCGGCGTCATCACCTATACCAAGGCCAAGAAGCGCTCGAAGAAGGATGTCTATATCAGCTTCGACGAGTGGAACGTCTGGTATCACTCCCGCGAGGCGGACCGGACGGTGCTGGAAGGCAATGACGGCTGGCCGCATGCCCCGGCGCTGCTGGAAGACATCTACAATTTCGAGGACGTGCTTCAGGTCGGCTGCATCCTCAACACCTTCATCCGCCGCTCGGACGTGGTGAAGGTCGGCTGCCTGGCGCAGCTCGTCAACGTCATCGCCCCGATCATGACCGTTCCGGGCGGCCCGGCCTGGCGCCAGACCACGTTCTTCCCCTATGCCTATGCCTCGAAATACGGGCGCGGCAAGGCCCTGAACCTGTCGCTCGACTGCTCCGGCTATTCGACCGACTTCGCCGCGAACGTGCCCTATCTCGACGTTTCCGCCGTCGAGACCGAGGCAGACGGCGCTCTCACCGTCTTCATCGTCAACCGCCACCAGAGCGAGGCGGTCGACCTTGATCTCTCGCTCGAAGGCTTCGGCGAGCGCAAGGTCATCATGGACAAGGTCATGGAAGGCCACGACCTTCGCGCCGTCAACGGCCCCGGCGCCGAGACGATCGCGCCGAGGGACGGCGCGGGCGCATCGGTCGTCGACGGCCGCCTTGCCGCCAGCATCGCGCCGCTCAGCTACCGGATGATCCGGCTCGGCGCGTAAGGCCATAGCGACAGGGAGGAGGCACCATGTCGGCATCGATCGAAATCACCAACGTCACCAAGCGCTACGGCGCGCTCACCGTGCTGGACGACGTTTCCCTGTCCATCGAGGCCGGCGAGTTCGTCGTCTTCCTCGGCCCCTCGGGCTGCGGGAAGTCGACGCTGCTCAGGATGATCGCCGGCCTCGAGGACGTGACGGCCGGCACGATCGCCGTCGGCGGGGAGCGCGTCGACACGCTGCCGCCGGGAAAACGCGGCGTCGCCATGGTCTTCCAGTCCTATGCGCTCTATCCGCATATGACGGTCGCGCAGAACATGTCCTTCGGCCTCGAGAATATCGGCATGGCGAAGGCCGAGATCGGGCGCCGCGTGGAGCAGGCGGCGGCAACGCTCGAGATCGCCCATCTCCTCGACCGCAAGCCGGCGAAGCTCTCCGGCGGCCAGCGCCAGCGCGTCGCCATCGGCCGCGCCATCGTCAAGGAGCCGAAAGCCTTCCTGTTCGACGAGCCGCTGTCGAACCTCGACGCGGCGCTTCGCGGCCGCACGCGGCTGGAGCTTGCCCAGCTCCACGCCCGGCTCGGCAGCACGATGATCTTCGTGACGCACGACCAGGTGGAGGCGATGACGCTTGCCGACCGCATCGTCATCATGCACGACCGCAAGATCGAGCAGATCGGCACGCCGATGGAGATCTACCAGCGCCCGGCAAGCCGCTTCGTCGCAGGCTTCGTCGGCTCGCCGGCGATGAACTTCGTCCCGGTCAAGGGCGTGAACGAGAATGGCGGCACGCTGAGAATAGAAACCGGCGGCCTCGGCGACGTCGCCGCCGCCATTCGCCTGCCCGCCCGCTTCTCGCCGGAAGGGGGAAGCCTCGGCATCCGCGCAGAGGACGTCACCGTGCTGCCGGCGGGTGAAGCGGGCATTCCGCTGAAAGCCGACGTCGTCGAGCGGCTCGGCGACCGCACCCTGATCTACGGCCAGCTCGCCGACGGCACGAAACTTGCCGCCGAAACGGACGGACGCAGCGAAGCGCGCAGCGGCGACACGCTGCAGATCGCACTCGATACCTCGGCCCTTCATCTTTTCGACGCCGCCGGCATCGCCCACCACGCGGAGGGCGATTGACATGGCCGAAAGCTATCGCCGCAGCCAATGGAGCAACGGCCTTTTCGTTCTCCCCTATCTCGCCGTCTTTCTGGTCCTGCTCGTCTTCCCGCTCGTCTGGGGCGCGTGGCTGAGCCTGCACAAGGTCGACCTCTTCGGCCCCGGCCGCTTCGTCGGGCTGGCGAACTACGGCCGCGTGCTGGCCGATCCGGTGTTCCTTCAAGCACTGCGCAACACCGTCGTCTTCGTGCTGGTCAGCGTTCCCTCGCTGGTGGCGCTCGGGCTCTTCCTCGCGCTGGCTCTTAACAAGACGACGCGCGCGACCTCGTTTCTGCGCGGCCTGCTCTTCTCCTCCTCGGTGCTGTCGGTCACCATCGTGACGCTGATCTGGCGCTTCGTCTTCATCCCCGGCGACGGGCTGCTCGCGGTGATCAGCGAACAGCTCGGCATTGCGCCGGTCAATTTCCTGTCGACGAGCGGCTGGTCGCTGTTTTCCGTCGGCGTCGCCACCGTCTGGTGGTGCCTCGGCCTGCCGATGATGCTGTTCCTCGCCGCCCTCCAGCAGATCCCGAGCGATCTCTACGAGGCCGCCGCCCTCGACAATGCCGGCCCCTGGCGCGTCCTGACCCGCGTGACGCTGCCCTCGATCGCCCGCACCATCATGCTGGTGACGATCATCCAGATCGTCATGCAGTTCCAGCTCTTCGGCCAGGCGCAACTCATGACCAACGGCGGCCCGAACGGCACGTCGCGCCCGCTGGTCATGTACATCTACGAGGTCGGCTTCGTGCGCTGGGATGTCGGCAAGGCGGCGGCGGCCTCCGAGTTCCTGTTCCTCATCATCCTCGTCGCGGCCATGGCCCAGTACCTGGTGTCGACCCGCAAGTCGGAGGCGTCCGAATGAGCCAGAATCAAACGACCTACCGCCCCGAAGGCCTGACCGCCAACCGTACCCTGCTGACGATCTCCATCATCCTCTCCATCGTGATGATGGCGCCGGTCGCCTGGCTCGTCGGCCTGTCGATCAAGGACAACAAGGAGCTGATGCTCGGGACGGAATCCGTCTTCGAGTTTCCCTACACGCTCGCCAACTATCTCAACATCCTCTATTCCTCGCAGGCCTTCGGCTGGTTCTTCAACAGCCTCGTGGTGGCGATCGGCCAGACCATCGGCGTGCTCGTCCTGTCGTCGCTCGCCGGCTATGCCTTCGCCCGCCTCGAATTTCCGTTCCGCAAGACGATCTTCGTCGTCGTGCTCTTCGGGCTCGCCGTGCCGGAGCAGGCGGTGATCATCGCCCGTCACCAGATGTTCAACTGGTTCGGCCTGCACAATTCCTATGTCGGGCTGATCCTGCCGGACCTGTCGTCCGCCTTCGGCGTCTTCCTGATGACGCAGTTCTTCAGGGCGATCCCCCGGGAGATCGACGAAGCGGCCCTGCTCGACAATGCCTCGCCGCTGCGCATCTTCTGGAAGGTGCTCCTGCCCCTGACGCTGCCCGCCCAGGCAACGCTCGGCATCTTCACCTTCCTGCATGCCTGGAACGACTACTGGTGGCCGCTCATCTCCGCCACGAAGAAGGAGATGTTCACGCTCACCATCGGCATCGCCTCGTCCCAGACCAATTTCGCCCAGAGCGAAGGGCTCGGCTTCCTCAGCGCCCAGGCGGTCTTCGCCAGCCTGCCCGTCCTGATCGTCTACGTGATTTTCCAGCGCCATATCGTCACCGCGGTTTCGGGTGGCGCTGTGAAGTGACTGCCGCTGCGGCCGGGAGGGATTTGGCCGCAGCATGTTCAACCGGGGCAAGGCCCCTTCAATGGGAGAGACAGACCATGAGACGTTTTCTACTGAGCACGGCGGCCCTGGTCGCGCTGGCCTGCAGCGCTCCGGCGCACGCCGAAACGAAGATCGAGCTGCAGCGCTTCTTCGGCGCCTGCGACGCCGACTACGGGAAGGTCACCGACGTTTCCAAGGCGGTCGGCGAATGCGGCATCATCACCTCGCTCGTCAACAAGTTCGAGGCGGAAAACCCGGATATCGACGTCAACGTCACCACGGTCGAATGGCCGGGCTACGACCAGCTCAACGCCCAGCTTGCCTCGGGCGCCGCGCCGGACGTCGTGTCGATGCACTATTCGGCGATCTCCGACTACCAGTCGCGCGGCCTGATCGACCCGGTCGACGACATCCTCTCCGCCGAGGGCATCTCGCCCGACAGCTTCACCGACGCCGCCCGCGGCGGCGTGACCAAGGACGGCCAGATGTTCGGCCTGCCCTTCGACAACTGGACCATGCTCTTCCACATCAACATGAACCTGATGAAGCAAGCCGGCCTCGTCAATGCGGACGGCACGCCGATCCTGCCGAAATCGGCCGACGAGCTGATCGCCCAGGGCAAGCAGTTCCGGGAGAAGACCGGCAAGCCGTATCTCGTCCAGATCCTCGCCAACGAGACGGCCGCCTATGCCCGCATCCTCTACACGCTGCTCCAGCAGCAGAAGTCCGACTTCTTCGCCGATCCGACGAAGATCAAGCTCGATACGCCGGAAGCGCGCAACGCCATCGAACTGATGAAGCGCATCAAGGACGAGGGGCTGTCGACGACCGGCCTCGACTACGCCGCGGCCGTGACGGCCTTCACCCATGGCGACGGCGGCATCGCCGTCAACGGCACCTGGCTGATCGGCGATTTCGTCGCCCAGTCGGAGAAGGACGGCACGGCGCTCGCCAAGGGCTATGCCGTCTATCCGGTTCCCCAGCTCTATCCGGGCCAGGACAGCACCTATGCGGACGGCCATAGCTGGGTCCTGCCGCACAAGGACCGCACGCCCGAGCAGACGGCGGCCATCGGCAAGCTCTTCAAGTTCCTCGCCGACAACGACTACGAATGGGCGCGCACCGGCCACCTGCCGGCGGTCAAGGCCGTCTTCGACAAGCCGGAATTCAAGGCGCTGCCGCATCGCGAGAGCATCGCGAAGATTGCCGAGACCGGCCGCTCGCTGCCGGGCGCCGTCCAGCGCCAGTTCGCGATCCAGGACATCATCGGTGAAGAGGTCGGCGCGGCCGTCAACGGCGACAAGTCCGTCGACGAGGCCCTGAGCAGCGCGGAAAGCCGCATCAACGACCTGCTCGCCAACATCTGAGGCAGGCGCGATCACTCCCAAGACGGCGTGCGGGATGGACAGCCGTCCCGCACGCCGGCCCGTATCGATCAGACGGCCTGATTGAGGCTCATCGCGGTTTCCTTCTCGTCGCGGCCGGTCTTCATGCGCTCGGCAAGGAGGAAGGCGAGCTCCAGCGCCTGGTCGGCGTTGAGGCGCGGGTCGCAATGGGTGTGATAGCGGTCGGCGAGATCGGCCCCAGTCACGGCGCGCGCGCCGCCCGTGCACTCCGTCACGTCCTTGCCGGTCATCTCGATATGGATGCCGCCCGGATGCGTGCCTTCCGACCGATGGATCTGGAAGAAGCTCTCGACCTCCGACAGGATCCGCTCGAACGGGCGGGTCTTGTAGTTGTTGAGCGTG
>Ga0182737_1000428_pt1 | contig 60310 bp, 38 predicted proteins | sample eDN5th30CBELigOP_FD_128878 | JGI IMG/M metagenome (GOLD analysis project Ga0182737, IMG submission 128878) | Enriched Organic Plus compost microbial communities from Emeryville, California, USA - eDNA 5th pass 30_C BE-Lig OP (version 2) (version 2) ...
ACCGGGCCGGCGCGCGCTGCTGGTGACCGGGGAAATCGTTCGCGTGAACCAGGGAAGCCGCGCGCTGCGCATGACATTGGGACTTGGCGCGGGAGGCACAAAGCTGGAGACTCGTGTCGTGGTCCACGATTTGTCCGGCCCGGAACCCGTCCCGATTTTGTCGTTCGAGACAACCGGGGGGTCCAATGCCACACCCGGTGCGGTGTTCAACCTCTCCTATTGGGCGGCGGGAGCGGCGGCCGTCGGACAGGCGATCTCGGGCTTGAGCTTCGACACGGTTCGGACTTCCCGAGAGATCACCGCTATGCTTTCTGAATATATGGCGCAGCAAGGATGGATCGCTCCCGAGGATTCTCTGCGTCCCAAGAAACTTGGTGAATGGCCCTGAACCCCCTCCCAATTCCCGCTGCGCTCGACTCGCTTTCCAGCCTCGACGTGCTCATCGTCGAGGATGATCCAGTCACGCGGGCCTTGCTGGACCGGCTGATGCGCAAGCGCGGCCACTCGACGGTGCCGTGTGAGAGTGCGGAGGTTGCGTTGTCGAGACTGCTGGAGCGGTTTTACCCGATCATCCTGCTCGACGTGCAGTTGCCGGGGATGAGCGGGCTCGACCTTTGCCGGCATCTGCGTGCGCAGCCGGATGGCGACCAATACTACATCCTCGTCGGCACGGGGAACGACAAGCCCGAGGACCTGCGCGACATTCTCGACGCGGGGGCGAGCGACTATGTCGCAAAGCCGTATCATCCCGAGTTTCTCAACGTGCGCCTCACGGTCGCCGAGAAGCAGGTGAAGGAAATTGCCTCGCGCAAGCGCCTCGAGCGCGAGCTGAAGTTTCTCGCGACCCGCGATCCGCTCACGAAATTGCTGAATCGCAGCCAGCTCGAGCCGGCGTTGAACGCGGCCATTCAGGCGACGCAGGAAGGCCGCGAGGCGGCGGTGCTTTACATCGACCTCGACAATTTCAAGGTCGTCAACGACACGCTGGGCCACGATGCCGGCGACCGGTTGCTCACGACGCTGTCGTCGTTGTTGAAAACGGCGACACGGCCGCAGGACGAGCTCGTGCGTTTCGGCGGCGATGAGTTTGTCGTCATCCTGATCGACGCGAGCATCGAGCAGGCGATGGCGGTGGCGGACCGGCTGCGCGAAAAGGTGGACGAGTTTCGGTTTCTCGATTCGGGAATGACCTTTCGCGTCGGCGCATCGATCGGCGTGGCGCCGGTCAATCCGATGCTCTCGGCCTCGGAGGTGCTCGTGGCGGCCGATTCCGCCTGCTATGCGGCGAAGGCCCATGGACGCAATCGTGTCGAGCTGCACAACGAGAGCGACAGCGAGATCGCACGATTGATCGCCGACACCGACTGGGCGACGCGCATTCAGGAGGCGATGCGCGACGGATGTCTCGAGCTTTGGTTCCAGCCCGTGGTGTCGACCAGGGACGGCACGTTGCTGTATCAGGAAGCGCTGCTGCGTTACATCGATCCCGCGCACACGGTGATCGTGAGTCCGGGGGCGTTCCTCAGTTCCGCGCAGCGTTCCGGTCAGGGCGTGAAGCTGGACCGCTTCGTCATCGAGACCGCCTTCCAGGTGCTCACGGCGCATCCGGATCTCGTGCTGGGCGTGAATTTGTCCGCGCCGTCGTTCAACGACAACGAGCTCATCAAGCACATCGAGAGCGCGCTGTCCGAGCATTCGGTCGACCCGTCGCGGCTGCTCTTCGAAATTACCGAGACGGAGATCATGTCGAATCTCGACAAGGCGCGCGAAGTGCTCGGCGAGCTCGATAAAATGGGCGTGAAGACCGCGCTCGACGATTTCGGCGCCGGGTTTTCGTCACTGGCCTACTTGAAGAATCTCCCGGTCGATCACCTGAAGATCGACTGCGTGTTCGTCCGGGACCTCGTGAATAACGACTTCAATCAGGCGATCCTGCGCGCGATCCGCGAGGTGGCCATCATTCGCGGCATCAAGACCGTCGCGGAGTGCGTCGAGAATTCCGAGCAACTCGAGCTGCTTGCCGAGCTGGGAATCGATTACTCGCAGGGCTTCCACATCGGCCGCCCGCGCTCGCGGCCCTACAGCACGAGCGAACTCGAGAGCCGGAAGATCTAGCGCGGCGCGAGCCTTGGCGGCTCTCCTCGCGAGCCGCCGCAAATGGCCGCACACGCGCGCACCACTTTGAGCTTCGCGAGCGAAGCCGCTGCAGCGCAACGTGTCTGCCGACGCCGCTCAGTCCTGCTTTGGCGGCGGGAGTTTTTCGATGAGGATGTTCCGGAACTCGATCGGGTCGCCGTGATCCTGGAAGCCGATGCGGCCGGAGCGCGCCATGTCCTTGTAGGCCTTTTCGAACTTGTTGGGCGTGCCGTCGGGATTCTTGTGCGGTTCGGTCCAGTCATCGAGGTTCATGTCGATGATGTCCTCGCCGTTCAGTCGCACATGGATCCGGCTGCCGCGCGCGACAATGGTCATGGAATTCCACTCGCCCGGCTCGATGGGAAGCTGACGGGTGGGCGCCATGACGTCGAAAATCGCGCCGACGACGTGTTTCTGATCGGGTTCGTCGCCCTGCAGAATCTGCACCTCGATCGCGTTGTGCAGCCAGTTTACGATGTCGCTGCAGCGAATGAAGATGCCGCTGTTTGTTTTCTCGCCGCAGCGGAATTCGAGAGAGAGCGCAAAGTCGCCGTAATCCTCCTTCGTCCAGAGGTCGCCAGCGCCGCCTTTGCCCTTCAGCACGCCGTCCTCGTAGGTCCAGGCACCCTCGGGGAAAATCGCGTTGGACAGATCGGGCTTCAGCAGCGGTTCCGGCGACGGCCATTTCTCCGACGCGTTGCCGCGACCTTCCGCCCATTCCTGGTTTGCATCAACCGAATAGCCGGGAGGCGCGACCTTGCCCTCGATGAGATCGTCGATGGGCGCCGCCACCGCGGCCCGGAAAAACTCCGCGCACCGCGCCACCTCGTCGTCGAGGTGAGGGGAGGAGTGTTCGTATTCGGTGAGTGCCACGCCCTTGAAGCCGGCGGTGCGCAGCGCCGCGATCATCCCTGCGGCGTCACACGTTCCGGTGCCCCACGGCACGTCGCGAGCCTCCTTCACGCCGAGCTCGTTGAGATCCTTGAAATGCAGCGCGACGACGCGGTCCATGCACTCGCGCAGCGTGGCGAGCGGGTCGAATCCGGAGCGCGCCCAATGCCCGGTGTCGGCGCACAGTCCGATCTCCGGCCCGTATGGCTCGATGGCCTTCATCGTGAATGCGGGGTTCGCGTAGGTGCTCGGGGTGGGATGGTTGTGCAGGGCCACCTTGACGCCGGATTCCTTCGCCAGCTTCGCCACGAGCGGCAGCGTGTCCACGGGTGGTTCCGACGAGATCCACTCGAGATTCATGGCCTTCGCGAAGTCGAAGATTTGATTCCACTCCGCTTCGTCCTTTCCGCCAACAACGCCGTAGCTGACGATCTTCACGCCCTTGTCCTTCGCGAAATCGAGGACCGCCTTTCGGGCATCCTCCGGCATCGTGTGGTGAAACTCGCCCTCGATGTCACCGCCGATCTTTTGCCCGGGGAAGGCCTCGATGTAGGCGATGTTCAGATCGGCGGCCTTTTGGATGGCGCCGGTCAATGGGAGGTCGCGATAGGTCCACGCCTGAAGGCCGAGCTTCGGCTGGATCGCATCGGATGCCGGTCCGTTGCTGACATTGGAATCGCAGCCGGCCAGAGCAACGATACAGGCGGCAATGGGGAGGAGGAAACGAACTCTCATGACTAAAACAGGCGATACGATTTGTGGATGAGGCGGTCGGCGTCCGGCTCGCCGACGCAAATGCCCTTCTCGGCATCCCATTCCAGCGTCTTGTTCATGCGAATGGCCAGATTGCCGGCGAGAACGAGCTCCGTGAGCGCGGCGGAGTGGTCCACAATGTTCGAGCCGGGGGCGGGGCCGCCCTTGCACGCTTCGATCCACTCGCGATGGGCATTGGCGCCCTTGATGCGCGGAATCGTCTTCTTCGGCCGGTCGAAATCCTTCATGCGCTCGGCGGGGAGAAGGCGGGGGGACTCGCTGTAGTCGCCCTCGGAGAGGATCACACCCTTGTCGCCGCGGTAGATCGTGCCGCCGACGGGCATTTCGCCGTCGCCCAGTTCCTTTGGCTTCGGCGGAAGCACACCGCCGTCGAACCACGTGAGCGCGCATGGCGGCTTGTCGCCGCGCTGGGGAAATTCGTAACGCACCACCGACCACCGGGGCGCGCTGACGGAGGTCGTGCCCTCGGACTGCGCGCTGACGCGGAAGGAACCGCGCAGGTCGAGCGCCCAGAACGGAGCGTCCATCAGGTGGCAGCCCATGTCGCCGAGCGCGCCGCAGCCGTAATCCCACCAGCCGCGCCAGTCAAACGGGCAGTAGCCCTTCGCGTAGGGCCGCTCGGGCGCGACGCCCTGCCAGAGATTCCAGTCAAGAGTGTCCGGCACGGCGATGGATTCCGTCGGGAGATTCAGGCCCTGCGGCCAGATCGGACGATTTGTCCAGCAATGCACTTCGCGCACGGGGCCGATCACGCCGGCATCGATCCATTCCTTCACGAGTCGCGTGCCTTCGTTGGCATGGCCGTGGTTGCCCATCTGCGTGACCACGTTTGCCTTCTCCGCCGCGGCCTTGAGCTGGCGCACCTCACCGATCGTGTGCGTGAGCGGCTTCTCGACATAAACGTGCTTGCCCGCCTCGATTGCCATGAGCGCCGCGGGGAAATGCGAGTGATCCGGCGTCGAGATGATCACCGCGTCGATCTGGTCGCCCATCTCGCGGAGCATCTGGCGGTAATCGCGATAGCGGGCGGCGCTTGGAAATGACGTGAAAGCCTGCCGCGCGCGATCGAAGTCCACGTCACACAGGGCAACGATGTCCTCGTCCGCGCACTTCATCAGGTTGTCCCGGCCCTTGCCTCCCACGCCGATGGCGGCGATGCGAAGCTTTTTGTCACGGGGGATCAGGTTGTTGTAGCTCGAGGTGGTCTTTTCCTGCGCGCGGGCGAGGGACCAGTCGAACTGCGTGGCGGCTGCGGCGAGCGATACGGTCTTGATGAATCGACGACGGGTAAACGGAGACATGCGAAACAGATTGTGGAGGGGTCAGGATCCGTGTGGGGGCTGACGCGTGGCAATGTAGTCGCACAATGTGCCGTGAACGTCCACTGAAAGAGCGTTTCGACTTGATATCCCGAACGGATTGAAGGAACGTTTCCATCCCTTTTTGAGGGGGGTATAGCTCAGTTGGTAGAGCGCTTCGTTCGCAATGAAGAGGCCAGGGGTTCGAATCCCCTTACCTCCACCAAATCCGCCGGTGGCGGATTTCAAACTGTGAAGTTTCGCGGCAGCGAAACGCCCTGGGGATGAGAACTTGTTCGACTGCCATGGCGCGAAGCGCCGGATCGAACGGGCGAAGCCATGTGGCAGGTCGTCGCCGGATGGTGACGACAATCCCCTTACCTCCACCAAATCCGCCGGTGGCGGATTCACCGCACGCAAACACGGCGTGACTTGAGGGGCGATTTCGCCCAGTGTGCGTGCGTTGCCTTCCCTGCCATGACGAGACTCGTCCTTGCCCTCTCGATCGCCTGCCTTGGTCTCACTTCCTGTGCCACCAGGAAGCAGCTGACGGAAATTCCGTATGGCTATCCGGTGCCGGGCCGGCCGGGTTTCGTGCTCAGCCCTTACGAGCCGTATGCGGGCTACGTGGATACGCGGGGCATGCACCCCGGGGAGACCGTGGACGATCCCTATTCGAACCACGTTTTCCTGGTGCCGCCCGTGCCGCCGGACAACGAGCTGCTTCCCGTGGCCCGAGGGTATGCTCCACCGGATCGAAAGAAGTCCCCCTTTGCCTGGTTTTGGAACTATCCCCGCACCTACAAGTTTCACGAACCGTGGGGCTACATGGTGCCGGTCGTGAGAACGGAGTCCGGGGAATATACAACGGGCCAGCCGGGTGGCGTCCCGGTGAAATAGCGGCGAGGCAAACGGGGTGTCTTTGAGGGGCGCCGCACGGGCTTGCGCATTGGTGCCCGTGGATTACGCTCGCCTCATGTCTCCCGGAGTTTCGCGGCGATGGCTGGCGGGCCTGTTCGTGCTGTTCTTGATGCCTGTTGCATTCATGGCGGGCGCCGCCACCGAGGAATGGCGCGAGCTGTTTGACGAGTCGGTCGCGAAGGCCCGGAGCGGCGATGTGGACGCGGCGATCGAATTGCTCACGCGGGCGCTGGAGATGAATCCGCGCGCGGCTCCGGCGGCCAATTACCGGGGACAGCTGAAGGAATTTCGAAACGATATCGACGGGGCCATCGCGGACTTCGACCTCGCGATCAAAGCCTCAGCGAAGTATTCCCCCGCCTACATCAATCGCGCGCGTTGCAAGAAGAACCAGGGAAAGTTCGACGAAGCGATGGCCGATCTCAACAAGGCGCTGGGGCTGGATCGCCAGAATACCACCGCCCTCGCGCTGCGTGGGGAAGTCAAGGGGCTGCAGGGAGATCACAAGGGAGCCCTTGCGGATTTGGACCGGGCAATCGATATCTCCTCCCAGGACGGAGACCTGTTCAGTTGCCGGGGCTCGGCGAAGTCGAGAGCCGGGGACCTGCAGGGAGCGATCAAGGATTTTTCCCGTGCGCTGGAGCTCAAACCGCGCGATGCCGTCGCCTACAACAACCGCGGCCTGGCCAAAATGAGACTGGGAGAGTTCGAGGAGGCGGTGGCCGATCTTCGTGAGGCCATTGCACTCAAGCCGGGCTACGGGATCGCGCTCTACAATCTGGGCAAGGCGCTCCACGAGCAGAAGAAATACGGGGAGGCGCTCGAAGCCTTCGATGCCGCGGTGGCGGCGGGCTACACGCAGGCACTCAATGACCGTGCTCTGGCCAAGCGGGCAAACGGTGATCTCGACGGAGCCATCGAAGATCTCACGGCTCTCATTGAGCAGGCGCCCCGCGAAGCCGGGCGCTACAACAACCGCGGTCTCGCGTTGCGTGCGCGGGGTGATTACGAGGCGGCGCTGGCGGATTTGAATCAGGCCGTGAAGCTGAAGCCTGACGAGGCCTTGTTTTACAGCAGTCGGGGATACGTGAAGCTGAGCAACAACGATCCCTACGGCGCGCTCGCGGATTGCACGCAGGCCATCAACATGAATTCGAGACTGGCGGTCGCCTACAAGTATCGCGCGAAGGCGAAGGTCGCCATTGGGGATGCCGCGAGCGCCATGACGGATCTCTACACCGCCGTTCGCATCGACCCCTCCGACGAGGAGGTCGTGCAGATGTTGAACGAGCTGAAGAAGCCGGCTGCTACTCCGCAGGCACCACGGTGATCTCGCCGATGGTCGTCAGGCCCTTGTTCGTGTGATCCGTTTCCGCGACGAGTTTGAGGTAGCGGGCTTCGCGCGGGCTCGGCAGCTCGACGAAATGGAGGCCCTCTGAATTTGGCAGATCTCCCTCGAAGACAGGAGATCCCCAATTTTGCGAAGAGTCGCTGAGGTAGATTCTGGCGGCCTTGATGCGGCCGTTGTCGCTGTCGTGCCTCGGGGTGATGGCGATGGCCTGAACCTTCTGCTTTTTGCCCATGTCGATCTCGATGGAGTGCGGGAAGCCGACATGAGGATCGTATTGGCTGTGCCAGAACGTGGTGATGTCGCCGTCGATGGCGTGTTCGGGGTTGCCCTCGCCGTCCTGGAAGTCGCTGACCTTCACCTTCCAGCCCGAGCGGTCCGCAAAGGCTTGCAGCGGGAGCTTGCCGATAAACTCGCGTCCGTTGGCGGCCTTGCTGCGAACACCAAGCAGCGTGCGCTTCACCAGCGGGAATGGCTTGGAATACGTCTGCCACTTGTCGTCGCCGAGGGAATAGGCAATCGCGTCGTCACCCGCCTCGAGGACTAGCAGGCCGTCCGGATTCCGGCCCGCGACCACGGGAAGCGGACGGTTGGCGGGAGGCAACTCGCGGGCGACTTCGCCGAGGTTGGAAGCATCCGGAGCAAGCAGGCGGAGTCCGTAGGAGAAGCGCTGGGATTTCGAGGAGTCGACGCGATATTGGGGCTGGGGTCGCGGTCCGCAGCCGGCGGATCCCACGCCCATGGTTTGCCCGGCAATGCAAAGCACCGTCTCATTGCTTGGTGGCAGATCGACCGTGTATTGCGGGCCGTGGAGGGTTTGATCGGCGTAGGGGAGCGCGGAGAACTGCAAAGGCTGGCCGAGAGCCTGCGCGAGGAGCGTGGGTTCGCCGCTTCCGCTCAAGGCAACCCAGCGCATGTCCTCGTGGTTGCCCGCTTCCATCGGATGGGCATACGGGGTGAGTTGCCCGGCAACGCTGCTCTTGTAGCGGCCGAGATCGGAGCCGCGTTTGCGGTCGGAATAGTTTTCCATCGGGCCGCGCGCGAAATACTCGACGTGGTCGAGCGCCTTCGGCAGGCGGAGCTGCACGCCGACGCGGGCGAGTGGAACGGTGGGCCCCTGCGGCATGACGGCGTTGTCCACGGCGATGCTGCCGTTCGCGTAGATCGTGTAATTGGCGGCGTGGACGACGCTGAAGCCGGACTTGCCGGTGTATTCGATGACGGCCGAAACCTGCGCGGTGTGCACGTCGAGCTGCTGCACGTTCATCGAAACGAGCTTCGGCGCAAGCTCCATAAGCCCGACGCTCTTCCACGCATCGAGCATCCAGTGGTCGTCGGTATTGTGCGGTGCGCGCCAGAGATGCAGCTTCGGCCCGCCGTCGGGAAGCAGGGCGTTTCTGCCGCCGCGTTCGAGGGCCGTGAGGATGCCGGTGTTTTTGTCGAAGGTGACGGAGAAATCGCCGCCCTTGATCACCACGCTGCCGTCAGCCTCCGTGAGTTCCAGCGGAGTGCCTTTTGCCGGATCGAATTGCTGCGCAGGGGCGGAGATGGGCAGCTCGAATTGCGCGCGCGCGATTTCGTAGCCGGCATCGGCCCAGGGTTCCGTCTCGGCCAGCGAGGCCGAGAGGTTCAGGAGGTATTCCACACCGGGTTTCGGAGTGATCGGCTGAATCGGAATCGCAACCGTCTTTTCCTTTCCGGGAGCGAGATCGAGCGCGGGAAGCGCACCCTCCTGGATCGTCTCTCCATCGGCGGTGATGGTCCACTTCCCGGTGAATTTCTTCAGGTCGAGGAAAGCGTAGCGGTTCTCGACTTTGATTTCGCCCTTCGCGAGGTCCTCCGGCGTAAAGCGGATCCATTGATAGACCCGCTTGAGCTCGGGGTAGTGCGGCTTGAGCGTGCGATCGGAAAAGACAACGCCCTTGTGGATGAACGTGCGATTGTTCGGGAAATCGCCGAAGCCTCCGCCGTAGGCCATGAACTTGCGGTTTGGATCGCGGTCGTTCCAAAGTCCCTGATCCTGCCATTCCCAAATCGCGCCGCCGAGCAGCGACGGATACTTGTCGAAGAGATCGTTGTAGTCGCCGACCGAGCCCATCGAGTTGAACATCGCGTGGGCGTATTCGCAGAGGTAGAACGGCTTCTCGTAATCGCCCGACCGGGCAATGGCCTCGGTGCGATCGGGGTGGGTATACATCTGGCTGTCGATCTCCGCGGGATTCTCATCCCCGTTGATGCCGAAGCCCTCGTAGTGCGCGGGACGTGTGGGATCGATGGCGCGGATGGCCTTGTAGGCTTCGTAGAGGTTGCGCCCCCGGCCGGATTCGTTCCCGAGCGACCAGATCACCACCGACGGGGAATTTTTGAAGTTCTCCACGTTCGCCACGTTGCGATCCACGAACATCTTCTCGAAGTCTTCGCGGTCGGAGATGCCCATGTTTCCATGGCACTCGACGTTTGCCTCGGCGACGAGGTAGAGGCCGTATTCGTCGCAAAGCTCATACCAGCGCGGGTCGTTGGAATAATGCGATGTGCGCACGTGGTTCGCATTGACCTGCTTGATGAGCTTGATGTCCTCGATCATCCGCTCCTCGGTCACGTAGTGCCCCGTGTCGGGCCACATCTCGTGGCGGTTCACACCCTTGAGCTTTATCGGCTTCCCGTTGACCAGAAACTGCCGTCCCTTGATCTCGATCTCGCGGAAGCCCACCCGCGACGACAGCAGCTCCTCGGTTTCCTCGCCCTTCGTCAATGCCAGCACCGCCGTGTAAAGCGTGGGCGTCTCCGCCGTCCACTTCTCGGGGTCCTTCACCGGGAACGTCAGCTCCACCTCCGTGCTCTCCTTCGGCTTGAGACTCGGAACCGCCACCTCCGCGCTCGCTCCCGCAATCGGCTTCCGATCCGGGCCAAACAGCGCCACCTTCAACCTGCGGCCCGATGCCGTCAGCGGGCTCTCGTTGCGCACCGTGGCCCGCACCTTGAGCTCCGCGTCCCGATATTGCTCGTCGAGGTCCGTGATGATCCGGAAATCCGAAATCTGCACCTCCGGCGCCGACCACAGCGTCACGTCGCGAAAGATCCCCGACAGCCGCCACATGTCCTGGTCCTCGATATACGACCCCGCAGAATACCGGTAAACCTCCACCGCGAGCACGTTGTCCTTGCCGGCATGCACCGCGTCGGTGATGTCAAACTCCGCCACATTTCGGGAGTTCATCGCATAGCCAATCTTCTTCCCGTTCACCCACACGAAGAACGCCGAGTCCACGCCGTTGAAGCTCAGGTAAATCCTGCGCCCCTTCCAATCCTCGGGCACCTCGAACTCCCGCCGGTAGCTCCCCACCGGGTTGCGCGCCTTGTGGTTGGTGTATTCCTGTGGCGGCTCGCTCATCACCTTCGGCGGGTCCACCTGGAACGTGTAGCCAAAGTTCCGGTAGATCGGCGTTCCGTAGCCTTCGACCTGCCAGTTCGACGGCACCGGGATTTCCGCCCAGCTGCTGTCGTCGAAGCTCACCTGGTAAAAATCCACCGGCCGCTCCTCCGGCGTCTCCACGTAGTGGAATTTCCACTTTCCGTTGAGCGAGCGCGCAAACGACGAGTCCTTCCGCCTGCCCGCCAACGCCTGCTCGAGATTCCCGTAGGGCATCAGCACCGCGTGCCACGGCTGCGTTCCCTCAGACAACTTCGAGGGGTCTTCGATCTCCTCGGGGACCGAGGCTGCGCGGGCAAATGGAAGGGCCATACCGACGAGAACAGTCACAAGGGTGGGGATACGATGGCGCATAAGCAATGGGGCAGCGAACATGGGAGGGGGCTTTTGGGATGTCAATGTCCCGACGGGTTTCTTTGACACAAATGAATCAATTTTTTGGCGTGGCACTGCGGGATTGCCGCATGGTGGGCGACGGGATTAAGTCGGAGCGTGCCTGCGAGCTTCTTCCCAAAACGCTGCGCCGTCATCGGAATGCTGCACGTTCCCGCGCTTCCCGGCACTCCTCACGCCGCCAGCTCACTTCCGGAGATCCTTCAATCCGTGCGTCGCGAGGCGGAGATTCTTCTCGAGAGCGGGGTGGACGGCCTGCTCATCGAAAACATGCACGACCGCCCCTATCTGCGGGCGGAGGTCGGCCCGGAGGTCGTGAGCGCAATGACCGCCGTCGCCTGCGCGGTGCGTGGCATGACGGATCTGCCCTGCGGCGTGCAGGTGCTGGCGGGCGCAAATCGCGAAGCGCTCGCCGTGGCGCTCGGGGCGGGGCTCGATTTCATCCGTGCGGAGGGATTCGTCTTCGCGCACGTGGCCGACGAGGGGATCATCGAGGGCTGCGCCGGCCGACTGTTGCGCGATCGCAAAGCCTGGGGCGCGGATCACATCCGGATCTTCGCCGACATTAAAAAGAAACACAGCTCCCACGCGATCACCGCCGACGTGAGCATCGCGGAGACGGCGAAGGCCGCGGAGTTTTTCTGCGCCGACGGAGTGATCGTGACCGGTCCGGCGACCGGCGAAGCGGTCAACATCGAGGAACTCGCGGCCGTGAGGCAGGCGACGAACCTGCCGGTGCTGATCGGATCCGGCGCCACGGTGGACAACGCCGCGGAAATCTTCCCTCACGCCGATGCGATCATCGTCGGCTCCTTTATCAAGCAGGGCGGGCGCTGGGAGGCACCGCTCGACCCGCAGCGAATCAGGGCCTTCGTCACAAAGATCGCCAGCTTGCGCGACGAGGCGACGGGCGGCGGCGGCCGCTAGAGAACCTGAATGAGAGGATCCGGCACCTCTTCGGGCTCGTCAGGAGGTTCCTCCTTCCGATCTTCCGCGGAATAAGTCTTGAGCGTCGTTTGCGCTTCTTTCGTGAGGTTGCCCCAGCCCGGGATCTCGGCCGGAATGTGGCCTTTGTGATTCTTGAGAAAAGGATTCGCTCCCGCGGTGAGCAATCGGATGACGGCCTCCGAGTTTTTTGAATCCACGGCCAGATGCAGGGCGGTGTTGCCATCGACGTCCTGCGCATCCAGCGGGATGTTGAAATTCTTGTGGAGCATGTTCAGCGCGTCGGCATTGCACCGGCCCGTGCCATTCACCAGGGCGTGAATCACGGTGCGGCCTTCGGGGTCCGTCCCGGTCATGTCCCCGACATGGCTCGCGATCAGGGAAATGACTTTCGGGTCGTTGGAACGCACGGCCACCTTGACCGTTTCAAAGCCCAGATCCCATCTGCCGCGCGTTGAGCCGGCCTCGAGAAGCCTTTCGACAATTCCAAAGGCGAGTTCGCGCTGTGCCACGGCGTCATCGTCCGGCCACGCGCCGCGACTTCCCATCGCGGCTTCCAGCTCGTGCTCGCCGACGGAGGCTTCCTTCGCCAGCAGGTATTCCACCGCTTCGCGATCCTGAAGACTGGCTGCGTAACCAAGGGGGGACGTGGGACCGGAATCCAGCGGGGCGCCATATTCGATGAGAAGATCGATGACCTCCCGGCAAAACTCCGCGCGCAACGCGGAGGCCATGGGACTGAACTTCGCCTCGTAAGGATTTGACGCCTTGGCCCCGGGGTTTGCACCGGCCTCGAGGAGCGCTTTGACGATCTTCACCTTGTCCGCGTTGCGGGGGGCCGGAGCGAGCACCGCCCACGAAAGAGCCGTTCGAGGGTGGTCGTAGGACTCCACGCCATCGATATCGCCCGTGAAATTTTTCATGACCTCCTGAAACGCCTCCCAATCTCCGAGGCGGCAGGCGTCGTGAAGCGCTTGCAGGGATTCATCGGCGGAGGACGGCAGCGCCGTGCTTGCGAATGCCGCGGCAATCAATTTTACTACGGTCTTTCCCAGGCGCATGGTTTCGCATCGCGATTCAATCACGGCTCGACGAGTTGTCGCGAGTCTTTTGAGCGCCTTTTCCTTTGTCGGAGTCTCCTCTTTTGCCCATTCCGAGGAGCCAGCGGGTTTGACCGGGAAACTCGAACAATCCGCGACCCCTGCGGAGTTCACGGCGACTCTGCCGACCCTGTCGGCCAGACAGGATTTTTCGCACTACCGTTGGTCGAACGTGGACAACCGGATCTACGCGGACATCGGATCCGGAAGTGTTGCGGTCATCAATCCCGAAACGCTGCAGATGGAAGGCGAGCTGAAGTGGCCGTCCCATTTATGGGAGCTGCAGCCGAATGGCCGTCTGCGTGTCGATTACAGTTGGGAGGAGAACAAAGGGGGCCTTGTCGCGACGGATTTTCTGACAGGGAAAACGATCTGGGCGCGACCGCTCGAAACGGTGCCGCAGGCGATTGCATTTTCCAGCGACGGGAGTCGGTTGGTGGTCATTTATCACCCCCGGCTGCGGGAGAAGACATGCGCGGTGGAAGTGCTTTCGCCGGAGACCGGGGAGCCGATCGCCCGGGGAACGATGAAGGAATTCGGCAATTACCTTGCGGGTGAGGAGATTGCCTTGCTCGACGATCGGCGAGTGCTCTTTGCGACCGGCCCCGACGGATTTCCGGTGGTCCTGGACGTCGAATCGGGAGAGGCGCACGCAGAGAACCTGCCCAAGGAAAGCAGCGACGGCTATGCATCATCCGACGGGCGCTATCTCGCGTATATCGACGAGGACGGGTGGGGGCACGGCTTTGCGTTGCGCGTTTGGGATTTGCAGGCGCCCGACGGTCCTCGAGTGGTGTTGAGCCGGGAGCGCGACGACGATGGATGTGGCATTGAGGGGGTCGATTTTTCGAGGGATGGACGGTTCGTGGCCGTGAATACAGGGATGGCTGTTGAGATTTACGAATTGCCCATGGCCACGCTGCGGATGACCGCCAAGCCGGGTGGCGGAGCGCTTTTCTCGCCAGACAAAAGGAAGGTCGCCATCATCCGGGGGCCTCAGATGCAGATCGTGGACATGCCGGAAGAGGGCTCCACCGAGCCAGTGGAGCTTCCGGCGGAGGAAGCAATTGGTGAACTTCGCGGGTTCGACATTGATTCAGCTGGGCGGTGGATCGTAGCCAATAGCGCTTCTCACTTATGCGTCTGGAAGGTCGGGACACCATTCCCTGTGCGCACCATAGCCAATCCCTTCAAGAACACCTTCGATCGTCCCAGCCTCGATCCTTCCGGCAGGTATTTCATCGCGGGCGATGCGATGCAGGTGTGGAGCTGGCCGACAGCCGATAAAGGGGATGCCAATAAAATCTTCGGATGGGACCGGGGACCGATGCGACCGTTTTCGGCGACGTTCATGGCAGATGGAAAGGAACTTGGCGTGATGCGTTTCGGCAGCGCCTGGGTGATCGACCTGGAAGAAACCGATCCGCCTGCGACCGGTGCAGACCTGCGCATTCGCACCCTCGCGCTGCAGTCCCGCACTTCAGACTGCGACCTCGGGAACAGCGCCTTTGCGGAGGATGGCAGCCGGTTTGCCTTTGCCGACCGCTTGCAAGCTCTGCATCAGGTCAAGCTCTACGCATTGAAGCCGGAACGGCTTCTGCGTGAAACACGGATTCCCGCGGCGCCAGCCGCATATTCCCGTGACGTGAAGTTCAGTGCGCAACCGGACGGGAACGACGAGATTTGCGTTGTCAATCTGGAGACAGGCAAGACCGCCGCGTTGCTCCCCTGGTGGGTTGAAAGCAAGCGGCACGGCCTGGGCGATTTCCGCCGAATGGCCTTCAGCGAATCGGGAGAGCAGCTCGCGGTGGGGTTCTCCGATGAAGACAAGCCGTGTTTTGGCGTGGCGGTTTTCGACCTTCGGTCTGGAAAGCTTGATCAAGTCATCTGGACACAGCGAGGGACCGTGACCGGGATCGAATTCTGTCGAAACGATTCGCGGATCGCAGTGCTCAATCACGATCGGAGCATTCAGATTTTCGAACGGAAGTCCGACGCCGGACTTTGAAAAGCCGCCGCGCGGCTGCAGTGTCCACCGGCGAACCCTTTGCGGGAGAAGCATCCCTTGGAGCGCGCGGAACCCCATCTTTTTCCGGCGGATTGACCCTCTTTGCACGCAACGACCGACGATCTGTTGGTGGATCAGCCTCCGTTGCATGCGACGACCCGCATTTCATTGGTGCGGAGGCCGCCGTCGCACGGGAAGGCTCGCCATGAGTTTGCGGATGGTGCCCGTTCGTCACGCGATGGGCGCCGAAAAGGACGGGCGCCGCGCTCAGTTCGTTGCCGAGACGAAGCGTTCGATGCCCGCGTAGTCCGGGGTGACGGCGATGCTGGCGTATCCTTTTTCCTCGAGCAGGCGGGCGACGGCGGGGGCCTGGTCGTGGCCGATTTCGAGATAAAGCCGGGCGCCGGGATTCATGCGGGGTTTCGCCCGGTCGGCAAGCGCACGAATGAGATCGAGGCCGTCGGGCCCGCCGTCGAGGGCGGAGACGGGATCATGCTGCACTTCGCGGGAGAGGGTGGGGATTTCCTCCGAGGGGATGTAGGGCAGGTTGGCGACGATGATGTCGTAACGCTCCCCGGTCTCGGGCAGGAGGTCGCCTTCGTGGAACGGGATGTTCGCGCCGAGCTTTTCGGCATTCTCCCGCGCGAGGGAGAGCGCGTCGGGGGATTTGTCGATCGCGGATACCGTGGCCGCGGGAGCTTCCAACGCGAGCGTGATCGCGATGACGCCGCTGCCGGTGCCGACGTCAAGAATCGCGGGCGCGGAGGCGCGATCGAGCGGCTCGAGAACGAGTTCGACGAGCTGCTCGGTTTCCGGCCGGGGAACGAGCGCGCGGGCGTCGCAGCGAAATTCCCGGCCGAAAAATTCCGCGGTCCCCAGCAGGTGTTGCAACGGGACGCCCCTGGCGCGGGCGCGGACGAGTTCCCGCATCGGGGCGAGTTCGCCCTCGGAGAGCGGGCGGTCGAATTCGAGGTAAAGATCGAGCCGCTTCCGGTGGCCGAGGGCGTGCGCGATGAGGTGCTCGGCATTCAGCCGCGGGCTCTCGATCTGGTGGCGGGTGAAGAATCCAGTCGTGGACTGAATCACTTCAAGGACGGTCGGCATGGCAGGGACGATGGGCAGGGCCGGGCGTTTGATCAATGCGGTTTTACCGATCGCGGGAGGTTGCATTGCGGCGACGAATCGTGCTTGATGGCGGCTCGCGAACCCCCGCCATGAACCCCCATCGTCGTCTGCTTTCGCTGCTTGTCGTGCTGTCTATTTCCGTGAGTTTTGGAAGGGAGGTGCGGCTCGAAGAGCTGGATCTCAGCGGCGTGAGCACGGGCTGGGGCAGCGTGGGAAAGGGCGTGGGGGCGTCGGGAGCGCCGATGAAGATCGGCGGGAAAACTTTCGAGCACGGCGTGGGAGTGCATGCGCCCAGCGAGATTGTCCTGAGCCTCGACGGGCGGACGACGGCCTTCCGCGCGAGCGTCGGTGTGGACGACGCGCCGAACAATGACGGCTCGGTGGTTTTCCAGGTTCTGGCGGATGGCGAGACGCTCTTCGAGAGCCCCGTGATGTCGAAGGGCGACGAGCCGGTGCCGGTGGAGGTGGATTTGACGGGCCGGAAGTCGGTGCGTCTGCGCGTCACCGATGCCGGAGACGGGATTGATTCCGATCACGGAAACTGGATCGGTGCGGTGCTCGACGTGGAGGGGGAGCTGCCGGCAGCCGTGCCGGCATGGACGACCGAGTATTCGCACTACGAAGGCACGGCTGATGTGCCTGCGACGGCGAAGCCATTTCGGACGATCGCGAGCCCGGATGGATCGGTGAGCGCGGAGGTGATATCCCACGACGGTCGGTTGTGGATCCGCGTGCTGCGAAACGGGCGTCCGGCGATCGAAGCCTCGCCAATCGGCGTGACGATCGACGGCGTCGATTTCGGCAAGAACGCGAAGCCCGGAGCCGCGAAGGCGTATTCCGCGAACGAGACCTATCCGTGGCTGGGCAACCAGAAGACGCTCACGAACCACTTCAACGGCGAGCGGATCGCGATGACGACGGATTCGCAGGCGTGGGAGCTGGATGTTCGCGCCTACGATGATGGCGTGGCGTGGCGTTATGTGGTGCCGGGCAAGGGCCGGCGGAAGGTGGAGGGCGAGGCGACATCGTATGTGATGCCGGCCGGCTCGAAATACTGGACGCACCAAAACACGGTCGCCTACGAGGCGAATTACGAGTCATTCGACATCGATGGAAGGAGCCCCGCCGGACCGATCACCATGCCGGTGACGGTGGAGCTTCCGGGCGGCGGCTTCGCGTGCTACACGGAATCGGAGATCATGCACTACAGCGGCATGACGCTCGGCGTGCGCGGGCGGCTGCTCAATGGGTTGTTTCAGGACGATCCCTCGGGCTGGACGATGAATGGCGACATTGCCACGCCATGGCGCGTGGTGATCGCGGTCGGCGATCTCAACGCGCTCGTGAACTCGAGCATTGCGCAGAGCGTCTGCCCACCGCCCGATCCCAGGCTTTTCCCCGAGGGGATCCGGACGGATTGGATCAAGCCCGGGCGCTGCTACTGGACGTGGATCGTCGGCCAGCACGAGACCGCGCGCTGGGAGCGCATCAAGGGCTACGTGGACGACGCCGCGGCGCTGAACTGCCAGTATTACACGATCGACGATCCGTGGCGTGACCCGCGGATGGGCTGGCACCGCAACGGCGGCGACGAATGGGACGGGCTGAAGGAGATCACCGCCTACGCGAAGAAGAAGGGCGTCGGCATCATGGTCTGGCAGCACTGGAACGGCATTCGTGATCTCGAGGCGAGGAAGGAATTTTTCGAGAACGTCGCGAAGGCCGGCGCGAAGGGCGTGAAAATCGACTTCATGGAAAGCGAGAGCCACGAGCGGCTGGAGTTTTATCGCTCGTGCCTGGAGATCGCCGCCCGCCACAAGCTCATCGTGAATTTTCACGGGTCGAACAAACCGGCCGGCGAAATGCGCACGTGGCCGAACGGCCTCACCCGCGAAGGCATCTACGGCCTGGAGCAAGGGAATGGCCTGCAACCGCAGACCTGGGCGGCGCTGCCTTTCACGCGACTGGTGACCGGGGCGGGCGACTTTACGCCGACAGGACTGCATCCCGACCGGCTGTTCGGCTACACGATGGTGATGCAACTCGCCTCGGCGATTGTTTTCACGTCGCCGATCGAGCATTGGGCCGACAGCGCGGAGGTCTATCTCTCGCAACCGAAGCAGGTCGTGGAATTCATCCGCACGAAGCCTACGGTGTGGGACGAGACGATCGTCCTGCCGGGCAGCAAAATTGGCGAGGTCGCGGGGCTCGCGCGGCGGGATGGCAACGACTGGTGGATCGGCGTGCTCAACGGCACCGAGGAGCAGAAGACGTTTGCCGTTCCGATGCCGAAGTTGAAACCGGGCCGGTATGAGATGGTCCAGTTTCAGGATGGCGAGGCGAAGGACCGGCTGGAGATTCGCCACGGGGAGATCACGGTCTCGAAGGACGGAGTGCCCGCCGACTCGTCGATCGATGCGCGTCTGATGCCGCGCGGAGGATTTGCGATGATCTTGCGGGCCGTCGACTGACGGCGCAATCAAGCCAGCGTGGCTTCCTTGAGTCGCTGCTCGATATCGGCCGCGTAGAGCGCTTCGATCATCTCGCTGATGTCGCCCTCCATGAACTGGTCGAGGCTGTAGAGCGTGAGACCGATGCGGTGGTCGGTGACGCGGTTTTGGGGGAAATTGTAGGTGCGGATCTTTTCCTCGCGTCCGCCGCCGCCGATGAGCGCCTTGCGGTGTGCGGAATATTTCTCCTCCTCCTCGCGACGTTTGTCCTCGAGGAGTCGCGAGCGCATGATCTGGAGTGCGCGTTCCTTGTTCTGCTGCTGGCTGCGGCCGTCCTGGCAGCGCACGATGCGCCCGGTCGGGATGTGCAGCACCTGGACCGCGGAGTCGGTCGTGTTCACGCCCTGTCCGCCCGGGCCCCCGGCGCGGCAGACTTCGATGCGGAGATCCTCCGGCTTGAGCTCGATGTCCACTTCCTCGGCTTCGGGCAGCACGGCGACGGTCGCGGCGGAAGTGTGGATGCGGCCCTGCGCCTCCGTGGCGGGAACACGCTGCACGCGGTGCACGCCCGATTCGTAACGCATCTTGCGAAACACGCTCTCGCCGCTGAGGCGGAAAACGACCTCCTTCAATCCGCCGAGATCAGCCTGGCTGTTGTCGAGCACCTCGACCTTGAGTCCGCTGATTTCCGCGAACCGGCAATACATTCGGAAAAGATCGGCGGCGAAGAGCGCCGCCTCGGTGCCGCCCGTGCCGGCGCGAATTTCCACGATCGCGTCCTTGTCTTCATCGGGCTCCGGAGGAAGCAGCGCCACGCGCAGGTCCATCTCGAGCTTCGGAAGCTGCTCCTCGAGGGCGGCAATCTCGGCGCGGGCAAGCTCCGCCATTTCGGGGTCGCCACCGGAGACCAGTTCGCGATTCTCCTCGATCTCCCGCTGCGCCTTTTCGAACGCCTTCCACTTTTCGAGCAGGCTCTTCAGCTGCGAATGCTCACGCAGCAACGCCTGCGCCCGCTTCGGATCGGAATAAAGATCGGGCGCCGAGATGGCGGCGTCGACCTCTTCGAAGCGGACGGCTTTTTGGGAGACGAGAGTGGAGAAGTCCATAAACACAGAAACGGTGACGCCGGCTTGCGCGCGGAATCACCGTTTCCGAGTGGGGAAAGGGTCTTTAAGCCTTCTTCGGGCGGGTGGCACGGGTCGCCTTCACGCTGCCATAACGGCGGGCGAATTTCTCGACTCGGCCGGCGGTATCGACAAACTTCTGCTCGCCGGTGAAAAACGGATGGCAGGCCGCGCAGATACCGATATGGATATTGTCGCGCGTCGAGCGGGTGCGATACGTGGCGCCGCATGCGCAGACGATCACCGTCTCGGTGTAGTTGGGATGAATGTCAGCCTTCATGGTCAAAAGTGGAACCGCAAATAATGCCGCTTCCGGCGAGGTGTGCAAGGTGAAAAACCCGATCCTCGAACGCTGGGCGGGGATTGTTGCGGAAAAACCGGAGGCCCGCGCGGTGCTGACGCCCGAGGGAGCGGTGGCGCGGACGTTTGCGGAGATCGAGGCCGAGGCCAACGGGATTGCGGCGCAACTGGGCGGACTGGGCGGTGGCGCCGTCGTGAGTCTGCAGGCGCGAAACAGCCCTGAGTGGCTCGCGATGCTTCTTGGAATCTGGAAAGCGGGGGGATGCGCCCTGCTGGTCGATGCGGCAATCAGCGAATCAGCGCGGGCCTCAGTCGAGGCGAAATGCGGCGCGCGTGCGCGGCTCGGGGTCGGGGGCGAGGGCGTGACGCTCGAAATGCTTGAAAACGATCCGGTGAGCCTCGGCACGGAGCGGGTTGATCTGATCAAGCTCACTTCCGGCACGACCGGTGAGCCCGGGGCGGTGCTTTTCACGGCGGCTCAGCTCGAGGCGGACTGCGACCACATCTGCGCGACGATGGGAATTCATCCCGAGGATCTCAACTACGGTGTCGTCGCCTTTTCGCACTCGTATGGGTTCAGCAATCTCGTGACGCCGTTGCTGTGCCATGGTGTGGCGGTCGTGGCGTCCGCCGATCCGCTGCCGCGTGCGGTTCTGGATGGCGTGGCCGCGACGCGCGCGACGGTGCTGCCGGCGGTGCCGGCGATCTTCCAGGCAATGAGTGCCCTGGAGGGCGAAATGCCCGCGTTGAGGTTGTGCATTTCGGCGGGCGCACCGCTGCGGCCGCAAACCGGCGCGGCGTTTCACGCGCGGTTCGGGCTCAAGGTGCACACGTTTTACGGAGCGTCGGAATGTGGCGGGATCTGCTACGACGCGAGCGACGGAATCATCACGCAGGACGGGTTTGTGGGTCGCCCACTTCAGGGCGTGACCCTGGAACTTCACGAGGACGGTCGGATCTCCGTGCGGAGCCCGGCCGTGGGAATTGGCGAGCTCGGGCAGCCGTCGCGAAACGGCGTTTTCCAGCCTGCGGACTTGCTTGAAACCAGCGACTCCGGCTGGAGAATCGTCGGGCGCGACTCGGATTTCATCAACGTCGCCGGGCGAAAGGTGAACCCTGCCGACGTTGAACGTGCATTGCTGGAACATCCCGGGATCCGCGAGGCGGTGGTGTTCGGAGTGCAGGACCCGCGTCGCGAGGAAACGGTCTGCGCGTGGGTGGTTGGCTCGGCGGGCCGGGACGAGCTGCTCGCGCACTGCGCGACAAGGCTCGCGAGATGGCAGGTGCCGCGCGAGGTGCGATTCGTGGAGGCGATTCCCGTTTCGGCGCGTGGAAAAATCAGCCGGCGCGAGCTGCGCGCTCTGCATGAGGCGGACAATCCAGCGTAGTTATTTTCGACTCGCGGGCCGGTCACTCGTCCAATTCGTGCCGAACCGTCACGTCCGCGCGTGCCATTCCCGAGAGACCTTGGGCGAAATTTCCGACGGCTAGATCTCGCTGCGCCCCTCCCGGAAGAGGTTTGTGTAGTTCACGGGAATTCCCACCGATTCCAGATGCCGGTTGATCGCTGCCTTGTGCTCGAGCAGGCGGACTTTGTCCGTCCCGTGCGCCACGGCGGGCATGGAGGGCTGCGTCAGCTTGCGGACAAACCGACACCCGCGCAAGGGGATTGGCCTTTTCCACCCGGGCGTCCTTGATTACGAACAACGCGTGGTTGGAAAGATCGAGACGCTTCTCATTCTGCTCGCGCTGGTGGGAATTCTCGCCGTGCTTTCGACGAGATTGCGCGTGTCGTTTCCGATCATGATGGTGATCGGCGGCGTGGTGCTCGCGCTCATCCCGGGGTTGCCGCACGTCTCGCTCGATCCCGACCTCGTGCTCTACGTGTTTCTGCCGCCGATGATCTATTCTGCGGCGTTCGCATTTCCGTGGGATGAAATGGTGGCGAACATGCGAGGCATTCTCGCGCTGGCCGTCGGGCTGGTGCTGGCGACGATGACGTGTGTGGCGTTCGCCGCGTATTGGGTGATTCCCGGCCTTCCACTCGCGGCCGCATTCGTGCTTGGCGCGATCGTTTCCCCGCCCGACGCCGTGGCAGCGACGGCGGTGCTCGACAAGATGCGGGTGCCGCAGCGGGTGAGCACGCTGCTCGAGGGGGAGAGTCTGGTAAACGACTCGACCGGATTGGTGGCCTATGCGTTTGCCGTGTCCGCCGTGGTGACCGGCTCGTTTTCGCTCGCCGCGGCGGTGGGCGACTTTGTCTGGATGTCGATCGGCGGAGTTGCGCTCGGCCTGCTCGTGGGCTGGCTGGTGGGGCGCGTGCACCAGCAGATTCGTGAGCCGGGAGCGGGAATGATCCTGCAATTGCTCACCCCCTACGCCGCGTATCTCCCTGCCGAGAAGCTGGGTGTCTCCGGGGTGCTCGCGGCGGTGGCGGCGGGACTTTATCTCGGCCGCCATGCGTTGCAGGTGCTGAACGTGGCGACCCGGGTGAACGGCGAGGCGATCTGGGGCTTTCTCAATTTCGTGCTCAACGGCGCGGTGTTCATTTTGATCGGCCTGGAATTCCCCGTGATCATGGAGGGGCTGCAGCACAACTACGCATGGGGCGAGTTGCTGCTTTACGGCGGGCTCGTGTCGCTGGTTGTCGTGGTGGTGCGATTTGCGTGGGTCTTCTCGCTCTCCGCGCTCTATCGGCGCCTCGCCGCATCGAGTTTCGGGTCGAAATCGAGCCTTGGGATGCAAATGGTGGTGAGCTGGGCGGGCATGCGGGGCGCGGTTTCCCTTGCGGCTGCGCTGGCGATTCCGACGCTGATGGCTTCGGGCGAACCCTTTCCCGCGCGCAACCTCCTCCTCTTCCTCACCTACAGCGTCATCTTCGCGACGCTGGTTTTTCAGGGGTTCACGCTTCCGTGGATCGTGAGGAAGTTCGGCGTCGAGGAGGCAACGTCGGATTTCGATCGCGAGGTCACCGCCCGAAAGGATTTGCTCGGTCGCGCGGTGGCAATGATCGATGAGGAGGTCGCGTCCTCAAATTCCAGGCTGTCTCCGGATGCCGCTCGAATTCTCCGTGAGCATTTCGATTCGCGGCTCGATCACCTCTCGGTGAAGAGCGGCTCGCGGCCGTTCTCGCTCACCTCTGAAGAGCTCGCCTTCCTTCATCGAATCATGAACGACTCGCGAATGCGTCTGGAGGAGTTGCGCCGCGAGGGAGCGATTCCCGAGAAAACCCGCCGGGAGCTCGCGCTGGAAATCGACATGGAAGAGCAGCGCCTGCGCCGCGTGCTTTACCGGCTGTAGCGGCGGCGGCGCGCGAGAATCGCCACTGTCGTGAGGCCGAGGAATCCAAGCGTGAACGTTGCCGGCTCGGGCACGATCACGATTTCCGTGTAGAGCAGGGCGTCCGGGTGCAGTGCGCGGAAGAGCAAGGGGAGTTCGCCAAATGCACCGCCAAGGCTTCCAGAAGCGTCGCCCACGAGATCGACATCGAAGTCGTCATCGTCGAAGGTCGTATTCAACCGCTCCAAGACCTCGAAGCCGGAAATCACTTTGCCGAAAACGGTGAATCCTTCATCCACCGTGTCGAGGAACGCGTTGTCGCCGAGATTGATGAACCACTGCGAAGTTGCGGAATCCACTTTGCCGCCCACGCGCGCCATGGCGATGGTGCCGTAGAGATTGCTGTAGGTGGCGCCGGAGGAATACTCATTCTTGATCGCGTCGAACGTCGGGACACCTTTGATCGTGTTATCATCGAGCGTGAAGCCGCCACCTTGGATGACGAACCCGGGGTCCAGCCGGTGGGCGAACGAATTCTCGTAACGCCCGCTTTCGATGTAGCTCAGGAAATTGGAAACGGTGATCGGCTTGTCCTCGTCGTAGAGTTCCAGCGTGACTGTTCCAATCGGCATGCGGATTTCCACGGTCGTCGCCGCATTCGCGAGGCTCGCGGCCAGAAGAAAAGCAGTAAGAAACAACGCCCGAAACATGCTCTGCGCTGCGGACCATCGGCGGGAATTGCGCTCCGCTCAAGGGGATTTTCGGCCATACTCGAATTCGAGCGTCAGCGAGCCGGCGTTCGGGTGGATCAGGATGGAGTCGGGCTGCGTGCCCGGCTCGACGTTCGCGTCCGGGAAGTGGGCGGCGTATTGGAAGCCGTTGTGCTCATAGCGAATCGCGTGCGGATCCGTGCCGGTGATCGCGGTCCTCCCGCTGCTCCACCGCATCTCGAGTGCCCAGCTGCCGGGTGCGTTCTCGACGTCGAATCGTGTTGCCCCGGGATCGCAGGAAATGCGGATTTCCCCGCCAGCCTTGATCGGGATGGTGATTCGCAACGAATCCCTGCCGGTCTCCTCGACGCGTGGTTTTCCGGTCGGCCAGGGCCTGGTTGCCCCATCGGGATTCACTCCGACGAGCCGGATTCCCGCCGGCTCCCGGCCGGGCTGGCTCCAGTTGTAGCCGTCGACGACCGGCAGTGTGTCGTAGAAGGCGTCGTTCGTTTCGACGCGGGTCTCGAGGTAGCGCTCGGGATACCTTTCGTCGAAACGGTGGATGTCGCGGATGCGCCAGGAGTCGCCTTCGAAGGCAAGATTCAATCGATACCTCGCGCTCTCATACCAAATGCCGCCGCGATCCCGACCCTCGAAATCCTCCAAGGCAACCATCGCGGTCGCCGGTGTGCGGTCGAAGGTTTTGCGAAACCATTCGCCCGACTCCGCAAGCGTCTCGACGCGAATTTCTCCCTCATCGCGCAGCGCGGCAAGCCGCGGGTATTGATCCTGCAGCCCTTTTTCCATCGCCGGCCAGCCGAAGGAATTTTCCTGCCCGGCCTGCATGTAGGCAAAGGCGAGACAGGGCTCGTGGACATTTACCTCGAGGAACCACCCAACCCACCTGGGATTGCCGCCAGCCTCGGGATAGACCGGTTCGAGCGTGATCACGCCCTGCCGTTCCGCGCCGATGCCGGTGTCGTATTGATCAATCGGATCGCTGCCGAGCATGCGAAAAACCGGCACGTCGACCTGCCCAGCGGCGGTTTGCGCGGGCATGAATGCATTCCGTCGGCTCGGGTAATAGGCCTGGTTCCAATACCCGCCCCACAGCGTGTATCCATCAGTGCCGCTCTGGTCCTTGCAAATGCAGGCGGCCACGATGCCGTATTTCTCGGCGAGGTAATTCAGGGTTGGCGCATCGATGAGCCAGCAGCCGACGGACTTCGGGTATCGGCCAAAGACCTCCTTGAACTTCCTCATCAGCACATCGACGAGCCTGCGGCGTTCCTCGGGCGAATAGCCGATCGTGAAACCCACATCCGTGTGCCAATCCCATGGGAAACGTCCCCGCCATTTCATTCCGGCGGCCTCGACCTGCGGTTGCACAACCTCCAGCCAGACTCCGATTTCGTCGTCGGGGCCGAGTTGCGTTTTCAGCAGCTCGACGAATTCCGGACGAATGAGCGCGTCGTATTGGAGGAGAAACGTCGAGGGGAGATCGTATTTGCGGGCGAGCTCGATTTGCTTCTTCACCGGCTCCAGAAGGTCCACCTCGGTCCGGGGCTCCACCCCGCGAATGAAGTTGATGATGTTGACGATCCGGGGAGCGCTCTCCGTTTCCTGCGCGTGGAGGAAACAGGCGCAGAGAAGCGCCGGGACGAGGGGGATGACACGTTTCATTGGGGGGAAGAGAGCTGCGGCGAATGCTGCTCAGTGCAGGTAGGCTCCGCAGCTGCTGCGGACGGTGAGCTTGGGATTGAGCAGGATCGAGCGCGCGGGCAGCGTGGGATCGGCGATGCGTTCGAGCATGGCGGTCATGGCAGCGACGGCGATCGCGCGGCATGGCTGGTTGATCGTGGTAAGCGGCTCGCGGACCAGCTTCGCGTAGCGGACGTCGTCGCAGCCGACGACGCGAATGTCCTCCGGCACGCGAACCTTGATCTTCGCGAGCGTGTTGAGCAGTTGCACGGCGGTCGCGTCGTTGCCGCAGAGGATGCCGTCGACGGATTTGCCCGCGACGAGATTCCGCACGAAGGCCGTGTCCTCCGGATCGCCGAAGCGCGCAAACCCCTCGGGAATCGGAATGCCGGCGCGGGCTAGCGCTTCCTTGGCTCCCGCGATGCGCGCCGTGATCGTGCACGCGGAAAAGGGCCGGGCGACGAACGTCAGCCGCGTCTGCCCGAGTCGGATGAGGTGCTCGGCGAGCAGGAAACCGGCGGCGTAGTTGTCGAGACCGACGAGATCGAAATCGCTCCGTTGCGGGAAGCTTTGAAAGTCCCGATCGAGCAGAACCACGGCGATCCCCGCCTGGCGCAGACGCTGTGCGATGCGCTCGCTGATCGGCGCCGTGTTTTCCCGCAGTTCGAAGGGCGCGAAGAAGACGCCGTTGACGGCGCGATCGATGAATTCCTCGCAGATGTGGTCGACGTCCTCGACGGAAATGTCGTTCTCCGGCCGCACGTGCACGCCGCTGCCGCCCCAGATCAGCGAGCAGTTCTTCGCCCGGGCAAGGCCGGCGAGCTCGCCGCAGATGACTTCGAAAATCTCCGTGAGACCCGCGCGGGGAATCAACAGCGCGAGCAGGTGGTGGTCGGGCGCCTTTGGCACGCCGACCGGGTTGTCGACGAGAAAGGAACCAGCGCCGGCGCGGCGCTCGATGAGGCCTGCAGCCTGGAGATCGCGCAGGGCCCGTGCGACGGTCGGTCGCGACACGCCGAAGCGTTTGACGAGCTGGTTCTCGCTGGGGAGGCGGCCGGACTCCCGGTATTTGCCATCGGCAATCTCGTTGGAGAGCTCCCTGAAGATTTGCCGATGTTTCAGGTCCGCCTGCATGTGGTGGCACCATGTAGTTACAGGAATGTGACAAGTCAAGAGGGGTTTGTGCAGCGAAATCCGCTCGCGGATTGAGTTCGCCTTGGCAACTCGGGAACGATGGATTGGGCGCTTCCGCAAATTCGAGCCGTTTTTTGACGGGTGGAGAAGTCCCGGGATTGCCGAGTCAACGGGCGATCTTTCTTGATGAGAGAGGAACCAGCCCAGGCGGCCGCTCCTAAGTTGGGGTGGGGGCGGCCGCCAGCCTTTCCTTCAGTCGTTATCCTCACTGTCTGCCCACAGGATGCTTTAACTTGTAAATCACAGGTGAACGTCGCTTTTTTCCCAAGGCGGCGCCTTAGGGATGGCTGATTCGTGGCGCGCGCGTTGAGCTGTCGGGGAAGCGCAGGCCGGATTTCGGCGCGCGAGATTCCCCGAGAGATGAAATTCACCAAGCGAGATTCCCTTACTCCGGCCCTGAGGGGGCTGGCATGCATCAGTGCAATTTTTGTCCCCACCTTTGCCCATGCGGTGGACTGGGTCGGGACGGACGGCCTGTTCGGCGAAGGCAGCAATTGGGACGGTGGCGAGGTCCCGGAGCTTTTGCCGGCGACGATCGCGAATGGCGGGAACGCCGAGGTCGTGGAGGGCGACGAGTTTGTCGTGCAGCCGCTTTTCGTTGGTGGACACGACGGCGCGGGTGAGCTGTCGATTTCCGGTGGGGTGTTGACCGCGGTGGGTGTTCCGGTCGCCGGCGGCAGCCACGCGGTGTATATCGGCGGCGACAATGACGGCGGCGGCACCGGCATTGGAACGGTGACGATTACCGGCGGTGTTTTCGAAGCCCTTGGTGGCGAAATGCTCTTCGGTTCCCGCGGCGGCACCGGCACGCTGAACATGTCCGGCGGCGAGCTTCGCAACAACGACTGGATCATCTTCGGTCGCGACACCGGTGGCGCCGCCAACGTCACGCTCAGCGGGAATGCCGCGGTGCTCAAGACCGAGGGCGGGAATCACATCGCCGTCGGCGTGAACTCGGGGACCACCAGCACGGTGACGATGACCGGGCAGTCTTCGATGGTCTCGAACAACGAGATCCGGCTTGGCTGGCTGAACTCCGAAACGACGGGCATCGTGAACATGGACGATGGGGCGAACCTTTCCGCGGGCACGCATATTTACGTCGGTGTGGCGGGTGCGGCGGGCGAGTTGCACATGAGCGGCAACGCTCAGGTCGTCGCAGGCAGCGAGTTTCGTGTGGGGCAGGATGGCGGATCGCGCGGGACCGTGGTCATGCAGGATTCCGCGATTCTTGATGTCGCCGTCGGTCTGGTGGTCGGCCGCGGCGGCATGGGAAGCATGACGATTTCGGACAATGCCCAGGTAACTGCGGGTGGGGCGTTCATCGCGGGCGCCGATGGTTCGCCGGGAGGCACGATCACGGTGAATGGCGGCTCGGCGAGCGGGTTGTGGATCCGCATTGGAGACGGCAATTCGACGGGCACGCTCACGATCAACGGAGGAACCGTCACCGCCACGGGACTCGACAATGGCTCGAATCCCAACGATCCCGCGATGGGCGTGCGATTCCGCGCGAATCAGTCAAACGGCGCGACCAAGACGCTCAACCTGAATGGCGGGACACTGGCCACGGCCGGTTTCTTCAAGGACATGGGCGACGGTCCGGTGGACATCAATTTCAACGGAGGAACGATCAAGGCGCTCGCGGACAACGACGATTTCTTTGCCGCGGGTCCGCTGCCGGGTTCCACCACGTTCACCAGCTCGGACATCGACATTCAGGCCGGGGGCTTGAAGTTCGATACGAACGGCTTCCAGATCACGATCCAGCAGGCTCTCAACGGTGAGGGCGGGCTCACCAAGCTGGGCGAAGGAACGCTCACGCTCACCGGCGCGAACGGCTACCTCGGCGACACGGTCGTTGCGAACGGCACGCTGAGCATCACGACGGGATTTCTCGCCGACGGTTCGAACATCTTCATTACCACGGGTTCCATCTTCGACCTCAATTTCACCGGCACCGACACGGTGAACGCGCTCCTCATCGACGGCGTCGCACAGGCCCTCGGCACGTGGGGAAGTCTCGAATCAAACGCGGAGCACAAGAGCGAGCTCTTCTCCGGCACCGGCATGATCGAAGTGACGTCGCTCGTGGTTCCCGAGCCTTCCACCATGGCTTTCCTCTGCCTCGCGGGTATCGGCGGCGTGCTCGTGTTGCGGCGTCGCAGGTCGAGCTGATCCGGTTTTCTCAGCCATCACCAAAACAGCAACTCCCTCCAAAATGAACAAATACCATCCATGCACTCCCCGCGCCGGCAAGGCGCTGCACGCCCTGCTGATCGCAGGCGCCGCATTCAGTCCCACCATGCTCCACGCCGTCGATCGTTTCTGGGACGGAACGACCGGCGCATACGGCACCGCCACAAACTGGAGCGATGATGCCGTCCCGGGTGCCGGCGATCAGGCATTCGTCGACAACGGCGGCACCGCCGAGATTGGCATGTCGGAGTCGTTCACGACAGACCGGCTTCGTCTCGGCACGGGTTCGAACACCGGCAATCTGTCCATCTCCGGCGGCACCCTCACGCTCACCGGGGGCGGTCACACCACCTACATCGGCGGCGACGACGTCAATGGCAACGGACTCGGCACCGGCACGGTCACCATTTCCAACGGCGGAGCGCTCATTGGCACCGGCGGCGGAGAAATGCTCTTCGGCTCCCGTGGCGGCGTCGGAAATCTGACGATGACCGGAGGCACGTTGTCGAACAACAACTGGATCATCTTCGGGCGCGACGGGGACGGCACCGCAAACGTGAATCTGAGCGGCAACGCGACGATTCAAAAAACCGGCGGCGGAAACATCGCCGTTGCGATCTTCAGCGGCACCACGAGCACGGTGACGATGAGCGACACGTCGAGCATGCTCTCGAACAACCAGATCCGCATCGGCTGGGGCAACAACGGGTTTGCGACCAAAGGCGTGCTCCACATGAGCGGCAATTCCAGCGCGCATTCCGACGGAAACTTCAACATCGCCCACACCGAGGGCGGCGCGAACGGCCCCACCGGTGAAGTGAACCTCAGCGAAGGCGCGGCGATTTCCACCAATCAAACGCTTCAGCTCGGGCTGCGCGGCGGTGCGAATGGGACGTTGACGATGGGCGGAACATCCACCGCGACCGCTGGCAACGAGTTCTATGTCGGCAGCGAAGCCGGCGCCACGGGCACGTTGACGATGGGCGATAACTCAAAGGTCACGGTGACGAACGGATTCGTCGTCGGTCGTTTCAATTCCACGGGCCTGGCCACCGTGAACGGAAACGCCGAGATCGAGATCGGTGGCGTCAACGTGATCGGCGACGGAGGTTCCTCGAATGGAACCCTCGTGATGAATGGCGGCTCCTACGTGCACAGCACCTACCAGCTGTGGCTGGGGCTGAATCAATCGAACTCCACCGTCACCATCAACGGCGGGCGACTCGTCGCGAATCCCGTGCTGGACCCGATGAGTCCGTTGTTTGATGCGACCGGTGCCGGCGTCTCATTCAGCCGGTTCGGAAGCGGGGGCAACGGCGTTCTCAACTTGAACGGCGGTGTCCTGGAAACCTCGGGATTCAGCCGATACGGCGGAGCCGCGCAGATCAACCTCAACGGCGGCACGATCAAGGCGACCGGGATGACCACGACCGGCAGCTTCTTCGACAACATCGCGAGCAATGAAATCGACGTGCAGGCCGGTGGTGCGATCTTCGACACGAACGGCAATGACATCACCGTCGTGCAGGACCTCGCAGGAGTTGGCGGGCTGACGAAGCAGGGCGACGGGGCGTTGATTCTCACCGGCGCCAGCACGTATGGCGGTGCGACGGTGATCGAGGGCGGCAGCATCGTGCTGGGCTCCTCGCAACGGATCAGCGATTCCTCGGCGGTGACACTCGACGGCGGCACGCTGAACCTGAACAACTTCAATGAAACGCTCGCGGCGCTGACGCTCGACTCCACATCGACGATCGATTTCGGCGCGACGCCCGGAGCGAATACATTGATCTTCGCCAACAGCAGTGCGATGACGTGGTCTGGATCCCTGATTCTGTCGAACTTCGAAGTCGGCGTCGACACGCTGAACTTCTCGGACGGCAGCGGGCTCACCATCTCGCAGTTGTCCGCGATCTCGCTCGCCGGCTACCAGGCCACGGGCCTCACGGGTGCCGGTGATGTCATCTTCGCAGCGGTGCCGGAACCGGGCTACGGCGTCGCGATCATGACGACGCTCGGCGGACTTCTTTATGTCAGAAACCGTCGCCGCAGACAGACCGCTTGATTTAACGTGACCATTGATGGGGCCGTGCCGCTCCGCGTGGCCGGCCCCTGAGTTTTTTGAGACCATGTCAGATTCCACTCCATTGCCCCCTCAGAACGCGGAGTCATCGAAACAAACGAACCGGGGAGCCGGCAGTGGCGGAAGTCTGAGGATTCTATCGATCGGAGAGATTCTCTGGGACATCTTCCCTTCCGGCGAGGAACTGGGCGGTGCGTCGCTGAACTTCGCGCTGCATGCCGCAGCGATGGGGGCCCGGGTGCAAATCCTTTCCCGCATCGGCTCGGACGAACTTGGATCGCGAATTCTCGACGATCTCGTCGGGCGTCAACTGCTGCTGGATCTCGTGCAGATCGATCCCGCCGCACCGACCGGCACGGCGACCGTCGCGCTCGGAGTGAACGGTGAGCCAAGCTTCCATCTGGGTGAGCAGGTCGCGTGGGACTTTATCGAGGTGACCGACCGCGCTCTGACAGCCGCGCGCGAGGCCGATGCGATTTACTTCGGCTCGCTCGCGCAGCGGAGTCGCACGTCCCGGGAGGCGATTCAGCATCTTGTGGCACAGACTCGGTCCAGGGCGTTGCGAATTTTCGACGTGAACCTCCGCCCGCCGCATGTCGATCGCGAGGTCATCGAGGCATCGCTGCGACTCGCAAACGTGCTCAAGGTCAATCAGGCGGAGCTTCTCGAACTCGGAGGGATGTTTGGAATTCGCAGCAACTCCACCGCGGAACTTCCCGGCGCTCTGGCAGGCGCGTTCGATCTCGAGGTGGTGGCGTGCACGCTCGGAAGCGAGGGCAGCATTTTGTATTGCGACGGAGAGACCCGTCGGCACCCGGGGGTTGCGGCGGAGGTCGCAAACTCGGTCGGAGCCGGCGATGCCTTCACGGCGGTGCTGGCGATCGGACTGCTCACCGGGCAGCCATTGGACGAAATCAACCGTTGTGCGAACGAAGCGGCGGCCTTTGTTTGCTCGAAGTCCGGCGCGACGCCGGTGCTGCCGCCGGAATTTCTGCACGCCGCCCGCGGCGTTTCTTCGAAAGCGGAGACCACCGATTTCGTCTGTCTTTCGTAGCTGGTGTCATGAAAGTGGTTCTCTCCCTCGTTTTCTTCGCCGCGCTCATCGCGGCGCCCACGGTGGCTTCGGAGACCGTGCTCGCTGATTTTGAAGGCGACAGCTATGCACCGTGGCGCGTGCAGGGCGACGCGTTTGGATCAAGGCCCGCCGCAGGAACGCTGCCCGATCAGCAGACGGTGAGCGGGTTCGAGGGCAATGGCCTCGCGAACTCCTACGTCGGCGGCGATGGCTCGACCGGCAAACTTGTTTCGCCCGAGTTCACGATTTCCACCGATTACATTTCGTTTCTCATCGGCGGCGGAGACGACGTCGACAGGACGTGCATCAACCTCGTGGTCGACGGAAAGGTGGTGCGCACCGCCACCGGCTCAGCGGATGAAAAACTGGAGCTGCAGGGTTGGGACGTGCGCGATCTTCATGGAGAGAGCGCGCACATCGAGATCGTCGACGACGCGACCGGGCAGTGGGGGCACATCAACGTCGATCGGATCGCGTTGACCGATCAGGCGCCGCCGATCGCGCAGGTGAATGCGACGCGGCAAATTCCCGTCGCCGCCCGGTGGCTCAACTTCCCGGTGAAGAATGGCGCGCCGAAGCGCTGGATCACGGTCCACGTCGATGGAGCGGAGGTCCGCCGTTTCGATATCGAACTCGCCGATGGCGAGCCGGATTGGTGGGCGCCGCTGGATGTTGCCAAATGGAAGGGGCGCACGATCGAGGTGACGGTCGATCGGCTGCCGCCAGACTCGGAGGCGCTGGCGAATATTTCCAACGCAGCGGATGTTCCCGGCACCGGCGACCTCTACGCCGAGCCGCTGCGGCCGCAGTTTCATTTTTCCGCGCGTCGCGGCTGGCTGAACGACCCGAACGGTCTCGTTTACTACAACGGCGAATACCATCTCTTCTTCCAGCACAACCCCTACGGGCGCGAGTGGGGGAACATGCATTGGGGGCACGCGGTGAGCAGCGATCTCGTGCACTGGCGCGAAGTCGGCGAGGCGTTGTTTCCCGACGAGCTGGGCACGATCTACAGCGGCAGCGCGGTCGTGGATGAAAAGAACACGAGTGGATTCGGCCGGGGCGGGCGGTCGCCGATGGTGCTTTTCTACACGGCCGCCGGCGAGCACGCGAAGGAGCCGAGGCCCTACACGCAGGCGATGGCCTGCAGCACCGACGGCCGCACCTTCACGAAATACGAGGGCAATCCCATCATCGACGAAATCTCCGCCGGCAATCGCGACCCGAAGGTTTACTGGCACGAGCCGACCCGCAAGTGGGTGATGGCCCTGTGGGGCGAGGAGGATGGTTGCCACGTCGTCTTTTTCTTCACCTCGCCGGACTTGAAGAAATGGACACGCACGCAGGCCTTGAGGGGCAGTCGTGTGGGGCAGGGAGGGTTTCTTTTCGAGTGCCCCGACTTCTTCGAGCTGCCGGTCGATGGCGACCCGAAGAAAACGAAGTGGGTGATCTTCGGCGCCAATGGCGAATATGGTCTCGGCGACTTCGACGGCCGCCGGTTCACGATCGAGGAGGGGCCTTATCGCGGCATCGGAGGCGACGTCTTCTACGCGGCGCAGACCTTCGCGAACGAGCCGAAGGGCCGACGCGTGCTCATTCCCTGGCTGCGCGGCGCGGTCTCACCGGGCATGCCGTTCAATCAGTGCATGGGAATCCCGATGGAGCTGAGGTTGCGGACCACGCCGGAGGGTGTCCGTCTCACTTACACGCCGGTCGAGGAGCTCAAGTCCCTGCGCGCCGCCGCGAAATCGTTCGCGCCGCTCGTGTTGAAATCCGGCGAAACACAGCGCCTGCCCGGCGTGGATGCGGAGCTTGTGGAAGTTCGTGCGAAGTTGCGGCCACCGCCGGACGGCAAAGTGGCGCTGAGCGTGCGCGGCATTCCAGTCATCTACGATGCCGCCACGGGCGAACTCTCCGTCAACGGAGTAACTGCGAAGGCCCGCCTCGATGAGGGTGCGCTGGACCTTGCGATCTACGTCGATCGGACAACGGTCGAAGTGATGGCCTCGAACGGAGAGGCATTCATTCCCCTCGGCGTGCTTCCGGATCCGCAGAATCGAAGCGTCGAAGTTTCCAGCGAAGGCGGTGAGACGACGTTCACCGAACTCGAGGTGTTCGAACTGAAGAGCGCCTGGAACAAACCATGAACAAACTTCTCCTCACCCTCGCACTCCTTCTCGCCGGACCTCTGCACGCGGCGAGCGAGGTTTTCGCCGATTTCGACAGCGGCACGTATGCGCCGTGGCAGGTCGAGGGAACGGCATTTGGCTTGATGCCGGCCGCAGGCGCGCTTCCGGGGCAGATGGCGGTCACCGGTTTCGAGGGCGCGGGCCTCGTGAATTCGTTTCACGGCGGAGACGACGCGACGGGGCGGTTGATTTCGCCCGAGTTCACGATCGCGCGCAACTACATCGTCTTTCTCATTGGCGGAGGCGGATGGCCCGGGGAAACCTGCATGAACCTCGTCGTGGAAGGAGCCGTCGTTCGCACCGCGACCGGTGGCAACACCCAGCCCGGCGGCACGGAGCAGTTGTTCCCTGCGTTTTGGGAGGTGAGCGAATTCGCGGGGGAGACCGCCCACCTCGAGATCGTTGACTCGCGCACCGGTGGCTGGGGTCACATCAATGTCGACTCCATTACGTTCTCCGACGAGAAGCCGGATGTCGTCACCGTCGGGCCGGGCTCACGGGAGATCGTCGCGGAAAAGAAATGGCTCAACCTGCCGGTGTCCAACAGCGCGTCGGCCAGCAATGTCACGCTGAAGGTCGGCGGCGAAGTGGTGCGTTCGTTTTCGATCGGCCTCGCCAGCGGGAAGCCGGATTGGTGGGCGTCCGTCGACATCAGCGAATGGCAGGGCGGGACCATCGAGGTCGGCGTGAACCTCATTCGCTCCGACTCCGGGGCGCTGACGAACATCTATCAATCCGATGCGTTGCCGGACGCGGACACCTTCTACACGGAGTCGTTGCGACCGCAGTTTCACTTCTCGGCGCAACGCGGCTGGCTGAACGATCCGAACGGCCTTGTTTACTACAAGGGCGAATACCATCTCTTCTTCCAGCACAACCCCTACGGGCGCGAGTGGGGGAACATGCATTGGGGGCACGCGACGAGCACGGATCTCGTCCACTGGACACAGCACGGGGAGGCGCTCTATCCCGACGAGCTCGGCGCGATGTATAGCGGCAGTGCGGTGGTGGACCACGCGAACACGAGCGGCTTCGGCACGGTGGAGAATCCGCCAATGGTCATGGCCTACACCGCAGCGGGTTCGCCATTCACGCAGGCCATCGCCTTCACCACGGACGGGCGCACGTTCACGAAATACGACGGCAATCCGGTGGTGGGAAATTTCTCCGACGGCAATCGCGATCCGAAAATCCTCCGGCATGAGCCGACCGGCAAATGGGTGATGGCCTACTACGCCACCGAGAACGGGCACCATGTCGTGAAGTTCTACAATTCGCCTGACCTCAAGAACTGGACCCCCACGGGCACGAAGGTCGGCGACGCGACCGGCTCCGGGAACTACCTCTACGAGTGCCCCGATTTGTTTGAGCTGCCGATCGAGGGCAATCCCGGCGAGAAGCGATGGATCCTGTGGGGTGCGGATTCCGGCTACGGAATCGGGACCTTCGACGGGCTGAATTTCACGAGTCAGATCGATCGACTTCGCGGGGCGCAGGGGGACCTGTTCTACGCGGCGCAGGTTTTCAACGACGAGCCGACCGGGCGTTGCATCCAGATCGGCTGGCTGCGTGGCGCCGATTCGCCGGGCATGCCCTTCAACCAGTGCATGAGCATCCCGCACGAGTTGAAGCTGGTCGTCACTCCAAACGGCCTGCGAGTGAAACGTCTCCCCGTTGCCGAACTCGAGCCGCTTCGCCGCGAGACGCACGACGTCGGGCCGCTCACGCTTGCCGCCGGCGCGGCGAATCCGCTGTCGAACGTGAACGGTGAATTGCTTGAACTGCGCGCGGACTTCGATCCCGGCACGGCCTCGACGGTGCGGTTCAACCTGCGCGGCGTTCAGGTCATCTACAACCGCTTCTCTCAGCAGTTGAGCGTGCAGGGCGCGAGTTTCTCCGCGCCGTTGCAGAATGGACGCCAGCGGCTGATCGTCTATCTCGACCGGACGTCGATCGAAGTCTTCGCCAGCGATGGACTGGTTTACATTCCGCGCGCGGTTCGGCCCAGCGCCGGCAATCTCGCGACCTCCGTTTCCGTGACCGGCGGCGAAGCCTCGTTCTCCGAGTTGACCGTGCACGAACTTGGCAGTGCCTGGGAACCCGCGCCGACACCCACCCCCACGCCGCCTCCACCTACGCCAACACCAACCCCCGAGCCCACTCCCAGTCCGACGCCGACGCCTACGCCGGAGCCTCCGACACCTACACCAACTCCGGAGCCCACAGCGACTCCTGAACCTCCCACGCCAACCCCGACTCCGGACCCAACGCCCACGCCGCCCGAGCCAACGCCGACACCGGATGTCGTGGCGCCGGACATGCCGGGAGTTCCGTCGCCCACGAAATTTGGCGGGAGGATTCGTCTGCGTGTCTCGGCGAAGCGCCTCCTTTTCCTTGGAAGGGTGAAGGACCGCGACGGCATCCGCAAAATCACCGCGATCGTCGATGGCGAGCGATTGCCGGTGCGGGGACGCGGGAAATGGAAGGTGGTCGTGAAGCCGCCGCGCGACGTGCGGGTCGTGCGAATCAAGGTGGTCGATCGTCTGCGGAATCGCGACAGCAGGGCCTATCGCCTTGGCGACAGGGAGCGCGCGGCGATCGCCCGGCACACAAACGCGAAGTAAAGGCGCGTGTCAGGTCAGGTCTGCTCGACTGCGGCGGTCGGCTCGGGATTCCGGCCGCCATTGCCGCCCGCGTCGGCCGGGCTTCCGATCTTCAGGCTCATGCCCATGGCCTTGAAAATTTCATCCCGTTTTTCGAGGTAGCCCTTCGAGTCGAGGTCGCGCGGGCGGGGGAGGTCGATCGTGATTTCCTTCTGCACGGTCGCGGGCCGCGTGCTCATGACAAATACGCGATCCGCGAGCTGCACGGCCTCCTCGATGTCGTGCGTGACGAAGAGAATCGTCTTTTGCTCGGCCTGCCAGATGCGCACGAGGTCGGCGCGCATCTTGAGTCGCGTGATGAAGTCCAGCGCGCCAAACGGCTCGTCCATGTAAATGATGTCCGGGTTCGCGGCGAGGGCGCGCGCGATTTCGACGCGCTGTCGCATTCCGCCCGAGAGTTCGCGTGGATACGCCTTCTCGAAACCGGAAAGTCCGACCATCTCGGTGTAGTGCGCGACGATGGCGGTCTTTTTGTCCGCCGGCATGTTGCGAAGGCCGAAGCCGATGTTGTCCTCGACGGAGAGCCAGGGGAACACGCCGTTTTCCTGGAAGACGAAAATCCGGCGACGGTCCGGGCCGTTGACGGGCGCGTTCTCGACGAGCACCTGGCCGCGGCTTTGCGTGAGGAAGCCGCCGATGATGTTGAGCAGCGTGGATTTGCCGCAGCCGCTGGGACCGACGATGCAGACAAACTCGCCGCGGGCCACTTCGGCGTTCACGTTTTCGAGCACGTGAATCTGCTCGCCCTGCCGCTTGCCGGGAAACGTCATCCAGACATCGCGAATGGAAATGATGGATTCCTTCATCGTGCGTTCGAGGCGTAGCCCCACCGGACCTCGTCGAATTTTTCCAGCTGGCGCACGAGGCAATCGAGGCCGAGGCCGATCACCCCGATCATCACCATGCCCGCGACCACGAGGTCGTAGCGTTTGCCGGCATTGCGCGCGTCGATGATGAGGTAGCCGAGGCCGCTGTTCACGGCGATCATTTCCGCGGCGACCACCACGAGCCATGCGATGCCGAGCGCGATGCGCAGGCCGGTGAGAATTTGCGGCAGGCAGGCGCGGAAGATCACCTGCTGGAACAGCTCGAGCGTGCCGAGGCCGAAATTCCGCGCCGCGCGCACATACACCGGCTGCATGTTGTGAACGGCCGCGCAGGATGCCACGGTGATCGGAAAGACACTCGCGAGGAAGATCAGGAAGATCGGCGCGGCATCCGTCACGCCGAACCACAGGATCGCGAGCGGGATCCATGCGATGGGCGAGATCGGCCGCAGGATCTGGATGAGAGGATTCAGCGCCGTGTAGAAACGCGAATACCACCCGAGCACCAACCCCAGCGGAATCCCGATGACCACGGCGAGGCCGAAGCCCCACGTGACGCGAAAGAGCGATGCGACGATGTATTTGAGAAGCAGCCCCGCCTGGGCGAGCTCGATGATTCCGCGAACGACATCCATCGGGGTCGGGAACAGGTCGCTCTTCACAAGGCGCACGCCGACATGCCAGCCGACGAGCGCAACCACGGTGACCGCGAGCGGCAGGAGAATTTTCCCGGCGCGGTTCATTCCTTGTCCTCCTTCCAGTCGTAGGCGGAGAGGCGGTTTGCCTCCGCGGCGAACGACGGGTCGACATAGTCCTCGAAATGCGCGGTGCCTTCGAGGATTCCCGATTCCACGCCGAGCTGCTCGATCTCCTCGAAGTCCGGCTTCAGCGGCACGAGGTCCGTGTATTTCACGCGGTCGGGCGGCTTGCTGAGCACAAATTCCAGCAGGCGCGGGTTCTGGTTGTAATAATTGCGGCTGACGAACTTCGCGGCGTCCATCCGGTTGTCCATGTCGTGGTCCAGCCACTTGCCGCTGCGCGCGATGCCATTGACGAGCTCCTGCACCCACTCGCGATCGTTCTCGATCGCCTCCTCACTCACGGCCAGCACGCAGGAAATGAAATTCGGCCACACGTCCTTCGTCAGCCACAACACGCGGCCGTAGCCATCCAGTTCCGTCTGCCCCATGAACGGCTCACCGCTCGAGATCGCGTCCACCGATTTCGCGTAAAGCGCGGCCGGCATGTCGGGCGGCGGCATTTCGATGAGCTCGACGTCTTCCGGCTTCATGCCGGCCTGCTTCAGCGCGCGGAAGAAGAGGAGCCGCTGGTTCGAGTAGCGGTTGGGAACGGCGATCCGTTTCCCGCGCAGGTCCTGCATCCTGTGGATGTTGGAGTCCTTGTGCACGACGACCGCCGAGCCGTCGCGGTGGCCGAGATAGACGACCTTGATGGGCACGCCCTGCTCGCGCAGCGCGATCGCCATCGGTGCGAGGATGAAAGTCGCCTTCGTGTAACCGGAGAGATACGCCTCCTTGAGCTCCGGCCAGCTGTTGAACCGCACCGGTTCGAAAATGCTGCCCTCGTTCTGCTTGTTGATGAAATCCGTCACCGGGCACGTCAGGTGGCACGTCACCGGCAGAAAACCGATGCGGCCCACCTCGGCGCCACTCTTTGGCTTCGGCGAAAACAGCTTCAGATTCAACGCTCCGTGCAGCAGCGTGATCGCCACCGTCCACGCCAGGGCAAACAGCAAAATCGTGCGACGGAGAGTCATTCGCGCAACCTCTAGTGGGGAGTTGATATGGCGTCAATTCGTCGGGCTCCAACTCCGGGGAAAATCTTCGAAGTGCGCCGCGACGGCCGGCTGGCGCCGGTCTTTGCGAGGGTGGTGTGAGATGGCCGGACGCAGGGGACTGTCCGGTGCTTGATTCGCCGGCGCACAAACGGCCAGACTTCGCGACATGGCCGGTAAAGCAAAGGCGCCGCCGCAAAAGGACGAAGATCGCGCGTTGCGGTTGATCCTCGAGGGAACGGCCCGGGAGACGGGCGAGGCGTTCTTTCGTGCGCTGGTGCGCAATCTTGCCGAGGCGCTCGACACTCCGATCGCGTGGGTGACCGAATGGGTGCCCGATGGGCGCAAGCTGCGCTCTACGAGCGACTGGGATTCCGCCGCGTCGGCGTCATTCAAGCCGGCACCACGCCCGAGATGATCGCGATGCGGCGCGATCCGGCGTAGGGCCGCGGCGGATGGCGGGCGTTCGGGGAGGTGCGCGAACGCCCGCGCCTAGTCGGCCGCCACCCGCAGATCCAGGCGGGAAATGGCGGCCTGCAGGCGCGAGAACTCGACCGGTTTCGTGAGATGCTCGGTGAAGCCCGCCTTCCGGCAGAGATCGACATCCTGTTCCATCCCGTGGCCGGTGAGGCAGATGCCGGGAAGGCCGGGCCGGATCTCCTGCAACCGCTGCATCAACTCGACGCCGCTCAGATCCGGCAGACCGAGGTCGGAGATCACCAGTTGGAAATCGCCCTGCGTGAAAAGCTCCAGCGCCTCCGTTGCGGTGCCCGCCTGCTCGACGACAAACCCGCTGCTTTGCAGCAGACGCACAAGCAATTCGCGCGTATCCTCGTGGTCCTCCACAAGCAGGATTCGAATCGAGCCCGGGCCGTCGCTTGCGCCTTCGACGACCAAAGGTTTCGGAGCGTTTGGCTGGGCGACGCAGGGCAGCGAAACCGTGAAAATCGCCCCGTGCCCGGGACCGTCCGAGTCGACGGTGAGCGTCCCCTCGTGAAGCTCCACCACCGCCTTCGCGATGGCGAGTCCGAGCCCGAGTCCGCTCTCGTTGGTGCGGCGCTTTGTGCAGAGGGCCTGCTCGAAGGGGAGAAAAATCCGCTCCATGTCCGACCGGTCGATTCCCACGCCGGAGTCGCGCACGTCGACCGCGATTCGATCGCCGAGCGAGCGTGCCCGCAGTTCGATCGCGCTCCCGGCCGGGCTGAACTTCACCGCGTTCTTGAGCAGGTTCCAGAACACCTGCTGCAGCCGCGCGCCGTCGCCGACGAACATCTGCCCGTCGAGGCCATGGAGGTCGAGATTCAGGGTCTGCGACTTCGCGTCGAGTTCTGCGGAAATGATTTTCGCCGCATCACGCAGCAGGGGAGCGGCCTCGACGAGTTGCCGGTCGAGCTCGAGTTTGCCGCGGCCGATTCGCGTGAGGTCGAGAAGGTCGTCGATGAGCCGGCTCTGGATCGCGGCGTTCCGGCGGATCATTCGCAAATCCTCCCGCACCTCGGCGGGCAGCCGATTGTCGTTCTGCAACACCCCGGCCGCCGCGAGAATGGGCGTCAACGGGGTCCGCAGCTCATGTGAGAGCATCGCGAGGAAGCGGTCCTTCGCCTGGTTCGCGGATTCCAAGGCCGCGGCGCGCTCGGCGAGCTCCCGGCGATGGCGCAGGTTTTCCATCACGAGCCCGCATTGGCCGGCGATCCATTCCATCACCTGGAATTGCTCCTCGGTCCAGTGGGTGGCGTCGCGGCTGCACGCGACGAGCAGCCCGATCTGGCCCTCGCTCCCGGAAATCGGCGTGGCAAGGATCGACTGCGGCGCGGCGGCTCCGAAATGCGCCGCGAGATCTGGACGCCGTTCGAGGTCCGACACATAGGCGGTGCGCCCCTGCCGCAGCACGATGTCGGCGATCGAATCCTTCAACGGCCATTCCTCCGGCAGGGCGGCGGCTTCGTCGGAGTATCGTTGCGCAACGAGGTGCAGGGAATCCTCCACCCGTTCCAGGATGCCGACCACGACCGCCGGCGGGCCCACGACATCGAGCATCCGGTTGGAAAGTTCGATCAACGCTGCATCGAGGCCGCCTTTCTCGCCGGCCGAGCGCAGCAATCCCTGCAGGATTTCCTCGCGCGTTCCGATTCGCGCGCTGAGGTCGAGCAGCTCTTCGTTCTGCCGCATGACTTCCTCGGCCTGCGATTCGATTTCCTCGTTCTGCTGGGAAAGTTCCTCGGCCTGTGCTTCGAGCTCGGCGTTTTGAGCGGCGATCGTGGCGTTCCGGCGTTCCAGTCCCTCGCGCAGGGCGATGATCAACAGCACCACCACGGCGCCCGCGACGATGTTGAACAGCGTCGCGGCGAACCAGATCGCGAGATCCCGCTGGCCGATCTGGTCCGCAGGCAGGACCCACCACATCTTGCACGCCGCGAAGACCGCGAAGACCCCCGCGAGCGTCCAGAGCTGCCAGCGACGGCCCGTCCACACGCACACCAGCAGCGGCAGCACGAATGTGATCGGCAGAATCGAGTCCTGGAAAAGGAACAACCGCACGTATCCCCACAGCGCTCCGAGAAGCAGGATGACGGTGGTGGAAACCGCCAGCGAAGGCCGGCGCGGCAGGGGAAGGTCAGGCATGCTTTCGATAAATGCAGGGAGCCACCCGCGCCAGCCCTGCGTGCTTCGGCGGGTGATCCGCCTTTCCGCACACCAGCCAGCCGCCGGGGGCCAGTTCGTGGATCAGATTCCTCCAGACGCGGGTCGCCGCGTCGGCCGTCAAATAAATGGCCATGTTCCGCCACAGCAGCAGATCCCACGGTCCGGGCTCGGTGGTTGTGAGCAGATTCCCGACCTTCCACCGGATCGCCCGCCGCCAGCTCGCCGGCACCCTCACGCGATTTTGCTCGCGCTGGAAATGACGCTGCCACCCGGGATCCAGCCCGGCCACCGACTCGGCGGAAAATTCCCCCCGCGCCGCGCGCGCGATCGCATCCGCCCGGCAATCCGTGCCGAGCAGCTCCGCCCGCTCGAGCAGGCCCACCCCCTCGAGAAGCGCCGCGATCGAATACAGCTCACGCCCTTCCGAGCACGCCGCGCTCCACACACGCGACCGTCGGTCGGTCGTCTCCAGAGCCGGAAGCACGATTTCCTGCAATGCATCGAAGACCGCGCGGTCGCGACAAAACTCCGTTACCCCGAGCAGCATCACGCTTCCGGCCGCGGAAACCAGATCCGGCCGGCTCGCAAGCAGCGCCTCCGCGCTTCGGCAATCCTTCGCCCGCAGAAAGCGGAGGCACGCGGGGAGGCGTCGATGAAGCGCCTTCGTTCGATATGCCTCGAGCGACACACCCAGCCGCTCGAAAAGAAACGAAAGAAACCTCGCAGCCTCCGGCTCCTCTTCAGACGGTCTCGACCGGGCCGGTGCCGCCACCCGGGGTCGCGGGAGCGCCCTCGGACGCTGCCGGGTCAAACCTTCGAAGTAAATGCAATCGAGGTTCACCAAGGCACTCTTCTACGTTTCCAAATCCATCGGCGGCAATCCCGGAGACATCAGCAGCAGCACAACCACGCACAATCGAATCTCACCCCGAAGGCGGATGGATAAAAATCCAGTGTGGCCGGCGAGTGGAATCAAGAAAAGCGGCAAGACCGCCGCGCGCAAAGAAATGGGCAGTGAGGGAATCGAACCCCCGACCAATAGTGTGTAAGACTACCGCTCTACCGCTGAGCTAACTGCCCGCAGGCTGGGATAAGGCTGTGCTTACTATGCACCCCATCCTCCTTGTGACAAGAAGGTTCCCATCCCGGAAATGCCCTGTTTCATTCGCCGTCCACTGGTCGAAGCTTCTTAGGGAATTGTCGCAAAGTATTCGGTGGCTGATGGATATGCAGGGCGAAAGTGCTTTCCGCCGCGCGGGTTTTCGGGCATTTGCCACGGAATCACATGCCCGAGATGTCTTTCCCCCCGGTAGGGCGCGCGGTGCGCGTATTCGTTCGAAACTTCATTACCGGCGGGTTCCTCGTCCTGTTTTCCGCCATGGCCACTGTCCACGCCGACCCGCAGGGGCAGACGTATTTCGAGGCCGGGGTGATGCCCGACACGTGGAGTCTGGTCCCGCCCGTGAAGGAGCATAACGACTACCACCACAAGTTTGGCGCGGCGTTCTGGCGTGGACAGGTCGTGCTTGTGAGCGGCGCGACACATCCGGACTACGGCGCGGCTTACATCCGGGTGATGACTCTCGAGGCCGACAAGCTCACGCCGCTCCCGGGTCCCCGGCTTGGCGAGGCCAACCTTTCGAAGCTGGGCCGCGACGGCCACATGGAGCACGGGCCGGCCTACGGCCCCCTGCGCACGGATCCGCTCGTGATCTGCCAGGTGTTTCAGGACCAGCTTTACGTCTTCTACTACGACCGGAATTGCATCCGCTACAACGTCTACACCCCGCCCGCGAAGTCCGACGTCATCGAGGGCGGCACGTGGAGCCAGATGCGGACCGTGTCCGTGACGGGACTGTCGGAACGCCTCTCCGGACCCTATCAGGTCGATGACATCGCCGTGTCCGAAGTCATCCGCGTGGACGACGAGGGCAATGGCACGCCCGAGATGGTCCTCGCCGTTTCCTACAACCAGGACCCGACCAACACGACGCGTCGTGTGGTGCGCTTCTACCGCACCACCGATGGACAGAACTGGACCGCCGGCTTTTCGCGGTCGATCGACACCGCCGACGGGAAGGGCAACTTCAAGTTCCGCTGCATCGACATCGACATGGCTCCGGTGGTCGACGAAAACGGCGTTCTCATTGCCGCCTTCTCGGCGGTCGTGCGCGGTGACAACGGCGCGGCCACTCCGGATTCGCAGGCGCTCGTCGGCCTTTACGACGGCGAGGGGCTGAAGAACCTCACCGACATCCGCAAGCAGTTCGACTCTCCGACCTACATGCCGTTCCGCATGCGGCTGTATTGGGGAACGATCGGCGAATCCCAGGCCAGTTTCAAAGGCCGCCCGCTCTCCGCCGCGCGCAATGTGCTCCAGGTCTTCATGCTCGAAAATCCGGGTCCGTCGGCGGCCCAGGCGCTGTATCGGGCGGAGGTGTTCCTTGGAGAGCCCGGCTACCGGGCGGAGAATCGTCCGCTCACGCTCCTCGCGCTGGCGGGGCGTCCGCGCGGGCAGGATGTCGTGCGCGAGAGCCCCTTCGTGGCGACGCCGTCGCCGTGGAACCGCGACGAGCACATCATCCCGTCGCTCTACAAGCGGTTCTATCAGGGCTTCGCGTCGGGCTTCGATCCCGGTCCGCAGAAAGTGAGCTACGACTACAACGACGCGGCGTTTGACGTGATCCCGGTCGCCTTGGAAACGCGCGACCCCGGCGCCGAGATTTCGCGCTACCAGCAGTATGCGCTGGTGCTCGGCTACCGCGGCCTTTCCACGCGGGCGGTCCGGAATTACGGCGTCTTCACCGGCCTCGCCTACAAATCCGATCAGCTCGTGCCCTATGGCTATGTGAAGGATCAAAGCGGCGACGCGCAGGAGGTGAAGCTCCGCACCTCGACCTCCACGGCCGCCGAATCCAATGCCGACTATTCCTCCTGGCAGCTCATCGGAATCCTCACCGGTCCGCCGCCCTATGCCGACGACCTCCGCCAGGCGGGAATCACGAACACGGCCGTCACGTCGCGCGTCGAGTTTTCCCAGACGGCGGTGAACGTCCTGCAAACCACCGCAGAGACTTCGAGCACGACCAGCGCGAGCGCGGGCTTTGCCATCAGCGCCGCGAAGCTCGACCTCAGCTGGAAGCAGACCGCGTTCAGGTCCGACGCCGAGAAGCGCACCTTCACGGCGAGCTACTCGAACGCCCTCGTCGCGTCTCCAAACCTCTCCCAGAGTCGCGGCCGGATGATCTTCCTCGTGCCCACGATCCGCGTGCAGACCTACTACCAGTCGGCCTGGGACGGCGAGCGCATCAACTACCGCCACGTGTTCGGCTCCGAGCCGAGCACGCCCATCGCATTCCTCACGACCTCCATCGTGAGCATGGACCTCAAGGGCGTGGACTACGACATGGAGAATCCCGACGCGCCCGACACGCCGTTCGCGCATGGCTCGATGCGTTTCCCGGCATCGAACGATCTCGTCCGCTGGAGCTTCCAGTCCGACTGGAACTACGCCGGGCCCGATTCGACCTACATTCGCGCCAAGGCGAGCGACATCAACGCGCTCTTCACGCAATACACGAACGAACCGGCCACGGTGAAACTCGAGACGCAGTCCTCGAACATCGTGAAGACCTCCTCGACGGTGGAGATCGACGCGAAGCTCGGCCTGTTCGGAAAGGCGACCTTTGCGAAGGGCGGAAAGAACGTCCACACCGTCGAGACCACCACGACCAACACGTTTGCGCTCACGCTGTCGCAGACCGCGCCGGCGGTGAACGTGCCCGCGTCGCCGCGTCTCGTGAAGTCGTGGAGCGTGAAGCCGTATTTCGTGCAGCCGGCGCCGATTCCAAATTCGACGAATCGCTACGCGAACCCCGCGTTCCTGCCGACGGCCTATCGAAACAAAAACCAGGCGCCGTTCCTTCTCACCTACCGCGTGAACGAGATCACCTACAACACACCCGCCGCCGCGCGCTTCGGCGAAATTGCGGCCGCCGCGGCCATCGATGCGGAGGAGCCGGCGGGCAACGTGTTCGTGGAGGTCCCGCAGTCGGCGACGGTCGCCTACGGCGGTTCCGTCCAGCTCACGGGCCGCTTCCTTCCCGAGGAGGGCGTGACCTACCAATGGTATCGCCGCTTCGAGCCCATCCCCGGCGCGACTTCGCCCACGCTCGAGCTGGAGAATGTGACGTTCGACGACGAGGGCAGCTACCACCTCACCGCCACCGATGCGAGCGGCGAGGAGCATTCCAGCACCGCCGCGTTCGTGGATGTCGTGGCGCTGCCCGTGATCACGCTGCATCCCGCCTCGGATAAATCGGAGACCTTCGACAGCCAGGTCTTCGTCGTGGAGGCCGTGGGCGCCGAGTCGTATCAATGGCGCATCAACGGCGAGCCCGTGGAGGGCGCCACCTCCGACACGTTCGAGGTCAACACGTCCACCGCGCACGTCGGCGAGCCGCTCGTGATCGATGTCGTCGTTTCCAACGTCGCGGGTTCCGTCGTCAGCGAGCCCGCATTCCTCACGGTCTTCGAGCCATTGCATCTGTGGGACTCGCCGGTCGAGCTCAGCCTGCAGGCGGGCGGAATGGCGTCGTTCTCCATCTCCGGCGAGGTCGGGCACCCGGCCACCTTCCTCTGGTATATCGGCGATGATCTCGTGGCGGAAACCACCGGGCCGCGGCTCAGCACCGTCGTTCCCGCATCCTGGAACGGAAAGTGGCTCTCCGTCGTCGCCGTGGGAGGCGAGCATTACGAATGGGACCTCGCGCACGTTGCGTGGATCAACATCGAGGTTCCGCTGGTGGAGCAGATTCCCGCCGAGGTGAAGTTCCGCAAGCTGCAGCGCCCCGGCAAAACGAAATACATCGCCCGCGCCGCGAAACTCGCCGGCCTGAAATACCAGTGGTTCGTCGGCAGGAAGCGGCTGCGCAATCGCATGGATGGCGTGAGCGGGGCCACCGCCTCGCGCGTGCGCATCAACGACCGTGGCAACCAGTGGAAGGGGGTCCTGAAGGTTCGCGTGAAGGATTCGGATGGAAACCACCGCGTCCTCGTCGCGAAACGGCTGCGGTAGCGCGCAATCTCTTCGAATCGCGGCATGGGGCGATGGCCCGCTGCCGCGGGGCGGGAAGTGGGAGATCACGCTGCCCGGAAGTGCCGTGAGAACACCACGCCCACAGAAAGCTGCGACGCGACGCTTGAAGCTGCAGGGGCGCTCTCCGGGCGACCCTGGGCGATACGCGGCCGCTATTCCTCCCCGATCGCGGCCGCGATCTGGTCGTAGAGCCACACCTTCGCGTGCGACCAGTAGCGCTCGACGGTGCGCTCGCCGATGCCCATTTCCCTGGCGATCTCGGGGATCGACAGGCCGCCGTAAAACTTCAGGAGCACCACGCGGGCGCGGACCGGGTCCTCCTTTTCCAGCTGGCAAAGGGACTCGTGAACGAGCAGCAGCTTGTCGTCGTCGCTGATCGGCACGTCCTCCGCCGCGTCGAGCGACACGCGCTGGAAGTCGCCGCCGCGCTTCGCCCGCGAGCGCTGGCGCGCCCGGTCCACGAGAATGCTGCGCATCGTCCGCGACACCGCGGCAAACAAATGCTCCACGTTGCCGAAGCGCTTATCGTCGTCGGAGTTCGTCAGTCGAATCCACGCCTCGTGCACGAGGGCGGTCGGTTGCAGCGTGTGCCCCGGGGCCTGCAGGGCCATGCGCGACGCGGCGATCCGCCGGAGTTGCGGATACAGTTCGGAAAATAGCTGGCTCGCCGGGCCGGCCGGGGGTTCGGGGGACATGGGATTGGCAAAAGTATTCGAGGGCGTCCTCGCGCTGTCAAGATGGCCGGCGGAAGGCAGGATCAGCCGTTGATTTCCCGATTGGCTTCGTCGAACAGCAGGCGCGCCACCAGCCACGAAAACCAGAAGCCGCCTTCGGTCGGGCTGCCGAGGGTTTCCCCCGATTGCGGGGCGCGCCCGATGATTTCCCATGCCTTCGTGAGGTCGCGAGTCGCGCCTTCCCGATCGCCGAGGCGGGACTTCGCCATCGCCGTGAGGCAAAGCGTGGCCGAGACGCGCGTGCCCGTCGCATCGGGATGGGTGAGCGAACGGTCCGCCCATTCCAGCACGCGCTCCGGGTCGTTGAGCCGGTGGTAATAGAGCGTGAGGGAAAACGCGTTCCATTCCGGATACGTCGGGCTTCCGGACTCGGCGGGGACATCCCGCGCGCAGGTCAGCGCCGTTTCCCGGAGCTGTTCGAGCAGGTCCTTGTCCGCCGGTGCGAGGAGCGCCGCCTTCAGCAGGTGCTCGGCCTGCAGGGCGTTGGTGGCGGGGAGGTGGCGTTCGAGCGTTTCGCGGCGGAACCGCTCGTAGGAGGCGCGGGTGCCATACGCGCGCAGGACGGGCGCGATGGCGAGCACGTCGGTGCTCTCGATCGTTTGCACCGGGTCGTCGAGGTGGTTTGCCTGGTCGAGCAGCGTGTAGCACTGCACCGCCTGGTCCCACCGGCCGTAGATCGCGTTCCAGTGGCCCAGCGTGCGGAACACCCCCGCCGCCTCGCGGGACGGCTCGATCGACGTCAGCGGATGCTTGCGCAGGAGCGCATCCGCCTCCTCGATCCGCTGCTCGCTCAGCAACGCGGCGGCCTGCGAGACGCTTGCCCGCGCCTGCGCCTGCTCGCGCAGATGCTCCTCGCGGGCCCGCGCGATCTCCGCCTCGCGTCCGAGCCGTTCCTGCTCACGCAGCGCCTGCCGCTCGTGGAAAAACAGCCACATCGACGTGCCGAACCCCCCCGCCAGCGAGACCACGATCGCCGCGCCGAGCGCGCAGACGAGCCGGTTCCTGCGCACGAATTTCCCCACGAGGTAAAGCCGCCCCGGCCGGCGCGCCTTCACCGGCTCGCACGCGAGGTAGCGCTGCAGGTCCGCCGCGAGGCCGTTCACGGTCTGGTAGCGTCGGTCGGGCTCCTTCGCCATTGCCATCGACACGATGCCATCCAGGTCGCCGCGCAGTTTCGCGATGAGCCGCGCGGGTTCCTCCTGCCGGGCCGCGGCGATTTCCGCCAGCTCCTTCGCGGGCAATGTGGCTAGCATGCGCGAGGGCAGGGGAGGATCCTGTTCCAGAAGGATGCGGCGCATTCCCGACACGCCGAGCTCCGCCAGCGCCTTCCCGTCGAAGGGCGGCCGCCCGCTCAGCAGCTCGTAGAGCAGCGCGCCGAGGCTGTAAACATCGCTGCGCGTGTCCACCTTGAGCCCGCTCAGGTCGATCTGCTCCGGGCTCATGTAGGGCGGCGTGCCGATGAGCTGGTCCCGCGACGTCCAGATCGTCTCGCCATTTTCGAGCACGGGCGCCGCCGCCTTCGCGATGCCGAAATCGATCACCTTCGGCTCGGGCGTGCCGTCCTTTGTCGTCACGAGAATGTTCGACGGCTTGATGTCGCGGTGAATCACGCCCTTCTGGTGCGCGTGCTGGATGCCCTGGCAGACCCGCACGAAGAGATCGATGCGCTGTCGCAGATCCAGCCGCTCCCGGTCACACCACGTCGTGATCCGCTCGCCGGTCACGCGCTCCATCACGAAATACGGCCGGCCCGTGGGCGTGGATCCGGCGTCGAACACCCGCGCGATGTTCGGGTGGTCCATGAGCGCGAGCGCCTGCCGCTCCGCCTCGAAGCGCGCGATCACATTCTCCGTGTCCATGCCGAGGCGGATGATCTTGAGCGCCACGCGGCGGTGAAACGGCTTCTCCTGCTCCGCCTCGTAGACAACCCCGTAGCCGCCTTCGCCGATGCGCTCGATCAACCGGTAGGGCCCGATGTGCGCGCCGGGGCCTTCCTCCGACGCCGGCGTCTTCACGGGCTCCGCCGCCGGTTCCGGAATGCTCTCCAGAATCTCCTCCGCGAGCCGGCCCTGATGTTCGTGCGCCTCGAGAAAAAACGCGGCGGACTTTCCCGCTTGCCGCAGCAGGCGCCGCATCCGCTCCAGCCCTTCCTCGTTCCCGTGGTAGAACTGCCGGAGGAATTCCTCCCGCGCCTCGCCATCGAGCGACAGCGCCGTTTCGTAAACGGCGCTCTCGATATCCAGCGACGTGGATGGAGGAAGCGGGGAGTTCATGGGGAAATGCGTCGCCGTCTCCCGGACGGCTTCCCTTCCATACTGTCCCGTCCCGGCCCACCCGCCAATCGGGATTCTTTCACACGTTGGATCGTGTCTTGAACGTCCGCCGCCGAACCACGACCGCGGTGAAGTTTTTGAAAAATTTTTCGGCGGAGGTGGCGGATTCCGCCCCGAAATGTCGTTACCCCCAATTGGCGATCCGTCCCCAACGGACCCTCATACCCCTAACTGTCTATGAAATATCTCAAGTTTCTCCTTCCGGCAGTCGTCGGTTGCGTGCTCCCCGCATCGGCGGTCTTTGCCGCCGATATTTATCAATCAGGCTCCGTTCCCGCCGGGAACACCTGGAACAATTCGGACTTCTGGGGCGGCAACCCCGTCGTTCCGGAGAACTCCTACATCACCGCTCCGTTCGGGGCTTCCGAGGTGGCATTCTCCGTCAACGGCGTCTCGTGGCAGACCTCCGGCAACATGCGCGACTCCGAGGGGTCGAGCACCTTCAACGGCGGCGCGCTGGTCATCAACCCCGGCACCCGTCTCCTCAGCAAGGCGCTTGGTGGCGCGACCAGCACAGCGAACATCATTCTGAACGGCGGCTTCATCCACTCCGCCGCCAACGCGGCCGGCAGCGCCACGCTCGACGGCACGATCTCCTTCGGCGACGGCATCACCCTTGGCGCGATCGGCCTCATCGCCAACCCGAACTTCACCTTCAACGTCGCCTCCACGATCATCGGCGGGCCGGGCGTCACGCTCCAGCTCGTAATGAATGGCGCGGATCGCACGAACTTCCTCAACGTCATCGGCGACATCAGCGGATTTGCCGGCACGTTCTACGTGTCCACCGCCGATGGCGGCGTGGCTTACGGCAGCGCCTTCAGCATCACCAGCTCGGCCCCGCTCGCCACGCTGCAGCTCGCCGTGGACTCGCCAAACTTCCTTTTCAACGTTGCCAACGACATTACTTTTGGCTCGTTGCTGCTCGGTGATACTGCGCTCGGCGCGGGAACCTACACCGTCGCCGATCTCGACGTGTTCGCTCCGGGCAAATTTTTCGGGGATGGCTCCATTACGGTCGTTCCCGAACCGGCTACGACAGCTCTGATGAGCGTGGCGCTTGCCGCGGGTGCGGTTGCGCTCCGCCGTCGGCGCTCGTAGCTTAGGATGGAGGTGTCCTGGCGGGTTTGATGGCGGCCCGCCGGGACATTTCTTCCAGCCTCTTTCTTCAGTCACCTGGCCGGCCCCGTCCCTCCGCTGCCCGCCAAAAAAATCAGGGACGGCGTTCTCCCCGGACCGCCCCAATTCATGTCCCGCTTCCTTGCCTCGCTCATCCTCGCGTCCTCTCTGCTCCTCGTTCCGGGAGCCGGCGCGCAATCCCTTCCCGACGAAACCCCCGACCTCGGTCCTCTGGACCTCCGCTTTCACCGCCAGGCCGTCCGGCGGTTCATCTTCGACCAGGAGATCCCCCTCGGCGGACTCCTCCCCGGTCAAATCTTTGGTTTCGACAAGGTCCACCCCGTGTTCGACACGCCCGGGAAACCCCGCGCGCGGTTCGTCGAGCACGACGGTGTGCTCGAGATTCTGCCTGCCGACGGCGGGCCGGGCGACGCGTCGATCTGGGTGAGCGGCATTACCCCCTACGCCACCTACATCGCCGATGTCCGCTCGCTGCCGGCGGGCGCCCAACTCCGCATGGAGTTCATCACCCTGCCTCAACCCGTCTCCGGGTCCGAGCCTCCGGCCTCCGACAAGGTCGAGGTCGTGCTCGACCCGGCGGCGCCCATTTCCCTTTCGGTGCGGGTCGTGCGTGCGGGCAATGTCGTCCGCGCGCACGACTTCCCCGAGGCCCCGCGGCTCGAGGCGCCCTTCGAGCTTTTCGTGCAGCTCTACGGCGAGAGCCTCGGCGTCTTCGCCCGCAAGGATTCCGACGTCCTCTACCTCGGCTCGCTCGAGCCCGACCAGCCGTTCTCCGACGTCCTCGACTTCCGCCTGCGCGACGTCCTCGCCCGCGCGGCCTTCACCCTTGGCGCCACCGTCCCGCCCGGCGATCCCATCGTCCTCGGCGGCGTGCGCTCCGTGCTCTCCTCCGGCATCGGGCAGGCCGACATCCGCGCCATCTCCTATGAGGACGGCACGCCGATCATCGAGGACAACCGCCTGTGGTTCACCTTCAGCTGCCGCGGCATCGGCACCGGCACGGCGAGCCAGGGCGTGATGAGCATCGACCCCTCCGTGTTCGACCCGCGCTTCGAGGGCGTCATCGTCTTCGACCGTGGCGACGGCCTCCTGCGCAACGACTACGCCTCGCACCTCCTCTACGACCGCACCGCGAAGGAATGGCGCGCCGTCTCCGCCTGCTTCTCCGGCGGCGGCCGCGGCCCCACCGGCCTCGCCATTTCCCGTTCCCAGCGCGACCCGCGCCGCGGCTTCTTCGTGATGCCCTCCATGCGGATGCCCCAGGAAAACCTCCCGGTCCAATGCGAGGACCCCTCGTTGCTCTGGGACGAAAAGGAACGCAAATGGCGCCTCCTCGTCTCCGCCTTCACCGACGCCGGCTTCCGCACCGTTCTCTTCGAATCGCCCAACTGGAGCGGCCCCTTCAAGGAGATCGCCCGCAACCCCGACCTCAACTCCACCGGCACCCAGATCGTGCAGATCGGCTCCAAACGCTACGTCTTCTCCGGCTGCGACCGCATCCCCGGCCGCGACACCGGCGGCGTCATCGCCCTCAGCTACCCCGAGCTCAAATACCTCGGCCCCATGCACTACGACCTCGGCCCCGAAGCCTTCGGCGGCCGCGTCTGGCCAAACATCCTGCGCCTGCCCGCCGGCTACCCCACGCGCTACATGTCCATCCCCATGGACCGCATGAACATGCCCGACATCCGCACGCAAAACTGGAGCTACGGCGCCCTCTACCTCTTCCAGGCGGATTCCTGAGGGCCGTCTCGCTCTGAGAGCGACACTACAAGTGCTGTTTGCGCCGGGACAGCTGTAGGCGCCGTGTCTCTCGGTGCTCGCAGGGGCTCCTTCCCTCGAATCGCCCGGACGGCGATTGCTACAGCGTGCGTCGCGCCCCTGCTGCGCGGCAAAGCTGGCGGGTTTCGGATATCATCCACGCCTGCTCCCCGAGTCGCCCGGAGGGTGATTGCTACAGTTCCCTTCTTCGCCACTCTCCTGTAGCCGTCGCGCTCTGCGCGACGCTGTCTTCGGTCTCTGGAACGCGGTATTCACGAGTTTGCACGCCGTTCCAACCGCCTGGAACCGCGTGCAAAGCGGGTGGGAATGCGATTCCCGCGACTTTTGACGCGGTATCCACGACCTGGAACCTCGTTCCAACGGCATGGCACGGCGTCAAAACGACTTTCCACCACGTTCCCACGAGTTGGAACGCGGTCGAAACGACAGATGATACGGGTTCCAAATCAATTTGACGGCGTCCCCACTGCATGGAACGCGGTGCCCACCGGCTTCGACCGGCCCATTTCGAGGATTAATGTCCCACGGGACCCATAAAGGTAGCCGCAGGACCTCCGGGCCTGCGGACCTTCGATCCATGAGGCAGTCTTCCGCGTAAGACTGGCATCCCTTGGCAAAGGAGATCGGCAATCCCCAAGCCGTCTTCCAGGAGCAACCCATCGGAGTCCCCCTGCGCATCACCGCCACGGCGATCAACCCCGCCGACGAAAGCCAGCCCTCCGCCCCGGTCACCCTCACGCTCACCCAAGCCAGCGAACCCCGCCCGCCCGGCCACCCGCCGGGCAGGCGGGGAGTGGGCAAGTCGTTGTTGGTGCGAAAACAGCTTCCATGAACGGGCTGTATATATGATAATTCCTAATCGATAGCGTCCTGATGAGCACGACCCCTAGAATTCCGGATGGCACAATTTGGTCCTTCGATCTTGGCAAAGGTTCCATAGGCGAGGCCGTGCGAGATCCACGCACGAACCGATTTCTCCACGTCGAGTCTCTGCTTATCCCGCCTGACTTCGCTTCTACGCGGGATGCTGCCACACGGCGACGTATGTGGCGCACCCGCCTAGCTCATAAGGCGCGTGAAGCTTGGTTGGATGAAGTGTGGCGTGCGGCGGGCCAGGAGCCTTTGCGCAGACGGGAAACGTGGCGCGACCCCGCTTCAGGAAAGTGGACTCTAAAGCACTCAGCTGATGAGCGGCTTGCACGTGAGTTCCCGAAGAAAGGGGACGAGACCTGTTACACGTCGTGTTTGCTCCGCATTAAGTTGCTCTGCGGAGAAAAGCTGGAACCATGGCAGATTTATAAGGCACTGCGTTCGGCAATTCAAAGGCGCGGTTACGATCCGGATATCCCGTGGAAATCCCGCGAAAGTGGGCGCAGGAAGAGATCCGGGGACGACGAAGAAGGAAAAACCCGTGCGCGGATGGAGCGTTTTGTCGAGGAACTCACAGAGATGAGTCCGAATCGCGAAGAGTTTAGGCTGCCGTGCTATTTCGATGCTTGGAAGATGGGACTGTGGGATCCGGAGAATCCGGATGTTCTGCGCACGCGAGTTGATTGCCAGGCGGAAAGCACAAGGAATCGAGTCGTGCCTCGATGGCTTGTAGAAAAGGAAATCCGTCTATTGGTGGAGGCAGCAGGCGAACAAATCGAGGGCTTGCGAGGGAAGGCTGCATTCCTCCTGTGGGGACCAGCCGAGAAACCTTATGCATCGTATGACGTCGAGCTGCGAAAACAGTTCGGCTTACGCGAAGGAGGGGAGAAGGATTGGAATGGCGTTGTGGGCCAAAAGATTCCGCGTTTTGACAATCGCATTATCGAGAAGTGTGCCTTAATTCCTCGCTTAAACGTTTGTAAAATTAAGTCTGACGGTAAAGGGCATCCTCGTGAGGAATCGCGGATCGTTTTCGAGGCCACATTCCTGATGAAGCTTAAAAATATGCGTGTGCAGCGCACGCCAACGGAGCAGACCGGGCTTACTGCAGATGAGATTCGCGCGATTTTCGAGGACCCGAAAGTTACAGGCTATAAAGTTACCGAAGCGCAATGGAGAAGGTTTTGTGAGAAGTTCGGTGTAAGGCCGCTGCCGTCTTACGAGACGGTGGAGGCTCCACGAAGCGGTGGGCGAAGTCGCTTTTGTCGTCCCGCCCTGGACATCCTTAAGCGGCTCATTCTTTCAGGTCAAAGTCCGTTGGAGTTTTATCGCGCCGAGCTCGCGCGATTGAATGGCAATACCGATCCGCTACGGGGATTGGTGCCTGAAGATCTAAGCTTTCTTACGCGGATGGGTGCAACTTGGGACGCGATTCACATTCCCAACCAGAAACTGGAAGCCATTATGCAAATGGCGGAGACACCCGAGGAGGCGGTTCAGCGGATTATAGGCTCTCAAAATGATCCCATTGTTCGACATCGATTATCCCTTTTCGCCGAGCGCCTGGCTGCTTTGAAAGCAGCGCACGGTGTGCCGGCTGAAGTGGTGCTCGAGTTTGTTCGAGAGGACTTCATGGGGGAGAAAGCTCTCCAGGAATACCGGGCATTCTTGAAGAAGCGAGAGCGTGAGCGAAAGCTGGCACGAGAGGACGCCGCGAAGGCTGGCGCCACAGAGCGGAGTGCTGCGCTGAAATTGGAACTTCTTCGTGAGCAGGGCGGCGTTTGTCTCTACACCGGTGCCTCGTTAATGGAGACGAATCTCGATGCATACGAAATTGATCACATCGTTCCTCGATCGAAAGGCGGACCAGACGCTGTAATCAACTACACGCTCACGACGCATGAAGCAAATCACGAGAAAGATGAGCGAACACCATTCGAGTGGCTTTCGGCTACCAACGGTTGGAGTGCCTACGAACAGAGGGTGCGCTCACGCCATAGCGCCTTGCGGAGCAAAAAGGTGAAACTGCTTCTATCCGCAGATGCGGCCCAGCTTGTCAGCCGTTATACCGCGCTCGCAGAGACAGCGTGGATTGCAAAACTTTCTCAAGCGATCGTGGATGTTTTTTTCGGTTGGAAAAACGGCGTCGATGGAGAAGGACGCAAGCGAGTGCGGGTGGTGAATGGCGGTCTTACTGCACGCATTCGTCGGAAGTATCGTCTTAACAGTTTGCTTAATCCTGATGTCGCGGATGAAGAAGAGGCCGAAAAGAAGAACCGCTCAGATGGCCGTCACCACGCGTTGGATGCAATGGTGATCAGCTTTATACCTCAGTGGACCCGCGACGCGACAAAGGAGCGTTTCTTTCGCTTGCCGGAAGGTGTTACAAAAGAAAGCTTCGCGGAGATTGTTCGCACCATCATACCCCGCAATGTTTGCCTAGAGAAGCCAGTGCTTGCGGAAACGATCTATGGGGCGAGAGGACGAAACAGTGACATGGTCATTGTCCAACGTGTAGAGTTGCTATCGCTCGCTTATCGACCAGTCACATCTGTTTACGATCTCGCTTATGCAGTGAAGCAGTGCAAAGCGATCAGAGACGAACACATTCGTGGATTGATTCTGGCGTTTCTGAACGAGGAGCCATCGGAGGAAGGTTGGAAAGAATTTTGTGCTTCTTTCTGCCTTAGAAAAAAAGATGGAACACTTGGCAGTCGCGTTACGCACGTGACCATGAACGTAGGCGATCCGGCAGAATATGCCGATCTTTCGAAGGACGGAACAGGCGCTTGGAGGAAGGCGAAAAAGGGGCACAAGGGGCAGATTGTATATCGAGACGAAAATCAAAAAATCCGGGTGCGACCTGTGTATGCCTTCCAATCAGTTCCGGTGGTAGTTCAGCAACTTCGAGCAGAAGGCGTTCAAATTATAGAATTCTTTCAGTCCAAGTGTTTGGTTCAGCTTGCCGATGCTGTTAGTCATCCTAAGACACCGCTGTCTGCGGGTGTTTTCAGCCTAAACACAATCCGAAAAGACGGTTTTGTCGTAGTCACAGATCAAAGTGGACGTGTCTCACAGCCTATCTCTATTTCCAAGTTGTTGGAGGCTGGGTTGAAACGGGTGGATGGGACAATAAATCTTAGCTGAGAAAGCGAAAATGAGCTTTCACGTCCTTCACGTTTACCAGCATGGTGCAATGCTGGCTAAGGAGAGGGGCTTTATTGTCTGTCGTGGATCGGATAAACCAGAACGGCGCATTCCACACGAGGATCTCCGTGCTGTTATTATAGCAGCACGAGGAGTGACGCTTACTTCGAATTTCGTAGGCGCGGTGCTGGAAACAGATGGTATTATCCTGCATTGCAACGAGGCCTACCAGCCATGTGGGATTACTGCCCCTTTGCAGCGTGTAGTCGATGCGCGTGCCTATCTTAATCAAGTGTCGAGACCGAAACGTCTCAACGAGAAGCTCTGGCAGCAGATCCTGCGTGGGAAGACGCTGAATCAGCGACGAGTGCTCGAAACGCGGGCGTTGCGAAGTCCGCATCTTGAACTCGCATTGCGAACGAACCACATTGACGAGGGAAATTGTGCTAAACGCTATTGGCAGCTTTATTTTCCAGCAATCGGTTGGTCGGCGACGCGCCGTGATCGCCGTGAAAATACTGCCCCAAATCAGATGCTCAACTACGGCTATACGGTTCTCGCAGCCTTGTGTCATCGCAGTCTTATCGTGCATGGGCTTACGCCTACGCTCGGGGTGAAGCACACAACTCGCTACAAGGCCGATCCTCTTGTTTACGATTTGATGGAACCATTTCGTCCACTTGTGGACATGATGCTGGCAGAATTTTTGCGGGAACCGGACATCAGTATGCGCGCGTGGTCCAAGCGGGTGGGGACGCAATTGCGTGAGATGCGGGTGCAACACAAGCGCTATTCTCTAAAGCTCATGGACGCCATTGATGCTTCGGCCAGCTCAATGGCTCGCAGCTACAGCGTGATGTCGGCTGAGCCCTTTTGGGTGCCGGAGGCTACGTGAAAAGGAGTCCGTTTCGGATGGGGTGGATCCTTGTCATGTTCGATTTACCCGTGCTCACGGAACGCGAACGAAAAATGGCTGCCGCGTTTCGGAAGGACCTCCTCGATAACGGATATCTGATGATACAGTTTTCGATTTATGCCCGACCGTGCGTGAGCTTGGAGGCAATGGACTCACATATCGCGAGAGTTCGAAGCATCACGCCCGAAGCGGGAAACGTGAGGTTGATGTTTATCACCGATCAGCAATGGGGAAACAGCGTCACGGTCATTGGGCCTAATTACAAGCAAGGCAGTCGGGCAATTGATCCCGCCATGCCGCAACAGGTTGAATTTTGGGAGTGAAAGAAAGAGCGCCATTCGGACGTGCTAGGCAGTGGTCCGAATGGCGCTGAATCAGTTGAGACTTCACTCCCCGACGGAGTCGTCCGAACTAACTCAACTTCATCTCCATCAATGGTATCGGTCAATCCTATTCTGACGACTCCGTCGGGGAGGTGAAGTCAGAACGGTGAGCCCGCCCTTCGATTTCACGGCTTCATTCTGACGACTCCGTCGGGGAGGTGAAGTCAGAACAGTGGGTCCAGCGGGCGTGTCGGCTCGCTCATTCTGACGACTCCGTCGGGGAGGTGAAGTCAGAACTGCTGCATGCAGACAGCGATAAAATCGCTCATTCTGACGACTCCGTCGGGGAGGTGAAGTCAGAACGTGTTCATAGTGTGTTCGTTGTGCTCTCAGATTCTGACGACTCCGTCGGGGAGGTGAAGTCAGAACAAGACCTACGACGAGGAATACTTTCGTCAGATTCTGACGACTCCGTCGGGGAGGTGAAGTCAGAACTCTGTGCCTAGTGTCCACCCACGGAAGGAGATTCTGACGACTCCGTCGGGGAGGTGAAGTCAGAACAGTGATGACACTTTGGTTATTGGTGGTCAGATTCTGACGACTCCGTCGGGGAGGTGAAGTCAGAACATCGTCTTTGGAGGGAAGAGTCCCTGCCATATTCTGACGACTCCGTCGGGGAGGTGAAGTCAGAACAGGAAACGTCGCGGGGCGAAAACACCTTCAATTCTGACGACTCCGTCGGGGAGGTGAAGTCAGAACAAGCGCCGTTTGAGCGCCTTGATCGTGTTCATTCTGACGACTCCGTCGGGGAGGTGAAGTCAGAACAAGGTCGCACGGACCATGAGCGCGGACCCTATTCTGACGACTCCGTCGGGGAGGTGAAGTCAGAACCGCGCAATGCCGCGACGAGCTGCTGCATGAATTCTGACGACTCCGTCGGGGAGGTGAAGTCAGAACGAACATGGCGGTTTCAGTCCGCGCCGGGATATTCTGACGACTCCGTCGGGGAGGTGAAGTCAGAACCACCAGGAAATCATCGCCTCCGGATCGTCGATTCTGACGACTCCGTCGGGGAGGTGAAGTCAGAACGGCGATCACTCCACTACACAAACGCGATCGATTCTGACGACTCCGTCGGGGAGGTGAAGTCAGAACACCTTGCGGCGGCGGGGAACATTATTGGCGATTCTGACGACTCCGTCGGGGAGGTGAAGTCAGAACAAGACTTCGCGTTTCCCGATCGGAACCCGGATTCTGACGACTCCGTCGGGGAGGTGAAGTCAGAACGAACATGGCGGTTTCAGTCCGCGCCGGGATATTCTGACGACTCCGTCGGGGAGGTGAAGTCAGAACCACCAGGAAATCA
>Ga0182737_1000432_pt1 | contig 59640 bp, 51 predicted proteins | sample eDN5th30CBELigOP_FD_128878 | JGI IMG/M metagenome (GOLD analysis project Ga0182737, IMG submission 128878) | Enriched Organic Plus compost microbial communities from Emeryville, California, USA - eDNA 5th pass 30_C BE-Lig OP (version 2) (version 2) ...
CGAGTGACCCGTGCCGGCGTTGTTCCACGGGCCGCTGCTCTCCTGTGCCGGCGCACCGAGACGCTCGACGACCGTGATCGACCAGTCGGGCTCGAGGGTCCGCAGCAGTGAGCCGAGCGTCGCACTCATGACACCCGCACCGACCAGCAAGACATCGGTGGTCACGCGATCGGGTGAGGCCGAACGGCGCGGGACGGGCAGACGATCGGCGTCCGACGATGCTGCAATGGGGTTCGGCGCCGTATCGCTCATGGTGCTGACCACGACCTCATTCCTGGTACGAGATGATTCAACTTTCGGCACCTACCAATCTCTCGCCCGCACGCGCCGCGATGCCAACTGACACGGTGTGATCTTCGTCTGACCAGGCGTGATCTACATCTCGTCACCTCCTGCCGACCGGGTCGCTGACCCCACAGACCTAGACTGTGCGCGTGACTCAGCCCGCCGTGGAGATCGTCGATCTCGTCATGCGCTACGGCGACACGACGGCGGTCGACACACTGTCGCTCGACGTGGCACCCGGCACCGTGACGTCGATCCTCGGACCGAACGGCGCCGGCAAGACGACGACCATCGAGACCTGCGAGGGATTCCGTTCGCCTCACTCCGGCAGCGTGCGGGTCCTCGGCCTCGACCCCGTGTCCGACGCCAAACGGCTGCGGCCCCGGGTCGGCGTCATGCTCCAGTCCGGAGGAGCCTGGTCCGGTTCACGAGCCCACGAGATGCTGCGCCACATCGCCTCCTTGCACGCCCACCCGCTCGACGTAGACCTCCTGATCGAACGGCTCGGCATGCAGGCGTACGGACGCACTCCGTACCGGCGCCTCTCCGGGGGCCAGCAGCAGCGTCTCAATCTGGCGATGGCGGTGGTCGGACGCCCCGAGTTGCTGTTCCTCGACGAACCGACCGCCGGGCTCGATCCGCAGGCTCGCCGCGCCACCTGGGAGCTCATCGACGAACTGCGCGGCCACGGCATCACGACGGTGCTGACGACCCACTTCATGGACGAGGCCGAGACGCTGTCCGACCAGGTGCACATCGTCGACTCCGGCCAGGTCATCGCGTCGGGCACCGTCGCCGAACTCGCGGTCTCAGGTGCCGAGGACACCATTCGCTTCACCACGACACCATGTCTCGACGTCGGGGCCCTGATGACGGCGCTCCCCCATGACACCAAGGTCACCGAGCCCGCTGCCGGCTCCTATGTCGTCACCGGTCACGTGACACCGGCGCTGGTCGCCTCGGTGACGGCGTGGCTCGCCGAACACGATCTGCTCACCGGCACGATGCATGTGCGGCGCCAGACGCTCGAAGACCGCTTCCTCGACCTGACCGGACGGACGCTGCGATGAGTTCTGCCTCCCCGCCGGGCCCCGATCTCGATCTCTCCCCTCGCCCGGGAGCGGCACCGATTCCGGCGATGCTGCGCCATCAGGCCCAGATGGAGCTCCGCCTGCTCTCCCGCAACGGCGAACAGGTGCTGTTGACCCTGGTCATCCCGCTCGTCCTGCTGGTCCTCGGGGCCCGCGCCGACCAGATCGTCGATCTCGGCGAGGGACGTCCCATCGACATCGTCACCCCGGGCATCCTGGCTCTCGCCGTGCTGTCGACCTCGTTCACGTCTCTGGCCATCGCCACGGGATTCGAGCGCCGGTACGGCGTGCTCAAGCGGCTCGGCGCGTCGCCGCTGCCACGCTGGGGGCTGCTGGTCGGCAAGGTCGCGGCGATCGTGGTGGTCGAGATCCTGCAGCTGACCGTCCTGTCCGGAGTCGGCCTCGCCCTGGGGTGGGAGCCGTCGGGCGGATTCGTCGCGGTCCTGCAGATGCTCGGACTCGTGGTGCTGGGCACCGCGGCGTTCGGTGCACTCGGCCTGCTGATCGCCGGCACCCTGCGTGCCGAAGCGACGCTCGCGGTCGCGAATCTGGTGTACGTACTGCTCTTGGTCGGCGGTGGACTGATCGTGCCGCTCGACCGCTACCCGGCGGCGTCACGCCACCTGCTCGAGTTGCTCCCGTCAGGGGCGCTCGGCCAGGGGCTGCGCGACACGTTCGCCGGTGCCGGCCCGCAGCCGTTCTGCGTGGTCGTACTGATCCTCTGGGCCGTGTGCTGCGGCCTGGCCGTCTCGAGGACGTTCACGTGGGAAGACTGATCCCCCATCCCCTGGGCCCGGCCGGCGCGGGTCCGGACGACCGCGCGGTGGCCTGGTGGTCGATGGCAGCGCTGGTCGCCAACGCCGGCATCATCGTGACCGGTGGCCTGGTGCGCCTGACCGGCTCCGGACTCGGCTGCCCGACCTGGCCGCAGTGCACCGATCAGTCGTTCGTACCGCACGGCGAACTGGGCGTGCACGGCGTCATCGAGTTCGGCAACCGGCTGCTCACCTACGTGCTGATCGCGGTCGTCGTCACGACGTTCGTCGCGATCTGGCGCTGGAGCTCGACCACCCGGTCGCTGCGCCGACACGCCGCGGTCATCGCGCTCGGCGTGCCGTTCCAAGCGGTCATCGGCGGCATCACCGTGCTGACCGATCTCAATCCGTGGGTCGTGGCGTTGCACATGATCCTGTCGATGCTGCTGATCGCCCTGGCGACCTGGCTGGTCATGCGGGTTCGCGGCACCGACACCGTCCCGCACGACGCCTCTGTCCTGGCCGTCTACGCGGTGACTTGGATCGTCGTCTACCTCGGCACCGTCGTCACCGGATCGGGTCCGCACGCGGGTGATGACGAGGCTCCCCGCAACGGCCTCGACCCTCACGTCATGAGCCACGTGCACGCGTGGGCTGTCTACCTCCTGGTGGCGCTCACGGTCGTGACAGCGTGGCGACTGCGGCGGAGTGCCGCCGGCCGGGCCGCGATCGTCCTACTCGTCGTCGAGCTTGCCCAGGGTGTCATCGGCTTCGTGCAGTACTTCACCGACCTACCGATCGCGCTGGTCGCGGCCCATGTGCTGGGCGCCGCGGTGCTCGTCGCGTTCGCCACCCACCTGCTCCTCGCCGACCGGACCGTCCGGGCTACGGTCGAGGCGTGACCCCCTCGCCCTCGGGCTCCGACGCCCTGCTGGCGACCAGACTCGTCCGTGAGGCGGCGGAGCTGGCCGCACGAATGCGCGCCGACCGTCTCCACGTGGACGGGCTGGAGGCCGAGCAGAAGACCTCCATCACCGATGTCGTGACCGCCGCCGATCACGCCGCCGAGGCCCTGGTGCACGATGCGCTGACGGCCGAACGGCCCGATGACGGCCTGCTCGGCGAGGAGGGCACAGAGCGCGACGGCACGACCGGTCGACGGTGGGTCATCGACCCCGTCGACGGCACCTACAACTTCTTCTCCGGGCTGGCCTACTGGTGCAGCGCTCTCGCGCTCGAGGACGGCAACGGGCCGGTGCTCGGCGCCGTGCATCAGACCGCGACCGGCGAGACCTGGCTCGGCGGACGTGACCGGCCCACCACCCTGAACGGGCGCCCCGTCGCACAGCTCACCGACCGGCCGCTCGCGGAGTGCAGCCTGGCCACCTACGTCCATCCCGGCACGCTGGCCGACCCCGACGTGGGCGGTGTGTGGCGTGGATTCGTCGACGGGGCGGCCACGGTCCGCATCCTCGGCTCCGCATCCTGCGATCTGGCGGGCGTGGCCGGCGGAAGGATCGGCGTCTGGGCCCAGCATTCCTGCCCCGACTGGGACTGGCTGCCCGGTCGCGCCCTGGTCGAGGCCGCGGGCGGCGGCACTCGAGTCATCACACATCGGGGACTGCGCTGGCACCTGGCCGGCAATCGACAGGCCGTCGACGAGTTGGCGAGCCTGCTTCTCGCCACCTGATCGCAGGGGATGTCCCATCACCCCAGATGGCGGTGAGCCTGTTCCCTTATCCCGCAGGGGCAGGTGAGCCTGTTCCTTAACCGACCACCTGATCGGGAACACACTCACCGCCCGATCTGGCCATAGGGAACACACTCACCGCCTCGAGACTCAACCCAAGCCACCGCAGCTCAACCGCGGTACGTCATGGTGAGACAGCCGTCCGGATCGCAGGTGGTGTCGGTTAGCACGAAGCCGGCTCGTTGATAGGCGGCCACCGCCGGATCGTTGCCGGCCATGACCCGCAGGTACAGGTCGTGGCCCGCCGACTCCCGGACAACCGCGTCGATCAGTGCCCCACCCACACCACGAAGCCTCGCCTCCGATCCGACGAACATCGAGGCCAGCTGCAGGCGCCCGTCGTCCATTCGGTCCAGTGCGACCATGCCGACGGGACGTTCGCCGTCGAACGCGAGCCAGCACCCGACCGCATGCGCGATGCGGTCGCGCCAGCGCGGCTCACGGTCCTGCTCGGCCGTGATCGTCCGGACGTGCGCGGCGAACGCCTCGGGCGACTCCTCGACCGACCGGACCCGGATCTCCCGCCAGGCCTGCCAGTCCTCAGCCGTGATTCTGCGGAGCTTGACGGCTTCAGGCACGTCGCAAGCGATCGGTCGGCACATCCAGGGTGACCTCGTCGCCGGGCGAGCGGGGCATGCCGACCACCAGGGCGAACTCGGCCGGCACCACGACGACACGCTCAGGATCGGCCTCGACCAGAGCCACGGGACGCTCGCTGCCGTCCTCGAGCCGGAGCAACCAGCGCTCGGTCAGGTACGACAATCCGATCTCGTCGAGCAGCTGCTCGGCCGTCCAGAGATCCGATGGATCCCCGACCGGAGTGCCGATGATGGTCATCGGGACCACCTGGTCACCCGGGTGCGGGGCCAGGTAGCCGCTCAGCTCGCCGTCACCTCGGTGATACGGCTGCCAGGTGGCAGGGATCATCGCAGGAAGGGATCGGCCGCCGCGGCGACGAACAACAGCGCCAGATAGGCGTTCGACAGGTGGAACAACCGCATCGGCTTGATGACCGAGAGCTCTTCGGTGTCACGGGCGCGTGAGCGAAGGTCGTACGCCTCGACCAGGAACACGATGCCGAGCGTGATGGCAGCCGCAGGGTAGAACCACCCCGTCGTCGCGACCGGCCACAACACCAGCGACGTCGCGACCATGACCCACGAGTACGCGACGATCTGTCGCGACACCTCGTCGGACGAGGCGACCGACGGCAGCATCGGCACGGACGCGGCGGCGTAGTCCTCGCGGTAGCGCATCGCGAGCGACCAGAAGTGCGGCGGCGTCCAGAAGAACACCACGAGGAACAGCACGACGGGGGCCCAGGCCAGCTCGTTGGTGACGGCCGTCCACCCGATCATCGCCGGGAAGCACCCTGCGGCGCCGCCCCAGACGATGTTCTGCGTGGTGCGGCGCTTCAAGATCATCGTGTAGCCGACGACATAGAAGACGTTCGCGGCCAGCGCGAGCAGGGCCGACAGAGGATTGACCAGGTACCAGAGCCACACCGTGGACACGACGCCCAGCGCCAGACCGAACCACAGCGCGTTGCGCGGCGTGACCTGGTGGCGCACCAGTGGACGCCGCGACGTGCGTCGCATCTTGGTGTCGATGTCGGCGTCGACCACGCAGTTCAGCGCGTTCGCGCTGCCGGCCGACAGGGTGCCGCCCACGATCGTGGCCACCACGAGTCCGAGGTCCGGAACGGCCCGTGCGGCCAGGAACATGACCGGGACCGTGGTCAGGAGCAACAACTCGATGATGCGGGGCTTCATCAAGGCGATGTAGGCCCGCACGACGTCGGTCACGGAGGCCGGGGGAACGGGTGCACGCGAGCCCGGATCACGAGACAGATCACGAGACGGGGCGACGGCACTCACGTGGCAGAGTCTATCCGCATCCGAGTAGGGTCGAAGACGTCGGCCCGGCCCCTCAGGAGTACCTGGCCCGGAGCCACGCACACGACCGCCGAATCCCACTCGAACCTCAGGAGTCCGTGCTGTGACCACAGCTCCCGCACTGGAATGGACCGATCTCGACCGCAAGGCCGTCGACACCGTACGGGTGCTGGCCGCGGACGCCGTGGAGCAGGCCGGCAACGGCCACCCCGGAACGGCCATGAGCCTGGCCCCGGCCGCCTACCTGATCTACCAGAAGCTGATGCGGCACGACCCGGCCGATCCGCAGTGGGCCGGCCGCGACCGGTTCGTGCTGTCGTGCGGGCACTCGAGCCTCACGCAGTACATCCAGCTGTACCTGGCCGGCTACTCGATGGGCCTGGACGATCTGAAGGACCTGCGCCAGTGGGGCAGCCAGACACCGGGCCATCCCGAGTATCGGCACACACCAGGTGTCGAGGTCACCACCGGACCACTCGGCCAAGGCATCGCCAACGCGGTCGGCATGGCCATGGCGGCTCGCCGCGAGCGCGGCCTGTACGACCCGAACGCCGGGGCCGGTGAGAGCCCGTTCGACCACGACGTGTACGTCATCGCCTCCGATGGTGACCTCGAAGAGGGCGTCTCCTCTGAGGCGTCGTCGCTGGCCGGACACCAGAAGCTCGGCAACCTGACCGTCCTCTACGACGACAACAAGATCTCGATCGAGGACGACACCGACGTCGCGTTCAGTGAGAACGTCGCCGCCCGCTACGAGGCGTACGGATGGCACGTGCAGACCATCGATTGGACCAACGACGGCACGGGTTACACCGAGGACGTGCAGGCGCTGTACGACGCCTTCCAGGCCGCCAAGGCCGTCACCGATCGGCCCAGCTTCATCCAGCTGCGCACCATCATCGCGTGGCCGGCACCCACCAAGCAGAACACCGGCGCGTCGCACGGGTCGGCGCTCGGTGCCGACGAGATCGCGGCCACCAAGCAGCTGCTGGGCTTCGACCCGGAGCAGACGTTCGAGGTCGCCGACGAGGTCATCGAGCACACGCGTCAGGCACGCGATCGGGGTGCCGCCGAGCACGCGGAGTGGCAGCGGCACTTCGATGCCTGGCGCACGGCCAGCCCCGAGGGCGCGGCCCTGTACGACCGCCTGCAGGCACGCGAGCTGCCCGACGGGTGGGACGACGATCTGCCGAGCTACCCGGCCGACGAGAAGGGTGTCGCGACGCGCGTCGCGTCCGGCGAGTTCCTCACGGCCGCCGCACCGCAGCTGCCCGAGCTGTGGGGCGGTTCAGCCGACCTGGCCGGATCCAACAACACCACGCCCAAGGGCGAGCCGTCGTTCCTCCCGCCGGAATGGTCGACCAAGTCGTTCACGGGCGACTGGTACGGCCGTGTGCTGCATTTCGGCATCCGTGAGCACGCGATGGGCTCGATCCTGAACGGCATCGCGCTGCACGGCCCGACCCGGCCCTATGGCGGCACGTTCCTGGTGTTCAGCGACTACATGCGCCCGGCGGTCCGGCTCGCTGCCCTGCAGGAGCTGCCGGTCACGTTCGTCTGGACCCACGACTCCATCGGACTCGGTGAGGACGGGCCCACCCATCAGCCGGTCGAGCACCTGCAGTCCCTGCGTGCGATTCCCGGTCTCGACGTCGTGCGCCCCGCCGACGCCAACGAGACCATCGCGGCCTGGAAGGTCATCCTCGGCCATCACGATCGCCCGGCCGCGCTCGCGTTGAGCCGGCAGAACCTGCCGACGTTCCCGCGTGACGAGCAGGGCTATGCGAGCGCCGACGGTGTTGGACGCGGCGCCTACGTGCTCCTCGACACAGACGGTGAGCCCGACGTGATCCTGGTCGCGACCGGCTCCGAGGTGCAGCTCGCGGTCGCAGCACGCGAGAGCCTCGCCGCCGAGGGCATCGCGGCCCGGGTCGTCTCCATGCCGTGCCGTGAGTGGTTCGAAGAGCAGACCCCGCAGTATCGCGACGAGGTCCTGCCGCCCTCCGTGCGCTCACGGGTCGTGGTCGAGGCCGGTATCACGTTCGGCTGGCGTGACGTCGTCGGCGACGCCGGCCGCATCGTGGGCCTGGACCACTACGGCGCGTCGGCGGCGTTCGCGAAGCTGTACGACGAGTTCGGCATCACCGCCGATGCTGTCGCCCAGGCCGCGCGCGACAGCATCGCGGCCGCCCAGAAGGCGCCGACCGTGCCGTTCCATGCCCGCCCAGCCGGTCCGATCGGCCCGGCCGACACTCACTGATCCGTCCCACAGGAGGGAAACATGAAGGACCGACTACAGGCTCTCGCCGACGCAGGTGTCTCCGTCTGGCTCGACGATCTGTCGCGCGACCGCATCGAGACCGGCAATCTGGAGGAGCTGGTCCGTGACTCCGGGGTCGTCGGTGTCACGACCAATCCGACGATCTTCGCCGCCGCCCTCTCGCAGGGCGACCGCTACAGTGCCCAGGTCGCGGAGCTGAAGGCCTCGGGTGCCGATGTCGACACCACGATCTTCGAACTCACCACGACCGATGTCCAGAACGCCTGCGACATCCTGCGGCCTGTGTTCGACGCGACCGGTGGAGTCGACGGCCGTGTCTCGATCGAGGTCGAGCCCGGCCTGGCCCGTGACACCGATGCCACGGTCGCTATGGCCGCTTCCCTCTGGGAGCGCGTCGACCGACCGAACCTCCTGGTCAAGATCCCGGCCACCGAAGAGGGCCTGCCCGCGATCGCCGCGGCGACCGCGGCCGGCATCAGCATCAACGTCACGCTGATCTTCTCGATCGAGCGTTACCGCGGTGTCATGGACGCCTACCTCTATGGCCTGGAGCAGGCAGCGGCGTCCGGGCTCGACCTGTCGCAGATCCACTCGGTCGCCTCGTTCTTCGTCAGCCGCGTCGACAGCGAGGTCGATCGGCGCCTCCCCGCCGACAGCGAGCTGCGCGGCAAGGCCGCGATCGCGAACGCGCGCCTCGCGTACGAGGCGTTCGATGAAGCCTTCGGCGGCGACCGTTTCGATGCGCTGAAGGCGAAGGGCGCGAACGCCCAGCGGCCGCTGTGGGCCTCGACGGGCGTCAAGGACCCTGCCTATCCCGACACGCTGTACGTCACCGAGCTGGTCGTCGCCGACACGGTCAACACGATGCCCGAGAAGACGCTGCGGGCGTTCGCCGATCACGGCGAGGTGAACGGCGATGCCGTGACCGGTCGCTATGACGAGGCCAGGGCCGTCATCGCCGCTCTCGAGGAGCAGGGCATCGCCTACGACGACGTGGTGAAGATCCTCGAGGACGAGGGTCTGCAGAAGTTCGACGCCTCCTGGGCCGAACTCGTCGACACCGTCACCAGCGAGCTGCAGAAGGCCTGAGCCATGGTCGACATCACCTCGATCGACCTGACTCTCTCCACGCCCGAGAGCGAGACGTTCCAGGTCTCGCTCCAGACCGCGATCGCCGACCGCGTCGCCTCGCGGATCCTGGCCCAGGACCCCACCCTGTGGGGAGCCGAGGCCGAGTCCGAAGCCGCGATCCGGCTCGCCTGGGTGACGCTGGCCGAGACGTCGCGGCCGCTCGTAGCGCCGATCGAGGCACTCCGCGACGAGCTGAACGCCGCCGGCCTGGACCATGTCGTGCTGTGCGGGATGGGCGGCTCCTCGTTGGCGCCCGAGGTCATCTGCGCGACCGCTGGCGTCGAGCTGACGGTGCTGGACTCCTCCCAGCCCGACATGGTGCGCGACGCCGTGGCCGACCGGCTCGAACGCAGCATCGTGGTCGTCTCGAGCAAGTCGGGCAGCACGGTCGAGACCGACAGCCACCGACGCGTCTATGAGCAGGCGTTGCGCGATGCCGGCCGCGATCCACGTGATCATCTCGTCGTCGTCACCGATCCCGGCTCGCCGCTGGATCAGCTGGCCCGCGAGTCCGGGTACCGCGTCTTCAACGCCGATCCGCACGTCGGCGGACGGTATTCGGCTCTCACCGCGTTCGGCCTGGTCCCCAGCGGCCTGGCCGGCGTCGACATCGGTGCGCTGCTCGACGACGCAGACGACCCGACACTGTTCGACGACTCCGACCAGAATCCGGCCCTCCGCCTGGGCGTCCTGCTAGGCACGGCGCAGCAGGACGGAGTCGACAAACTCGTGCTGGCCGATCTCGCCGGACATGGTGTGGGCGACTGGATCGAGCAGCTCATCGCCGAATCCACGGGCAAGCACGGCACCGGCATCCTCCCCGTGGTGGTGTCCGGCCCCGACGCCCCGAACTTCTCCCCCAGCACCGCCGATTCGCTGCTGGTGGCCATCCGGGGCGACGAGCCGCCCGCCGCGTCGTCGGGCTATGCCGCGGCGATCGACGGCCCGCTGGCAGCGCAGATGGTGGCCTGGGAGCTCGCGACGGCAGTGGCGGGCCGCCTGATCGGCATCAATCCGTTCGATCAGCCTGATGTCGAGAGCGCCAAGGCCGCGGCACGTGAACTGCTCGACAGCAGTGCGCCGGCGTCGTCGCCCGATTCCATCGACGGGGCCGTGGAGTTGTTCGGCAACACCGCCGGCTTGATCGATCAGGCCGTCGAGGAGCTGCTCGCCGAACTCGACCCCGAACACGGCTATCTGTCGGTCCAGGCCTATCTCGACCGCTTCGATCTGGCGGGCCTCGACACGGTGCGCGACGCGCTGGCCGTACGCACCGGTCGTCCGGTCACCTTCGGTTGGGCGCCCAGATTCCTGCACTCCACGGGGCAGTACCACAAGGGCGGCACGCCGAACGGCGTCTTCCTGCAGATCACGTGCGATCCGCAGGACGACCTGGTGATCCCCGGCCGCGATTTCACGTTCGGGGGATTCTGCGCCTCGCAGGCCGCCGGTGATGCTCAGGTGCTGCGCGATCGTGGCCGTCCCGTGCTGCGGCTGCACCTGACCGAGCTCGCCGATCTCGACCGCGTCAAGGGAGCGCTCGCATGAAACTGGGTGGCAATCCCCTGCGCGACACTCAGGATCGCCGCCTCCCGCAGATCGCCGGTCCGTGTGGCCTGGTGCTGTTCGGCGTCACGGGCGATCTGTCACGACGCAAGCTGATCCCGTCGATCTACGATCTGGCGAACCGCGGCCTGCTGCCGCCGGGCTTCGCCCTCGTGGGCTTCGCACGGCACGACTTCGGCCGGCGCGGATTCGCCGAGTTCGCCAAGCAGGCCGCCAAGGACGGCGCCCGCACCGAATGGCGTGAATCGGTCTGGAAGCAGCTCTACGCCGGTGTTCGGTTCGTCGAGGGCTCGTTCGACGACGACGCCGCGTGGAAGCGCCTGCACGAGACGCTGGGCGAACTCGACCGAACCCAGGGCACGCAAGGCAATCACGCGTTCTACCTGTCGATCCCCCCAGGCCTGTTCCCCCTCGTGGTCAGCAAGCTCAAGGAGCACGAACTCGCCGCCCCCACCGAGGAACACCCCGGTGCCTGGCGGCGCGTCGTGATCGAGAAACCCTTCGGACACGACCTCGCCTCGGCCCGCGAACTCAACCGGATCGTCGACGAGGTGTTCCCACCCGAGAGCGTGTTCCGCATCGACCACTATCTGGGCAAGGAGACGGTCCAGAACGTCCTGGCCTTCCGGTTCGCCAATCAGCTGTTCGAGCCGGTGTGGAACGCCAACTACGTCGATCATGTCCAGATCACGATGGCCGAGGACATCGGCATCGGTACGCGGGCGGGGTACTACGACGGCATCGGCGCTGCCCGTGACGTGATCCAGAACCACCTGTTGCAACTGATGGCCTTGGTCGCGATGGAGGAGCCGGTCTCGTTCGACGCCAAGAGCCTTCGCATCGAGAAGCAGAAGATCCTGGCCAACGCCAGGCCGGCACCGCGCCTCGACCTGCACACCGCGCACGCTCAGTACGTGGCGGGCTGGGCCGGCGGCGAGGAGGTTCAAGGCTATCTCGACGAGGAGGGTATCCCCGCGGACTCGCACACCGAGACGTTCGCAGCGATCCGCGTCGACATCGGCACGCGACGCTGGGCCGGTGTCCCGTTCTACCTGCGGGTCGGCAAGCGGCTCGGCCGCCGGGTGACCGAGGTCGCCGTGGTGTTCAAACGAGCCCCGCACCTGCCGTTCAGTTCCGACGATGTCGAGGAGCTCGGCGAGAACGCCCTCGTGCTGCGCATCCAGCCCGACGAAGGCGTGACCCTGCGATTCGGCGCCAAGGTACCGGGCACCGTGATGGAGATTCGCGACGTCAACATGGACTTCGCATACGGAGGCACCTTCGTCGAGGACTCGCCCGAGGCGTACGAACGATTAATCCTCGACGTCCTGCTGGGCGATCCGCCGCTGTTCCCGCAACACGACGAGGTCGAGCTGTCATGGCAGATCCTCGACCCGGTCATCGAGCACTGGGCGCGGCAGAAGACCATCGACACCTATCCGGCCGGCACCTGGGGTCCGGCATCGGCCGACGAGATGATGGCGCGCGACGGCCGCCGTTGGAGGAGGCCCTGATGCAGATCACCCTCGAACACACCAACGCCTCGCAGATCGCGCGCGCCCTCGTGCGCGCCCGCAAGGCGTCGGGAAGCCCCGCGATGGACATGGTGCTCACGCTGATCGTGGTGTGCGACGACGAGACCGTCACCGAGGCGCTGCATGCCGCCACCATCTTGTCGAAGGAGCACCCGGCCCGTGTCATCGGCGTCATCCTGGGCTCAGGGAGCGGCCAGGCCGATCTCCACGCCAAGATCCGGGTGGGCAGCGAGACATCGGGCGAATCGGTGCTGCTGAGGCTGTCGGGCCGCCTGGTCAAGCATGCCGAATCCGCCGTCCTCCCGCTGCTGCTGCCCGACTCGCCCGTCGTGGTGTGGTGGCCCGGACAAGCACCCACCGATCCGTCCGCCGACGCGATGGGCGCCCTCGCGAATCGCCGCCTGACCGATGCCGAGGCAGCCGCCCAGCCGGTTCGACACCTGCGCGCCGTCGCACGGCACTACTCGCCCGGCGACACCGACCTGTCATGGACCCGATTGACTCCGTGGCGTGCCCTCCTGGCCGCAGCGCTAGATCAGGTGCGCTCCCCCGTCACGGGCGGCCTCATCGAGGCTGGTACTGGCAATCCGGCGGGCGTGTTGCTCGAAGCCTGGCTCGAGGACCGCCTGGGCGTGCCGATCCGGTGGCGCAAGGTCGACGCGGAGAAGATCCGCCGCGTCGTGCTCGAGACCGAGGCCGGCGACGTCACCATCGAGCGCGGGGCCAATGGCTCGGCTGCGTTCAGCGTGCCCGGAGCGGGCCAGCGCACCGTCCCCTTGCCCACGCGCACCCTGGCCGAACTGCTGGCCGAGGACCTACGCCGTCTCGATGCCGACGCGATCTATGCAGCCACCATCAAGCACCTGCTGGCGAGCTCGTGACCGGGCGCGACAGGATCCACGACCAGGTCGTCCACCACGGACCCACCGATCTGGCGATCGGCATCGCCCGACGGCTCGAACTGTTCATCGCCGAGGTTCAGCACGCCGGTCGCGAACCCCACATCGTGCTGACCGGCGGCACGATCGCGATCGCCGCCTATCAGCAGATCGATCCCGAGGCGGCCGATTGGTCTCGCGTGCACTGGTGGTGGGGCGACGAGCGCTTCGTCCCCGACGGCCATGCCGACCGCAATGATCATCAGGCGCGTGTCGCCTTCCTGGACCGGGTCGGTGCGCCGGCCGACCATGTTCATGCCATGCCGGCTCACGGATGCTCCGAGTCGATGGGAGCGGCCGCCGATGGTTACGGCGCGACGTTGCCGGCTGAGCCCTTCGATCTGGTGCTGCTGGGCGTAGGGCCCGACGGCCATATCGCCTCGTTGTTCCCCGGGTTCGAGCAGCTGCACGAGACCCGACGCCGCTGTGTCGAGGTGTTCGGCTCCCCCAAGCCGCCACCGGAGCGCATCACCCTGACGTTCCCCGCTCTCAACCATGCACGACAGGCCTGGTTCCTGGTGTCGGGCGACGGCAAGGCCGATGCGGTCGCCCGTGCTCTCGGCGACGGGACGATCGACGACACCCCCGCCACCGGCGTCAGCGGCCAGGACCGCACGCTGTGGCTGCTCGACGAGGCCGCGGCGTCGAAGCTCTAGAAGATGACCTCGCCGGACTTGCGGCGCGAGCGGAGCAGTTCGAGCGCCTCGTCGAGGATCTCGGCCGCCTCGGTATCGGAGCGACGCTCCTTCACGTAGGCCAGATGCGTCTTGTACGGCTCGGTCTTGGGAGCCGTCGGACGATTCTCGGCATCGATGCTGGCCGGCATGCCGCACCGCGGACAATCCCAGGAATCGGGCAGCTCGGCCTCGATCGCGAACTGCAGCACCGTGGTGTGCTCGTTCACGCAGTAGAACGCGACCGCCTGACGCGGTGCCGCTTCGCCACGCTCGGCCTCGCCCATGGGGCCCGCGCCGACACGACTGCCCCTGATCGCACCAGCGGCCACCTCAGTTGCTCACCTTCAGCAGGATGCCGACCGCGAAGATGGACACGACCCACACCGACGCCACGCCGACCGTGATGCGGTCGAGATTGCGCTCGGCGACCGACGACCCGCCCAGCGAGCTGGACACGCCGCCGCCGAACATCTCGGACAGGCCGCCGCCCTTGCCCTTGTGCATGAGCACCAGCACGATCATCATCAGGCTGCTGATGGCCAGCAGGATCTGGAAGACCAGAATCACGTTTCGTCCTTAGGTATCAGGCGCCGGACAGATCCGGCATGTCATAGAACCGGGCGATCCCGGCGAACTCGTCGGCTTGGAGACTCGCACCGCCGACCAGAGCCCCGTCGACGTCCGACTTGGCCATGATCGCCGCGATGTTCGCCGCTTTCACCGATCCGCCATACAGGATACGCGTCGCATCGGCGACTTCCTGTGACCAGGTCTCGGCCAGGCGTCCACGGATGGCGGCGCACACCTCCTGGGCGTCGTCCGGAGTGGCGACCTCACCGGTGCCGATGGCCCACACGGGCTCGTACGCGATGACCGTGTCGGCCAACTGCTCCGCTGACAGTCCCGCGAGTGATCCGTCGATCTGCGCCAAGGTGTGCTCGACGTGTTCGCCGGCTTGACGGACCTCGAGTCCCTCGCCGACGCACACGATCGGCCTCATGCCCTCGGCCAGTGCCTTCAGCGCCTTGGCGTTGACGACCTGGTCGGTCTCGCCGTGGTAGTCGCGGCGCTCCGAGTGCCCGACGACCACATACGTGCAGCCGAGCTTGGACAGCATCGCCGCGGAGATCTCGCCGGTGTACGCGCCGCCCTCATGCTCGGACACATCCTGCGCGCCGTAACCGATCTTGAGGCGGTCGCCGTCGACCAGCGTCTGCACGCTGCGCAGATCGGTGAACGGCGGGATCACGACGACCTCGGCCTTGCCGTAGTCGTGCTTCTTGTCCTCGAGCGTCCATGCGAGCTTCTGTACCAGGACCACCGCTTCCTGGTGGTTCAGGTTCGACTTCCAGTTGCCCGCCATCAAGGGCGTGCGAGAGGAGCTGGCCATGATCAGTAGTCATTCCCTTCCAGGACGGCGAGTCCGGGCAGCGTCTTGCCCTCCAGGTACTCCAGGCTCGCGCCCCCACCGGTCGAGATGTGACCGAATGCGTCGTCGACGAAGCCGAGCTGGCGGACCGCGGCGGCCGAGTCACCGCCGCCGACCACCGACAAGCCGGCCGTGCCCTTCTGCGTGACCTCGGTCAACGCCTGAGCGACCGCTCGGGTGCCGTCGGCGAACGACGCCATCTCGAACACGCCCATCGGTCCGTTCCAGAACACCGTCTCGGCGTCGCGGATCACCGCGGCGAAGCGCGCTGCCGACTCCGGACCGATGTCCAGACCCATCTGGTCGGCCGGGATCGCGTCGGCGGCGACGACCGTGGCGTCGGAGTCGGCGAACGCCGGTGCCACCACGATGTCGGTGGGTAGCACGAGCTCGACGCCCTGTGCCTTCGCCTGCTCGATGTAGCGCCGTGCAGTGTCGAGCTGGTCGTCCTCGAGCAGCGAGGTGCCGACCTCGTGCCCCTGAGCCTTCAGGAACGTGAACACCATGCCGCCACCGATCAGCAGGGCATCGGCCTTGTCGAGGAGGTTGTCGATGACACCGAGTTTGTCGGAGACCTTCGAGCCGCCGAGCACGACCACGTAGGGCCGCTGCGGGCTCGCGGTCAGCCGCTCCAGGACCTCGACCTCGGTCTGCACCAGGCCGCCGACCGCCGACGGCAGACGCTCGGCAATGTCGTAGACGCTGGCCTGCTTGCGATGCACGACCCCGAAGCCGTCGGACACGAAGACATCGCCGAGGGTCGCGAGCTGATCGGCGAACGCACCGCGCTCGGCATCGTCCTTGCTGGTCTCGCCCGCGTTGAATCGGACGTTCTCCAAGACCGCGACCTGGCCGTCCTGGAGACCCGCGACCACCGAACGCGCCGAGTCGCCCACGGTGTCGGTGGCGAACGAGACCGCCTGGCCCAGCAACTCACCGAGCCGCGCCGCGACCGGCTTGAGCGAGAACGCCGGATCGGGCTCGCCCTTCGGGCGACCCAGATGGGCCATCACCACGACCCGGGCACCGGCCTCGGCCAGCGCCCGGATGGTCGGGACGCTGGCGCGAACCCGACCATCGTCGGTGATGACCGCACCATCGAGCGGGACGTTCAGGTCACTGCGGACCAGAACGCGATTGCCGCGCAGGTCACCCAGGTCGGCGATTGTCTTCACAGGTCAGAGGGTCGCACCGACGTGCGACACGAGGTCGACGAGGCGGTTGGAGTAGCCCCACTCGTTGTCGTACCAGCCGACGACCTTGACCTGGTCGCCGATGACCTTGGTCAGCGGCGCGTCGAAGATGCACGACGATGGATCGGTCACGATGTCGGCCGACACGATCGGGTCGGTGTTGTAGGTCAGGTAGCCCTTGAGCGCGCCCTCGGACGCGTCCTTGAGGATCTGATTGACCTCGTCGACCGACGTCTCGCGCGAGGCCGTGAACGTCAGATCCGTGGCCGAGCCGGTGGGCACCGGGACACGCAGCGCGTAACCGTCGAGCTTGCCCTTCAACTCCGGCAGCACCAGGCTCACGGCCTTGGCGGCACCCGTCGAGGTCGGCACGATGTTCAGCGCGGCGGCACGGGCGCGGCGCAGATCCTTGTGCGGTGCATCCTGAAGGTTCTGGTCCTGCGTGTATGCGTGGATCGTCGTCATGAGGCCCTTCTCGATGCCCAGCGCATCGTTGAGGGCCTTGGCCATCGGGGCCAGGCAGTTGGTGGTGCACGAGGCGTTCGAGATCACGGTGTGCTGCGCCGAGTCGTACAGCTCGTGGTTCACGCCCATCACGATCGTGATGTCCTCGTTCTTGGCCGGAGCCGAGATGATGACCTTCTTGGCTCCGCCCTCGACGTGCGCCTTCGCCTGGGTGGCGTCGGTGAAGAAGCCCGTGGACTCCACCACGATGTCGACACCGACCGAGGCCCAGTCGAGCTTGGCCGGATCGCGCTCCTCGAACGCGACGATCTTCTGGTCGCCGACGTAGATGAAGCCGTCGTCGGACGTGACGTCAGCGTCGAGGCGGCCCAGGATCGAGTCGTACTTGAGCAGCGTGGCGAGGGTCGTGTTGTCGGTCAGATCGTTGACGGCGACGATCTCGATGTCGGCGCCGGCGGCACGAGCCGCCCGGAAGAAGTTGCGGCCGATGCGGCCGAATCCGTTGATGCCTACGCGAACGGTCACGGGGACAGAGCTCCTGCGATGCGGGTGACGTGAACACCCCAACCCTACTCAGCCCGGTGCCCTCGCAGCGAGGTGCCTCGGACGAGGGATGGGTCACGCGTCGTCGAGCAGCACTTCGTCGCCCAGCGACGCCTCGGTGTCGGGGATCCCGAGCTCCTCGGCCCGCTTGTCGGCCATCGCGAGCAGGCGTCGGATCCGGCCGGCGATCGCGTCCTTGGTGAGCGCCGGTTCATGCAGCCGGCCCAGCTCCTCGAGGCTGGCCTGCCGATGCTCGACGCGCAGCTCGCCAGCCATACGCAGATGATCGGGGACCTCGTCGGCGAGGATCTCCAGCGCTCGCTGGGCGCGTGCTCCTGCGGCGACGGCGGCCCGTGCCGAACGGCGCAGATTGGCGTCGTCGAAGTTCGCCAGACGGTTGGCCGTGGCACGGACCTCACGACGCATGCGCCGTTCCTCCCACGCCAGCAGGGACTCGTGGGCACCCAGCCGCGTCAACAGCGCGCCGATGGCCTCACCGTCGCGGATCACGACCCGGTCGACGCCACGGACTTCCTTGCCCTTGGCGGAGATGCCGAGCCGACGCGCCGCACCCACCATCGCGAGCGCAGCCTCGGGGCCCGGACAGCTGACCTCGAGCGCCGACGAGCGACCAGGCTCGGTCAGCGATCCGTGAGCCAGGAACGCGCCACGCCACGCCGCCACCGCATCGCACGTGGCACCGGACACGACCTGCGGCGGCAGGCCACGCACGGGGCGACCCGAACCGTCGACCAGGCCGGTCTGCTGGGCCAGGCGCTCGCCGTCCTTGGCGACGCGCACGATGTACTTGGTCTCCTTGCGGACACCCACGTTCTGCGCCACCACGAGTTCGCTGTCATGGCCGTAGATCTCGGTGATGTCCTTGCGAAGGCGCCGAGCCGCGGCGCCCGTGTCGAGCTCGGCCTCGACCACGATGCGGCCCAGCACGATGTGCAGGCCGCCGGCGAACCTCAGGATCGACGCGACCTCGGCCTTGCGGCAGCACGCCTTCGTGACCTGGATGTTCGCCAACTCGGCCTTGACCTGCGCCGTCATCGCCATCGGCGGGCACTCCCCTGGTTGATTGCCTGATTGATCGCTCTCACTGTCACCCGCGCTCGGGTGTGTCGTGCCACTCTATGCCTGCCGCATGACGGCCGCGAACGCCGCGGCGAGACGTGCCGGATCATGCTGGTCGGCGCCGGGCTGGTCAGGGCTGGGGTCGAGCGCGACCGGCGCGACATGCAGGCGGGCACCGAGCTGGGCGGCGGTGCGCTCGAGATGGCCGGCGGCGTCGACGACCACCGGGTCGGCGATGACGGCGTCGAGCGCGAGCTCGGGCGCATGGGCCGACAGCACCTCGAGATGATCAGCCGGGCTCAATCCCTCGGTCTCGGAGTCGGACCCCGGCAGATTCAGGACCAGGACACGACGAGCCGCCGTGCCGATCAGCGCATCGCGCAGTTCAGGCACCAGCAACGTCGGCATGACGCTGGTGAACCACGAACCGGGGCCGATCGTGACCCACTCGGCCTCGCGCACGGCGGCGACGGCCTCGGGCACCGCCGGCGGATCGTGCGGCACCAGGCGCACACTGACGACCTGGCCGTCGACCGCGGCGACCTGGACCTGACCACGCACGATCGTCAGCCGATCGGGCTGTTCGACCAGATGCACATCGGCTTCGATGTCGAGCGGCACCGCCGCCATCGGCAGCACACGCCCCTGAGCGCCGAGCAACTCACCGACCAGATCGAGACCACGCACGTGGTCGCCGAAGATGTCCCAGATGGCCGCGATCAGCAGATTGCCCACGGCATGGTTGTCGAGGGGCCCCGACGACGCGAACCGGTGCTGCAGCACCTCGGCCCAGGTGCGCCCCCAGTCGTCGTCGCCGCACAGCGCCGCCAGCGCCATACGCAGATCGCCGGGTGGCAGGCCGCCCAGCTCGTCACGCAGCCGGCCCGACGAGCCGCCGTTGTCGGCGACCGTGACGATGCCCGTCAACTGTGTCGTGATGCGCCGCAACGCCGACAGGCTCGCCGCCAGGCCATGACCCCCGCCCAGCGACACGACCCGCTGATCGCCGACGTCACGCTCGTCGACCGGATCGGGACGGCTGATCACTCGCGGCCTAAATCCCGGTACTGGATTCGCGCCCTGAGCGAACGCGAGTGACAGTGCTGGCAGAACATGTCGTCACTCCCGTCCTAGGTCGCGGTACTGGATTCGCGCCCTGAGCGAACGCGAGTGACAGTGCTGGCAGAACATGTCGTCACTCCCGTCCTAGGTCGCGGTGCACCACCAACGTCTTGACGCCGTTGGCACGCAGACGCTCGGCGAAGGCCTCGGCCATCGCCACGCTGCGATGCCGCCCGCCCGTACAGCCGAAGCCGATGGTCAGGAAGTGCTTGTCCTCGTTGAGGAAACCGTCGGTCAGCAGCGCCACGACCTCCTCGTACTGGTCGAGGAACCGCTCCGCCCTGTCCTGTCCGAGCACGTTGTCGCGCACCGGACCGTCGAGCCCGCTCAGGGGCCGCAACTCGTCGATCCAGAACGGATTGGGCAGGAACCGCAGATCGGCGATGAGATCGGCGTCGATCGGCACCCCGTACTTGAAGCCGAACGTCACGATCGTGGCGCGCAGACCGTCGATCGCGGCGTCCTCGAATGCCGTCCGTACCCGCTGCTTGAGTTGATGCGTGTTCAGATTGGTGGTGTCGACGACGATGTCGGCCCGGCCCCGGATGCGGGCCAGCAGTTCGCGTTCACGCTTGAAGCCGTCCATCAGGCGACCTTCGACGCTCAACGGGTGCGGCCGGCGGGCCGCCTCCTGGCGCCGGACCAGAACGTCGTCGGCGGCCTCCAGGTACAGGGTCGTGGCGCGGAGCCCTTCGCGGCGCAAGCGCTCGAGGATCGGCGTCAGCTCTTCGAAGAACCCACGCGACCTGGCATCGATCACGACCGCGATCCGGTCGATGTCGTCGGCGGCGGTGAGTGTGCGGAGCGTCTCGCGGAGCAGCTGCGGCGGGATGTTGTCGACCACGTAGTAGTCGAGCTTCTCGAGTACCTTGGCCGCCGTGGTGCGGCCGGCACCCGTCATGCCGGTGATCAGCACGAACTCACGACCTGGACTCACGTGTCCGTCTCCTCATCACCAGGGTCTGCCGTCATGATCTCGCCCGTCGCCGTGTTGACCGTGGGCGCCTGCGGCGTCGCACCGAGGGCCGCCACGATGGATTCTGCCGTAGCCGGACCGATGCCGGGGACTTCGGCGATCTCGGTGACCGACGCGGCACGCAGTTTCTTGACCGAGCCGAACCGCTTCATGAGCGCCTTGCGCCTCGTGGGGCCCAGGCCCGGCACGGGATCGAGCAGGCTGTCGATCATCGACCTGCTGCGACGCTGGCGGTGATGCGCGATGGCGAAGCGGTGCGCTTCGTCGCGAACCCGCTGCAACAGGTACAGCCCCTCGCTCGTGCGCGGCAGGATGACCGGATCGGGATCATCGGGCAGCCAGACCTCCTCGAGTCGCTTCGCCAGCCCGCACAGCGCGACGTCGGAGATGCCCAGCTGCTGCATCGCGTCGTACGCGGCGGCGACCTGCGGCGGGCCACCGTCGACCACGACCAGCGCGGGGGCGTAAGCGAACTTCCTGGGCTTGCCCGTCTCGGGATCGATGCCCTGCTCGTTCGCTCCTTCGTCGCGCGCCTTGAGCAGCGCCGTGAACCGGCGCGTGATGACCTCGTGCATCGCGGCCACATCGCTCTGGCCCTCATGCCGGACCGTGAACCGGCGGTACTCGGACTTGCGCGGCAGGCCGTCCTCGAACACGACCATCGACGCCACGATCTCGGTGCCCTGGAGGTTCGAGATGTCGTAACACTCGATGCGCAACGGCGCGGTCGGAAGATCGAGCGCGACCTGCAACTCCTCGAGCGCCTGGCTGCGAGTCGTCAGATCGCCCGAACGGTGCAGCTTGTGACGGGCCATGGCCTGCTTCGCGTTCTGCTGGACCGTCTGCATCAGGGCTCGCTTGTCGCCGCGCTGCGGGACTCGAATCGAGACCGTCCCCCCACGCTGCTCGGTCAGCAACGCCGTGACGACGTCGTCGTCGGCCGGCAGCGCCGGCACCAACACCTGCCGTGGGATCGCGCTGGGCGCGGCGTCGGCGTACAGCTTCATGATCGCGCTCTGGACGAGATCGGGCAGGGCGGTGTCGTCGGCTCGGTCGGCGACCCAGCCGCGCTGGCCGCGGATGCGGCCACCCCGGACCGTGAAGATCTGCACCGCGACCTCGAGCGGGTCGACCTCGAACCCGAGGACGTCGGCGTCGGTACCGTCGGCGAAGGCCACCGTCTGCTTCTCGAGCACCCGGTTGAGCGCCGCGAGATCGTCGCGGTACTTGGCAGCCAGCTCGTACTCCTGCGCATCCGATGCGGCACGCATGCGGTTCTGGATGTCGCGCGTGAACGTACCGGTCTGGCCGCCCATGAACGCCAGGAAGTCCTCGACGATCGAGCGGTGCTCATCGGCGTCGACCCGGCCGACGCACGGTGCGGCGCACTTGCCGATGTCGCCGAGCAGACAGGGCCGTCCGATCGCGGCGCTGCGGCGGAACACCCCGGCCGAGCACGATCGCATCGGGAAGACTCGCAGCAGCGTGTCGACCGTGTCGCGGATGGCCCAGGCGTGGCCGTACGGCCCGAAGTAGCGAACACCCTTGCGTTGTGCCCCGCGCATCACGGTGACCCGCGGATACTCCTCGTCGACCGTGACCGCGAGCCAGGGATAGGACTTGTCGTCTCGGTACTTGACGTTGAAGCGCGGATCGAACTCCTTGATCCACGAATACTCCAACGCCAGCGCCTCGACCTCGGTCGACACGACCGTCCACTCCACCGATGCGGCCGTCGTGACCATCTGCTGGGTACGCGGATGCAGATTCCCGACGTCCTGGAAGTACGAACTCAGCCGCGGCCGCAGCGACTTGGCCTTGCCGACGTAGATGACCCGCCGCTCTGCGTCGCGAAACCGGTACACACCCGGCTCGACCGGTATCTCCCCCGGCTTCGGCCGGTACGTCGCTGGGTCAGCCACACCCCCAACCTATCGGCCGGGGAGGACAAGCCGCGGTTTCCCAACTTAAGTTGGGAAACCGCCACGAACCTAGGGAAGTTTGCCAGTGATCGTGGCAGTTTGCCTATGGCGCTAGCCGCTCAGTGGAAGGATCACGGCGTTCCGCCCGTACAGCCGGCGCGATTGTTCGAGCCCAGCTCGTATCCGATGGGCGGTATCTGCTCGACGTCGCTCATCGAGGTCATGCCATGTCCACCGAGACATGCCACGCGGCACACTTCTGACACGATCCTCGCGACGCTTCTCCCGCACTAGGGTCTCAGCCGGGTCGACCCCCTGGTTGAGCGCGCCGTACTTGAACAAGCCATCGAACTCACCCGTGTGATGGAACGCGGGCCAGTCGAAGTCCACCCTCGGATCGGCCAGATCGTCGGCGACCGGCAGCACAACCTGCATCTCAGGACGCGGGATCCCTTCCCTGAAAAACATGTACAACGATCGCGACTCCCCGGCTGACTCACAACGCGGATCCGATAGCCGCACCGCGATGCGCGCATGACGACTGTTCGGCCAACGTGCCCCTCTTTCGCCGATCCCCGCAACCTCGTCCTGCGAGAACAGCTCGGCGTGCAAGCCAGCGTTGACGATCACGAGACCGGACTCGGTCTTGGTCACCGAAGCCGCTTCGAAGGCCGACCGAGCAGCGTTCACCACCGGCAGCCCATCGACAACGTCCAGTTCATCGCCATCTAGGTCCGCGCTGTGGAAGGCGATGCCGGCCTCGGTTCGGCTCTGATGACCCGCTAGGCGAGTCACGTGGACGGTCTCGAGGTCCACCCCGTACGACACCGGTGTGTACATGATCGACGCCGAGTAGTGGCTGAGGGCGTAACCATCGCCCAACTTGTCCAGGACTGCGTGGCACAACAAGCGATGGCGTTCTTCGGGAGACAACGACGCGACGCTGGCTGGCGCATAGGTTCCGTGCCGAAGACGCACCAAGCCTCCGGCGCGCAGCGCCGCGCGAATGTCACGATCTCGATAGCCGGCGTCGATGAAGTCGCGACGGAAGCCATAGCCGCCACGCATCTGGGCGATCGCGAGCATCGTCTCGTCCATGCGTTCAGCTTCCAGACTGTCTCCGCGAGCCGACAACCAGCGAGACCGAGCCTGTGGATATTGCTTGTTCAAGGCCTCATCGGTGGACAACGACGAGACCGAGATGGGGAACCTGCCACCAGGATGGGCAAATTTGCCCATCCTGGTGGCTGTTTCTCAACTTAAGTTGGGAAACCATCAACCAGCAGCGGCTTCAGGAAGCGGCCGGTGTGGCTGGAGGTGTTCGCTGCGATGTCCTCGGGGGTGCCTTCGGCGATCAGCTGGCCGCCGCCGCTGCCACCTTCGGGGCCCATGTCGAGGACCCAGTCGGCCGTCTTGATGACGTCGAGGTTGTGCTCGATGACGATGACCGAGTTGCCGGTATCGACGATGCGCTGCAGAACGCCGAGCAACTTGCGGATGTCCTCGAAATGCAGGCCCGTGGTCGGCTCGTCGAGCACGTAGACCGTGCGGCCCGTGGACCGCTTCTGCAACTCGGCCGCCAGCTTGACCCGCTGCGCCTCGCCGCCCGACAGCGTCGGGGCCGGCTGGCCGAGCCGGACATAGCCCAGACCGACATCGACCAGGGTGCGCAGGTGCCGCGCGATCGCCGGGATGGCCTCGAAGAACTCGACCGCCTGCTCGATCGGCATGTCGAGGATCTCGGCGATGGTCTTGCCCTTGTAGTGCACTTCGAGCGTCTCGCGGTTGTAGCGAGCCCCGTGGCACACTTCGCACGGCACGTACACATCGGGCAGGAAGTTCATCTCGATCTTGATGGTGCCGTCACCCGAGCACGCCTCGCAGCGACCGCCCTTCACATTGAACGAGAAGCGGCCCTGCTGATAGCCGCGCATCTTCGCCTCGGGAGTCTGCGCGAACAGTTTGCGGACATGGTCGAACACACCCGTGTACGTCGCGGGATTCGACCGCGGCGTACGACCGATGGGCGACTGGTCGACATGGATGACCTTGTCGACCTGCTCGAGGCCCTCGATCGTGCGATGCCGCCCCGGAATCGTGCGCGCGCCGTAGATCGTGCGAGCCAGCTGCGTGTACAGGATGTCGTTGACCAGCGTCGACTTGCCCGACCCCGACACACCCGTGACCGCAACGAGCTGGCCCAGCGGGAACGTGACGTCGATATCGCGCAGATTGTGCTCCTTGGCGCCCCGCACGACGAGTTCACGACCCTTCTCGCGCGGCCGCCTCACCTCGGGCACCGCGATGGACTCGCGGCCCGAGAGATACTTGCCGGTCAGCGAGTCCTTGCTGGCGAGCAGCTCGTCGACCGGGCCCGACACGATGACCTGGCCTCCGTGCTCCCCCGCGCCCGGACCGATGTCGACCGCCCAGTCGGCCGCGCGGATCGTATCTTCGTCGTGCTCGACGACGATCAGGGTGTTGCCGAGGTCGCGGAGTCGAACCAGGGTGTCGATGAGCCGGTGGTTGTCGCGCTGGTGCAAGCCGATGGACGGCTCGTCGAGCACGTACAACACGCCGACCAGCCCGGCACCGATCTGGGTGGCCAGGCGGATGCGCTGCGCCTCGCCACCGGACAGCGAGCCCGCCGCGCGATCCAGCGCCAGATAGTCGAGGCCGACATCGAGCAGGAATCGGAGCCGCTCGTGGATCTCTTTGAGGACCCGCTCGCCGATCTGCCGTTCGCGGTCGGTCATCTCGAGCGTCGACAGATAGTCGGCGGCGTCGGCGATGGACAGCGCGCAGACTTCGGCGATGTTCTTGGGCCCGAACTGCTCGGAGTTGAGCTGGACCGCGAGGATCACCGGCTTGAGCCGCGTACCGGAGCACACCGGGCACGGCACCTCGCGCATGAAGCCCTCGAGCCGCTCGCGGTTGGTGTCGGACTCGGTTTCGTCGTGACGCCGCTCGAGGTAGGTGGTGACGCCCTCGAACTCGGTGTAGTACGACCGGACGCGTCCGTACCGGTTCTTGTACTGCACGTGCACCTTGGTGGGATGCCCGCGCAGGATCGCCTCTCGCGCCGTGCCCGGCAGGTCGCGCCAGGGCGTGTCGACGTCGAAGCCGAGTTCCTCGCCCAACGCCACCAGGATGCGGCCGAAGTAGTCGGCCACGTGCGCCGACGCCCATGGTTGCACCGCGCCCTCGGCCAGGGACTTGGCGTCGTCGGGCACGACCAGGTCTGGGTCGACCTCCATGCGGGTGCCGAGACCGTGGCACTCAGGACACGCGCCGAACGGAGCATTGAACGAGAACGACCGCGGCTCGAGCTCGTCGACCGCCAGCGGATGATCGTTGGGGCACGCCAGCTTCTCGGAGAACCGCCGGATGCGCTGCGGGTCGTCGTCGGGCAGATCGACGTAGTCGATGAGCACCAGGCCGTCGGCAAGATTGAGCGCCGTCTCGACCGACTCGGTGAGGCGCTGCTGCGACGACGGCTTGACCTGCAGGCGGTCGACCACGACGTCGATCGTGTGCTTCTTCTGTTTGGCCAGCTTCGGCGGTTCATCGGCCAGCAGGTGCATCTCGCCATCGACGATGGTGCGGCTGAAGCCCTGCGTCTGCAGTTGCCGGAACAGGTCGAGGTACTCGCCCTTGCGCCCTCGGATCACCGGCGCGAGCACCTGGAAACGCTGGCCCTCCTCGCCCGCGAGGATGCGGTCGACGATCTGCTGCGGTGTCTGCCGCGCGATGGGCTCGCCGCATTCGGGGCAGTGCGGGCGTCCGGCGCGTGCGTACAGCAGGCGCAGGTAGTCGTAGACCTCGGTGATGGTGCCGACCGTGGACCGCGGATTGCGCGAGGTGGACTTCTGATCGATCGACACCGCCGGCGACAGGCCCTCGATGAAGTCGACATCGGGTTTGTCCATCTGCCCCAGGAACTGACGCGCGTACGCCGACAACGACTCGACGTAGCGCCGCTGGCCCTCGGCGAAGATCGTGTCGAACGCCAGCGACGACTTGCCGGATCCGGACAGGCCGGTGAAGACGATCATCGCGTCGCGCGGCAGGTCGAGCGACACGTCCTTCAGGTTGTGCTCTCGCGCGCCGCGAACGACGAGACGGTCAGCCACTGGGAGGTTCCTCTGGGGTCGAGAATTCGGTGCGGTCCGCGGCTCGAGCCACGTGCTCTCCATCGTATCGACGGACACTGACAGAAGCGCCGCGGCCGGAAAGTCGTCGCAAGAAAACTGTCAGGTTCTCGCGCCCTCGCCGCTCCACTCCTCAGACACCACGAGAGGAGCACGATGTGCGATTGCTGCGCGCGCGGCCGTTTGACCCTAGGATCCGCGCATGAGCCTGGCCGATCCGGTGTCGACCGACGCCGACCTGGTCGCGGGCGTGCTGGCCGGCGACCAGGCGTCGTTCGCCGCGGTCTACGACCGATACGCCGATCGGCTCTACGACTTCGCGCAGTCCATGCTGCGCGAGCGCCAGGATGCGGCCGATGCTGTCGCGGACGCGTTCGTGACCGCTGCGGAGAAGCTGTCGCAGCTGCGCGATCCCTCTCTCCTGCGCCCTTGGCTGTACTCGGTGACCCGGCGGGAGTGCCTGCGCCGGCTGGAGCAGCGCAAGCGGGTCGCCTACGACGCCGAGGACCGGTTGGTCGTCATGCCGGATGAGAACCTGGGCCCTGCCGAGCTCGCCGAGGCCGAGGCGCTGCGCCGGCTCGTGTGGGACGCCGCCGCGGGGCTCAACGACCGCGATCGGGCGGTGCTCGACCTGCATCTGCGCCAGGGTCTCGACGGCGCCGAGCTCGCCGAGGCGCTCGACGTCAAGCCGTCGCATGCGTACACCATGATGAACCGCCTGCGGGGCCAGCTGGAGCGATCCATCGGCGCCCTCACGATCGCACGCCTCGGACGCGACGAGTGCGAGGAGCTGGACCGTGTCCTGGCCGACTGGGACGGCCGCTTCTCGCCCCTGGTGCGTAAACGGGTCTCACGCCACGTCGACGACTGCGAGGTCTGCGAGCGCCGGCGTGCCGTGCTCGCCAATCCGTTCGCTGCGGCCTTCGCCGCGATCGCGCCGCTGGCGGCTCCGGCCGGCCTGCGCGAGCGCGTTCTGGACAGCGTCCAGCTCGTTGCGCACCGACCGCGGCGTTGGTGGCGACGCCATCTCGTGGCGATCGTGATCGCGGGCGTCGTGCTCGGCACCCTTGTCGCCACGGCCTGGCTGTGGCCCGGCGAGGGCGAACCCGGCTCCGCCCCGACCACCGGCGCTCCCACCACGACGACCCCGACGGGCCCGACCACGGAACCGTCTGCCTCGCCGCGGCCGGCCGTGCTGCAGGTCGACCGCACCTCCGTCGATCTGAGTGCCGCCCGAGCAGCGGTCGTCACCTTGACCAACACCGGCGAGCAGGACCTGACGTTCGACGCCACCCCCTCGCGTGCCTGGGTCACCCTGTCGGCCGGCTCCGGAACCCTCGCACCTGGGACGTCGGCGCAGCTGACGGTGTCGCGCGGTTCGCTGCCGGAGGGCCGGTCGGCCGCCTCGATCGCCATCTCGTCGAACGGCGGCGACGCGCAGGTCTCGGTCACCGCCGCGCTGGCCGATCCGCCCGTCGTCGGCCGGGTCACGATCACGTCCGACTCCTGCAGCGGCGGCCGTCTGCTGCAGGTGGCCGTCACCGTCAGGGACGAGTCGCCGGTCCGCTCGGTCCGTCTCGTGTGGAGCGGTCCGGGCAACGGCTCGACCGAACTCTCACGATCCGGGTCGCGCACCTGGCGCGGCACGGTCGGTCCGTTCCCAGCGGTTGATCATCCCCTCGCCATGCGCGTGACGGCGGTCGACGCGCTCGGACAGTCGGCTTCGCGGACGACCACGATGAACATCGATCCGTGTCCGGGCTGACGCGAGGAAAGTTCCCACGGAAAAGTTGTCAGGTCTGAGCCGCTGGACGCTCCTACCTGTGTCAGACATCCCACGACACAGGAGCAACCATGCGCCGTCTCGTCACCTCCGTCATCGCCCTCCTCGTTCCGCTCGTCGCCGCGGCGGTCCTGCTGTTCCACCACGAGCCGCAACCGGACGTCCGGCCGGTCGCAGCCACTGAGACGACGATCGCGACCGAAGTCCCCCGCACGCCGAGCGTCCGAGACGTCGGGAAACCTCGCCGGGTCGTGATTCCCGCGATCGGCGTCGACGAACGGCTGCACGGTGTCGGGCTGAAGTCCGACGGCGCCATGGCGATGCCCGACTACGGCGATGCCGCCTGGTACGACGAGGGCCCGCGCCCCGGTGCCGCCGGCCCGGCCGTGGTCGTCGCGCACGTTCGCGGCCCGGGTGGACCCGATGTGTTCTGGGATCTCGCGAAGCTGAAGGTCGGCGACCAGATCACGACGACGGACACGCTCGGCAGCACGACATTCGTGGTCGACCGCATCGAGCAGGTCGACAAGGACGAACTGCCCTACGACCGCATCTGGTCCGACAGCGACGAGCCGCTGCTGCGTCTCATCACCTGCGCCGGCACGCCGGGGCCGAACGGCTTCCCGGACAACACCGTGGTCTACGCCCACGCGCTCTGAGCGGCGGCCCGGATCGATCGGGCCGCGCACTACCCTGATGCCATGACGTACACCGGAGAGGTCGAGGTCGGCGGTCCCACCGACGTGCAGGACGCGGGCGACCTCGAGATCACGAAGTTCGCCGTCGGCCCGCTGGCCAACAACGTCTATGTGCTGCGCTGCACGCTGACCGACGAACGCGTCGTGATCGACGCGGCCGATGAAGCCGAGCGGATCTTGACCGAGCTCGACGGAGCCGCGGTGGCCCGGGTCGTCACGACTCACCGGCATCCTGATCACTGGCAGGCGTTGGCGCAGGTCGTGGCGGCCACGGGCGCCGAGACCGTGGCCGGCACGAACGACGCCGAGGGCATCGAGGTCGCCACCGACACGACCGTCGCGACCGGGGCACGGGTCAGGGTGGGCTCGTGCGAACTCGAGGTGATCGAGGTCGTGGGTCATACGCCCGGGTCGATCGTGCTGGCCTATGACGATCCCGATGGCATCGTGCACCTGTTCACGGGCGACTCGCTGTTCCCCGGCGGGGTCGGCAAGACCTGGTCCGAGGACGACTTCCAGACCTTGATCGACCAGGTCGAGACCAAGATCTTCGACCGTTTCGGCGACGACACCCGCTTCTACCCGGGCCACGGCAACGATTCGACGCTCGGCGACGAGCGACCGCATCTGGACGAGTGGCGAGCACGCGGCTGGTGACGACGCGAGCCGCGGCGCCCCGAGAGGCCTACTCGGTCGGGGTGTCGTGCTCCAACTCCTGGACCTTCAGTTCCTGCAGGGCCATCAAGGTGATCCAGTCATCGGCGTATTCGGGATCGAAGTAGCTGATCTCGTCGAGCTCGGGGAACGTCTCCAGCGCCACGGAGCCGAACTTCTCGGCCGTCGTGTCGAGTGACTTGTCATAGGCCTCGGCCAGCTTGTCCAGCTTGCCGCTTCCGTCGCCCCGGGTCTTCTTCATCTCCTTGAACCACGCGGCGTCGGCACGATTGATGGCATCCATCTGTTCGGCTGCCTGCTTGCACAGCACCTTCCCCAGCGAGCTCGACGTGCAGGTGGAGCTGCGATCCAGTTCGGCCCACTCCTTACGGGCCTTCAGATAGGCGCTATACGCCGTGACGTAGCGGTCGAACCGCCCGCCGACCGGAGGCGGGATGCAACCCTCGGATCTGGAACACGAGTAGCTGTACCCGCCGCCGTACAGCACTTCGCCCTTCTTCATGTAGGTCTTCTTGACGCCCTTCAGCCGCTGGTCCTGCTTGGCCAGGAGCCGGGCCATCTCGAGGCTGAACGCACAGTCGGTGCTCAACTGCTCGAAGGTCTCCTTCGCCTGCTCGCGGTACTGATCGACCTGCTCGGCGTGGTCATCGGCGTCGCCGCGCGCGGCTCGGTACTGGCCGGACAACATGCCCAACAGGTGTTTGTCCGGAGTCGGACGCCTGAGGGCCTCACGGTCATCGGCGAGCTTGGTGGCCGACGTGTCCAAGGCGCGGCACCACTTCTGGTGCTTCTTCAGGCTCTTCGAGGAGGTGTACTCCGACAGCTCGTACCAGCCGTCGGGTGGTGTCGCCGTGTCGATCAGGGTCGGCAGCCCGTCCCGCTTCCACTCCGCGACGTCGTCGCGATACTCGGTGGCCGCACCGTTGGCAGACGCCCGGCTCACCAGGCCGATCACCAGGGCCAGGGCCATCACGAGGGCGGCACCCCCGGTTGCACGCCAGTTCGGCTGCTGCCACAGCGACCTGACGGTGGAGGTCGCTTCTGGAGGCTGGTCGTCCATCGCGCTGTGATCCCTCGGGGTACGGGAGCCTGTCACGTGCCACACCCTGCCACAGGCGCGCGGCTAAAATGCGAGATTGTGACGATCGGGCTGACCGAGCGCTTGCGGCGAGCCGGTTGCGTCTTCGCCGAGGAGGAGGCCGAGTTGCTTCGCGCAGCTGCCGGCGATCCAGCTGAGCTCGAATCGATGGTGTCGCGGCGTGTCGCCGGCGAACCGCTCGAGCTGGTCGTCGGCTGGGCCGAGTTCTGCGGCGAGCGCATCTCGGTGTCCCCCGGCGTCTTCGTCCCTCGGCGTCGCAGCGAGCTCCTGGCACGCGGGGCCGTGCTTCGCACGCCCGTGGGCGCGACCGTCGTCGATCTGTGCTGTGGAACCGGGGCTCTGGGCCTGGTGGTCGCCCGGGCCGTCGACGGCATCACGCTGCATGCCACCGACCTCGATCCGGCCGCTGTCGCGGTCGCCCGCGCCAATCTCCTGCCGGTCCACGGGCACGTGCACGAGGGCGATCTGTTCGATGCCCTCCCGCGATCGCTCGCGGGCCGGGTCGATGTCATCGTGGTCAACGCGCCGTATGTGCCGACGGCCGAGATCGGCTATCTGCCGGCCGAGGCGCGCGACCACGAGCACCGCATAGCGCTCGACGGCGGATCCGACGGTCTGGATCTGCACCGGCGGATCGCGGCTGAGTCCACCGGTTGGTTGTCCCCCGGCGGCTGCGTGCTGATCGAGACCAGCCGCCGACAGCAGGACGGCACGGCTGCGGCCTTCGGGGCGGCCGGACTGCGAGCCGAGATCGTGCAGGACGACGATCTCGCGGCCACGATCGTGGTCGCCTATGCCTCGGGCATCGACGAATAGACGGCGTGCACCGCGACCGCACGCTCGAGCTCGGACGACAGCCCCGCGAAGAACTGCCGCCGGTAGGTTTCGTCGGTCACGGCCGACACCGTGAAGTACAGGCCTGAGAACGAGGCGAGGAACACCGAGACCTGCACCAGCTCGTTCGTGACCGGCAATCGGCCGCCCAGGCGCGACGGCAGATCGGTGACCGCCTGCCCCGTCCACGCCTCGACCGTCGCGTCGGGAATCGTCAGATCACCGAACACCACGAAGAACGCGAAGAGCGCGACACTGAGCAGCAGCACCTGGATCGCCTGGCTGAACAACAGCATCAGCACCAGGTTGGCCCGGGCGAAGCGGGGCAGCGCGGCGGCGCCGGCGCCGGGCACCAGCCCCTCGGCCGGCGTGCCGGCGCAGCGGTCGGCCGATCGATCCGCGAGCACCTCGTCCTCGACGCGTCGCACCTCTTCGGGGAGGCGTGTGAGCAGGAAGCCAGCCGCGACCAGCACGAACAACAGCACAGCGACACCCAGCGTGCGGCGCGGCATCAACGCCGCCACCTGCCACACCTCGGCGTTGATGAACAGGAACGTCACCGCGAGGAGCAGGAGAGGCAGCGCCCGCGTCAGCAGCGGGACCATGAGACCCAGCGATCCGAACGTGCGGCGCGTGGCCCACCGCAGCATCGTGCCGATGCGCAGGAACCGGCCGGCGAACAGCGACAGCAGGCACAACAGCACCACGACGCCGACTCCCGTACCGGTCGAGGCGTCGTCGAGCCAACGCCCCACCGCGATCGCGGCTCCGACCGAAGCGGCGACGATCAAGGTCAGTACGGCGACGATCCGGCGGCTGGCCAGCCACTGCTCGACACGATCGGCATGATCGCCGACGAAGTAGGGCAGCCCGTTCGCGTCGAACCACCGCTCGATGTCGGCGCGCCGGTTCATGAGCCGAGCCGCACCGGGAGATCGTCGACACCGTAGACGAACGAGAGTTCCCGGAACGCAAGATCGGCCTCGGCAAGGGCCAGCGCGAGATCGGGGAACCGCCGGAACACCTTCGGGAAGACCGTACGCAACTCGATTCGCGCCAGTTCGGCACCGATGCACCGATGGATGCCGTGACCGAAGGCCAGATGACCGCTGGCCGGCACCCGGAACGGGTCGAAGGCATCGGGATCGGCGCCAGCCGACTTCGGGTCGCGATTCGCCCCGGTCAGCGACGCCAGGATCACGTCGCCCTGGCGGACGTGCTGGCCGAACAGCTCCATGTCCTGCTTGGCGAAGCGCGGGAACGCGACCTGAACGACCGCCAGGTACCGCAGCAGCTCCTCGACCACGCGATCGACGTCGTCGACCGATCCGTCGCGCACCAGTGCTCCGTACGCCGGATCACGCAGCAGCACCGTGGTGCCGAGCGCGATCATGCCCGCCGTCGTCTCGAACCCTCCCGTGAAGATGCCGTCGGCCAGACCCGCCAGATCGAAGTCGCTGATCTGGTCGCCTTCGTCGCGGATGATCTGGCCCAGGAGACCGGGACCGGGCTCGACGCGCTGACGGGCCACCGCCTCGAACAGGAACTCGCGCTGGGCCGAGACCGCACCGAACGCCGCGCCGCCGAGGCTGGCGTCGAACCGGGCGCTGCCGAGCTTCTCGAACTGCTCGGTCTCGAAGTCGTTGAGTCCGATCAGGCTGCAGATGGTGCGGAACGGCACGGGAAAGGCCACGTGCTTGGCGAAGTCCACCACGGCGTCGTCGCGGCCCTCTCGTGCCAGGGCGTCGAGCTGATGATCGACAATATCGGCGATGACCGGCTCCAGCCTGGCGAGCCGCCGCATCGTGAACTCCGGGGTCACGATCTTGCGGAGCCGGGTGTGGAGGGGTGGATCGGTGAAGCCGAGCCCGCCCACGTCGTCGGCGGTCGCGGGCCCGTCACCGCTGAACAGGTGCCGGATGTCGTTGCTGTACGAGTCGCGATCGGTCAGTACCGTGCGTGTCTCGTCGTAGCCGGTCAGCAGCCAGATACGGAAGTCGAACGGCATCGGCAGCTGATGCAACGACGGGCCGTCGCGCAGCTCGGCGATCTGTGGCACCGGGTCGGTGCCGACGCGCTGCAACGGGACCTTGGTCGGCTCGGGGATGAACGAGATGCGTGACAGGTCGACACCCTTCCTCGCGATGCGCCGGGCGACGAGTCGGCCGAGCAGTGAGGTCACGAATCCGGGCAGTCGAAGCACCCGAGAAATCTACCGGGTGCTTGCCTCATCGCGCCCCGCGGCAACAGGATGAGATGCAGGCAGACCGACGATCCGTCGACGATGCCTCGTCACAAGGGGGATTCATGAGCACCGACACGGCACCTGGACCAACCGAACTCAAACGCGTGATGGGGCCCAAGCTGCTCCTGCTGTTCATCGTCGGCGACATCCTCGGCACCGGGGTGTACGCCCTGACCGGGCAGGTGGCCGCCGAGGTCGGCGGCGCGGCCTGGCTGCCGTTCCTGATCGCCTTCGCGGTGGCCTTCCTGACCGCGTTCTCCTACCTCGAACTCGTGACCAAGTACCCGCAGGCGGCGGGTGCCGCGCTGTACGTGCACAAAGCGTTCGGCGTGCACTTCTTCACGTTCATGGTCGCGTTCACGGTCATGTGCTCGGGCATCACGTCGGCCTCGACGGCCTCCCGGGCGTTCGCCTCGAACCTGGCGGTCGGCATCGACTGGGAGGCATCGAACACCGAGATCATGCTGATGGCGCTCGGCTTCATGGTGCTGGTCGCGGCGATCAATCTGCGTGGCGTCAGCGAGAGCGTCAAGGCCAATGTGGTCCTGACCCTCGTCGAGCTGTCCGGCCTGCTCCTGGTGATCCTGTGCGGCTTCTGGGCGATCGCCGGAGGCGATGCCGACTGGAGCCGCGTCGTCGCGTTCGACACGCCTGAGGACAAGAACGTGTTCCTCGCCGTCACGACCGCGACGTCGCTGGCTTTCTTCGCGATGGTCGGCTTCGAGGACTCGGTCAACATGGCCGAGGAGTGTCATGAGCCGAACCGCATCTTCCCCAAGATGATGCTCACCGGTCTGTCGATCACCGCCGTGATCTATGTGCTGGTCTCCATCTGCGCGGTCGCGGTCGTACCGGTCGGCGAGCTCGCGGGCAACGACACGCCGCTGGTGACCGTGGTCCAGAAGGCCACGCCCGATGTGCCGATCCAGGACATCCTGCCGTTCATCTCGATGTTCGCGGTCGCCAACTCGGCGCTGATCAACATGATGATGGCCAGCCGGCTGTTGTACGGCATGGCGCGTCAGGGCGTCATCCCCCGGCCCTTGGCGACGGTCGGTGCCCGGCGTCAGACGCCCTGGGTGTCGATCCTGTTCACGACCGCCATCGCCTTCGGACTCATCGTGTACGTGTCGTACGCCAATCCCGATGCCGTCGCAGTCCTGGGCGGCACGACGTCCTTGCTGCTGCTGGCGGTGTTCTCGGTGGTCAACGTGGCCGTGCTCGTGCTGCGGCACGACACCGTCGACCACAGCCATTTCCGCACCAGCACGGTGTTCGCCCTGGTGGGCACGGTCGCGTGCCTGTACCTGGTCACACCGTTGTCGGGTCGACCGTCATCGCAGTACGAGGTGGCCGGGGTTCTGCTCCTGCTCGGTCTCGTGCTCTCGGTGCCGATCTACCTGACGAGGCGAGCCCACGGCGAGGACCTGGCGATCGAGGACCCCGAGGACATCCCGCCGCACAAGATCCCCTGAACCGGCGGACGGCTCTCGGTCACACCGCCACCGGGAGCCGCTCCCAGCCCCGCAAGACCCGGTTGCTGCGGCGTACTCCCCCGGCCACGACGTGCAGGTCGGGGAACCGCTCGTACAGCATCTCCAGGGCGATGCGCCCCTCCAGCTTCGCCAGATTCGCGCCCAGGCAGTAGTGCGGACCGTCGGACAGCGACAGGTGCTGGTCAGCGTTCGACCGGGTGACGTCGAAGGCCTGCGGATCCTCGAACACCTCCGGATCGCGATTGGCACCCCCGATCATGGCCAGCACCGTGCTGCCGCGATGCAGCTCGACGCCGCCCAGCGTCACATCCTCGATCGCGGTCCGGATGGTCAACTGCACCGGTGGCTCGAATCGTAGCGACTCCTCCACCGCACCGGCCCATCCGTGCGCCACCGCGGCATCACGCTGGCCGGGGAAGCGTTCGAGCAGGTCGACCGCGTTCGCCACCAGGTTCACGGTGGTCTCGAACCCCGCCCCCAAGGTGAGCATCGCGACCATCTTCAGCTCGACGTCGGACAGTTCGTCCTCGCCCTCCATCGCGACGAGTCGGCCGAGCAGCGTGTCGGCCGGGCTGCGCCGCAGGTCGACGATCTGATCGGCCACCCAGTCATGCAGCTGCCGCAGGCCCTGCGTCGCATGCCGGTACTGCGCCCAACTCAGGTCAGGATCGAGCATCAGCGCCGCACCGTCGCCCCAGCGCAGCAGGCGGTCCCGATCGTCGGCAGGGACACCCAGCATGTCGGCGATGACCTGTACCGGCAGCTGGCCCGCGTAGCGGGCGACGAGATCGAACTCATCGACCCCGTCCGCGACGATCGCGTCGAGCAGACCGGAGGCGATCTCGCGGATGCGATCCTCCTGCTGGGCGACGTTCTTGGCGGCGAACGCACGAGCGACCAACTTGCGGTATCGGGTGTGCAGCGCGCCGTTGACGGCCAGCATGGAGGGCGCATCGACCGGACCCAGATCGTGCTGGTCGGTGAAGCGTGCACTGAGGCGGCCCACCCAGGCCGGGAGCGGTCCCAGTTCGGTGCCGGCATGGAACGACGGCGACCGGAGGATCTCCTTGGCCAGGGCATGGTCGACGGTCGCGTACGTGAGCCGTCCCCGCACCAGCCGCGAGGTGGCCCGCAGGTCCTCATAGCCCGGATAGGGGTCGGCGCGCAGCGCGGGATCGACCGTCATCCGTGCGACCGGATCACCGCGCCGTGCGCTCGCGTTCAACCCCCACCGGGGCAGGCCGTAGCGGGTCAGCCAACTGATGCGGCGAGCTCCCGGCCAGTGCGCCCACGTGCCGTGGCCCGTCTCATCCCAGCGCAGGGGTGCAGCCGCGACCGCTCCGTGATCGACCGGGCAGCCCTGCCGAGCCATGGGTTCAGGCGACATCGACGACCACCACGCCACGACGACGCAACAGCGACCGGAGCCCCTCGTGCTGCTGGTCAAGTTCCGCCCTCGCGCGGGTGAACGAGAGCTGATCACGCGTGGGGTCGACCTGTCCCTCCACCTGCCGGCGCCAGGTCAGCGTCACGTGGTCCAGGACATCCTCCGGTCCGCTGAAGACATCCGACCAGGAATCCTTCCAGGGGATCTCGGCTCGACCGCCGTCCTGCTCGATCAGCAGTGCGGCCTCGCGGCCGATGCGTTGCCTGCGGGTCGTCTCGGTCCAGCCCATCGCCACCACGTCCTCTCCGTCGAGTGATGACTCGACGTTAGGAGTCCACCACCGCCTCCGGCATCGGCCACCGGGCGGGTTCTCTCCTCCTCCCACGGTAGGAGTCGCCGTCCCTCTGCGGACGGGCGCACTCAGGCACGCAGCACCCGTACCCTGACCAGGTGTCCGCCTTCTCCCTCGCCTCGGTGCCGATGACGTGGTGGCACCGTCTCGCGGATCGATCCGCGGCGAAGCTCGAGCGCAGAGGCCTGGAGTACCCGCTGTGGGTGCCCGCCTCGGCGATGTTGCTGGAGGTCGGCCTCACAGCAGGCGCGGTGATCCAGCGCGAGGGCGGGCTGCTCGCGTGGACGGCCGTGGGGATCGTCATCGTCACCGCATCCCACGTCGTGCAGGCCGCCGCGACCCGCTGGGTCGCCTGCTGGATCACAGCGGCGATCGTCCTGGCCGGCGTCGCGATCGTCATGTCCACCCCGTACGACGGGGCCGTCGATCTGGCCCCCGCGGTGCTCGCGATCCTCGTCGCCGAGACGACGGCATCGGAAGGGGTCTGGCGCGGTGCCGCCGTCACGGTCCTCTCGTGGGGTGTCGTTGTCCTGGGACACACGCCACAGCCGCTGCTGTCCAGTGGTGAGATCGCGATGGGACTGCTGGTCGGCACCATGCTGGTGTGGCTGACCCGGGCACTCGTCGCCGAACGGCACGAACGGGCGCGCGAGAACGAGCGCGCGACGCTGGCCGAGCGACAGCGGATCGCCCGCGAGATCCACGATGTGCTCGCCCATTCGATGAGCGTCACGCTCCTTCAGGTCGCCGGGGCTCGTCGCGCCCTGCTCGATGACGACCTGGGTGAGGCCGAGGCCGCTCTCGCGGACGCCGAAGAGGTCGGCCGGGCAGCACTGGCCGACATCCGCCGGACCGTCGGGCTGCTGGCGGACGGAGACGGCACGACGAGCCCCCAGCCTGGCGGTCACGACCTGGAGCAGCTCATCGACTCGATGCGGTCGGCGGGCCTCGATCTCGACACGTCGATCTCGGGCGACCCCGGCGTGCTGTCGAACTCGGTCGGCCTCGCCGTCTACCGCGTCGCCCAGGAGGCGCTGACCAACGCCGTGAGGCACGCACCGGGTCGTCCGGTCTCTCTGCGCCTCGACCTCGGCCGCCGGACGTCGCTGCGGGTCGAGAACCCCGTGCCCGCCGGAGCCGCGCGCTCCAGCGGCGGACACGGGCTCGACGGCATGCGTGCGCGGGCCGACCAGATCGGAGCCCGCCTCCAGGCCGGCCCGTTCGGCGACCGCTGGGTCGTGGCGCTCGACCTGCCTGAATCTGACACCGGTTGCGCCGTCACCAGGCGGATGCGATGACCGGCACCGTCCGCGCCCTGCTCGTCGACGACCAGGAACTGGTGCGGTCCGGGCTGCGCAGGATCCTGCGTCCTCGCGACGGCATCGAGATCGTCGCCGAGTGCGAGGACGGCGACCAGGTGCCTGCTGTCCTACGCTCACACGAGGTCGACGTCGTGGTGATGGACCTGCGCATGCGACGCGTCGACGGCATCACGGCCATTCGTGCACTGCGTGAGACGTCGTCAGCGCCACCCGTGCTGGCCCTGACGACCTTCGACGACGACGCTCTGCTGTCCGGTGCGCTGCGCGCGGGAGCCGCGGGCTTCGTGCTGAAGGACGCGCCTGCCGACGACCTGATCCGGGCGGTCCACCAGGTCGCCGCGGGTGGTTCGTGGCTCGATCCGGCCGTGACGGGACGGGTGCTGGCCGACTATCGGCGTGCTCCCGTGAGCCCCGACACCGCTGCCGTGGCCGATCTGACCGCGCGGGAGCTGGAGGTCCTGCGCGCGATCGGCCGCGGTCTGTCGAATGCGGAGATCGCCACCGCGTTGTTCATCTCCGAGCTGACCGTCAAGAGCCATATCGGACGTGTGTTCAGCAAACTGGACCTGCGGGATCGTCCCGCCGCGATCGTGTTCGCCCACGACCACGGCCTGCTGGCCCAGTAGTCGAGCCTGCTGGCCCAGTAGTCGAGCCTGCTGGCCCAGTAGTCGAGCCTGCTGGCCCAGTAGTCGAGCCTGCTGGCCCAGTAGCTGAGCGGTCAGCTGTCGTCGTCGCTGGAGTGCTCACGAGCCGGCAATGGATCGCCATCAGGCGCCAGGCCACGTCGCACGCGGTTGCCCGACACGACCAGGCTGACGACGGCCGTGACACCCAGGATCACGACGATCACGGCCAGGCTGATCAGGGTCGGGATCTCGGGTACGTCGAAGCCCTGGCCGTCGTTGAGGAACGGCAACTCGTTGGTGTGCAGCGCGTGCAGCAGCAGCTTGACCCCGATGAACGCCAGCAACAGCGCCAGGCCCTGCGACAGGTAGATCAGGCGCTTGAGCAGGTCGCCGAGCAGGAAGTACAGCTGGCGCAGGCCCATCAGCGCGAACACGTTCGCCGTGAATACCAGGTACGGCTCCTTGGTGAGCCCGTAGATCGCCGGGATCGAGTCGAGCGCGAACAGCAGATCGGTGGTGCCGAGCGCCACGATCACCAGGGCCATCGGGGTGATGATCCGCTTGCCGTTCTCCTTGACGACCATCTTCAGGCCGTCCCACTGCTCGGAGATGGCCCAGCGGCGGCGGACGAAGCGCACCACCGCGTTCTCGGCGTCGTCGTCGTGCTCGGTGTCCTTGACCAGGGTCCACGCCGTGTAGATCAGGAACGCGCCGAAGATGTAGAAGATCCACGAGAAGTTCTCGATCGCGACCGCGCCCAGAGCGATGAAGATGCCGCGGAACACCAGCGCGATGATGATGCCGACCAGCAGCGCCTCCTGCTGGTACTTCCGGGGCACGTTGAAGCTGGCCATGATGATCAGGAAGATGAACAGATTGTCGACCGACAGGCTGTACTCGGTCAGCCATCCCGCGAAGAATTGCAGGCCGAAGTCGCCGTTCTTGGCATCGACGTCGTGATATGCCATGACCCACAGGCCGAATGCGATGGCCAGGCCCACGTAGACCGACAGCGCGATCGCGCATTCCTTCATGGTCGGCTCGTGCGGTCGGCGCGCCACGATGAACACGTCGAACAGCAAGATGCCGACCGTCACCGCGATCGTGATGGTCCACTCCAGCTGCGAGACGTTCATCGACGGCGCGTCAGCTGCTCCGGACGCGCTCGCCAGCCAGGCACTGGATGCGGTGGTCATCAGGTCGGGCATGCGGGATCCTCCGGTCGTCAAGACGTCCGGAGGTCTCTTCCGTCACCAGGTGCTGCCACCGGGTGACCCGCGCCCCGGGCATCCGATGGCGGACGCCGTGATGACGAGACTGCGGCGAAAGGAATACTCCCCTCCGCCGCACATTCTTGCAGGCTCCCTCACCCGACGCGAATCGTGAACGTCAGGCGTGTCGGCAGGTCGGGCTGCAACTGACGGTGGCGCCAGACGTCGGGGGGCGCCGTCTGCGGCTCGATGCAGAGCGCGCCGCGCGGCTCGGTGTAGACGACCCACCAGGCGGCGTCGGACTCGAGCATCAGATCGAGCACACCGGGCCAGGTGAGGCGAGGAGTATCAGCCAGTTCGAAGCAGTCGTCCCACGGCGGCGCCGAGGGCGCCACGAGTCGGCCCGTGGGCAGATGATCGGCCCCGCGCTCGACCATCTGCACGGGGCGAACATCGGCCACGACCTCGACGCCGGCGACCGCGCGACGGAACCACGGGTGGAATCCCAGCGTGCATCCGTACTCGCCTACCGTGTTCCAGATCAGGGTGGCCGTGATCGCGTCGTCGGCGACCAGGTAGTGCAGCGTCGCGGTGCCGACGTCGGGCCAGTCGCCGCCTCCGAGATCGACACTGAACCGACCGTCGCCGTCGTCTCGCCAGATCGCGTCGCGACCGGTGCCGTGCAGGTCGTGCCCACGCACTCGGCCCGCCCACGGCACCATCGGGAAGCTCCCGGTGCCGATGGACTCCCCGGCCACCGCACGATCATCGGCATGGCCGAGCACCTCGTGCCCGTCGAACCTCAGCGAGACCAGGCGTGCACCGCGCCGCGGATCGACCTCCGCACGCACGCGTGCGGATTCCAGGACGACCGTCACCTGGACAGGTTAGACGCCGGCTTCGAGCATGCTGCGTAGTTCCTTCTTGAGTTCGCCGATCTCGTCACGCAACCGGGCGGCGACCTCGAACTGCAGCTCGGCGGCCGCCGCGTGCATCTGGTCGGTCAGTTGGGCGATCAGGTCGGCGAGCTCGCCGGTGGGCCGGTTCGCCAGATCGGCCGCGTGGGCACCCAGCGGCACCGGAGCACCGCGGCGCTTGTGATCGCCGGTGGCGGCCAGCAGCGCGGAGGTGTCGGCATCTTCGCGCGCCAGCAGATCGGTGATGTCGCCGATCTTCTTGCGTAGCGGCGTGGGGTCGATGCCGTGTTCGCGGTTGTAGGCCAGCTGCTTGTCGCGACGGCGATTCGTCTCGTCGATCGCGGTGTTCATCGAGTCGGTGATCCTGTCGGCATACATGATGACCTGACCCGACACATTGCGCGCCGCACGACCGATGGTCTGGATCAGCGACCGCTCCGACCGCAGGAACCCCTCCTTGTCGGCGTCGAGGATCGCCACCAGGCTCACTTCGGGCAGATCGAGACCCTCACGCAGCAGGTTGATGCCGACCAGCACGTCGTACTCGCCCATGCGCAACTCACGCAGGAGCTCGACGCGGCGCAGCGTGTCGACCTCGCTGTGCAGATATCGGGTGCGGATGCCGGCCTCGAGCAGATAGTCGGTGAGATCCTCTGACATCTTCTTGGTCAGCGTGGTGACCAGGACGCGCTCGTCACGCTCGACCCGCGTGCGGATCTGGTCGATGAGATCGTCGATCTGTCCCTTGGTGGGCTTGATCAGGACCTCGGGGTCGATCAGGCCGGTGGGGCGGATGATCTGTTCGACGACCTCTCCCCCGGTCTTGCCCATCTCATAGGAGCCGGGGGTGGCCGACAGGTACACGGTCTGGCCGATGCGCTGCAGGAACTCGTCCCATTTGAGGGGCCGGTTGTCCATCGCGCTGGGAAGCCGGAAACCGTGCTCGACCAAGGCCCGCTTGCGGCTCATGTCGCCCTCGTACATGGCACCGACCTGCGGGACCGTGACGTGAGACTCGTCGATGACCAGCACGAAATCCTCAGGGAAATAGTCGAGCAGGCAGTTCGGCGCCGAGCCGCGCATCCGGCCGTCCATGTGGAGCGAGTAGTTCTCGATGCCGGCGCACGTGCCGACCTGCTGCATCATCTCGATGTCGTACGTGGTGCGCATGCGCAGTCGTTGCGCCTCGAGCAGCTTGCCGTCGCGCTCGAGCTCGCCGAGCCGCTCGGCGAGCTCGGTCTCGATGCCCCTGATGGCACGCTGCATCGTCTCGGCACCGGCGGCGTAGTGGGTCGCCGCACCCACGTACAGCTCAGTGTCCTCGCTGAGAACCTCGCCGGTGAGCGGGTGCAAGGTCATGAGGCGCTCGATCTCGTCGCCGAAGAACTCCACCCGGACCGCCATCTCCTGGTACACCGGGAAGATCTCGAGGGTGTCGCCGCGGACCCGGAAGGTGCCGCGTGTGCTGGAGACGTCGTTGCGCACGTACTGCGCCTGCACGAGGGTGCGGAGGAGTTGCTCGCGCGGCAACTCCTCGCCGACCTTGAACCCGATCATGCGCTCGAGGTACTCCTGCGCCGAGCCGAGACCGTAGATGCACGAGACGGTCGCGACCACCACGACGTCGCGCCGCGTGAGCAACGACCAGGTGGCCGAGTGGCGCAGGCGCTCGACCTCGTCGTTGATCGAGGAGTCCTTCTCGATGTACGTATCGGTCTGGGCGATGTACGCCTCGGGTTGGTAGTAGTCGTAGTACGAGACGAAGTACTCGACGGCGTTGTGCGGCAGCAGTTCGCGCAGCTCGTTGGCGAACTGGGCGGCCAGCGTCTTGTTGGGCATCAGCACGAGCATGGGTCGCTGCAGGCGCTCGGCCAGCCACGCGGTGGTGGCCGTCTTGCCCGTGCCCGTGGCGCCCATCAGCACGACGTCGTTCTCCCCGGCGCCGATACGCCGCTCGAGTTCGGCGATCGCGGCGGGCTGGTCGCCGGCCGGCTGGTACTCGGAGACGACTTCGAACGGCGCCACCTGGCGCCGTAGCTCGCTGACCGATCTCATGACACGAGCCTACGGCGAGGGTCCGACAGCCGATTCTCGCCGGCGACGCCTCTACGATGTCCTCATGGACACCGCCCGCGGCACGGCACGATCCGGGCGCAGTCCGGGGCGCCGTCAAGAGATCCTGTCGGCCACCCGGAAGCTGTTCGACGAGTCCGGGTCACGCGACGCCCAGATCGAGGACATCGCCCGCGCCGTCGGTATCAATCGCGCCATCATCTACCGGCACTTCTCCAGCAAGGAGGAGCTGTTCGCCGAGGTCGTGGTGACCTATCTGGGCGAACTCCAGGCGGCCTTCGCCGCCGCGGCCGATGCTGCCGGGACCCCGACAGGGCGCCTCGAGGGCCTGGCCGACGCGATGATCGACTTCGGGCTGGCCCATCCGGCGTTCGTCGACTGCGCCCTCGCCCTCGTACGCCGGCCCGGTCGGCAGTTGCTCGACGAAGTCGGTGAGCCGGCCCTGCTCCGGCTCGGCGAGGCGATGTGGTCGTGCCTCCAGCATGCGGTCTCCGCGCTCGAGGACGGCACGCAGGCCGGCGACTTCAACGTGCCCGATCCGGTGCTGCTCGCGAATCTGTACTACACGCAGGCGCTGGGTGCTATGAGCCTGTCGGCCCTGCAATGGTCGGTGCGCTCATCCGGCGCCGGCCCCGAAGTCGACGTCATCGCCGACGACGCGACGCTCGAGGAGATCAAGCGGTTCTCGCGCCTGTCGGCCGTCGCCCAGGCCCGCGGCGCCGTGTGAGCGCGACGTCCTCCTGGATGCAACCTTCCTCGATCGACAACCTGCCGATGCTCTTGACGGTCTCCGACGAGAGCCGGACACCACGACCACGACCGGAATGATGCCGACCGGGTCGAGATCCAGCCCGATTCGATCCAGACCCCGAAGACCAGCGTCAGGACATGGATCCAAGGACGCCCGCTGCCGAATCAGCCTCAGCCGCGCTCAGGACTCCAGGATGGCGACGACGCCCTGGCCTCCGGCCGCGCAGATCGAGATCAGCGCGCGCCGACCGGGGCCGGCCTCATGCAGCAGCTTGGCCGCGTTCGCGATGATGCGGCCGCCGGTCGCCGCGAACGGGTGCGCCGCGGCGAGCGACGAGCCCTTCACGTTCAGCTTCTTGCGGTCGATCGAGCCCAGTGGCTTGTCGAGACCGAGCTTGGTCGAGCAGAACTCCGGCGACTCCCAGGCCGCCAGCGTCGACAGCACCTGGCCGGCGAACGCCTCGTGGATCTCGTAGAAATCGAAGTCCTGCAGCGTCAGGCCGTTGCGGGCCAGCATGCGGGGCACGGCGTACGCCGGAGCCATGAGCAGGCCCTCGCCGCCGCTGACGTAGTCGACCGCCGCGGTCTCGTAATCGACGAAGTAGGCCTGCACGGTCCAGCCGCGACGCTTCGCTTCGTCTTCCGACGCGAACAGCGCGACCGAGGCGCCATCGGACAGCGGCGTGGAGTTGCCCGCCGTCATCGTGGCCTCGTCGCCCAGGTTCTTGCCGAAGACCGGCTTGAGCTTGGCGAGCTTCTCGACCGTCGAATCGGGGCGCAGGTGGTTGTCCTTGTCGACGCCGTTGAACGGCGTGACCAGGTCGTCCTGCCAGCCTTCGTCCCACGACTTCGCCAGGTTCTGGTGCGAGGCGGCCGCCAGCTCGTCCTGCGCCTCACGCGTGATGCCCCACTCGTGGGTCGTGATGGCCTGATGGTCACCCATCGACAGGCCCGTGCGGGGCTCGGCGTTGCGCGGCTGGTCGGGCGCCAGGTAGCCCGGACGGATCTTCGTCAGCAGCTTGACCAGGCCCTTCTTGTCGCCCTTGGCGCTCAGCTGATTGGCCTCGATCAGGATCTTGCGCAGCTTGTCGTTGACCGCGAGCGGCGCATCCGACGTCGTGTCGGTGCCACCCGCGATTCCGGTCTCGATCTTGCCGAGCGCGATCTTGTTGGCGACCTGCATCGCCGCCTGCAGGCCCGTGCCACAGGCCTGCTGGATATCGGTCGCGGGGGTGTCGGGCGACAGCTTGGAGCCGAGCACGGTCTCGCGCGTCAGGTTGAAGTCGCGACTGTGCTTGAGCACGGCGCCTGCCACGACCTCGCCGACCCGTTCACCCTCGAGGCCGAAGCGCTCGACCAGGCCGTCGAGGGCCGCGGTCAGCATGTCCTGGTTCGAGACGTCGGTGTAGACCGTGTTGCTGCGCGCGAACGGGATGCGGTTGCCGCCGATGACGGCGACCCGGCGCACGACCTGCTGGCCGGCCGGTGGGGCGGCAGCCTTCTTGGCGGGCGCCTTCTTCGCCGGGGTCTTCTTGGCTGCCGTCTTCTTGGCTGCGGTCGCCTGGGCGGGGTTGGTGTTCTCTGCGGCCATGGGATCTGCTCCTGGTTCGCGGCTCGATGATCTGCAACTCTGGGATGGAACGCTTGATATGAGCTTCTGGGCGTGACGTGATGCACGCCTCGTCGCGGTCTGTGGACCGCGCACTCATGACGAGGCTACAGTCAAGATCAGATTTCAGATACCGATGGTATGCGAGAGTTAGGACACACCGTGTCGGACAACTACCAGTCCTTCGCCCACAACCCGATCGGCAAGTTCCTGGTCAAGAACCTCGGCCTGCCCAATCCGCCCTATCTGGAGCGCTACTCCGCCGGCGATCCGCTGGTGAAGGGCACGGTCCTCGTGGGCGCCGCCGCCGGCAGCACCCTGGCCAAGAAGCAGATCAGCGACGCTCTGAAGTCGTCTGGCATCGAATCCACGACGGTCTTCGCTCAAGGCAAGAAGTACAAGGGGTTGGTCTTCGACGCCACCGGCATCTCCAGTGCCGCCGAGCTCGTCGAGCTGCAGGCGTTCTTCACCCCCGTACTGCGCCAGCTGGCCCCGTGCGGTCGTGTCGTCGTGATCGGCCGAGCCGTCGACGAGGCCAAGGACGAGAGCGCGACCATCGGTCAGCGGGCCCTCGAGGGCTTCACCCGTTCGCTGGGCAAGGAGGTTGGCAACGGCTCGACCGTCAACCTGGTCTACGTGTCCAAGGGTGCCGAGGCGACGCTCGCTTCGACCCTCGGGTTCTTCCTCTCCCCCAAGTCCGCTTACGTCTCGGCGCAGGTCGTGCGCGTCGGGGCGACCGGCATCACGCAGGCGCCGGTCGTCAAGGACGTCACGAAGCCGCTCGCCGGGAAGGTCGCCCTGGTCACCGGCGCTTCCCGCGGCCTCGGTGCCGCCGACATGCGCACGCTGGCCCGCGACGGCGCCATCGTGATCGGCCTCGACGTACCGCCGCTCGAGGCCGATCTGAAGGCGCTCGCCGAGGAGCTCGGTGGCGGATACATCGTCGGCGACATCACGTCGCCCGACGCACCGGCCGAGATCGCCGAGTACATCAAGAAGAACCACGGCGGCGTCGACATCATCGTGCACAACGCCGGCATCACCCGCGACAAGCGACTGCGCAATATGTTGCCCGAGAACTGGAACCTGGTCGTCGACATCTCGGTCGGCGCGCCCCAGCGCATCACCGATCACCTGCTCGACGCCGGCCTGATCAACGAGGGCGGCCTCGTGGTCGGTATCGCATCGATCGCGGGCATCGCGGGCAATAACGGCCAGACCAACTACGCCTCGGCCAAAGCGGGCGTCATCGGCTGGATCCAGTCCCTGGCCGCCCGTGCCGCCTCGAAGGGCATCCGAGCGAACGTCATCGCCCCGGGCTTCATGGAGACCGAGATGGTCAAGACGATTCCCCTCGGCATCCGCGAGGCCGGACGTCGCATGAACTCCATGTCGCAGGGCGGTCAGCCGGTCGACGTGGCTGAGGCCATCGCCTGGCTCGCGAGCCCCGGCTCCGCGGCCGTCAGCGGCAATGTGATCGGCGTCAACGGCCAGATGCTGCTGGGAGCCTCCTGATGACCGAGACCCGGTCGTTCGAGAAGGCCCCCGCGACCCTGCCGCTGATGCTGAAGGCCGCGCTGCCCGCACTGCCGCTGGTGGGCAGCCTGCCCGGCGTCAAGCACCGGAGTGGGTCCGCGCCCGACCTCGTGTTGGAGCGCTCGGGTGTGGCGATCGAGACGGCCCACCTCGACGACTACCGCGAGGTGTGCGGATTCCCCCGCACCGACGCCCTGCCCGCGACGTACCCGCACATGTCGGCCTTCGCGCTGCACATGGCGCTGATGACCGACACGGCGTTCCCGTTCGCGCCGATGGGCCTGGTGCATCTGCGCAACTCGATCACCCAGCTGCGACCGATCGGCAGCGACGATGTGCTCGACGTCTCGGTCCGTGCCGACGGATTGCGGCCGCACCCGAAGGGCCGGCTCATCGACCTGCTCACCGATGTCGCGGTCGACGGTGATGTCGTGTGGCGTGAGGTCACCACCCTGTTCTCGCGCGGGAAAGGCGGCGCCGAGGAGGAGGCGCCCGCGCCACTCGACGGCGTGGCCGCCCCGTCCGGAGTCGTGCACTGGAAGCTCGACGGCGCCCTGGGTCGCCGCTACGGCGCCGTCTCGGGCGATCGCAACCCGATCCACCTGTACCCGTTGACCGCCAAGGCGTTCGGCTTCCCCACCAATATCGCGCACGGCATGTGGACCAAGGCCCGCTGTCTGGCGACCCTGCAGAACAAGCTGCCCGACGCGTTCACGGTCGACGTGGAGTTCAAGAAGCCGATCCTGCTGCCCAGCACGGTCGTCTTCGGCTCCGAGGCCGACGGCGACACCACCACGTTCGGAGTCGTCGGGTCCAAGAAGCCCTCGACGCACCTGGTCGGCCGCGTCACGCCCTTGTGAGAGCACCGGCGGTGACAGGATCACCCAGGAAACCTGCATTGATGACAGAAAGTTTCCTGTGATCAACGCAGGTTTCCTGTCATCTCGATGCTGGAAGCCGAGCGACTCACCGGGCCTCCGCCTGTCGTCCACAGCCCCGCCCGCAACCACCCCGACCACGTTCGACGCTGTCGAAGGCCGACGAGAGCACCACCGCTGCGCCAGAAGCGTCAAATTCCAGCAGGTGACCGGCGAGTAACGTCGCACGCCCCTGGCTCGTTGAGGGTGCAGGACTCTGGAGGGAGCTCTTCCATGCTGCGTCGCCTCGTCGCCTCAACCGCTGTCGCACTCGTCGCCTCGCTCGTCGTTCCCACGACACCCGCGACCGCCGCTCCCACGACCCAGATCGCGGTCGCCGCGAAGGCCAAGCCGTGGAAGCCCCGCGCCGAGCAGTACCCGAACACGGTGCTCCAGCGGGATCTGGCGATCCCGATGTCCGACGGCACGGTGCTGCGCGGCGATCTCCTGCGGCCCGCCGGCACCGACGGCAAGGCCGTGACGACCAAGCTCCCGGTCGTCGTCACCATCACTGCCTACAACAAGAGCGTGCAGAGCTCGGCCGGAGGCCTCGCCGGCGGGCCGCCCGACTACCTGGTCAAGCGCGGCTACCTCCAGCTGACCGTCGACGCACGGGGCACCGGCAGCTCGGGCGGCACCTGGTGCGCCTTCTGCACCCGCGAGGGCAAGGACTTCGGCGAGGTCATGACCTGGGCGCACCGACAGCCGTGGAGCAACGGCTCGACCGCCATGACCGGCCCCTCTTACATGGGCATCTCCCAACTGTTCGCCGCATCGGCCCGGCCGCCGGGGTTGAAGGCGATCTTCCCGCAGGTGCCCGGTGCCGATGTCTATCGCGACGTCGTCGCCTCCGGCGGAGCGCTCGACGTCGGCTTCATCCCGCTGTGGATCGGCCTGGTCAACGCCACCGCGATCATCCCGCCCTATTTCAGCGCCACGAATCCCGTCGGCGGCCTGTCGACACTCGTCACCCACCTGCTCGGCAACGGACTGTTCAGCGCCAATCTGCTGCTGAGCGCGGTCTTGGGCGGCGAACCGTCGTACGACGGTAGTTTCTATGCGCAACGCTCTCCGATTCAGGTGATCTCGAAGGTCAACGTGCCGACGTTCTTCGTCGGCGGCGAGTACGACCTGTTCCAGCGCGGCACCCCATTGCTGTACGAGAATCTGCAGAAGCGCGGCATTCCGACCAAGATCATCATCGGACCGTGGGACCACCTGCAGGGCTCCGGCGGGACCGGACTGGCCGACGCCGGCTACGGATCCCTGGGCGAGCTGCAGTTGCGCTGGTTCGATCACTACGTCAAGAAGCTGCCGAACCAGCAGCTCGATCAGATCGCCGGCCTGAGCTACTACGAGCAGGGCAGCAAGAAGTGGGTCCGCGGTACCCAGTGGATGCCCTCGACCCTCAAGGCCGCCACGTACAAGCTCAGCGGTACCGCGAGCACGGGCGGGTCGGCCGGTGCACTCACCACCGGCGCGCCGAAGGGCGGCAAGACCACGGTGCTCCCGGTGCCCGTGCAGGGCCTGTGCACCCGCTCGGCCAACCAGTGGACCGCCGGAATCGTCAACCTCGTGCTCCCCGACAACCCGTGCTTCACCAACAACGCGTACAACGACACACTGGGCCCGGTGTTCGAGACCGTCCCGGTGGCCAAGGACGTCGTGATCCACGGTCCGGCGAACGCCCGGCTGTACACCTCGACCCCGGCCGGCAACGGCATGTACTCGGTCACGCTGTCCGATGTGGCCCCCGATGGCACGGTGAGCCGCCTGACCGGCGGATGGCAGATCGTGTCAGCGCGCGCTCTCGACACCACGAAGTCGCGCTACATCGGCACGACGCTCGTCCAGCCTTACCACCCGTTCACGAAGCAGTCGCGCCAGAAGCTCGCCGCGGGTGCGATCGAACCCGTCGATGTCGAGATCTTCCCGACGCGTGCCCGGATCCTCAAGGGTCACAGGCTGCGGGTCTCGATCCAGGCCTTCGACATCCCGCACCTGCTGCCGATCCTGAGCGATCTACCAGGCACGCTCACGCCGCTCACCGTGCACAGCGGACCGAAGACACCGTCGTCGCTCTCATTCGGAACGCCCTGAGCAGCAACGCTCAGGGGTGGACGGGGCGGATCAGTCCCTGCTGGGCCACATTGGCGACCAACGTGCCGTCGGCTGCGAACACACGCGCCGTGCTGAGACCCCGGGCGCCTGAAGCCGCCGGCGACGCCTGGTCGTAGAGCAGCCACTCGTCGGCCTTGATGGGCCGGTGGAACCAGATGACATGGTCCAGCGAGGCTGGGCGCACATCGGACGAACCGATGAACGTGCCGTGCGGCACCAGGCTCGTTCCGAGCAGGCTGAGATCGCTGATGTAGGTGAACGCGGCGGTGTGGATCCGTCGCGACTCAGGCAGCACGCCGTTGCCGCGGAACCAGATCCGCTGAACGGCCGGCTCGAGGCGATGCTGCGGATCGTCCTCGGGCCGGTTGTCGCCGACATATCGCATGTCGAAGCACGACCATTCGTGCCTCCAGTGATCGGCGAACTCCGGCCCGCGGCGCGCGATCACGTCGACCAGCGGCGTACAGTCGTCGGGTGCCGGCACATCGGGCATCGCGTCCTGATGTTCGTATCCGGGTTCGTCGATCTGGAACGACGCGGTCATGTAGAAGATGATCTCGCCATGCTGACGTGCCTCGACGCGTCGTGTGGTGAAAGACCGGCCGTCGCGAACGTCCTGGACGTCGTAGACGATCGGGATGCTCGGATCGCCGCCGAGGATGAAGTACACGTGCAGCGAGTGCACGAAACGGTCGTCGGGCACCGTGTGCTGTGCGGCCATGAGCGCCTGGGCCGCCACCTGCCCGCCGAAGACACGCCACACCTGGGAGTTCACGGGCTGATGGCCCCGGAACAGATTCTCCTCGAGCTTCTCCAGCTCCAGCAGTCCGACGACTTCGTCAAGAGAGGCAGGCACGGACCCAGACTATCCAGCCGCACGGACGACCAGACGGGCAGTGCCGATGCGATCAGCCCTGGTCGTTCTTGCGCTGACGCGCCAGGAACTGCTCGAACTGGTCGGCGATCTCATCGCCGCTCGGCAACTCCTCGGCATGAGCCAGCAGTGATTGTGCGGCGCCCCGCGAGAATGCGTCGTACTGCTCCTCGAGGCCGTGCAGCACCTCGACGCCACCCTGATCGACGATCTGCTGCTCGATCTCGGCGAGCGTCGCATCGCGCCGTTCGGTGAGCGCTTGCGTGTCGAACGCCAGGCCGGTGCGGTCGGTGACCGCCTCCAGGAGAGCCAGCGCCGCATCGGGGAACTCGATCTGCGCCAGGTAGTGGGGCACATGCACGACGTAGCCGGCAGCGTCGTGACCGTGCTGCCCGAGCCGATACTCCAGCATCGACTGAGCCGACGCGGGCACCGTGACCTCGGCATTCCAGATGTTCTGTCGGTCGACCAGTTCGGGACGGGTGCCGTGCGCCGTGATCATCGGCGGTCGCGTGTGCGGAACGCCCATCGGGACCCCGGCCAGGCTCAACACCAGCCCGATGCCGAGTTCGTCGATCTGCTCCTTGGCCTCGCCGAAGAAGCTCTCCCAGCCGAAATCGGGCTCCGGCCCCGCCATGAGGTAGAACTCCGTGCCGTTGACGTCGGTCTCACGCCTGATCTCCAGGCGCGGCTCGTCATAGTCCTGGTAGTGGTCCTCGCGGAACGCGATCATCGGCCGCCGGGCGCGATAGTCGAACATCGCATCGATATCGAAGGCGTAGACCACCTCGCCGTCGCTGTCGAGCTGCTCGGCGGCGAGTCGGCTCGCCGAGCCGGCGCCGAGGAAGCCGTCGAGCGCGACGATCAGCACCGGGCGCTCGGCCGGTGTACGGGGTTCGCGCGAAGCGCGGTTGCTCCAGATCATCACAGGTTCCAACGACTCATGACGACGCCCTATTCCACCGCGTCATCTCGTGACGCCGGAGGAGGTCACGGCCGACAGCACGACGTCGGCCAGCGCCTCGGGGGTCAGGCCGAGGCGCTCGAGGATCGCATCGCGCTTGGCATGGTCGAGGAACTCCTGCTCCACCCCGCGGACCAGGATCGGCAGCTCGTGGCCCGCCGTGCGGACTGCCTGCGTGATCGCCGAGCCGACACCGCCTTGGACGCCGTTGTCTTCGACGGTCAGGACCAGGCGGTGCTCTGCGGCGAGGTCGACCAGGGCCGGATCGACCGGTTTGACCCAGCGCGGATCGACCACGGTGACCCCGTGCCCTGCGGCGCGCACGCGTTCGGCGATCGCCATGCCGAGATGCCCGAAGGCGCCGACGGCGACGATCAGCACGTCCTGGCGATCGTCGCGGGCCAGGATGTCGCAACCGCCGGCCGTGTCGATCGCCGGCAGATCGGGACACACTCCGCCCTTGGCGAAACGCAGCACCGTGGGAGCGTCGTCGATCTCGACCGCCTCGCGGAGCAGCTCACGCAGACGGGTGCCGTCGCGTGGAGCCGCGAGACGCAGACCCGGCACGACCTGCAGGATCGACATGTCCCACATCCCGTTGTGACTGGCACCGTCGTCGCCGGTGACCCCGGCCCGATCGAGTACGAACGTCACGCCGCAGCGATGCAGCGCGACATCGAGCAGCACCTGGTCGAACGCGCGGTTCAGGAACGTCGCGTAGACGGCGACGACCGGGTGGAGGCCGCCCATGGCCATGCCGGCCGCGCTGGTGACGGCGTGCTGTTCGGCGATGCCGACGTCGAAGACGCGGTCGGGGAACTTGTCGGCGAATGCGTCGAGTCCCACCGGATACAGCATCGCCGCGGTGATGCCGACGACGTCGGGCCGTTCGTCGGCGATGCGGACGATCTCGTCGCGGAACACCGAGGTCCAGCCCGCCGGGGCGGCGCTGAGTGCATCGCCGGTCTCGGGATCGAACGGCACCGACTGATGCATCTGGTCGTTCTCGTTCTCGACCGCGATGTCGTAGCCCTGGCCCTTGGTCGTGATGACGTGGACCAGGACGGGGCCCGCGAACTTCTTGGCCTGAGCCAGTGCGTGTTCGAGCGTCGCTCGGTCGTGCCCGTCGACGGGGCCGATGTACTTGAGCCCCAGGTCCTCGAACATGCCTTGGGGCGCCAAGGCGTCCTTGATGCCCTTCTTGATGGCATGCAGTGCGTCGTACGCGGCCGGACCGACCCGGCCACCTCGGTTGAGGCGGTCCTTGATGGCATTGAGCGCGGGTTCGTAGCGCGGGCTCGTACGGATCTCGGTGAGCCGGTTCGCCAGGCCCCCCACGGTGGGTGTGTACGAACGACCGTTGTCGTTGACCACGACGACCAGGCGCCGACCGTGATCGGCGGCGATGTTGTTGATGGCCTCCCAGGCCATGCCGCCGGTGAGCGCGCCGTCGCCGATCACCGCCACGACGTGATCGTCGCGCCCGAGCAGCTGATTGGCCTTGGCCATGCCATCGGCGTACGACAAGCTCGTGGAGGCGTGGGAGTTCTCGACCCAGTCGTGCGGAGACTCGGCCTGGCTTGGGTAGCCCGAGAGCCCGCCTTCGGTGCGAAGGCTGTCGAACTCGGCCGCGCGGCCCGTGAGCATCTTGTGCACATAGGCCTGATGACCGGTATCCCACACGATGCGATCGGCAGGCGAGTCGAAGACCCGGTGCAGCGCGATGCCGAGTTCGACCACGCCCAAGTTGGGGCCCAGGTGGCCGCCGTTGCTCGCGACCGCCGCGATGAGCCGCTCGCGGATCTGCTCGGCGAGGCGGGTCAGTTGCGCTTCACCGAGAGACTTGACGTCGGCGGGCCCGGCGATGCCTCCCAGCACGTCGAGGTCGACGTCGCCCAGGTGCTCTTCTCCGGTCCCGGCCATAGGGGTCAGTCTAACGGCGAGAGCCTGACCCGCTCGGCGGGTCAGGCCGAATGTCCACCCGGGTCGAGGTAGCGACCCCGCAGGTGGATCAGGGGGTCTGCCGTCCCCACGTCGACGTGCTCGACGACGGCTTCGACCAGAACCCGCCAGCCGACCGTCCTGGGGTCGCCGTGCACCCTGACGCCCAGCCAGCCTGCCGCGTCGTCGAGTGCCGGGCCCCAGGCGGTGTCGTGCCAGGCGCCGAGCTTGAACGGTCCACCCGGCGCCGGGACCAGTCCGGCGAACGCATCGGCGAGGAACCGGTGAGAGGCGCCGAGCAGGTTGATCACCAGGACCTCCGGCGGTGGCACCCACAGTTCGGAGTCGCCATCGACCAGCCCTACGATCCGTGGTGGCTCTCCGTCGGCGATCATGACCGACGACACCGTGAGGCCGCGACGGCCCGTTCCATCGCCGGTGGCCCAGACCGTGACGGGAGCGGCGATCCGTCCTCTCAACCGCCTGAGCGGGTCGCGCTCGCCCTCCGGGGGCACGAACGGGTGCTCGGAATGGATCGTCACGTTCCCACGGTACGGGCCGCGCCGGTCTTGACTTTGTTCATACCTCGTACAAAATAGGAGAGGTGACGCACCCCGACCTGGTCCTCGGCATCGACTCCTCGACGCAGTCGACCAAGGCGGTGCTCGTGGACGCCCACGACGGCTCGGTCGTGCACGCGGGTTCGGCGCCGCATCCACAGGGAACCGCCGTCGATCCCCGCGCCTGGCTGCACGCCTTCGACATCGCCACGGCCGGACTGTTGGACCGCGCATCGGCCGTCTCGGTCGGCGGACAGCAGCACGGCATGATCGCGCTCGACACCGCCGGTGAACCCGTCCACGACGCCCTGCTCTGGAACGACACCCGTTCCGCGGCCGAGGCCGAGACCCTGGTCGCCGAGCTCGGCGGACCCGAGGTCTGTGCCCGCACCGTCGGCAGCGTACTGGTCGCCTCGTTCACCTCGACCAAACTGCGGTGGCTGCGCGATCACGAACCCGAGGCAGCCGGCCGCGTCGCGCAGGTCCTGCTCCCCCATGACTACGTGTCGCGTCACATCAGCGGCGGCGATGCGTTCACCGATCGAGGCGACGCCTCCGGTACCGGCTACTGGTCCACCGTCGACGATCGCTGGCTGCCGGAACTCGCAGCACAGGCCGTGGGACATGAGGTCGGACTGCCCCGAGTCGTCGCCTCCTCCGAGGTCGCCGACGTCGCCGGATCTTCAGGGCTCGTCGTGGGCGCAGGCACCGGAGACAACGCCGCGGCCGCCCTCGGTCTCGACCTACGACCCGGCGATGTCGTCGTGTCGATCGGAACGTCCGGCGTGGCATCTGCGATCTCCGCCGATCCCGTCGTCGACGGCAGCGGCGGCGTCACCGGGTTCGCCGATGCCACGCGCCACTTCCTTCCCCTGGTCGCGACCATCAACGCGGCCAGGATCCTGCAGCTGCAGGCGCGCCTGCTCGGCGTCGATCTCCACGAGTTGGGCCGACTGGCTCTCGCGGCACCTCCCGGCAGCCACGGCCTCACCCTTCTGCCGTACTACGACGGTGAGCGCACACCCAATCGGCCCGATGCCACAGGCGTCTGGAGCGGCCTGACGACCTCGACCAGCCGCGAGGATCTCGCACGCGCCGCCGTCGAAGCGCTCCTGTGCTCCCTCGCCGACGCCGTCGACCAGCTGACCGCCGCCACCGGTGTCGCGCCACGACGCCTGCTGATGATCGGCGGTGCCGCGCGCAATGCAGCCGTGCGCCAGATCGCTCCCGCGATCTTCGGCCGACCCGTCACGATTCCCGAGCCCGGCGAGTACGTCGCCCGCGGCGCCGCCCGTCAGGCCGCTTGGGCCCTCTCGGGCGCCTCAACTCCCCCGGACTGGCCCGACGTCCCGTCCGAGACCTTCGATGCGATACCCACCCCACAGGTCCGCGAGGCGTATGCGCGTCTCCGCGACCGCGACCGAGACGAGGCACGTCCATGACCATCCCCACCCCGACCCCATCGGACAAGTTCTCGTTCGGACTGTGGACCGTCGCCTATCCCGGCCGCGATCCCTTCGGCGACCCGACACGGGCGGCCATGGATCCTGTCCATGCACTGGAGAAGCTCGCCGAACTGGGCGCGTACGGCGTCAACTTCCACGACGACGACCTGATCCCCTTCGGCTCCGACGACACCGAGCGGCAACGCATCATCGACCGGTGGAAGCAGGGACTGGCCGACACGGGGCTGGTCGTCACGACGGCGACCACGAACCTGTTCACCCACCCGGTGTTCAAGGACGGAGGCTTCACCTCGAACGACCGCGACGTGCGCAGGTTCGCGATCGGCAAGGTGATGCGCAATCTGGACCTGGCGGCCGAACTCGGTGCCAAGGTCTACGTGTGCTGGGGCGGGCGCGAAGGAGCCGAATCCGGCGCCGCCAAGGACGTCGCCGCCGCACTGGACCGCTATCGCGAGGCGTTCGACGTACTCGGTGAGTTCGTGACCGACCGCGGCTACGACATCCGGTTCGCGATCGAACCCAAGCCCAACGAGCCGCGCGGCGACATCCTGCTGCCGACGATCGGGCACGCTCTGGCCTTCATCGAGACTCTGAACCGGCCCGATCTGGTCGGCGTCAATCCCGAGATCGGGCACGAGGAGATGGCCGGGCTCAACGCCGCCCACGGGTACGCGCAGGCGATGTGGCAGGGCAAGCTGTTCCACATCGACCTCAACGGTCAAAGCGGTCCTCGCTACGACCAGGACTTCCGGTTCGGTGCCGGTAACGTGCGCGGTGCGTTCTGGATCGTCGACACCCTGCTGGCCGGCGGTTACGACGGTCCGGTGCACTTCGACTTCAAGACCCCGCGTACCGAGGACGAGGACGGCGTGTGGGTCGCGGCCGCGGCGTGCATGACGAACTACCTGATCCTGCGCGACAAGGCCCAGGCGTTCCGCGCCGATCCCGAGGTTCAGGAGGCCCTCGCAGCGGCTCGGCTGCCCGAGCTGTCACTGCCCACGCTGGCGGCCGATGAGGGATGGGCCGACCTGGAGGCCGCTCCCCTGCCCGACGTCGAGGCGCTGGGGGCTCGTGGCGCCGGGTTCGAGCGGCTGGATCAGCTCGCGCTCGAGCATCTCTACGGGGTGCGCTGAGACGTGCGTGAAGGAAGCGGTCAGGTCGAACAGGTCCGGCGGCAGAACACCGCCCTGGTGCTGCGAGCCCTACGCTCGGACGGTCCGCTCACCCGCACCGAGATCGCGCGACGCATCGGCCTGGCGAAGGCCACGGTCGGATCGATCGTCGGCGATCTGGAGACCGCGGGACTGGCGGCCGAGACCGGCGAACTCACGGGCGGCCGCGGGCGTCCGGGACGTGCGGTCGCGTTGACGGGTGAGACCGTGGTCGGGCTGGGGCTGGAGGTCAACGTCGACTACGTCGCCACGGTGACGCTGGATGTGTCGGGTGCGATCCAGCATGCCGAGTCGGTTTCGGTCGCCGGCCGTTCGCCCCTCGACGTACTCGCCGAGGTCGCCTCCCGGCGAGTCCGGGGCATCCGCCAGGAGGGCGGTCGACTGGCCGGAGTGACCGCGGCGGTCCCGGGTCTGGTCGGTATCGACCGCAGGATCGTCCGCTGGGCACCGAACCTGAACTGGCATGACCTCGATCTCGGAGTCGCCCTCGAGCGAGCCACCGGGGTCCCGGACGTGACGGTCGACAACGATGCCAACTGCGCGGCGATCGGCGAGTCCGGACACGGTGCCGTCACCGGCATCGACGACGCGCTCTACCTGACCGGCACCATCGGCATCGGCGCCGGATGGATCGTGGGCGGACGGCTGGTCCGCGGGCACGGCGGACTGGCCGGCGAGGTCGGCCATCTCCCCCTCGGCGCGCCGGACTCACTGTGCGGCTGCGGCCGGCAGGGGTGCTGGGAGGCCTCGATCGGCCTGCGTGCCGCCCTGGCCGCTGCGGGTGTGGCCGAGGTCGGCACGCCCTGGGACTCAGCCGAGGCCGTCGCGGACGCCGCCCGGCGCGACCCGCAGGTAGCCTCGGCCGTGGCTCGGATCGGTGATCGGCTCGGTCACGGCATCGCCGTGCTGGCCGGGTTCGCCGATCCCGAGGCCGTGGTGCTCGGCGGCTACTTCGTGCCGCTCGCCGAGTGGCTGCTGCCCGCGGCCGAGAAGTCCCTACGCGACCACCTCAGCTTCTCGGACCTGCATCGCCCCGTGCTGCGCCTGAGCCCGCTCGGCCTGCAGGCCGCCGCCCTCGGAGCCGCCGAGAGCGCCCTCGACCGCGTGCTCACCGGTTCGATCCCCTGACCCGTCGAGACATCACGAAACCTGAGTGGACAACAAGTAGTTCGTTGTTCTGACCGCAGGTCACACGCCAGCGTGTGAAACCTGCGCCACCTCACGACGCGGAGCCGAGCCGTGAGACGGGATCGAGCATCAGATCGGCGAAGGCGAGTTCTGCCGCGCCGACCAGAACCGAGTCGCCGCCGAGGCCCGGCAGGGCCAGCCGCACCTGCGCACGGGGCGCCGGCAGAGCCTGCTCGATCAACGCCGCATTGACCTCGTCCTCGACGAGCGGCAACAGCGATCGCAGGAAGCCGCCGAGGATGATGATCCGTGGATTCACCAGGTTGACGACTCCCGCGAGTCCGCGACCAAGCTGGCGCGCGACCTCGAGCAGCGCCGGTGATACCTCCTCGACCGCATCGAGTGCCTCGCCGAGTGACGTGATCCGCTCGGGAGGACAACCGATCGCCTCCGCGATCGCATGACCCCCGACGACCGTTTCCCAGCACCCCCGCGCGCCGCAGTGACACACCAGCCCCTCGGGCTGGAACGGCACGTGGCCGATCTCGCCGGCGTAGCCACCGGCGCCCGTCAACGGCGCGCCGCCGAGGATCACGCCGGCACCCACGCCGATCTCGCCCGAGAGATAAACCAGGTCGTCGACGTCGACCGCCGCACCGCGGATGTGCTCGGCGAGAGCGCCCAGATCGGCGTCATTGGCCAGGACCGGCAGATGCGGCAGATCGAGTCGCTCGGCCAGCATCTGGGCGAACGGCACATCGTGCCAGTCCAGATTCGGGGCCAGTCGCACGACGCCGTCGGAGACCCGGATCATGCCGGGCACCCCGACACCGACGCCGACCAGTCGAGCGTTCGACGGGGCGTCCTTGAGCACCAGCCGCGCCAGGTCGGCGACCGAGTCGGCCGTCGCGGCCGGGTCGTGGCCCGCAGCCGGCGGTCCGCTCGCCCGGGCCAGAACCACCCCGCCCAGTCCGACGCGGGCGACGGCGAGTCCGTCGACCCGCACGTCGACCGCCAGCACATGGGCACCGGAACCCGCCGACACGTCGACCGACGGCCGGCCCGCGCCCACCCTGGCCTTCTGCGTCTTGCCCTGCTC